>LNFM01007786.1_pt1 | contig 16550 bp, 13 predicted proteins | sample 596031 | NCBI WGS metagenome assembly LNFM01 (sample SAMN04254537, study PRJNA301005) | activated carbon metagenome | isolation source: dual media filters at the Ann Arbor, Michigan drinking water treatment plant | place: USA: Ann Arbor
AGAAACGCCCCGAGCGATCTCCTGGGAAATATCCAGAGATCCTTGGGTTGCGTTTCGCCAACGGAAGGCGGCGCGGAAATCAAGCGACGCCCCGGTTGCGCGACGCAAACGGTGCATCTGGGTGCACGGCGTGCAGAGCATCGCGCAGGTGGTTCGCTACCCGCATCTCTTCGCGCGAGGGCGCGGTACACTCGCGCTGCGAATGAACGAATCGTACGCGTGGGCGTGGGGGCACATTCACGAAACGAACGACCGCATCGAAATCTCAGTGCATTACAACACCAAGCAGCAGAGAGGCTCTGTCACCATCGCGCTGCTCATCGTTCTGTTGGTCAGCGTCCCATTGTTTCCCGTCAGCGTGGTCGCGAGTCTTTTCGTGGGGATTCCAGCGCTCTATTGGATGTGGGGCGGCATCGTGCGCGCGCGACGAGCCGCGACGGTGACGCTCGATGAGGTCGGGCTGCATCTGGCGATGAAGGGGGCGCCAGCGCCGAACCTGTTGGTTCCTTTCGAAGATCTGCTTCGCGTCGAGTCGCAGGAGGCGGGCGGCGGACGGCACAAGATGGTGGCGTTTCGCCGTTCTGCTCCGACGCAGACTGTCGAGGTGTTGCCGTACCACGACGGCTTTGGTGCCGTCGCGACCGTCGTTCGGTTGGTCGGGGATCGCCTGGAGTTGTTGCGGCGCGCGAAGCCCGTAACTCCCTCGGTGCTCTCGCCTGCGTCGCCGATCGAGGGCGGGATCGCTCGCCTCGGTTCAGCGTATCGCTCGATGCTCGATCGAGGCCTTCGGGTGGTGGTCTCGTACAAAACGGATCCGGTCTGGGTGCAGGAGAGCAGCTTTGCTCGAGAGCACTCAGGAATGTACCGACGAAGAAGCATGCCTCTCGCCGACGACGGAAGCGGAATCGGCGGAGGACCGTCGGAAGACACGATCGTGACTGCCGCGGAAGTGGAGCGAGAGTTGGACACGCCGGGAGCGACGATCATCGTGCGCGGCACCGATGTGCCTTTCGATACGCAGTGTGATCGTTGCTCGAAGCTGGCGAAGAGCCTCGGTCAACGCCATGACCGCGTCTATGTCGGCGAGTACATCTACCTCAACGATTACTCGTGGGAGAACGTCGTCGCTCGCGCGTGGGACGGCGCCGCGGACGCGCCGACGTTGTGTTGCCCGTCGTGCGGACGTCAGGGAGAGCGCGAGCCGCGGTGGCCGCATTTTCGCACGGCGCGGATCCACTGCGCCGAACCAGGCCGTCGCTGACGATCCGAAGCGAACGTCGCGCGCCGACGAGCGCTCGGCGCGAATCACCCGTCGGCGAGGGAGCGGATCACCCGTCGTCGAGGGAGCGGCGCGTTGGGGACCTCTTGCTGCGGCGTGCTCCACGAGAGCGCCTGCGCGTCCTCGGCGCTGACCGGCTCGAAGCTGAGCAACTCGGCGAACTTGCGGGTGCGGCCGTCGCTGAAGAGCACGCGCGTCTGGCCTCCGCTCTCGTCGAGCACGCGACCGACGCCCCAGTCGGGCCGCAGCGGATGACGGACGAACCGCGCGCTCGGCGCGACGATCGCGCTGGCCGCGCTCTTGGAAGCGCGCGGGGCGCGACGCTTGGGGGCAGGCTTGCCTGCGGTGACTGGCTTGTCTCCGCTCACTGGCTTCTCTCGTTGCAGCATGGAGGGGCTCCGTAGGTTCGGGTGAAGTCGTCGATCAACTGTTGGTGGATGCCCCGCGCGGCGTCGCCGAGGTTGCCTTGGAAGCAGAAGCGAAGACCGTGGAGCTTTCCCTGCGCGCTGAGGTCCGAGCGCGTCCCTTTGGCGATCTCGGCGAGGATCGCGCGCAGGCCGCGCTGGCGGTCCGACGCGACGCCGAGCAGCACCGTCGCGCTCGTTCCGGCCGGGTAATCGATGGTCGTTTGTGCGCGCGCGATGCAATAGACGCCGCACGTGGTCGGCGCTTCGTTAGCGACGATCGAAGTGGTGAGGTCGAACCAACGCGACCAGCCCATGCAATTCTCTCGCTCCTTCGTGACTCTCACGGGCCTCGAAAGCCGCGCGGCGCGGCTCTACGGTTGAGACGTGGGGCGAGGAAGACGAGTCCGATCGCGTGGGGCAAGCAGCGCCGCAGCGCATCGGATCTTGTGAGCGGCGCACAGTATCGCACGCGCAGGCCCCCGAGGCGAGCGACGAGGACGATTTGGTGCGCGGACGATGCTCGCTCTCAGCTCGTGCTCGCGCTGCTCTTCGCGCCGAGCAGCGCTTTGGTGAGCGGTCCTCCGTCGACGAGCAGCTCGTGCATCGACGCGCGCACGTCGTCGTCTGTCACCTCGTCGGCGCCGCGATCGACGGACACCAGCGCCGCCTTGCGGAGCAGCTCTTTGATGAACGCGCCGCTCGCCCCTTCGGTGCGCGCGACGATCTCTTCGACGCTCTCGAGGCGCACGGGCATCCCGTCGGAGTAGAGCGCGATGAGCCTCCGGCGGCACGCTTCGTCGGGCAGCGCGACTTCGATCGCTTGATCGATGCGCCCTGGCCGCGCCGCGAGCGCGGGCTCCAGGATCTCTGGGCGATTGGTGGTGAGCACGAAGAGCACGTCCGCGTCGCCCGCGAGCCCGTCCATCTCGTTGAGCAGCTCGAACAAGAGCGGAACGTTGCACGCCGCCGCGCTCGTGCGCTCTTCGGCGATGAGATCGACGTCCTCGATGATCACCGTCGCGGGCTGCAGCATGCGCGCGAGCTGGCAGCTCTGCTGCAAGAGCCCCTGCGTGCGACCGGTGACGAGCACCGTCGTGCGGTCGGGCATGCACGAGGCGAGGTGCATCGCGGTGAAGGTCTTTCCTGTGCCGGGAGGGCCGTGCAGAAGGACGCCGCGCTTGATGTGTCTGCCCATCGCACGGAGCTTGTCCGCGTGCTGCGAGAAGCGCACGGTCTGACGCTCGATCCGATCGAGGAGACCTTCGGGCAGGATGATCTGCGCGCGCTCGACCTTGGGCAACGTGTGAAATCGCACGGCGATGTGGCTGTGGTTCTCTACGGTGAGCGAGAGCACTCGGCCGCGGTAGAGGCTGCGCTCTCTCATGAAGCCGCGCAGCTCCGAGAGGACCTGCTCGGCGTGCGACGGGTCCTCTGCCATCACCTGCATCGTAAACGTGTTCAGATATCGCTGATTCTCGCTCGGCGTCGCGACGACGACGGCGAACGGCGCGTGCTCGGTCGAGCGCACGAGGAAGAGCCCGTTCTCGACAGAGCGCACCGCGACGCCGTCGGGCAGCTCGAAGCGCGCGTACTGCACAGGTCCAAGCGACGGCGAGTTGCCTCCGAACAGCGGTGATTCTCGCTGCAAAAGCGACGAGAAGTCGCTCGATCCGTACATCGCTCGGAGCACGCCGACGAGCTCGAACGCGCGCCCCTTGCGCGCGAGCAGCGCGTCGATCGCGGACTGCACGTTGATGTGCTCACGCAGCGGAACCTCTTCGCCGATGACGGGCAGCGTCGTGGCGTCGCGCCCGAAGTGCTCGCTCAATCGTTGGGCAAAATACGAGGCGCCCTTCTCTTTGGTCTCGGCGACGATCGCGTCGCGGATCGCGCCCGTGGCTCGTCGCAAGAGGCGCTGCGCGAGGCCGCCGCCGTCGGAGTCTTTTGTCATCGTAGGGCAAAGAGCGTAGCGCGATGGTGCGTTCGGGCGTTAGGCGCTCTCGCGATGGCCGTCGGCGTGGACCGCGAAGCGCCCGCGCGTCCGCGCGTGCACCGGGTCGAGCGATCGCCACGGCCAGCCCCCGAAGCGCGTGCGCTGATAGTCGCTGTACGCTTGCTGAATCTCGTCCATCGAGTTCATGACGAAGGGGCCGCGCTGCGCGACGGGCTCGCCGATCGGGCGCCCCTGCAAGAGGAGCAGCTCGCTCTCGTCCGCGCCGTTGACGATCGTGGTGTCGCGCTCGGGGCGCAGCTCGGCGAGGTGCCTCGCGGCGATCGAGCGATCGTTGATGCGAACGCCCGAGCCGCGAAAGAAGTAGAGCATGCGGTTGAGCTCGGCCGCGGCGATCGGGAGCGTGTATCGCGCGTTGGGCGCCATCTTCAGCGTCCAGATGACGAGCTCGGAGCGCGCGCGAGAGGCGTACGAGCGCGGCGGCGGCGCGAGCGCCCGCGTCGCGTCGAGCGCGCCGGCGATGATGGTGACCTCCGTGCGTCGGCCGTCGCGGTCGAGCGCGGCGTGGCGGGGGATCCGCTCGTTCCACAACATCGAGAAGTGCGGGTCCGAGAACTTGTCGGCGCGCGGGAGGTTGAGCCACAGCTGAAAGAGCTCGAGCGGGTTTTCGTGCTCCGACGACACCAGCGGAAACATCTCAGCGTGTTGAATACCGGCCCCAGCCGTGAGCCACTGCACGTCGCCGTCGCCGTAGCGCGCGGTCGCGCCGAGCGAGTCCGAGTGATCCACGAGCCCCTTGCGGGTGATCGTCACGGTCTCGAAGCCCCTGTGGGGGTGCTGCGGAAAGCCCGGGACCGCGCTCCCGTGGTACATGCTCCAGCCGTTTTGTCTGGAAAAATCCTGGCCGATGTCCCTTCCGTCGAGCGACGACCGGGGGCCCATGCCCTCGTTGCCCACGGGGTAGGCGTCGTCGTGGTGCGCGCAGAACAAGAACGGGTCCTTCGTGCGCCACAGCGTCGAGAGCGGCTCGACCGACAGGACCGGATCGCCGCTCGCCGAGAAGCGCGCCACGGCCGGCGCCCCCTCGATGCGCGGGGCCAGGCCGCTGTGAGCGCTGGCGTTGGCCGACGGCTCGGGCGGGCGCGTGCAGCCGGGCAGCGAAGACGCCAGCGTCACGAGCGGCGTCGCGCCGAGGGCGCGCAAGACTGAACGACGATTCATCGCAGGAGCGACAGTGTAGCGCGCTGACGTACCCGCGGCAGCGCTCGGTGACGCAACGGCTGTGTTGCGAGCCAGCAACGGGCGGTGACTGACGCTCAGGGGCCGCGCAGCGCGATCGCGCAGTCCGGCGACAGCCTGTAGCCCTCGGTCGTGCGCTCGATCACCGCGCGCAGCCCCGCGCGCCGCAGCCCGGTGAGCGCCACGCGCACCCTGTTGGTCTTGGCGTCGGAGCTCGCGCGTTCGCCGCGCCACCCCGCGTCGAAGAGCGCGTCGATGGGCAGCGACGCCCCTGCGGAGGAAGCCAGCGCCAGCAGGATCCGCCGCTCGCTCGCGCGCGCCAGCTCGATGGTCTCGCCGTCCAAGCGCACCCACGCGCCGTCGAACGCGACGTCGATCACCCGCGCTCCGCGCACGCCCTGTTGCCAGCGCGACACGAGCCGCTCGACGATCGCGAGCAGCGCGCGCAGGGTGAATCGCAGCTCGACCGCCGGGCGCTCTGCCAGCGCGCCTCGCAGCCAGGCCCGCAGCTCGCTCGCGATCCGCTCGGCTTCTGCGTGGGCGGCGTCCGCCGCGAGCTGCCTCGCGCGAACGACGTCTTCCGCTCGCCGCGTGACAGCGATCGCTGCGCTGACCGCAGCGCGATCGATCTCGTTCACACGCGCTTCGAGCCCGAGCCTCAGCGCGCGCGCCGTCTCGACTTCGCCGAGCTCGTCGCAGGCCAGAGCCCGTCCGACGTCAGCCATCGCCTTCGCCGAGCCGTCCATCGTGTCGTCGTGGATCGACGACGCCTCGCGAAACCATCGCTCTGCTTCGCCGTGCGCGCCTGCTTCGAGCGACAAGAAGCCGAAGTACATCCTCGTCTCGGCTTCGTGCCAACGATCGCCGAACCGAACGTGCCCGTCGAGCGCGACGCGAAGGTGCTCTCGGGCGTCATCGAGCCTCCCTTGCTCGATGAGCACGAGCCCGAGCGCTCCGGCGTTTGCGTAGCGAGCGCGACGGTCGTCGATGCGCTCGGCGTGCTCGATCGCTTGTGCGCAGAGCGCGGCGGCTTCGCTCAGCGCTCCTCGATCGAACTCGACGTGCGCTACGAAGCCGAACAAGGGTGGTAGCTGATAGGTCGCGCCGAGCTTCTGCGCGAGCGCGAGCGCCTCGCGATAGAGCGCCTCGGAGCGCGCGCTGTCTCCCGCACGGGAGAGGGTCCACGCTTCGTCTCTCACGATCCGCAGCCGGACCGCCTCGGAGCACTCATCGAGCAGCGCCCTGGCGTCACGATGGTACTGCGAGCACAGTCCGTGATCGCCGAGCACCGCGGCCATGACCGCGAGCTTGGACAGCGCCCAGGCGAGCGCTTCGGGTCGACGCGAGGCGCGCGCGTTCGACTCGATCCAGAGAAGCGCGTCGCGAGCCTGATCGTTGCGACCGGCGGCGATCAAGCACTGCGCCCGCGCGATCCCATGGTCCTGGCGAAGCTCGCCCGAGAGGTGCTCGAATCGCCCGCAGACGCGCTCGTCGGCGTCGAGCCACCATCGCAGCGGGCCGTGCAGGCGGTAGTGCACGCTCATCGCGACGAGGAGCTGCAGCACCGCGGTGTCGTCGTGCTGCGCCTCGGCGAGGACGAGCGCTCGGCGAAAGTTGCGCTCGTCTCGGAGCAGCACTCGATGCTCCTCGAGCGAGTCGACCCCGAGGAGCCCCGGCGTTGGCAGGGCGAGCACCGCCCGCACGAAGTCCCGCTCGGCGAGGGCGCGATCTCCGCTCGCGTCGAGGTGCGCCGCGGCGAACATTCGAATCGGCGTCAGCACACGAAATCGACGCCCTCCCCCTTCGCCGTCGTCCTCGGTCGACTCGACGAGCGACCGCCGCACGAGCGAGTGCAGGGCGTCGACGCAGGCGATGTGCTGCGCTGTGCGGTCGCCGCCCTCGTCAGCGCTGAGTCCAGACGCGAGCTGAAAATCGAAGCCTCCTTCGCAGATCGACAGGCGCGAGAGCAGTCGCTGATGCGCGGGCGTCAGAGTCGCCCAGGACTGTGCGATCACCGCGCGAAGGTCGCGGCTGCCGTCGGCCGCGACGAGCAGGTCGATCGACGGGCCGACGAGCGGGGCGAGCTGCGCCGCGGTGACCACGGCCAGCCGCGCGCTGGCGAGCTCGATCGCGAGCGGGAGTCCGTCGAGCGTACGTACGATCGACGCGATGCCCGAGAGCTCGACGCCCGTCGGACGATAGTCGCGCCAGATCGAGCGGGCGCGGTCGATGAACAACGCCACCGCGGGAGAGCGGAGGACGGCCTCCGTCGTGGCGTCCGCCGCAGGCACACGAAGCGGCTTGACCTCGACGCTCTTGTCTCTGTCCAAGAGCTGCGCTCGACCCGTGAGGAGCACCGTCGCGTCGCTTGCGGCGAGCGTCGCGTCGACGAGCGCCAAGACGCGATCGGAGACGTGGTCTACGCCGTCGAGCACCAGCACGATCGGTCCGAGCTCCGAGAGCTGCGCGCACACGATCCGGGTGAGGTCGCTGTCGTCGCGCGGTCGCGCGTTGTCGAGGCGAACGCCCACTGCACGCGCGAGGGCGATCGCGCTGTCTTGCAGCGTCTGCGCGGCGGACAGATCGACGAGCGCTGCTCGCCAGCCCATGCGCGCTGCGTAGGCTCGCGCCCACTCCGTCGCGATCCGGCTCTTTCCGACCCCTGGCGCGCCGTGGAGCGCCAGGAGGCGCTCTCCTGCGTCCCTGCGCGTGCAGAGCGCGTCGAGCGCCGGCGCCGCACCGACGAAGGCCGTCGAGTAGGCAGCGATCGCGTGGCGGCCCGAGCTCATCGCGTCCGACGGTATCAGCCGAACCGTCCTCCATCGAGGTCGCTCGTGGTCATACCGTCGTCGGCTCGGGCGACCGAAGCGCCTCACGGGCAGGCGAGATCGATCACGAAGAGTCGTCCAGCGCTGGCGACGTAGCCGTGCGTCGCTCCCGCGGCGAAGGCGAGCCCGCCGCCTGTGGGAGCGAGGATGTCATCGACGAAGCGGACGGGGAGGGCCATCGGAGTCGCGAGCGAGTATACTTGAATGTGTGGGTCGTTATTGTTCGACGCGAGAAAGAGCTTGCCGCTCGCGACTGCGATGCTGTTGGCGCTGCCGTTGGTCTCGACGCTCCCTCGCTGGATCGGCGCCGCAGGGTTGCTCACGTCCGCGACGAAGTACTGCGAGTTGGTCGCGGTGAGGTAGAGGTAGTTGCCCTCGATCGCGAGAGAGACAGGCACGACGTTCGTGACTGAATACACCCCCAGTCGCTGAGGCATCGCAGCGTTGGAGACGTCGAAGATGACCGCGCCGCGCAGCTCTGGAGGATTGCAGGGAGGCGGGGCGCAGATCCGATTTTCGTTCGCCAGGACGTACGCGCGCGAGCCCTGCACGGCCACCATTCGAGGCGACGTCGTACCTGCGTTGCTGTGCCCCACGCGCGTCATCGCCGAGGGATTGCTCGCGTCGATGACGACGAGCCCTCGGTGTGTAGTCGCGGCGACGACGTGCGTCGCTGTCACGGCCACGCCCATCGCGTCGATGCGCGTCCCTGGATTTCCGAGGGCCGCGCGCAGCGTCGCGTCGGTGTCGAAGTTGTACGCTCCGAGCTCGGTCGGGCTCGATGGATTGCTCACGTCGAACGCCACCAGCCGTGGACCGTCCGTGACGAACACCGTCGATCCTCGCGCTGCGACCTGACGAGGGGCGTTGGTGAGCAGCGGCCGGGTGGCGAGCGGCGCAGGTGTGGTCGGCGCGCGCACGTCGAAGGTTTGCAGCGCGTCCGTCGTTCCGTTGTGTACGCCGATCAGCGTGTTGCCCGCGACGACCATGGAGGTCGGAGGCGGAGCCGTCAGCGCCGCTGAGCCTGCCGCGCAGCGTACCGGCGGGCGAGCGTCCGCGGTCGCATCCACGCCTGCGTCCGTCGCGGCCCCCGAGCAGCCCGGACCGCACACGATCCCGATGTCGTAGTCGCCCTGGCAGAACTCGTCGATCGAGAGCGCGACGTGACCGCTCGCGGCGAGCGCGCGCCAGTCCACGGTGATGGACCATTGCCTGCCCGTGATCGCGAAGCCGACCGGTGAGGGGCGCGGCATTCCCGCGAGCGTTCCTCCCGCGCGCCACGCGGCCCATTGTCCGCGGCCGTCGAGCACGGCGCGCCCCGAAATCGTGATCATCGGCGCGGTGGCGATCCACTCGGACGACCACTCGAGCCCGCCAAACGCCGTGCGTCGCACCGGCGTCGCGCCGGTGATGGTCAGCGAGTTCGCGGTGTTGATCCCAGGGTCGCGCTGCAGCATCCGACACTGGGGGTGCGCGAAGCTCGTCGTCTTGATTGTCGTATACGCGCTGAAGTGCGTCGTTCGGCCGATCACACGGTTGTCTCCGGTCGCGACGTTTCCGCTCTCGTACGAGCGCTCGAGCGGAACCCATCGGTTCTGCGCCGTGTCGAGCACCGCGAGCACCGCTTCTTCGCCGTCGCCTGGGCGGCGCGAGGGCGTGGCCGAGAGGCGGACCTCGCGGACGAAATCGAAGCCGTCGGGGCCAAACTCGAATACAGGCCCCAACAATTCACCGGGCGTCGGATAGCGAGACGGCTCGGCCACCCGAACCGTGAACGTCGTTGGCTGCGCGACGATGTTGGGCGGGATGTACAAGGTCATCCCGTACGATCCCGCGGTGAGCTCGCCGCCCTCGGGGCCGATGGTGGCGCTGAAGCTCGTCCCACCCTCGATGGTTGCGTCGGTCGGCGTCGAGCCGTCGGCGGTCGACGGCGCGCTGCACGCGTAGAGGTGCGCGATGGCGACGAGCGCCGCGATCCATGATCGCAGGCCGACGCCTGTGTGCTGTGTGTTCATGTCCCGAGTGACGCCCGAGCGATGCCCTCGGTGGGCTCGGCGACGCGTCTTCGTCGATTAATCGCGATTACGTCGTGCGATCGGGGCGTGTGTCAGAGCTTCTGCCGCTTGCGGTACGCCTGAAAGTAGTCGTCCCGCGTCCTCGCGCGCTTGAGCGCGAAGAGGCTCGTGTCCCAGAGATCGCAGGGCATCGAGTAGTCCATGCGCTCGTCGTCGGGGCGCGCTTCGAAGCGCGCGCGGAGGCCGTCGGTCAGCCCCTGCACGAAGGCCGTGAAGCGCTCGCGATCGGCGCGGCGATCGGCGGGCAGCGTGTACACCTCCTGCTCCTTGATGTCGCGGATCATCATCTCGCCCTTTTCGTCGGGCCCGTCGTAGATGAGGATCTGAATCACCAGCGAGACGTGTCCCTTTTGGTCGACCGCGGCGCCTGCTGCCTTGTCGCCGTAGTACGAGCTCGCGTTGCCGAGCGCGAGCTCGAACCGGCCTCCGCGCACGGGAAAGCACTCGCGCACGATGGCGTCGACGTCTTCGAGCGAGAGCCACTTCGAGCGCTCGTCCGAGGACAACAGCAGCGAGCCCACCCCGTACGCGTCGGCGAGGGCGCGATGAAATTGCTCCTGCGTCTCCAGTGATTTCTTCGCGAGCACCGCGCGCGGAAAGAAATCTCCCGGATGCGAGCGGCTCTCGAACCAGCTCGGGTCGTCTCGCGCGACGAGGGGCAGCAGCGCGCTCATCGCGCGAAAGAGCGCCTCGATCTGCGAGGGAGAGAGAGGGCTGCCCGCTCTTCCGGGACGACGAAACTCGACCGACGCCTCGTGCGGCGACAGGTCGTACGGGTAGCCCTCGGGCCGCGCGCGCTGCCACTGCAAGCGCGCAGTGAGGCCGCTGTCGAACACGTACACCGAGTGCTCTCCAGCGACGAGCGAGAGCTCGCCGAGAGAGCACTTCACCGGGAGACATCGTTCGAGCAGCGCGCGAAATTCCGACTCGGTTGTCATCGACGCCGACGGCGTTTATCACGACGCTCCCCCTCCGCGACAGGTTCGAGGCAGGGCGTCAGCGTCGCGCGGAAAGCACGCGATCGTGACCCGCGAGGTCCTTCTTGATCGCCGCCTCGGAGAAGCCCGCGGATCGCGCGAGCGAGAGCACCGCGGGACCCTGGTCGTGCCCGAACTCCATCGCGAAGAAGCCCCCGTCTTCGAGCGCCTCGCGCGCCCCGCGGACGAGCGGCTCGATGAGCTCGAGTCCGCTCTCTCCGCCGTCGAGCGCCATGTGCGGCTCGTGCATCCGCACGTCGGGCATGAGCGTCTCGAGCTCGCGCCGCGCGATGTAGGGCGGGTTGCTCACGATCAACGCGTAGCGCGCGCCGGCGTCGAGCTCGCGCTGCACGGGCTCGAGCAGCGAGCCCTGAAAGAACCGCACCCTCGCGGCGACGCCGAGCGACGCCGCGTTTTCGCGGGCGAGCGCGAGGGCCTCGTCGGACAGGTCGATCGCGTCGACCGTGACGTCTTCTCGCTCGGCGGCGAGGGTGATCGCGAGGATGCCGGTCCCTGTTCCGACGTCGAGCACGCGCCGCGTCGCGCTCACCTTTGGCGCGACATCGCTCACGGAAGCTTCGGCGTCGAGCGGCGCCAGCGCCTCGAGCGCGAGCTCGATGACCAGCTCGGTCTCGGGTCTCGGGACGAGCGCTCGCCGATCGGTCTTGAACAAACGCCCATAGAATCCACGGCTCCCGGTGATGTACGCGACCGGCTCGTGCTTGCGCCGTCGCTCGACGAGCCCACGGACGCTCGCGAGCTCATCGGGCGTCAGCGGCTGGTCGAAGCGCACGTACAAATCGACGCGGCGCAAGCCGAGCGCGTGGCCGATGAGCAGGTCCGCCTCGAGCCGAGGCGAGGCGAGTCCCCTCGCGGCGAAATCCTTGCTGATCCACTCCTGTACCCGCGCGATCGTCCAAGGCTGAGTCGTCATTTCGTCTCTCGTGCAGGGTGCCAACGGTCTACTGTCACCCACGGTGAGCTGGGGGTCGTCATACGCCAATGCGGTCCCGCCCACCAACGCCCTCGATCCCGCGTGGCGATCGGGCAACGAAACGCCGCGGGCGTGGGCCTGGGAGATCGTGGATCGACCGCGGATTATCGGACCGGCTGCGCAACACGGTTTACGGGGGTCTCTGGATCTCGGTAGTATCCCCGTCGATTCGTCAGCGCGAACGAGTTCGAAAAGACTCTTCGAGCCGAGCGACCAAGAGACCGAGCCATCGAAGGAGTGCGCTTGTGCCAACCGTGACCAACACGAGGATCGATTCCACAGCACGACAACCGCGACGCCCGCGGCATCTGTTGTCGGTTGTGACGCTGAGCGCGCTCGCGACGTTCTCGATCGCGAGCGCTGCGTCTGCGCAGGCGCAGCGCGGTCCGCTGCCTGTGCTCGGGCTGCGAGCGCCGGACGGCGAGGACGAAGCGGCCACCGTCGCGACGACGAGCTTGCGTCGGTCGGCGACGCAGGCGGGGTTCACGGTGCCGGACAACACGCCTGCGCTCGAGCAGCTCATCGCGGCGTTCGGCTGTGACGACAGCGTTCCCGTCGAGTGTTTGCGGCAGATTTCGGATCACATCCACTCGCCGCGGTTCGTGTACGGCTCCGTTCGCCGCGCCGGAGCCCGTCGCGCGACCGCTCCAGTCCGCGTCGAAGTGATGGTGTTCGACGCGAGCGTGGCCACTGCGCCCGCCCCGCAGCAGGCCGAGCTGCCGCGCGCTCAGGCGGTGGACGAGGACCGCTGGCACCAGACGACCGACCAGCTCATTCGAACCTTGCTCCCACCGCCGTCGTCGACCGGCAACACGGGCAACACCGGCAACACGGGCAACACCGGCAACACGGGCAACACCGGCAACACGGGACCGCAGGGACCGCAGGGACCGGCGCAGCCAGGACCGCCCATCCGTCGATACATCGGCTTCGGCGCGATCGGCGCGGGCGCCGTTGTCGGCGGCGTCGGCCTTGCTTTGGGCGCCGTTGGAGTCTTCGGGACGCAGGCGGAGGTCAACGCCAACATGACCCCCAACGCAGTGGCGTTTCAGAGCCTCTTTCCCGGCAACGCGATGGGAGTGCAGGACACCACCAACGGTGACCTGGTTTGTGATGCGATCGCCAACGAAAGCGCTCCGATCTATCGCTGTCCCAACGGAGCCAACTGCGTCCTCGAGCCTCGGACGGGGTCGGGTACGATCGCCAGCGCGCGAAACATCTGCAATCAACGATCGAGCGGGATCGTGACGATGGGCGCGCTCGTCGGCGTCGGGGTCGCGCTCGTCGTCGCGGGCGTGATCCTGGTTGTCACCGATCCGCCTCGCACCCAGCCCGCGCAGGCCGCGACGGCCAACACCGCGGCTGCCTGGCGTTCGCGACAGAACACGCGACCGGTGTGGACCGTGGCCCCAGTGTTCGGCGGCGGAACGCAGGGCGGCACGTTTTCGCTGCGGTTCTAACAGGTGCGCGTCATCGCGGGCAGCGCGAAGGGGCGCACGCTGCACGCCCCGCCAGCGGGGACCGAGACGCGGCCGACCACGGACAAAGTGCGCGAGGCGCTCTTCAACGTGCTCGGCCCGATCGCGGAGTACGCCGCGCTGGACCTCTTTGCAGGCACCGGAGCGCTCGGCATCGAAGCGCTCTCTCGCGGCGCCTCGTCGTGCGTCTTCGTCGAGGCGAGCGACAAGCTCTGCGCGACCATCGGGCGCAACCTCGCAGAGTGCCGCTTCGAATCGCGCGCCAAGGTGCTGCAGCGAGACGTGCGGAGGTTTCTCGACAAGGGACCTCTTGCCTCCGGCGGAGCGCCGTTCGACCTGGTCTTCATGGATCCGCCGTACTCGCGAGGGCACGAGCAATACGCGCTCGAGGCGCTCGTCGCCGCCCCCGCGTGGCTGAGCGAGGGCGCGTGCGTCGTCGTCGAGCGAGCGACGCGCGACGAGATCGCGTGGTCGCCGGCGATTCGCGCGGCGTTTGGCGATGGCGATGGGCCGTACGAAAAGGAGTACGGCGACACGACCCTCGTGTTCTGGTTCGGGTTCGGCGTACGCTCCGAGCCCACACCATGACACGCGTCGCGGTCTACCCAGGCTCTTTCGACCCGCTCACCAATGGTCACCTCGACATCATCGAGCGCAGCGTCGAGCTCTTCGACAAGCTCGTGGTGGCGGTGGCGCACAACCAGCGAAAACAAGCGCTGTTTTCACTGGAAGAGCGCATCGAGATGGTCCGCGCCGTGACCGACCCTGCGCGCGTCGTGGTCGACACCATCGAGGGGTTGCTCGTCGACTACGCCCGCGCCAAGGGCGCGCGCGCTGTCGTGCGGGGGCTGCGAGCGGTCGCGGACTTCGAGTACGAGTTTCAGATGACGCTCATGAACCGACGCCTCGCGCCGGACGTCGAGACGGTCTTCTTGATGACCCGCGACGACCACTCGTTTGTCTCCTCGAGCCTCGTCAAAGAGGTCGCCTCGTTTGGTGGAAAGATCGACGAGTTTGTCCCGCCCCTGGTCGCCGAGCGCTTGAAGAAGCGCATCGCCGAGCGCGCGACCCAACGATAGAGCGCACAAATTGCGCGGCGATCGCGAGTGTGCGGTATACTCTCCGAACGCTCATGGCCTCGCGCCCGACCCGTTCATCGCTGTCTTCTTGTCGTCTCGTGTTGTTGGCCGGATCGCTCTTGTGCGCGCTCGCTGTGAGCTCACCGCACGCGGCTTTCGCGCAGACGGCACAGCGGCTGAGCTCTGCGGAGGCAGATCGACGCGCGCTGGCCCTCTACGAAGAGGGCAGCTCGGCCTTCGCGCGAGAGGACTACAGCACGGCGGCGGCGCGCTTCGAAGCGGCCTTCACGCTGTCGCCGCGCCCGCGGATCCTCTTCAACCTCGGCGTCACGTACGACCGCATGGGGATTCCCCAGCAGGCGGTGGACGCGTACGAGCGGTTTCTTCATCAGCTTCCCAACGCGCCCGAGCGCGCGCAGGTCGAAGAGCGCTTGCGCGTGCTTCGCGCGGACGCCGAGGCGGCGCACGAAGAGGCGACGCGCGGCTCTTCCACGGACGCGACGAGCACGCGCACGATCGTGTCCGAGCGCGTGGTCGAGCGGCGTGTGATCGTTCCGCGGGCGCACACGGCGCGCACGGTGGGGTTCGTGTTGGGCGCCTTCGCGCTCGCGGCCGGCGGGGCTGCGGGCGGCGTCGCGGGGTTCTCTTCGTCGTACTACCAGACGCTCCGCGAGACTTGCGGTGACATTTTCCACGAGAGAATGCCCAACGCCCCGTGGTGTGCGCCCCAGCTCGTGTCGGAGGTTCAGCTCCGAGCGACGCTGGTCAACGTCTTTATGTTCTCGGCGATCGGGCTCGCGATCGCGTCCGGCGTTTCGTTTGGAATCGACGTGGCGCAAGGCCCGGACACGGAAGCGCCTGCACCTGCTCGCTCGCAGCCCCGCGCGCGCCGCGCCAACCCTGCGCTCACGGGGGCCGTGATCGCGACGCCCAACGAGGCTTCGATCGTGCTCGGAGGGCGCTTCTGATGCGCAAATCGATGGCGCTCGCAGCGGTGTGGCTCGCGTCCGGCGCGTACGTCGGATGCGCGTGGGACATCTCGAAGCTCACCGAGCCGCCGAGAGACGGAGAGGCGCCGATGGACGTCGCTCCCGTGGACACTGGCGTCGACACTGGCGTCGACGCTGGCCCGCGGCGCGTGTGCGTCTCGCTCCTCGACCCGATGCAGGGGCGGGTGATCGGCGGCTCGCTCATCTACACGGGCTCGACCATCATGGGAACGCACCTGGCCGACCCTCCAGCGAGCTGCAACGCGATGTCACGCGGCGCTCCCGAAATCTACTTCGACTACCAGGTCCAACGCGGCGGAACGGTCGTCGCCAGCACCGAGGTCGCCACCGAGGGCGCCACCTGTCCGCTCGCTTCGGACACCGTGGCGGTGATTCACCGAGGCTCCTGTGATCTTCCTGGCATGCCCATCGCGTGCAACGACGACGCCGAGGATCTGTCGAAGTGCTTCGACAGTGGCGCGCGCGCGGTGGCGACGGGGCTCGCCGTGGGCGACAGGCTCATGATCGCGGTGGACGGCTATCTCGCCAACGCGGGTCCCTTCACGCTCACGGTCGTCGAGAACCCGCTCACCGAAGTGCCCCCATCGGGCTCTCGCTCGATTTTGTGTGCGTGCCCGACGAGCGCGCCGACGACGACGCCCGAGGACGTTCCTCTCACGATGGCCGGGGACTCTGCGATGGGCGCGCAGGCGAGCGGCCGCCTCGAGACCGCAGGGCAGTTCATCGGCGGACCGCGGACGCTCATGGGCACGGCGATCAAAGGAATCGCAGGCGTGATCGGGCTGACGACCAACGACTTCGCGACGCGCGCCGAGTGCCGGACGCGATCCGCGACGTTCGACGTGATGGTGGGCGCCGCCGCGGCGCGGGCGTTTACGATCGACAGCAACACGTCGATCACCCGCACGGCGCGGCTGATGTTTCGCTCGTCGACGGACATCACGTTCACCGCAGGGAGCCGCGTGCGGATCGCGCTGCGCTCGACGGTGATGCCAATGACGGGCGCGCCGTGCGGAGTGGGGTTCTCTCCAGCGAGCACGCTCACGTTCTTGACGGCGCGCTGAGCGAGAGGGATCGCGCCCGCGCTACACCAGTCGGTGATTCGCCGGTTCCGGGCCATCTGTCGGTCCCACCCCTGGCGGCCATAGGCGCCGAAAACTCCACGGCACAAACAGCGACTTGGAGTTGCAAACCGAGCGACGAAACGACGTTTGAGATCGAGCCGCGCGGCGG
>LNFM01015325.1_pt1 | contig 16550 bp, 17 predicted proteins | sample 596031 | NCBI WGS metagenome assembly LNFM01 (sample SAMN04254537, study PRJNA301005) | activated carbon metagenome | isolation source: dual media filters at the Ann Arbor, Michigan drinking water treatment plant | place: USA: Ann Arbor
CGGCCGCCTCTCCGGCGAGATCGGCTGGATGGGCGTCAACTCCGGCGTCATGTCCTCGAAACGCCCCCTTCTGGGCAAAGGCGTGCAGAGCCAGCTGATAGGTGGTGTGCGCCGACAGTGATTCAGAGCTGAGGCAGCGTTGAAGGCTCCTTTTCCTCTATCTAAGTGGAGGCGCGCCCCATCGTCGATCAACCCGCTCATTCCTCTGCTATGAGGTTTTCAGTTGAGTACATCAATAAAAACGGTGCGGAGTCCGTCTTTAATTGAAGATATTCAGAGAATATTGGATGAATGATCCAATTTGCCGCCTCCTTATTGTCGATCGTGATGTCCTTATGAATGTCGAGAGGGCATGAAAATGCAAAAGATTCATGTCGCGGTGGCTTGAGTCGCTTTTGAGTCTGAGGATCCAGAACAATACCCAGGAATCCGATTTCGTAAAGAAAATCGACTCGCGACCAGAATTCATCCAGAGAGTCTCCGGAGCTTAGGCGAAAGTCAACTCGTTGTAGGCGCTCATAGAGTTCGGAATAATCCAGACTTACTGGCGCTCCCGTGAACGCCCAATGAAGGGCTGTTGCTGCGAAGAATATTAAATTCCAGACAGCCTCGAAGATGTCTTTCTGAGATATTACGCCACTTTCCAGGTCTGCACTAATTTTAGATGACGTCTTCATTTCATAGATTGTGGCGAGTCGATAGCGTCGGAGATGAAAGGCGATGGGTATGGTGTTTGCCTCTATCGGATTTCTAGTGAAATATTCAGTTGGGAATGATTTTCCGCTACCCTTCCGGCCTATGAATAGGTACGCGTCCCGCTCCTCGACGGCTCTATAAAAAGCAGTCTTAACGAATATTTTATTGAAAATTTCGTTATCTATGTGTGGTGATAAGTCTTCCTGCTTTGGTGTAAAAAACAGCTTGCGTCGGACTTGTTCGATGGTGGAGCGTTTGGTTCGTTGCGTATGGTTGCCTTCTGAAATGATCGCATCCACCAACGCCTTCGCCTTTGTGTAGAACCTAGTTCTTGTGATAGAGGTTATCGTTTTGCTCTTTGGATCGTGAATTATTCCCGCCAAGTCGACGGATAGCGGGGCTTGCAGAGTATCCGGAAGACCTGAGGATGGGAATCCTCCATGACGGCAAGGAAGACGTTCATTTTTCTCTGTTTCATTTGCTCCAGAATATAATTATGTTCCCTGGAAACGCCGTATTCACCGGATATTACCTTTTCTTTGTAGCGTCGTGTTCCAATGATTAAGACATTATCGAAGACCTGAACAGATTTCTCAAAGTCTCGAACACTCTCACCATAACGAAGTTGGGTGTCCAAGGTGAATTCAATGGTTTGATTGGAGAGCTCATGCAACCAAGCCACCAGCGCTTCGACGCGGTCGGTTTCTTGGTCATGGCGAGAATAGCTTACGAATATTTTGGTGACCCGAGCCAACGACGCCTCCAATCTCGTGTTCGCGATGCCTGCGGATGCATCGTGGGCTCCTAGTTGGTGGACTGTCAATGTCGGCGGCTGTGGCGGTCGGGGCAGCGCGCGTAGCGATGTCGTTGATGGTCGCAACAGTCCGCGGTGGGAGGATGTCTCTCTAGGGTGGGCTCACTCTGTCGTGTTGTTGTTAGCGGTGAGTGGTCTCTTGATCCTGGCTACTGGTGCCGTATAGGCCCCGAACCGGCAAAGCGTGTGTATCTCACTCGCCCCCCCTCTACGCCACCCCCTACCCCATAACCTCCCGCATCAACCGCTCCGTATCGGCCCCCAACCGCGGCACCGCACGCGTTTCCCGCATGCCGCCGTCCCACAGTGCGGCCGGCGCGGGAACACGCGTCGTGCCCTTGGCGAACGGCACGTCGATCATGCGCAGGTGGGGGTGATCACGCAGCGCCGCCCAGTCCGACACGCGCCCGAATGCGATGTCGGCCGCATCGAGCCGTGCGATCGCCTCCGCGACGTCCTGGCTCGAGAACCACGCCTGGATCAGCTCGTCCGTCGCCGCCCGGTTGGCCACGCGATCCGAGTTCGAGGCAAAGCGCGGGTCCTTGGCCGCATCCGGCTTGCCGATCACGTTGGTGCACAGCGCCCGCCACTCGCGCTCGTTCTGGATCGAGATCAGCACCGGCTGGCTGTCACGCGTCGTGAACACACCGTAGGGCGCGAGCGCCGTGTGCCGCAAACCGATCCGCGGCTGCGGATGGCCCGCGATGCCCTGCATCAGCGGCACGCTCATGTACTCGGCCATCACGTCGAACATCGAGATGCGGATGTCCGCGCCCTTGCCAGTTGTGCCGCGGCGGACCAGCGCCTCCAGGATCGCCTCGTAGGCGAGATGCCCGGTGGTGATGTCGACGATCGAGATGCCGACCCGCGACGGCTCCTCAGGGCTACCGGTGACCGATGCGAGGCCTGACTCTGCCTGGATCAGCATGTCGTAGGCCTTGCGTTGGGCATAAGGGCCGGTGTCGCCGTAGCCCGAGATCGAGCACGCGACGAGCTTCGAGTGCCGCTCACAGAGCGTCGCCGGATCGAGCCCCAGCTTCGCCAGCGCGCCGGGCTTCAAGTTCTGCACGAGCACATCGGTCTTGGCGACGAGTGCCTCGAAGAAGGCCCGATCCTCCGGCTTGGCAAGGTCGCAGACAACCGATTCCTTCCCCCGATTCAGCCACACGAAGTAGATGCTCTCGCCGTCCAGCATGCGGTCGTAGGCCCGCGCGAAATCACCCTCCGGCCGCTCCACCTTCACGACCCGCGCGCCCGCGTCGGCCAGCAGCCGTCCACACATCGGCCCGGCGATCGCCTGCTCGACCGAAACAGCCATCAACCCTTCGAGCGGTCTCATCTTCGCGTTGCCTCTTATTCTGATGTACCGACAGGTGTGATCGGGTGCCGCGGCATCGTCAAGCAGGCTTGCGCATTACTGCTGGAGGGGCGACATGCCCTGTCAACCATGGTGCGCGTGATCGGCTGGCTGCTGGCTCTGGTGCTGGCGGCGACGGGGTTGGGGACGGCGCACGCGGCGCCCGACGGCAAAGGCATTCCCGCCAATATCCTCGGCGCCCTGAGGATGGGCGGCGCAAATCTTGTCTTCCACTGGTACGACGTGGCGAAGTTCCGGGCCAATGGCTTCGACGACGAGCTGCCCTTGATCAAGGCGGCGGGCGGCGGCCACGTGCGCCTCGCGATCAGCATGGACGCCATCGAGGACGGCACAACTGGCCATCTGCGTGCGGATCGTTGGGGCGCCCTCAAGGCGTTCGTCGAGAAAGCCCGCGCAAACGGGCTGGTCACCATCATCGACATTCACAACACCGGCCAGAAAGCGCCGGACGGCTCGTGGACGCACGACTACATGTACCGCATTGTCGATCCCGACATGCAGACGCGGCACCTGACGCTGCTCGGGGAGATCGCCGAGCGCACCTACGGCGAGTTGGACCGGAAATGGGTCGTGATCGGGCCGGGCAACGAGCCGCTGGCCTACGCCTGGTATGGTTATCAGGACAGGCTGATGCCGGTTATCCGCGCCAAGTGCCCCGATTGCGTCGTGATGGCCATGGCGATCAAGTGGCAGGTCGTCGAGGAGACGATCACGCGCCTGAAACCGCGCGAGCGCACGTGGTGGGACGATCGCTTTGTCGTCGACGTCCACATGTACTCTCCACTATCGCTGACGCACTGCAGTTTTCCAGGCCAGCCCAACACCTGTCCGGGCAAGACGTGGCCCGGCGTCTACGACGATCATATGCCGACCGGCGGCCGCTTCAACGGCGAATGGAACAAGGCGGTGCTCGAGCGGAGTATGAAGCCGTTGTGGACCTGGGCAGCCGAGAACCGCGTCTTCGTGCACCTCAGCGAGATCGGAACCACATCGTCCCTCGACGACGGCCCGCGGGGTGACTACCTCGAGGACGTCGTATCGATCCTGCAGGCCAACGGTGCCGGATGGTCCTGCTGGGAGTGGCACATGAACTTCGGTATCAAGAACGCCCCTCGCTCGAAGGCGGCATGCCTGAAGGGCCCGAAGACGCCACCTTCTGCCGGAGCCACGAAGTAATGTAGCGGTCCCTTGCGGAACGCGCAGGGGCTGACCATCAGCAATTGGGTGCATCATGGTCCGACGACTCGACGGCGCCATCCTCCTTGTCACCGGCGCCGATGGCACTCTCGGCTCGGCCATCTCTGCCGCCATCGAGGCCGAGGGCGGCGTGGCGGTCCGCAGTGATCTTGCCGGCAGGGCGGCAATGGATATCGCGCTCGACGTAACGCGCGAAGAGGACTGGACGGCAGCGATGTCCGCAGTCCGGGCTCGCTACGGCCGCCTCGACGGCCTCGTCAACAACGCTGGCGTGGTCAGCCTCGGCGATGTCGAACAGACCACGTTCGCCGAATGGCGCCGCGTCATGGCGATCAACGCCGATGGCGTGTTTCTCGGCTGCAAGTATGCCATGCCGCTGCTGGCGCTGGGCTGCAGGCCGTCGATCGTCAATCTGTCGTCGGTGTCCGGTCTGGTCGGCGGCGCCAACCTCGCCGCCTACAACGCGTCGAAGGGCGCCGTGCGCTTGCTCACCAAGTCCGTCGCCCTTTCCGGTGCTCGCAAGACCCCGCAGGTGCGCTGCAATTCCGTGCACCCGGCCTTCGTCGAGAGCGACATGGTCGACGGCATCGCCGGCGCAACGCGCGATCCCGCCCGCTCCAAGGAGCGCATGGCGGGCGACATCCCGCTCGGTCGCATGGCCCGGCCTGCCGAGATCGCCGAGGCCGTGGTCTGGCTCCTCTCCGACGCATCCTCCTTCATGACCGGCTCCGAGCTCGTCCTCGACGGCGGTCTCGTCGCGCGCTGATTGGAGCTTGACCGGCGTCAAGGTTTCTTGCGCGCACCGGCCCCCAACCTCCCGTGCGAGCAGGGCCAGCCTTGCCCGCGCTCCAGCACCGAGAGGGGATCTCCATGTCGACACCGATCACGGACAAAGCCGAGGTTTCGATCGACTTCCCGGACAAGTTCTTCATGGGCTCGTTCGGCCACGGGAGCAGATACGACGTGACGGCTGATGCGGAAGGCATTCACCTGCACCTCGACCGCACGCACGGCGAGAAGCGCCACGTCGGCTTCCACATTCACTACTACCTGCTGGCCGAGCTGCTTTCCGCGACCGCCGATGCCGTCGACGGCGTCAAGGGCCTCGAGGCCCACCACAAGGATCGGCTGAAAGATGCCGCCCGCAAATGGCTCGCCATCGACTAGAGCTGCCTCAAGCCGCCATGCGCTTCCGGTTCCGGTCGAGCAGGATCGGACGAACCATGCGGTGGAATCGCTCGGCCTCGGCGTCGTGCAAATAGCCCGACAGGCAGAACGAGTGGCAGCCGATGTCGATGTAGTTCTGCAGCACGCTGGCGCACTGTTCCGGATTGCCGACGATGACGACGCCCGCACCCGGGCGTGCCTTGGCGAGGCCCACCCACAGATTCGGCGCGATCACGTCGCCCTTGGCGCGCAGTTCCTGCACGCGCCGGTTGGCGGCCGAGTTGGCGTAGTAGTTGACGATGTAGGCTTCACGCTCGGCGCCCACATTGCAAACGAGTGCATTGGCCGCGTCCCACGCCTCCTTCTCCGTCTCCCGGCACACGATCTGCAATTGCATCCCGAAGCCTAGCTCAGCCTCTCGGCCGTGCTTGGCTGCCATCTGGCGCAGCGTCTTCATGTTGGCCGAGATCGTCTCGTAGGTGTCGCCCCAGAACAGGTGCACGTCGGAATGCTTGGCCGACAGCTCCCACGCCTGCCCCGAGCCGCCGCCGAGATAGAACTTCGGATGCGGCTTCTGATAAGGCTTCGGCGTCAATTCGGCCTGCTTCAACGTGTAGTATTTGCCGTTCCAGTCGGTTCGCCTGTCGCCCTGCGTCCAGAGCGCCTTCAAAATCGAGACCTCCTCGTCCATGATCTCGTAGCGCTCTTCCTTCGACCACTTCACGCCCTCGGCAATGTTCTCCTGCTCGCTCTGCCCCGCAATCAGGTTGACCGAGATGCGCCCGCCCGAGAGCTGGTCGCAGGTCGCGATCATCTTCGCCAGCAGCACCGGATTGATGTAGCTCGGCCGCGCCGCGACCAGCATGCGCATCTTGGCTGTCTGGCCGATCATCAAGGCGCCCGTCATCCAGGCGTCCCAGCATTGGTGGCCAACGGGGATGAGCATATATTCGAACTCGGCCGCTTCGGCCGCCTTGGCGACGCGCGAGAACATCTCCATGCCGGCTGCGACCTTGATCGGGTCGCCATAGTCGTCGGTATCGCCACGGGTCGGCAGGAACCAACCGAATTCGAGGGGGCGCATGGGCTGGGTCTCCGGCAGTCGGTAATAGGGTTGGGCCATGTTCAGCCCAAGCCGCGCTTCGATCAAGAGGCGAGGCGGGAACTCGAGCCATCTGCGTCATGATGACGGCCACGGGTCGTACAGCGTGGCTTGACCAGGGTCATGGCACGGGCGCACCTTGAATAAATGACGAGTCTGCAGCAGCCACTAGCCTCCAGCAGCCAAGCCTACCTCGCAGAGGCGGGGCCTCGGCTGGCCGACCTGTGCACGGCCTGCGGAGCCTGCTTCGAGGCCTGCCCCATGGCGCGGCTGGTGCCGGCACTGGCAGGAGCCGACCCGGTCGCTGTGACCAAAGGTCTCCAGATGCTCGCACGCGGCGCCGCCGGACCGGCCGAGTCGGTCGCGTGGGTCGGCGCGTGCGCGCGCAGCGGTGTTTGCGTGTCCGCCTGCCCCGAGCGCGACAAGGGGCTCGACGCCATGCTGCTCGTGCGCATCGCCAAGCAGCGCGCCATCAACGATACCCGGCAGCTGCCCGCCAAGCACGACGCCCACGCCTTCCCGCGTGTCAAGACGTTCGCACGTCTTCAGCTGACCGACGAGGAGCTCGACCGATGGCTCTGACGGACAATCGCCTGACGTTCTGGTTCGGCTGCAACATGCTCCGGCATGCCGAGCTGATCCGCCTGTCGATGCAACTCCTGGAGCGCGCCGGCTTCGACGTCGAGGCGGCCGGTGGGCCGGGCTATTGCTGCGGCACGCCACACGACCATGCTCCGGGCGCGGCCAGCGCCATGGCAAGCCGCACCGTCGAGCGCTTCAACGCGGCCTCACACAACGAAGGTCGCGGCACCGTCGTGACGTGGTGCCCGTCGTGCCACATGCACATGTCCGACATCATGTCGCCCGGCACCGCCACCCAGTTCGACATCGCCCACATCACCGAAGTGCTGGCCGAGGCTGGCGACAAACTCGCGCCTCTGCTGGTGCATCCCGTCAGACGTCGCGTGCTGCTCCACCGTCACATCGGCTTTGCCACGCACGTTCCCGTCAACGATCGTGTCGCGTCTCTTCTGGCGCGAATCCCCGAGCTCACACTGGTCGATGGGCCAGCCGTCCCAGGCCATATGTGCAGCTCCCTCGGCGGGGTCCCCGGCGCCTTGAAGGGCGCCATCGCCGAAACATGGCAGGCTGCCGCCGCATCGGGCTGCGATACGCTCGCCACCATCTTCCATTCCTGTCACCGCGAGGTCGCAGCCCTCGATGGCCGCGACGGTATCGCCGTTCGCAACTGGGTGCATCTCGTCGCCGAGGCCATGGGTCTCGATGCCGGCGACGCCTACCGCGGTTGGCGGCAAGGCGAGGCCCCCGATGCGGCAGCCATCGCCCGCGCCGACCCGCGCCTCTATGCCAAGCTCGTCGAGCCGGAGCTGAACAAGCCCCTCCCCATCTGATCTTGGGCGTCGCCCCCGATGCCCGTCTCTCTCGCCAAGGCCTCCTCATGACCACGACCGCCGCGCCTGCCGCGCCACGATCCTCGATGCGGGAGACGGCTTACCCGGTCGTCGCCGCGCTGTGTTTCGCGCACTTCCTCAACGATCTGACCCAGGCGTTGCTGCCCGCGATCTATCCGATCATCAAGGAGACGTACGCTCTCGATTTCGGCCAGATCGGACTGCTGACGCTCGCCTTCCAGTTCACCGCGTCACTGCTGCAGCCGTTCGTCGGGATGATCACGGATCGCCGCCCGATGCCGTTTTCGCTCGCCGGCGGCATGGGCTCGACCCTCGTCGGACTGCTGCTCCTCGCCAACGCGACCAGCTACGGCATGCTCTTTATCGGGGCCATGCTGATCGGGCTCGGCTCGGCGATCTTTCACCCCGAGGCGGTACGCATGGCGCGGCTCGCGGCCGGTGCGCGTGTCGGGTTCACGCAGTCGATGTTCCAGGTGGGCGGTCAGGCCGGCTCCGCGGTCGGCCCATTGCTCGCCGCGGCCATCGTCGTGCCGGCCGGCCAGCACAGTCTGGTCTGGTTCTCGGGTGTCGTTCTCGCCGCCATGCTGCTGCTGGGTTGGGTTGGGCGCTGGTATGCGGCGCTCGGGCCAACACCGTCCGGTGCCAAGGCCGGCGGGCTCGGCGCGGGCGGCAGCCTGGCCCCGGGCGTCGCTCTCGCCGTTTTCATCCTGTTCATGCTGATGTTCTCGAAGAGCGCCTACACCTCGAGCCTCACCTCCTATTACACGTTCTACCTGATCGATAAGTTCAAAGTGACCGTTCAGGCCTCCCAGATCCTGTTGTTCGTCTTCCTGATCGCGCAGGTGTCCGGCGCGCTGGTCGGCGGCTATCTCGGCGATCGCCTCGGACGGCGCGCGATCATCTGGATTTCGATCCTCGGCGCTCTGCCGTTCACGCTGCTGCTGCCGTGGGTCGACCTGACGTGGACCATCGTACTCACCATCATCATCGGCGCCATCATGGCGAGCGCGTTTCCGGCAATCCTCGTTTATGCGCTGGAGCTGCTGCCGGGCAAGGTCGGCATGACGGCCGGTCTCTTCTACGGCGTCACGTTCGGCCTCGGTGCGCTCAGCGCTGCGGCCCTCGGACATATCGCCGATTTGACCAGCATCACGTTCGTCTACCAGATGTGCGCCTTCCTGCCGCTGCTCGGTCTGCTCGCCTGGTTCCTGCCGACCGTCGAGGACGACGGGCGTTAGTCACGCGGTCGCGCAGGGCTACGTGGCTGAAGCTTGCGCTTGAGGCAGCCCCGGGCCTCTGTCACTTTGAGCTGAAATCCGAAGGAGGCCCCATGACCAAAGTGACGACGCTCGAAGAGTTGGATGCCCTCTATGGCGCGCCGGTCGAAGCGGCGATCCTGAAGGAGATCGACTACATTTCCGATCACTACCGCGTCTTCATCGACAAGGCGCCGTTCGTGGTCATAGCCACGGTCGGGTCCGAAGGCCTCGACTGCTCTCCGCGCGGCGACCCGGCGGGCTTCGTCCGCGTCGTGGACAACAAGACGGTCATGATCCCGGACCGGCGCGGCAACAACCGGATCGATTGTCTGCGCAACATCGTGCGCGACCCTCGCTGCTCGCTATTGTTCTTGATCCCCGGCATCGGCAACACGTTGCGCATCAACGGCACGGCCGAGATCCTCAACGATCCCGCGCTGAACGAGAGCTTCGCCATCAACGGCAAGCTGCCCCGCACGGTGCTCAAGGTCACGGCCGACCGCGTCTACTTCCAATGTCCGAAGGCCCTGGTGCGGTCGCGACTGTGGAGCCCGGATGCCCATGTGCCGCGTGCGGAGCTACCCTCATCGGGCGACATCCTCGAGGCGCTGACCGGCGGCAAATTCGACGGCAAGACCTACGACGCGAATTATCCGCAGCGTCAGGCCGAGACGATCTACTGAGCACCGCTGCTCGCCTCGGACGGGTGGAGCTGGAAGCCGTCCGGCTGCCCGGTCGTTCGGGGCCTCTCAGCTCAGCGCATTATGCGCCGTCCTTTCAGTGCGCCATGGCCTTGCCGATTTCCTCGGTCATTTTCTTGGCGTCGCCCAGCACCATCACGGTGTTGTCGCGATAGAAAACCGAGTTGTCGATTCCCGCATATCCGGACGCGAGCGAGCGCTTGTTGAACAGCACCGTGCCCGCCTTCCACACTTGCAGCACCGGCATTCCGTAGATCGGAGAGGTCTTGTCCTCCTCCGCCGCCGGGTTGACCACGTCGTTGGCGCCGATCACGTAGACCGCGTCGGTTTGCGAGAACTCCGAGTTGATGTCCTCGAGCTCGAACACCTCGTCATAAGGGACGTTGGCCTCGGCGAGCAGCACGTTCATGTGGCCCGGCATGCGCCCGGCGACCGGATGAATCGCATACTTCACCTCGACTCCGTTCTTCTTCAGCGTCTCGGCCATTTCGCGCAACGCATGTTGAGCCTGCGCCACCGCCATGCCGTAGCCCGGCACGATGATCACCTTCTGCGCATTCTTCAGGATGTAGGCCGCATCCTCTGCGCCACCGAGCTTGACCGGCTTCTGCTCGCCGCCGGCTGCCGGTCCCGCCGTCTCGCCGCCGAAGCCGCCAGCGATGACCGATAGGAAGGCGCGGTTCATGCCCTTGCACATGATGTAGGACAGGATCGCGCCGGATGAACCGACCAGGGCGCCGGTGATGATCAGCGCGATGTTGCCGAGCGTGAAACCGATGCCGGCCGCAGCCCACCCCGAATAGGAGTTGAGCATCGACACGACCACCGGCATGTCGGCGCCGCCGATCGGGACGATGATCAACACCCCGAAGGCGAGCGAGGCGAGCACGATCGCCCAGAAGATCCACACGCTGCCGCCCGATAGGCAGAACTGCCAGATCAGCCAGGCGATGGCGAGGAACAACGCGGCATTGATGGCATGGCGCGCCGGCAGGAGGATGGGCTTGCCGGACATGCGCCCGGAGAGTTTGGCGAATGCGATTACGGACCCGGTGAAGGTGATCGCGCCGATCGCGACGCCGAGCGCCATTTCGATCAGACTCGCTGTCCGGATGCTGCCGTCGGCCAGTGCGATTCCGAATGCCTCGGGTGCATAGACGGCGCCTGCCGCGACGAATACGGCCGCCAAGCCCACCAGCGAGTGAAAGGCCGCCACCAGCTCGGGCATCGCGGTCATCGGAATACGCTTGGCTGTCACCGCGCCGATGCCACCACCGATGCCGAGGCCGGCGATGATCAGGAACCACGTGAGGAAGTCTCCGGGCGCGCCGAGCTGGAACAGCGTCGTGACGACGGCGATGGTCATGCCGACCATGCCGTAGGTGTTGCCGGCTCGTGACGTGTCGGGGCTCGAAAGCCCGCGCAGGGCGAGAATGAACAGGATGCCTGACGCGAGGTAGAGTAGCGCTACCACGTCGGGAGAGAGCGCGCCGGAGAGAGGGATGGCAGCGATCATCGGCTCAGGCTCCGTTGCGAGGGCTATTGGCGACGATCGGGCTAGGCTCGACGAGGGCGGCAACGATGCGCCTCACAGTCGGCGCGACGACCAGCAGCGCCACGAATGCGATCGGCCAGGCCGACAGCCACGTCCTGAGCCAGATCGTGACGAAGTCGGCCCCGAGGCCTAGCGCCCGCCACGTCGCGACGCCCGAAACGAGCAGCGACATCAAGCACGAGGTAAGCCCTCCGAACAGGAATGGCGCGGCCCTGTGGGGTAGGCGGCGGCGCTCGCTCATCGCTTTTCTTTCTTCTTGTACATCGCCAGCATGCGTTGCGTGACGAGGAAGCCGCCGAAGATGTTCACCGAGGCCATCACCAGTGCCAGGAACCCGAACAGCTTGGCCACCCACGATCCCGCCGAGACCAGAGCCACGCCCGTTGCGAGCAGCGCGCCGACCACGATCACCGAGGAGATGGCGTTGGTGACGCTCATCAACGGCGTGTGCAGCGCCGGCGTCACCGACCACACCACGTAGTAGCCGACGAAGATTGCGATCGCGAACACCATCAGTTGGTAGACGAACGGGCTGACCGCCCCACCGCTCGATGCCGCGGAGGCACTGCTGGCGCCTACGATCATGACCGCGTACAGGGCGGCGAACTCGAGTCCAAGGATCTTTCGGAGGCGGCGGACGACCGACTGCATGGCTCAGGCCCCTTTCGGCTGGAGGCTCGGGTGGACGATGGTTCCGCCCTTGGCAACGAGCGTGCCCTTGACGATCTCGTCGTCCCAGTTGACCGCGAAGGCCTTCGTCTTCTTGTCGAACATCGTCTCGAGGAAGTTGAGCAGGTTCTTCGCGTAAAGCGCGCTGGCGTTGACGGCCATGGTGCCGGCGAGATTGAGCGACCACCTCGCCGGGTTTCGTCAGCTCGCAGTTGCCTCCCCGCTCAGCGGCGAGATCCATGATCACGGCGCCCGGCTTCATGGAGGCGACCATCTCAGCCGTGATCAGCCGCGGCGCCGGTCGTCCCGGAATGAGCGCCGTCGTGATCACGATGTCCTGTGTCTTGATATGCCCGGCAACCAGCTCTTTCTGCTTCGCCTGGTAGGCCTCCGACATCGGCTTGGCATAACCAGCGGCTGTCTGGGCCTCGCGGAACTCCGCGTCCTCGACTGCGACGAACTTGGCGCCGAGCGAGGCGACCTGCTCCTTGGTCGCAGGGCGCACGTCGGTCGCGGAGACGATGCCGCCGAGTCGTCGCGCCGTCGCGATCGCCTGCAAACCGGCGACGCCGACACCCATGATGAACACCTTCGAGGCCGGCACCGTGCCCGCCGCCGTCATCATCATCGGCATGGCCTGATGCAGCATCGAAGCTGCATCGACCACCGCCTTGTAGCCCGCAAGGTTCGACTGGCTCGAGAGAACGTCCATCGACTGCGCGCGCGTGATCCGCGGCATGAATTCCATAGCCATCAGCGAAGCGCCGGTGCCCACGAGCGCGTCGAGACCGGGTCGATCATCGAATGGCGCCAGGATCGCCACCACGAGGCCACCGGCGTTGAGACCCTTGAGCTCGTCCGCTTCGGGCCGTCGCACCTTCAGCAGGATGTCCGCTCCGCCGACCGCCTGGGCCGCGCTGCTGACGATCGTGGCGCCCGCCGCTGCCAGCGCCTCGTCAGTGATTCCGGAGGCCGCAGCGGTACCAGCCACCACCCGCACTGTGGCGCCGAGCCCGACCAGTTTTTTCACTGACTCGGGTGTGATAGCAGCACGCGTTTCGCCGGACCCTTCGGGCGTGACGGCTACCGTCACCATGTCGCACTCTCCTCATAGATTCCATAGCCGGGCGCCGCAGAACCGGCACACTTGCCGGTCACGGGCGACCGCGGCGATGGCGTTAGCGCTGGCCGAGGCTCAGACGAGGAAGATCAGCATGCCGAGGAGAATGAGTACACATAGAACGGTCAGCACAACGCTTCCGCGCAGGAAGCCCTCGTAGGTCCGCATGTGTTCTTTGTAATCCATGGCCGGATGGCCATCCGACGTGTCGATCGACATCTCACCCTCCCGTAGCGGCTCAGCAGAGCCTCTTACCGTCTGCTACCGCAGCCAGCCTAAAGCATCAAGACTAGGCTCGTTCCTCGGCACATGGCCGCAGGGAAAGAATCGATGCCGGTCTCTCCGTTGCGCGCTCTCAGCCGAACGCCTTCCCGAGCGCGTTAACCAGTCGAGCGACATCCTCGTCGTCGTTGTAGACGTGCGGCGAGAGCCGAAGCCGACCGAGGCGTGGCGCGGCGAAGACTTTCTCCTCGGCAAGTCGCTGCACGAGGTCCGTTGGCATTCCGCTCGGAAATGCGAGGCATATCAAATGCGGCGCCCGGAAACGCGCATTCGCCAGCGTGACCTTGTTGCCGAGTGTTTGCACCCGCTCGCCGATGGCCCGCGTGACGGCCAGGAGGCGCGCCTCCACCGCCGCCCGGCCGAAGCCCGTGACCGTCTCGATCCCGACCGCCGCCATTTCCATCGAGACGAACTGGTCGCGCTCGCCCATGTCGTAACGCCGTGCGCTTTCGACGTACCGGGTATCCAGAAAATAGACCTCCTGCTCCGCCTTGACGCTGCGCCGCCCATACGACGGCTGCTCCAGCGGCACGCCGTTCTGATGTCGCTTGGCGACGTAGGCGAACGCCCGCCCGTAGGGCCCGAGCAGCCACTTGTAGGTCGGGAACATCACGAAGTCAGGATCTAGCGCTTTAACGTCCAGCTCGAGGATGCCGGCGGCGTGCGTAGCATCCACGATGAAGGCGGCGCCATGATTCTTGACCGCTGGCCCCACCCTGGCGAGATCGATGGCGCCGCCATCGGACCAGTGAACCGACGAAATCGAGACGACGGCGAGCGGCCCTGCGCCCTTGCGCTCGATCGCCTCGATAACGGCGCTCGTCCAGTCGCCGTCACCGGGCCGCCGGATCGTCTCGACCGTGAAACCCTGCGCCTCGGTTCGGCTCATCCACTCGAGTACCGGGGCCGTGTGGTCGTCCTCGAGCACCAGCACCCGCGAGCCGCGCGGCACATCGAGCACCTTTGCAGCGGTCGACACGCCATAGCCGACCGACGAAACCAGGGCCACGTCGTCCGGCTCCGCATTGATGACCTTGGCCGCTGCCGCCCGGGTCCTCTCGTACATGGCGTCGGCGAAATCGGGCGCGAGCGTCCAGGGCTGCGCCTTGCGGGCTGCCCCTCGCACACCGGCTTCCACCACCGCCTTCGGAATGGGGCTCCAGCCCGCGGCATTGAAGTAGGCGACGTCGCGGGGGATGTCGAACAGCGCGCGCTGCGATGCTAGCATCGTTGCAAATCCTGTCTGATGGTGGCCTTCTCATCGGTGATCGGCGGAAACAATCGCATCCGCAACCCCAACGGACAACCGAGCAAAACTTATCGGGAGCATTCGCATGCGCGGCCGTGACGTCTTCATGCAGACCCTCGTTGCGCAGGGTGTCGAGCGCATTTTCGGCAATCCCGGGACCACTGAAAGCCCGCTGCTCGACAGTCTCGCCGCCTATCCCTCTATCCGCCAGCTACTACGCCCAGGCCTCGGGCAAGACCGGCGTCGTCTCGCTACACGTCGCACCGGGTCTCGGCAACGCCATCGGCATGATGTACGGGGCGCTCCGCTCCGGCTCGCCGATGGTTATCACGGCGGGCCAGCAGGACACCCGCCTGCGCCTGAACAATCCCGTTCTCGGCCACGACCTTGTCGCCATGGCGGCACCCGTGACGAAGTGGTCGGTCCAGGTCGAGCGGGCCTCCGAGATGGGCCCCATCCTTCGTCGCGCCTTCAAAGTCGCCAACGATGGCCCTCCTGGCCCGGTCTTTGTCGGCTTGCCGATCGACGTTATGGAGCAGGAGACGAGCGTCGGTCCGGTCGCACCGGCAAGCCTGTGGCGTGCGCCACATCCCGAGCCAAAGGGCATTGCAGCCATCGCCGAGGCTCTGCTCGCGGCCGAGCGCCCGGTGATCGTCGCCGGTGACGACGTCGCTCGCGCGGGCGCCTCGGCCGAACTTGTCCGCCTCGCCGAGTCGGTCGGCGCCTCCGTCTGGCTCGAGGGCCTACGGATGCACATGCCGTTCCCGACCGCGCACCCCTCGGCCCGCCTCGGCCTCCCGCTCGACTCGGCCGCCGTCGCCAAGGCCCTCGGTTCGGCGGACATGGTTCTGTTGGTCGGCGGCTCGTTCTTCGAGGACGTCTGGTATGCCGAAGGAGGCCCCTTCCCCGCGGGCGCCAAGGTCGCGCAGATCGAGGCGAGCCACGAGCGCCTCGCCTACGGTGTCGCCCCTGGGCTGGGTCTGGTCGGCTCGATCCGACATACCCTCGCTGGCGTCGTCGCCGAGATCGACCGCGCGGCGGACACGGACTACCGCAATGCCGTGCGCCAGCGCAACAAGGCCCTGGCTGTCCTGAAGGACAAGGAGAATGCGGTCCAGAAGGCGCGCGCCGAAAAGGCCTGGGACCGCGAGCCGATCTCCATGCCCCGCGTCATGGCCGAGATCCGCGACGCGCTGCCCCCTCGCGCCATCGTGGTCGACGAATCGATCACGGCCTCCATCGATCTCGCCCGCACGCTCGATTTCAACGGCCCGGGCGACTACTACGGTGCCCGCGGCGGCGGCATCGGGCAGGGCGTCGCCGGTGTCCTCGGCGTCTCGGTGGCCCAGCCCAGGCGGCCCGTTCTGTGCATCTCGGGCGACGGCTCGGCCATGTACGCCATCCAGGCGCTTTGGACCGCGGCGCACGTCGGCCTTCCGATCGTGTTCGTCATCCTGGCCAATCGCGAGTATCGCGTCCTCAAGCACAACATCGATGTCTACCGGCAGAAGTTCGATATCGTTTCGCAGGAGCCTTATGCCCACATGGACCTGTCCGGTCCTCCACTCGGCTTTGTCGAGATGGCGAACGGCATGGGCGTCCCCGCCACCCGCGTGACGAAGCCCGGAGATGCCGGCGCGGCTATCAAAGCCGCCTTCGCCTCCGGCAAGCCCCATCTGGTCGAGGTGGCGATCGAGGCGAAGCGGTAACGCCTCGGTCGAGTCCGTGTCCGGGAGCAACCGGGCACGGCATGGCGCGTGGGAGCCCGCCTGCAGCTACCCGACCGCGCCGCCCATGGCACCCGCATGCCTCAGGCTCTCGGCCGTCCCGAGCGAATGCGGGTGCAGCGGCGTTGCCATCGCGTGCACGGCGGGTAGCACCTCCTTCGCGAACAGCTCGAGACTTTTCCTCGCCTCTGCCGGCTCCTT
>LNFM01015818.1_pt1 | contig 16548 bp, 12 predicted proteins | sample 596031 | NCBI WGS metagenome assembly LNFM01 (sample SAMN04254537, study PRJNA301005) | activated carbon metagenome | isolation source: dual media filters at the Ann Arbor, Michigan drinking water treatment plant | place: USA: Ann Arbor
ATTTAAATAGCCAATCCACAATATTCACCACATGCTGCTCATTGGCGTCTAAGTTTTTATCTTTGCCCAGCTCTACCAGCTGCTCAAAATTCTGCACGCCAACAATTTGGCCCGCTTTAGCTAAATTGGCCTGATTAATTGAGCTGGCAAGATTGTAAATCTCAGGTAAATAGCGATTGATTTCGAGCGGATTGGCAAATACCAGCTTGATACGCATGTTCAAAATGCGCTCTAAATCGGGTATCCAATCGGTTTGGTATGGTTCAGAAGTGGCGACTGTCGCCTCATCACCTTTTACTGATATCGGCATAATTCTTAACCGCTCGGCATACGCTTTTGAAACGATTTGAGCGGCAGAGGTAAAATCCAGCTTTAATGGGTCGATATGATAAAAATCTAACCCTGTTTGCGCGGCAAGCCAGCGGCTTAAATAGTCAACCGACATTGATTTGTGTGGCGGACGCAAATCTTTCCATTTTTGCTCACCAATCACCACCACAGGATGCAGGTTTGAGCTATCAAGCTTTCTGTCTTTGTATAGTTTTTCAGCTTGCGTTTTATCGAGCCGACCATCATTCACCAGCATGCGTAACACGTCACCTAAGGTAAACTTTGCTTTTACAGCAGATTTTGCAACGCCAGACGCTTTTGTCATGGCTTGACCAGTATGCCTGCTTAAGTTTTGCTGCGTAGCTGAACTAACACTTTGCCCAGTGCTGCTACTTAAACTAGAAATGGTATTTGGCGCTTTTGTCATGCATTACCTTGTTAAATTTGGTTTTGTCGCATTTGATGGTGCAAGTTAAGCAATTTTTGATTTAGCTGATTGAAATTTAATTCAAACTTAACCCAATTATAAAGCCGAAATAATTTCGCTATTAGTGGTACGCATACCTTATTTTATTCTCATCGATAAATCAATGGCATCGATATTTTTTGTGAGACTGCCAATTGAAATACGGTCAACGCCTGTTAACGCAATCGCGCGTGCAGAGCTTAAATCTACACCACCTGAGGCTTCAATTGCTGCGCGGCCTGCATATGTCTCAATATTCATTTGTACTGCTTTTTTCATCTCAAGCATGCCAAAATTATCCAGCAAAATACTGGTGGCGCCAGCATCTAAGGCTTGTTTCAATTGATCTAAGTTTTCAACTTCTATTTGCGTGCTGATGTTTGGGTATGTTTTAAATGCATTTTCAAGCGCTGCGTGAATGCTGCCTGCGGCGGCAATGTGGTTCTCTTTAATTAAAATGCCATCATATAAAGCGAGTCGCTGATTGCCGCCGCCGCCTACTGTGACTGCATATTTTTGCATTAATCTTAGGTTTGGAATCGTTTTTCGCGTATCTAAGATTTGCGCTTTGGTGCCAGAAACCGCCATCACGAACTTGCGTGCTTGCGTGGCAACTGCGGACATTAACTGTAAAAAATTAAGTGCGCAGCGTTCTGCTGTTAATAGTGCGCGAGCATTGCCTGTGATTTCGCACAACAATTGGTTGCTTGAGATTTTTTCGCCTTCGTTCACCAGCCATTTTATTTTGATGTTTGCATCAATTGCTTTAAAGCAAGCATTTGCCCAGTCAATTCCGCAGATAACGGCATCTTGCCGCGTAATAATGGTGGCATGTGCGATGTTATCCGCAGGGATTAGCGTTGCAGTTAAATCGCCTGTGCCAATATCTTCATGCAATGCGCGCTTTACATCTTGCTCAACTAAAGCGTTAAATGCAGTTGACCCGCGCGGATAATGTTGTGTAAATAGAGGCGTTAACATAAATCTATTATAATGCAATTTATTTACTAATCAGCTTTACTCTTTTAAACCAAAATCTACTGAACTCAACATCTTATATGAAGCTTTTATACACCCCAAATAGTCCTTACGCGCGCAAAGTGCGCATTGTTGCGCTTGAAAAGCATATTGATATTGAATTGCAAGAAGTAGTGCTGGCAGACGCTGATTGCCCCGTTAAAAACTATAACCCGTTGGGTAAAGTGCCCGTGTTGGTTTTAGATGACAACGATAGCGTCTATGACTCAAAAGTGATAGTGGAGTATCTAGATAACCGCGCACCCGGCACGCATTTAATTCCTATTGATAATACCAATAAAATTGCTGTACGCCGCTGGGAAGCATTGGCAGACGGCGTTTGCGATGCTGCAATCGCCGCGATGCTAGAAGCGCGCAGAGATGAAGCGCAGCAATCTCAAGCCAATATCGATAAACAATTAGCGAAAGTAGTGCTGGGTTTAGAAGTACTTAACCTAGATATTACCAAGAAAAAATGGTGTGTAAACGAGACGTTTAGCTTAGCCGATATTGCGCTGGGTTGTATGTTGGGCTACTTGGATTTACGCTTCAAGACTTTGCAATGGCAAGATAAATTTCCTAATCTAGCCAAGCATTACAGCGTTTTGGTAAAGCGGCCTAGCTTTAAACAAACCATGCCAATCGTTTAACTAAATCGTTCAAACATTAAAAGGCTCAACGCAATGTTGAGCCTTTTTTATTTTAATCCCAGCTTAATCCCAACTTAAAGCGCCACCCGTTTGGTATTCCGTCACGCGGGTTTCAAAAAAGTTTTTCTCTTTCTTTAAATCCATCATTTCACTCATCCAAGGAAACGGATTGGTCGCGCCTGGGTACAACACATCTAAGCCAATTTGCGTACAACGGCGGTTGGCAATAAAGCGTAAATACTCTTTAAACATCGTTGCGTTTAAGCCCAGCACACCGCGTGGCATGGTCGCTTCTGCATACTGGTATTCCAGCTCAACGCCGTGTTGAATCAAGCCTTTAATTTCTTCACGGAAAGCGGCCGTCCACAAATGTGGATTTTCTAATTTAATGGTGTTAATCACATCAATGCCAAAATTGCAGTGCATAGACTCGTCACGCAAAATGTATTGATATTGCTCTGCCGCACCTTGCATTTTGTTTTGACGACCGAGCGCTAAAATTTGTACGAATCCCACGTAGAAAAATAAGCCTTCCATAATGCAAGCGAACACAATTAAAGAGCGTAATAATTGTTGATCAGCCTCTGGCGTGCCGGTTTTAAAATCTGGGTCGGTCAAAATATTGATAAACGGGATTAAAAAATCATCTTTGGCTTTAATGCTCGCCACTTCTTGGTAAGCGTTAAATACTTCCGACTCATCTAAGCCCAAACTTTCCACAATATATTGATAAGCATGCGTATGAATCGCTTCTTCAAACCCTTGGCGCAACAAATATTGGCGACATTCTGGCGCAGTGATATGGCGATAAGTGCCTAGCACAATATTGTTGGCAGCTAGTGAATCTGCTGTGGTGAAAAATCCTAGATTGCGTTTCACAATCAAACGTTCATCATCGGTTAACGCAGTGCTGTCTTTCCATTGCGCAATATCACGACTCATACTCACTTCTTGCGGCATCCAATGATTGGCGCAACCTGCTAAATACTTATCCCAAGCCCAATGATATTTAAATGGTACTAATTGATTCACATCAGTTTGACCGTTAATCATGCGTTTGTCTGAGGCGTTTACGCGACCTGAATGCGATGGTTGGTTAGCGGCAACTGGCGCAGATTTAACTTCCGCTGGTGATACTACTTTTAAACTTGGTGCCAAACTAGGCTGGGTTTGTTCTACAACAACTTCATCTTCAAATGAAAGCATATTTTTTCCTTAATTTTTATTATTTACTGGCAAGATTCACACTCTGGATTGTCTATTGAGCACATTTTCGGCGCTTCTTCTGGTGTATTGCCACCCGAAGAAACTGCATTCAATTCGCCACCTGAACCTGTCGATTTCTCCGCCGCAGTTGCACCTAATGAGCGTAAGTAATACGTTGTTTTTAAGCCGCGTTGCCAAGCCAATAAATAGGTGTCGTTTAATTTTTTGCCCGAAGGTACGGCAAAATAAAGGTTGAGCGATTGCGCCTGGTCTATCCATTTTTGACGACGCGCGGCGGCTTCAATCAACCAAGTTGGGTCAACATCAAAGGCTGTCGCATAAAGCTGTTTTAAATCAGTTGGCACACGGTCTATCTTTTGTAGCGAGCCATCGTAGTATTTCAGGTCACTCACCATCACTGTATCCCACAAACCACGTGCTTTGAGGTCAATGACCAACTGCTCATTCACAATGGTAAATTCGCCCGATAAGTTCGATTTTACGTACAGGTTTTGATATTCAGGTTCAATGCTAGCTGATACGCCGACGATATTAGAAATGGTTGCAGTTGGTGCAATTGCCACGCAGTTGGAGTTACGCATACCAACTGTTTGAATACGGGCTCTCAAGGAATCCCAATCAAGCGTTTTGCTTCTATCTACCTCAACATTGCCGCCGCGCTCATTGAGCAATAAATCTAATGTATCAAGCGGTAAAATACCTTGATCCCACAAACTGCCCTTAAAGCTGGAGTATGTGCCGCGCTCTTCTGCCAACACGGTTGAAGCGTAATAAGCGTTGTAACACACCATTTCCATCGCACGGTCAGCAAACTCAACAGCCTCCATACTTGCATAAGGAATACGCATTGCGTGCAGGCAATTTTGAAAGCCCATAATGCCCAAGCCGACTGGTCTGTGGCGTGTATTCGCGTTGCGGGCTTTGCCAACTGGGTAAAAGTTGATGTCCACCACGTTGTCTAACATGCGCATGCCGACTTTAATCGTCGCTTGCAACTTGTCGTTATCTAGCACTAATTTGCCATTAACTTCGGTTAAATGTTGCAGTAAGTTCACAGAGCCTAAGTTGCACACGGCAATTTCAGACTCTGAAGTATTGAGCGTAATTTCAGTACAAAGATTTGAGCTATGTACTACGCCCACATGTTGTTGTGGTGAGCGAATATTGCATGGATCTTTAAACGTAATCCAAGGATGGCCAGTTTCAAACAGCATCGAAAGCATCTTGCGCCACATTTGTAGTGCTGGAATTTTCTTAAATAGTTTGATTTCGCCATTCACAGCGCGGCGCTCATATTCCACATAAGCAGCCTCAAAAGCCTTGCCATATTTATCATGCAAATCTGGCACGTCAGAAGGTGAAAATAATGTCCAATCACCCGCTTCAGTCACACGACGCATAAATAAATCGGGAATCCAATGCGCGGTATTCATGTCGTGCGTGCGGCGGCGGTCATCACCTGTGTTTTTGCGTAAGTCTAAAAACTCTTCAATATCCAAATGCCAAGTTTCTAAGTAGCCACACACCGCACCTTTGCGCTTGCCGCCTTGGTTCACTGCAACGGCCGTGTCGTTGACCACTTTTAAGAATGGAATCACGCCTTGGCTTTTGCCATTGGTGCCTTTGATGCGCGCGCCCAATGAGCGCACTGGCGTCCAGTCATTGCCTAAGCCGCCTGCGTATTTTTGTAGCAATGCATTTTCTTTAATACCTTGATAGATACCATCTAAATCATCGCTCACTGTTGTTAAGTAGCAACTTGATAGTTGTGAATGTAGCGTGCCTGCATTAAATAAAGTCGGCGTTGAGCTCATAAAATCGAATGACGATAGAACGTTATAGAACTCAATTGCACGTGCTTCACGGTCAATTTCATTAATCGCTAAGCCCATTGCTACGCGCATAAAGAAAATTTGCGGCAATTCAATGCGACGCTCTTCAATGTGCAAAAAGTAGCGGTCATACAGCGTTTGAATACCTAAATATCCAAACTGAAAATCACGATCTTTATTCAGCGCTTTAGCCAGTTTGTCTAAATCAAACTGCGCTAAACGTTGGTCTAGCAACTCTGCAGCGATGCCTATTTTGATATAACGTGGAAAATACTCGAGGTAATGTGCGTCCATATCCGCATGGCTCACACGCTCACCTAACACCTCAGCGCGAACCAAATCAAGTTGCAAACGGGCTGTGACATAGTTGTAAGCTGGCTCCGTTTCAATCAAGCTACGGGCAGATAAAATGAGTGCTTTGACCACTTCAGTAAATGGAATACCGTCATATAAATCACGCACCGCTTGCTCTACCACTAGCGCAGGGCTCACTTCAGAGCTCAGTCCATTTGTATTTAAGCCCAAACAGACCTCAGCGACCATTGCATTGAGTTCAGCAATATTTAATGGTGTTAATTTGCCATCAATATTGATATTTAGCGCATGCACTGGCTCGGCACTCACTGCTTTTTCAGCGGCACGTTCAGCATTGCGTTTTTCACGGTAAAGCACGTAAGCACGCGCAACATCATGATTGCCATTACGCATCAATGCTAACTCTACTTGGTCTTGAATATCTTCAATATGAATGGAACCACCAGCAGGTAAGCGGCGCATCAATGCGTTATTCACTGACTGGCTTAAGATAGCCACTTGGTCGCGCACGCGCGCAGAAGCGACGCTTTGATTGCCTTCTACCGCTAAAAATGCTTTGGTAATGGCGATAGCAATTTTGTCTAAGTTAAATTCTACCGCCGCGCCATTTCGGCGTATGACTTGCAAAGTGGGCAGCAATGTTTCGGTAGTAGATGGTCGAATATCATCCATGTGATTGGTTCCCTTTTTTAAAAGGGCAGGTACGCTTTAAATTGCTCTGTGTTTAGAACAACAAAAGACCAGCAAGAGAAGTGGCTTAATTAAACACACTTCTATCTGCCGAGGACACCCCGCCTCAAACGTTATAAAAATAGTTTTGCGCTCTTTTTGATGGTTAACTTAACGCTGAATTTGTTAAGTTAACCCTAAATTTGAGGCAAAAAGTCACACGGCAGGTCTCCTGGCTTTCAGGTGATCATTATTTTGTTAGCCTTCCCAAATTTCTTCAGTGGCACAATGCTATTAATAAAAATAGCGCACAAAACAACTCGCTGATTACAGTTGCGGGGGCAGCTTTGGCATTGCTGTTTAAATCAATTAAACAGCGCACCACATTCCCTTTTATCTTACATTTTGATTAAAACGTAAGAACCATGTGACCACACTATAACGCAATATAGCAGCCTATTTCAATATGTAAAACACAATATATTGATTTTTTTATTTTAAACTTGCTATATGTATGATTTTAAAAGTAATATTTCTATTGCAAACCAAGCGTTTTAGCTGGATTTAAAAAATGGTCAGATTAGAGGTTTTAATTTAGTATCTGACTATTAAAAATTGTTAGGATTTAAAATTACATTTTCAAAAATCAATTTGCCAAAAAGTAAACGATTAGGACTAGTGGCATTTTTGGCCTTACTCTGCATGGCTGCTTACCTGCTCAAACTAGAAGTAATTGCTTGGTATTATTGGCATGCTTACAAAAATCCTACCCAAACTCATTCGCTTAACTTAAAAGATTACCAGGTAGAAATTGATGCTTTGCCTATACCTGAATTGACCGACGCCTCTGGATTTACACACAACGCAAAGCGCAATACGCTTTTTACAGTGCTAAACCAAGAGTCGCAGATTATTGAGCTGGATCTTAAAGGCAAGGTGATTCGCAAGATTCATGTGACAGGGGTGGATGATATGGAAGGCATTACCCATATCGCCGATAACCGCTATGTAATTGCCGATGAGCGCGATAGTCGGCTGGTGTTAGTGATACTGGCCGATGACGCGGTTGAAGTGGATGTGACAAGCGCGCCTAAGTTAAAACTGGGCATTAACCCTAAAGGCAATAAAAATTTTGAGGGGGTTTCTTGGGATGATAATCATCAACGGCTACTAGTTGTGAAAGAGCGCGATCCAAAATATGTGATGACGGTGACGGGCTTTTTTGAGGCAGAAATAGGCAAGCCACTGGATATTGAGATTAAAAAAGTGGAAGCGTTTGAAAAGGCGATTAAATGGTCTTTAAGAGATTTATCCTCAGTGACTTATCACAGCGAAACAGGACATTTATTGCTATTAAGTGATGAATCGCGCTTGATAAAGGAGTACGATGAAGAAGGCAATGCGCTTGGCGCGCTGGCTTTGTGGAAAGGCTTTCATGGCTTGAAGCAACATGTGCCGCAGGCGGAAGGCATTGCAGTAGGGTCTGATGGCAAAATATATGTGATGAGTGAGCCCAATTTGTTTTACGCGTTCAAACCTACCATTGCAACCGATTAACTTTTTATCAGAACATAAAATAAACAGAATAAGAAATAAATAGTGCGGCACAAGCTAGCTAAGCTGTGCCGCACCATATGCTAGGCGGCTTGAATACTTTTTCTTAAGTCTTTAGCCACACTCACCATGTTTTGCAAAGCCAATTTCGTTTCATCCCAGCCACGGGTTTTTAATCCACAATCGGGGTTAATCCATAAGCGTTCTGCTGGAATCACTTCAAAGGCGCGCTTAACCAGTTTTTCCATTGCCTCAATCGTTGGTACACGTGGCGAGTGAATATCATAAACGCCAGGGCCAATCTCATTTGGGTATGAAAATTCACCAAAGCCATCCAGCAATTCCATGGCGGAACGCGATGTTTCAATGGTAATCACATCAGCATCCATCGCCGCAATCGCTGGCAGAATATCGTTAAATTCGGCATAGCACATATGCGTGTGAATCTGCGTATCGTCGCGCGCAACGCTGGCGGATAATTTAAATGCGCGCACGGCCCAAGCCAAATAATGCGCCCAAGCCGTTTTTTGCAAAGGCAAGCCTTCACGCAAGGCGGGTTCATCAATCTGGATAATCGCGATACCTGCATGTTGCAAATCATCCACCTCATCGCGAATGGCTAATGCCAATTGCAAGGCTGTGGCTTCGCGCGTTTGGTCATCGCGCACAAATGACCATTGCAGCATAGTGATTGGGCCTGTCAGCATACCTTTTACTGGACGTTTCGACAGCGATTGCGCAAAGCTCGCTGTTTCTACTGTCATCGGCTTTGGTCTGTGTACATCGCCATAAATAATAGGCGGCTTGACGCAACGCGAGCCATAACTTTGCACCCAGCCATTTTGCGTAAACACATAGCCTGCCAATTGCTCGCCAAAAAACTCCACCATATCGTTGCGCTCGGCTTCGCCATGCACCATATGCGCTTCCATATCGGCATCGTATTTGGCTTGGCTGATTTCACCTTTTTTAAAAGCCGCGCGGCTGGCCCTAATATCAGGCGTTTGCGGAAAAGAGCCAATAGTAGTGGTGGGCAATAAAGGTAGATTCAATCTTGCGCGTTGAATGATTTGGCGATTATCAAATTTGCTTGTGCGGTTTTCATTCACGTTGACTAGGTCTTTGATACGCTCTTTCACATCGATATTGTGAACGCGTAAAGATTGTTGACGCGTAGCAATCGCTGCACGCGAAATCGCTAATTCATTGGCAACAGAATCCACACCATTATTCAAGGCGCCTGCGATAATGCGCAATTCGTTTAACTTTTCATTGGCAAACGCTAACCACGATTTAATCTCTGCATCTAAATGGACTTCATTCGCAAGCGTCACTGGGGTGTGCAGCAAAGAGCAGCTTGGCGCAATCCATAGGCGCTCACCTAACCTTTGTACCCAAGGCTCTAATAATGCCAGCGCCTTATCTAAATCGGTGCGCCAGATATTGCGGCCATCAATCACCCCAGCCGATAATACCCAGTAACTAGGAACAGCGTTAACCCACGGCCCTAATTGCTCTGGCGCGCGAACGCAATCGATATGAATGCCATCAATGGGCAGTTGCGTAATAAAGCCCTGATAGCGCGATACGTTGGCAAAATAAGTGGTCAATAATAATTTTGGGCGCTGCGTACGAAAATGCGCATAGGCGCGCTCAAACGCTTTAAGCCAAGCGTCATCTAAATCTAACGCAAAGATTGGCTCATCAATTTGTAGCCATTCAATTTTTTTGGCATGTAGTTCTTGCAATAAAAAGGCATATTGCTCGGCAAGACTATCTAATAAATCCAGCTTATTCACCCCACGCGCCTTGCTTAAATACAGAAAGCTAACTGGGCCAAGTAACACAGGCTTTACATTTTTTGAAAGTTTTTGTGCTTCATCCAGTTGGCTTAAAAAATCATGCGCATTGATTGAAAACTGCGTGTCTTCATTTAATTCTGGCACGATGTAATGGTAATTGGTATCCAGCCACTTAGTCATTTCCATCGCAGGCTGCTCTAAATTGCCGCGTGCCAATGAAAAATAGGCGTTTTCTGGCGAAATAGTCTTTTCACCAAACGGCAATTTAGCAAAACGTTTTGGTTGCGCGCCAAATAAAACGGTGTGATCCAGCACATGATCGTATAGCGAGAAATCGTTGCTAGTGATAAACGCTAAATCGGCATCTTGTTGCTTTTGCCAATGCGTTTTGCGCAAGTCTGCAGCTGTTTTTTGTAAGTGTTCTGATGTGGTTTCTTTGCGCCAAAATGATTCCAGCGCAAATTTTAATTCACGTTTCGCGCCCACGCGTGGGTAGCCCAATATATGCGCTTTAATAGTTTTTGTTGTCATGTTGTTACCCTCAATCTATGCAAGGCGTGCATTCTCTAATGACCAATTAATTTAATAAAGCGAAAGTTTTTGTGATAAATTTGAATTAAATTCATACTAGAAAGTAGCCATGCTTGAAATTCGTCATCTCAAGTCATTAAAAGCCATCGCCGAAACAAGCAAATTGGGCTTGGCAGCGGAGCGTGTTTTTTTAACGCAATCAGCGCTATCGCATCAAATACGCGCCTTAGAAACGCACTATGACATCACACTTTTTCAGCGTAGTGCACAAGGTTTGCGCTTTACGCCAGCAGGGCAGCGCTTGCTGGATTTGGCTAATGAATTATTACCGCTGATTGAAAAAACCGAGCGCGATTTGATTCGCTTAAAGAGCGATCAATCGGGTGAGCTTAGAATTGTTTTAGAGTGCCACACTTGCTTTGATTGGCTGACGCCTGTAATGGACGCGTTCAGGCGCGCTTGGCCAGAGGTGGAAATTGATTTGGTGGCAGGATTTCACAGCGACCCTTGGCATTTATTGCATGCTGGTAAGGCCGATGTAGTGATTGGTGGCTTGCCAAATAAGCTGGATAATTTAGCGCATTTGCAATTATTCAAATTTGAAATCATGGCGGTATTGCCAATTGACCATGCTTTACGCAATAAACCAAGATTATTGGCCGAAAACTTTAGTGGCGAGACACTGATTACTTACCCAGTACCAGAAGAGCGTATTGACGTGGTTCGCCAAGTATTAAAGCCTGCCAATATTCAGTTTAATCGCCGTACGGCAGAGCTGACCATTGCAATTATGCAACTTGTCGCCAGCCGTCGCGGCTTGGCCGCATTGCCTAATTGGGGCATTCAAAGCTATGTTGAGCATGACTATGTGATTGCAAAACCAATTGGCGCCAAAGGCTTGTGGTCAGAGCTATATGCAATCGGTACCAATGAAATGATGACGCGGCCTTATGCGCAAGACTTGGCGCGCATTATTCGTGATGTTTGTGCAGAAAAGTTAGCAGGGATTAAATTGCTTTAAAAATCCGCAGCAATAATGCCACCGAGCTCTTTAAATTATATGGCGGTGGTGATAATCCCACCGCCTAGACAAACATTGCTCTCATACACCACCGCCGATTGACCAGGCGTAATCGCCCATTGTTTTTGCCCAAATTTAACGGTTAAGTATTCACTATTTAATGCGTCAATTTCACATGGCGCATCGGGCTGGCGATAACGCGTTTTGGCGGCATAAACCCAATTCGTCATCGGCTCTTCATCTTCAATCCAGGTTAATTGGCTGGCGTTTAAACCATCGTTTAGCAGCAACGGATGTTCATGGCCTTGCACCACGATTAACTCATTTTTGACCATATCTTTTGCGGCAACAAACCACGGCTCGCCATTGCTATCGCGGCTACCGCCGATTTTTAAACCTTGGCGTTGACCTAGTGTGTAATACATTAAGCCCTCATGTTGGCCGACCAATTTGCCTTCTGCATTTTTAATATCACCCGGTTTTTTAGGTAAGTAGCGTTGTAAAAATTCTTGAAAAGGGCGCTCGCCGATAAAGCAAATACCAGTAGAATCCTTTTTTTCTGCATTAATTAATCCAGCGTTACGCGCGATTTCACGCACTTCACGTTTCAAATATTTGCCCAATGGAAACAGCGTTTTGCTGAGTTGTGCTTGATTCAATCGATACAAAAAATAGCTTTGATCTTTGCTACCGTCATCCGCTTTTAACAATTGAAATAAGCCGGGTTTAAGCGGGTTTTCACGTACTTGTGCATAATGGCCAGTGGCAATTAAATCTGCACCTAAACTCATAGCATGGTCTAAAAATGCCCTAAATTTAATTTCAGCGTTGCACAAAATATCGGGATTTGGCGTGCGACCCGCTTCGTATTCGCTTAAAAAATTGGCAAATACGCGGTCTTTATATTCGGCGCTGAAATTCACCGCTTCAATATCAATGCCAATTTTATCGGCAATTGAAACCGCATCGATTAAATCTTGCTTGGATGAACAATATTCATCGTTGTCGTCGTCTTCCCAGTTTTTCATGAAAAGGCCAACTACATCGTAACCTTGTTGTTTAAGCAACAGGGCGGTCACAGAAGAATCGACACCGCCAGATAGGCCTACCACTACTCGTTTCTTAGTCATTAATTTTGCTCATAAAATTCAAACTTTATCTCAACGCTTAACTTATTCCTTTACCCTTTAGGGGGAAGGTTAGGATGGTGGTGTATGCTTGAACATGAACCAATTGACCCCCGCCCTAGCCCTCCCCTAAATGGGGAGGGGATATCTACTATAAGTTAGTAATCACTTCTAGCGGATAGCTTTTTCCGCTTAAATAATCTTCAATACACGTTAGCACTTGCGGGCTACGCATTAAGGCTGCTTTTTCGCGAATTTCGTCTATCGTCATCCACACGGCGCGAATAATGCCATCGTCTAACTCTTGCGTTTCGTAGTGCACACCCACGTTGCCAATAAAGGCAAAACGCAGATAAGTCGTGTCATTGTGTGGGTGTTTCCAGTGATAAACACCCAATAAAGCGGTTGGCACAAAATCATAAGCCGATTCTTCTAAGGTTTCGCGAATCACCGCTTGAATTAATGTTTCGTTGTCTTCCAAATGGCCAGCTGGCTGGTTAAAACGGTTACCTCTGTCAGTCGTTTCTTCAACCAGCAGAAACTTGCCGTTTTGCTCAATAATGGCGGCGACTGTTGCGTTGGGCTTAAATTGGAGTTTTTTCACAAAAGGCTTTTTAAAGATTATTTTTAAAAATTTCGGTTCAAAAATAGGGTTAAGTTAACGCGTCATTTTACCTAAAAAATAGCGATCATCTGCATTTAAGTGATGGTATTTAACTTGTCGCCAACTGTGGAAATAAACCAATTAAGCCATGCGCAATAAATTCAACCGCCATTGCCGCCAGAATCAAGCCCATTAAACGCGTGATGATGTTAATGCCGATGGTGCCAAGCCTTTGCGTAATGCCATCTGATAACTTTAGCACTAGCCAAATGATGGTTGACACCAGTAAAACAGGGATGACCAGTGATAGGTGACCCAATAAAGAAGGCTGTTGCTGCGCGCTTAAAATCATACTAGAAATCGCGCCTGGCCCTGCCAATAATGGAATACTTAAGGGCACGATGGCAATCACTTCGCGCTCCGCCATGCTTTGCGCTTCTTCTGCCGTTTGGCGCGTGCCGCCTTGCTTGCCATGCATCATCGAGATAGAAATCAGCATGATTAAAATACCGCCGCCGACTTGGAATGATGGAATGGAAATGCCGAAAAAACTTAAGATGCCATCGCCAATAAACGCGGCCAAACTGAGCACGATAAACACAGTCAATGCCACAGTGCGTGCCGTTTTTGCACGGTCTGGCTTGCTCCAGCCATCGGTTGCGCTGATAAAAATAGGCAAGCTACCAATCGGGTTTACAATCGCGAGCAGTGCGATGGTGATTTTAAGTAGGTAAGTAAAGTCTTGGTTAAGTAAATCCATGATTTAAGTCATTATTTAAATGTTAAGGTTTGTGAACAAGCTAGGCTTTGCTAGTATGACACTATTAAATTGTACAAATACTAAATTAAATAGATGCAAAGATGCAGATTAATCATTCAACAATCATTTTAGCCTCACAAAGTCCGCGCCGTGTGGCGATTTTAAAGCAAATGGGGATTGATTGCGTGGTGATGCCAGCCGATATTGATGAATCGCAACTGGCCCATGAATCGCCAACTGATTATGTGTTGCGCTTGGCAAAGCAAAAAGCGCTGGCTATTCAAATGCAATTACAAGCGCAATTCAATGCGCAATGTGCAGAAATGCCGATTTTGGCGGCTGATACCACGGTAGCGCTTGGTGACAGCATTTTTGGTAAGCCAGAAAATGAGGCAGACGCTATGCAGATGCTTAAACAATTATCTGGCACGCAGCACCAAGTGCATACAGCGGTGGCGGGCATTTTTAATCAGCAAATCGAATTGGCGCTCAGCACCACATTGGTGGAGATGATGCCGCTCAGCGATGCTATGATAGCGGCGTATATCGCGACTCAAGAGCATCAAGACAAAGCAGGTAGCTACGCTATACAAGGCTTGGCGGGTAGCTGGATTAAACGCATCGATGGCAGCTACACAGGCGTGATGGGTTTGCCTGTGCATGAAACGGCGATGATATTAAAAAAATTAGGCTTTTAAAGGGTTAACTTAACCACTTTTTTAGTACGAAAAAATAAAGAGAAGGTGTTGCAAATTGGGACAAGAGATTTTAATTAACGTAACGCCGCAAGAAACGCGTGTTGCCGTGCTAGAGCAGGGCATTGCGCAAGAGCTGCATATTGAGCGCAGCTCTTCCCTTGGCATTGTAGGCAATGTATATCGCGGCAAAGTGTGCCGCGTGTTGCCTGGCATGCAATCGGCGTTTGTCGAAATCGGCTTGCAGCGCGCCGCTTTTTTGCATGTGGCGGATATTATGGAGTGCCACATTGATGGCGAGCCGCCAACTGAACGCTTGATTCAGGATGTGCTGCGCGAAGGCCAGTCGATTATCGTGCAAGTGATTAAAGAACCCATTGGCACCAAAGGCGCGCGCTTAACCACCGAAGTCAGTATTGCAGGGCGCTTTTTAGTCTTTTTGCCGCATCAAGATCATATTGGCGTTTCGCAACGCATTGAAGATGAAGAAGAGCGCGAAACACTACGCAACCGTTTGCTGGGGTTATTGCCCGAAAAACGCTCTGGCGGCTTTATTATTCGCACCATGTCAGAAACAGCCAGCGATGCAGAGTTGTTAGCTGATATCGATTACTTACAAAAAGTGTGGGCGAAAATTCAACAAGATAGCCAGTCTGCGGGTGAGCGCTCATTGATTTTTTATGATTTAAGCTTGCCACGGCGCATTTTGCGCGATGTCGTGAATGATGAAACTGTGAGTATTCAGGTGGATTCAAAAGAAACCTTTAATCAGCTCAAAGAGTTTGCCGATTTATATGTGGCAAAAGCGGTCAAGCCGCTTTATCACTACCAAGGTGAACGCCCGATTTTTGATTTTTATAATATAGAAATTGAAATCACGCGCGCGCTGTCGCGCAAAGTCGATTTAAAATCGGGCGGTTATTTGATTTTTGATCAAACTGAGGCATTAACGACAGTTGACGTAAATACAGGTAGTTTTGTGAGCGGTAAAACGCTCTCCGACACGATTTATAAAACCAATTTAGAGGCGGTGCAGTGTATTACGCGGCAATTAAGACTGAGAAACTTAGGCGGTATTATCATTATCGATTTTATTGATATGGATGAAGATAGCCAGCGCGAAACTGTGTTGCAAGAACTCAATAAAGCGATCGACCTAGACCGCGCACGTATAAGCGTCAATGGTTTTACATCGCTTGGTTTGGTGGAAATGACACGCAAACGCACCAGAGAAAGTTTGGCGCATTTGTTGTGTGAGCCTTGCGACGTGTGCCAAGGCCGTGGTGAGCACAAAACTGCGCAAACGATTTGTTATGAAATTATGCGCGAATTATTGCGCGAATCGAAACAATTTAACGCCAAAGAGTTTAAAGTGATTGCCTGCACGCAAGTGATTGATATGTTGCTGGATGAAGAATCGCAAAGTTTGGCGAACCTGTCCGATTTTATTAAAAAACGGGTGACTTTGCAGCCAGACAATCAATACGCGAGAGAGGCGTTTGATATTATTTGGATTTAAGCGTCAGTTAAGATGATGACTGTGGGGCAATGTTCAGAAAAGGCGAATGTGTTAAAACGATCGTTTTTTCAAAATCAGTATTATTTTTGACGGAAACATTGGCTTGAATCGCAGGCTTAACTGCCTTAATTAACTGCAACAACATCAAATCCAAGATTTGACCTTCTTTTAATATCGTGGCGTATTCTTTTTCTAGTAAGGCTAATTGATTATCTAGCGCCTCAGCGCTAGCTCTAGCTTGCATTAGGTTTTTCGAGCGCTGATCTAAACTGGCTTTGTGTTCTGCCATTTGGTTTTTTAGCGTGCCCAACACATCTTGCAGCCAATGCGCACAGTCTTTTTCAGCTTGACTAAAAATGGCACGCGTTTGTGTACCAAGTCCTAAAAAAAATTTACGAATCAAAAAGTGCTTTTCGGTTAGCACGTTAA
>LNFM01017805.1_pt1 | contig 16548 bp, 21 predicted proteins | sample 596031 | NCBI WGS metagenome assembly LNFM01 (sample SAMN04254537, study PRJNA301005) | activated carbon metagenome | isolation source: dual media filters at the Ann Arbor, Michigan drinking water treatment plant | place: USA: Ann Arbor
AAGAAAATATTTCTGTAGAGAATGACCGCTGGGCTCCTATCATCAAATTTGGTAAGAAGAAGATACGCTTACCCAAAAAAGCAGATGATACCCGGTACACTGCGGAAGAAGCAGCGGCCTTTACATTGGAAGATGTAAAGAAAATTATTGAAGCCGAAATTCCGGGAGCATTTACTAAGAAAGCTAAGAAGGCTCCGGCCAAGAAAAAAGCGGCGGTGAAAAATGCGGCTGCACCAAAGAAGAAAGCAGTAAAGAAGGCGGCGAAGAAGAAGTAAGTCAAAATATCAATTCGATTTATAAAATAAATATTTTTTGTAAATTGCTTGTATGAAAAAGGAGGATATGGATAAAGTCAAAGCGAAAATCTATCAGCAGATTGATAAGATTGAAGATGAAACAGCATTACAAATGCTTCAAGAAGCCAGTGCTGTTTACTCAACTCCTTCTCAAAAGGACATTATTGATGAACTTACCCCCGAACAACAGCAACGATTAAAAGATTCCATTTTACAGGCTAATGATGGCAAAACTATTAGCAATGAAGAGGTGCAACAAAAAGCAAAGGAATGGCTCTCACGATAAAATGGACGGAAATTGCTTTAGCTGATTACAAACAAATTGTTGACTATTTACTACAGAAATGGCCGTTCTCTGTTGCTTTAGATTTTGTAAATACAGTAGAAACAAGAGTAAAGACATTAGCTCAATTTCCAGGCATTGGAATTATTTCGCAAAAAGAACCCGGTATCAGAAGTATTATTCTAACCAAACACAACAGACTTTATTACCGATTTGATAATAACCTACTTGAAATTCTTGCCATTTTTGATACACGACAATACCCAGGAAAGAATAAGTTCGATTGATTCATTATCTTTCTTCTCAAATTCGATTCATGAAAAGAACTTACTGGGAAAAAATGGCTCCTTCCTACAACGATGAAATATTCGATGTACTGCACAATGATAAAAAAGCCCTTATCCGTTCCGTTATTAATAAATATTCATCCAAAAATAAAACCGTTATTGATATTGGTTGTGCCATTGGTAAATGGCTCCCCGTTCTCTCCCCTGTTTTTAAAAAAGTAGTTGCTGTTGACATTTCTGCAAAGAATCTGAAGATAGCTGCACAACTTTACCCGCAATACAAAAATGTGCAATACCTGCGGGCCGATATGAGTGGCAAAAAAACAAAAGTGCCACAATGTGATTTTGGTATTTGCATTAATGCTATTCTCACTCCAGAAAAAAAAGACAGGGATATTTTTTTTCAATCTCTTTCTGCTTGTGTAAAGAAAGGCGGACGAATTGTTATTACGATCCCTTCTTTAGAGTCGCATTTATTAGCTAATGTTATTCAGCAGCAATATAAGATTGAAAGAAGCAATCCGTAAATGGAATAATATACGCCAGGGTAATGCAGAAATAGATGATGTGCCACATCATCATTACTTGAAAGAAGAGTTACAATTACTACTTTCCAAAGTTGGCTTTGTGGCTGAAGAATTTCAGAAGATCGAATATAACTGGGATACGGAATTCATCAAAACTCCTTCCTGGTTAAAAGAGCCGAAGCCGTGGGATTGGATGGTGGTGGCGAGAAAGAAATAATAACCCCTGTATCATTTCCTTAAGTGTAAAATTTGCCACTCCCTAAAGGGGGATTTGAAAAGTTCTTTTTTGGCAGAAAAATTACAAATCTATAGGATATTTTAAAATCGCAGACTATAAAAGCCCCTTTAGGGGTTGGAGTTTAATTTACCAATGCGTAAACTGCAAAACTCGCCAACCAATGCTCACCGCCATACTCTCCGCTTACCACATGTGGCAATGCTGTGGAAAGATGATTGACCGAGGAACGGAGTAATAATTTCTTTATTGCGTCATTTGCAGGCAATGCAGCAACCAATCCTTTCATACACCAGCTTCGGCTAAAACTTAAACCATCGAGGTGAACGATTTGCAGATCTGTTCTATCCGATACTACTGGTAAAATAGTAAGATGCTTTAAGCTTTGCGTGGAAAAGAACTGATTGATAATACTCTTCGCATCAGATCAGCTTCCTCTAAACTGGGTGATAAGAAGTCTGCACCATTCGGCTCCCAGATAGCTGGTGCATTTTTATCCTTTCCGTATATTTTTTTAGCAGAGGCAACAATGGCATTTTCAAATTGATTGTTTTTTGCCGCTCTTGCGTAATCCAATGCAAACACTAATCCGAATGCGGTGTTAGGATGTACCCCTGTACGATTAGGGTATGTTTGTTTCGGCAAAAACTTCGTCCACAAATCAACAACCTTTTTTGTCAATGGCTGCATAGCTTCATGCCAGCGTTTTGCATCTGCATCATCCCAGTTATATAATTCTTCATCCAGTTTTAATATCCAGGCCCAGCCGTATGTTCTTTCCCAGGATGCTGTGAGTGGCATACTGAAATACTTAACTTCATCGAGTATATTCTGCTTGGTAATTGTCTTATTGAGTGTTTCTCTTATCAATGCAGCTTCCGGCATTTGTGGGAATAATTTTAGCAATCGTATCAACATCCAATGGCCATGCACCGATGAATGCCAATCGAAACAACCATAAAATGTTGGATGCAATTTTTTGGGAAGTAATACATGATCACTATCCGTATTGGAAGTGTGATTTGTTTTGTTAGGAAATTCCTGCAACACACATTTCAATGGCAAAGAAGCAAGATGAGATGCACCTTTCAATGTCAATTCAAATCCCGAACTATCTTTTTTTACTGTAAACAAATTATTTACTTGTGATCTTGCTGTTGCAGTTAGCAATAGAAATACTTAAAACATTCTAATAACAGTAAGGTATCCAACAGCAACGAACTATAAACACTAAACTCGAAACCATAAACCGTTTCCCCCATCTGTGGAAAAGTTTAACTATTTCATATCAGGTTCAATAGAGATATTGTGTAGGAATCGCCACCATGGAAACAAACAAAGAGATATCGGCTCTACTAACTTTAATTGATGATCCTGATGAGGAAGTGTTTGGATTAGTTTCCAACAAGATCGTTGACTATGGTACGAACATCATTCCTAACCTGGAGCATCTTTGGGAAACTACACCCGACGAAGAAGTTCAAACAAGGATTGAATTATTAATTCATCGTCTTCATTTTACCGACCTTACAGAAGATTTTCGTCAATGGAATGTTTCCGGTCATCATGATTTATTACTGGGTGCCATGCTAACCAGCAAGTTTCAATTTCCTGATGTATCTACCGCACCTGTAATGCAGGAAATTGAAAAAGTACGGCGCAATATCTGGCTGGAATTAAACAACTACCTCACTCCGCTTGTATTCTTTACAGCTATTACGGATTGAAAGGCACGGAAATTAATTACAAAGAGCCGAATGAGTTTCTTATGCACAAAACACTGGAAGCGAAAAGAGGTAACCAGATCAGCAATGGCCTTTTATATCTGGTTTTGTGCGAACTGTTGGATATACCTGTGAGAGCAATCAATATCCCCCGGCAATTTATTATTGCTTATTTCAAACCGGGTTATTCAGATGAAAGTTTGCCTAACCCTATTCATAAAATTGAATTTTACATAGACCCTACTTCTGGCCAGGTGTTTACACAACAAGACGTAGAAAGCTATTTCAAAAGAATTTCTGTGCCGCCTGTTGGGGCTTATTTTAAGCCTCGCAAAAACAAACAGGTAATTCAACAACTGATAGAGGAATTCAGCAAATGTTTTACTGCTGAAAAAGATAAATACAAACAAGTTGAGTTACTGGACTTAGCTAAACTGCTTGATTAATCTTAACCTGGTTTATAAACTCAAATCCCAACCGGCTCTATACTCTCTTTTTACAAACTGGTTAGCTTCTTCAAAGTTGGTGACTTTCATATTAGCAGCATCCCACAAAAGTTTTTTGCGGCCTAAATATTTATCGCCCCACCCTGTTAATTTGGGATTCTTCATTAGCCAACTACGAATGGCGAGATTACCCATCAACACACTTTCTGTAAATGGCCCGGCATAAGAGAACGGTGAACTGGTTTCACCTTTTCCATAACCAGCAATACAGGCATTTACCCACTGCAAATGATGGCCTTCAGGCACCCGTTTAATTTTTTCTTTTGGCATTGTTTTCTCCGTCATTAAACGGGTTGGTAACAATCTTGGATTGGCACCATAGCAATCTGCCAACAACTTCCCTTTTGTGCCTATGAATAAAACGCCACCATCCCAATTTCCAAATGGTTCTTCCGGCAATAATTCATCAGGACGGTCAGGTAATAAACCACCATCATACCAGGAAACTTTTATACTTCCTTTTCCATTTGTTCTTGGGTAATTGAGGTGAATAATAGATGCTGGTGGACAAGCATCCGGATTTTGCGTATCATTCCACATTTCTTTCCATACAGTACCTACGCTGCACTCAGCAGAATCAGGATATAGAATTGGCAATATTCTGTAAATAGGATCCATGATATGACAAGCCATATCTCCTAATGCACCTGTGCCAAATGCCCACCATCCTCTCCAATTAAACGGCAGGTAGGCCGGATTATAATCGATGTGTTTAGCAGGGCCCAGCCAAAGATCCCAGTCCAATTCAGCAGGAATATCAAATTTTCCTGAAGGTGTTGATTGTCCTTGCGGCCAAACGGGTCTGTTCGTCCATGCTTGTGCCTCCGTTACTTTTCCAATCATTCCGGCATCAATCATTTCTTTTGCCTTGCGTACGCCATCGCCTGAACCACCCTGGTTGCCCATTTGTGTTACCACCTTATATTTCTGTTCCGCCTGAGTTAATATTCTGGCTTCGTAAATATCATGTGCCAATGGTTTTTGCGTATAAACATGTTTGCCCATTCGCATGGCAGCCAAGGTAGCTACTGCATGAATATTATCCGGTGTTGAAATACTACAGGCATCAATATTGTTTTTTTCTTTTTCAAGCATTACCCTAAAGTCCTTATGATAAGTAGCTTTTGGAAATGCCTCTCTTGATTTTTTTGCCGCCCTGTCATCAACATCACACAAGGCAACAATATTTACATAGGGGCTTTTTGCAAATGCCTGTAAATCGCCATGCCCCATTCCACCTACGCCAATACCAGCGATATTCAATTTATCACTGGGAGCAATAAACCCACGGCCTAATACATGGCGGGGTAATATTAAAACACCGGCACCTGCTACGGCTGTGTTACGAATAAAATTTCTACGGGAGAGATTTGATTGAGCTTGTGCTGGCTTTTTTTCAGGGTTCATTCTGGCAAATTTTCATCAAGTTTACATTAAAATTGTAAGATGACAATCAACTGGAGCGATTTTGAAAAAATAGATATGCGTACAGGAACAATTATTTCAATTAATGATTTTCCAAAAGCCAGGAAACCCGCATATCAACTGACTATTGATTTTGGTAACGAGGTTGGTATAAAAAAATCATCGGCACAAATAACAGCACACTATACAAAGGAAGACTTGCTGAACCGCCAGGTGATTGCAGTCGTTAACTTTCCACCCAAGCAGATAGCAGACTTTAACAGCGAATGCCTGGTGCTGGGTGTATATGATGAAAACAAAGATGTAATTTTATTGCAGCCCGGTAAACAAATGGAAAACGGGATGAAAATCGGTTGACCATGTCAGAAACCTACACTACAGTCTATCATTCACCTGTTGGATTATTAAAGATCTCCGGCACGAATGATTATATCAATGAAGTAACATTTCATGACACTTCTCAAAAAGCAGAAGGCAACAAGAAACATTTACCGCCTATGCTTATTAATTGTGTGGAGCAATTGATTCAATACTTTAATGGAGAAAGAAGAATTTTTGATTTACCATTAAACCAAACTGGCACCGCTTTTCAACAAGACGTATGGAGCCTGCTTACACAAATCCCATTTGGTAAAACTATCAGCTATCTCGATTTAGCAAGACAAACCGGTGATACAAAAGCCACAAGAGCAGTAGCCAATGCAAATGGGAAAAATAATATTGCCATTATTGTTCCTTGTCATAGAGTAATTGGATCTACAGGAGAATTAACAGGCTATGCAGGCGGACTTTGGAGAAAAAAATGGCTATTAGAACTGGAAGCAAAAGTTGCTCACGGAGTACAAACTTTGTTTTAAGGGCAGGTTTTTCTGGCAACCGTATCGTTAGGGAAAGTACCATTTTTTATTACAAAAACTTTTTGTTGGAATAACCCATTTTCCTGTGCAAGAAGGCAAGTTGTATCTGCAAGATGATTCCAGTCTATACCAATCGTATCTTGTACATAAATACACAGTGTATCCGAACCCTGAAAATATGTACAACGAAAAGCTCCATACACATAGCTTTTATTTGTTCTGAGTTTCTCTGTAATCTTACTAACCTTCTCACAATCACCCTCACAAGGAACACTATAGGAAGTAGCAATATAAAGTGCTGCATACAACAGAACAATTATTGGTAACAATAAGATTGAATATTTACTTTTTTTCATTGTTCCTTCTTAGTAATACAAATGACAAACAAAAGGCCAGTAACGCTGCAAATACATCCCACAAATCCAACGTAAAGTCTGCGGTAAGAATATGCTGAATAAACTCGGATCCCACAACGATTATTAAAACTACGAACGGTAAATAACGAACCCGTTGGTATTGTGTACTCTCCCAAATAAACAATGCAGAAGAAAACGAAAAGGCCCAACAGAAATCTGAACCGGAAAAGATGAATACTTTTTCAAAACCTGGGAGATCATTAATAGTTACAAGCGGCTCTCGGCTATCAATTAGTTGCACAAACCAATAATTGGGTCGAAAGAAAAAATAAATGAAATACCCGATTAGCAAAGGCAGAAAAATAAAGAAAAGAATTTGCTTTCCTGTTCGGCTCATATCAGTTCACTGCTGGTAAACGCAAACGGCAACAAGAAACTTGCAGTTTTGATAATGTAAACTTGTCCTTCCTGTCCACTAAGAATTAAACGTATGGGTTTTTCTGTTCTTGTTTCATATTCTAATAATGCCTGCCTGCACATACCACAGGGAGAAATTGGATGATCGCTTTTAACCACTTCGCTACTATAGCTAATGGCGATACTTTTTACGGGTATTTTGGGATGAATTGTAGCAATGGTTCCTAATAATACCCTTTCTGCACATATGCCAACCGGATATGAGGCATTCTCCTGGTTCGTACCAGCTACTACTTCTCCATTTTCTAATATTGCTACAGCACCTACAAAAAAGTTGGAATAAGGAGCATAAGCATTTTCTGTAACTGTACGGGCTTCAGTAAGCAACCAGGCATCTGCTTCGCTTAACTCGCTGATGTCGTTATACACTTCGTATTCAAACTCAAATTTGCTTTCTTTCATATGAAATATTCAGGTAAAGAAAAATGCCCTTGAAAAATATCAAGGGCATTTAAAGTTAGTTTATTTTATTATACGGAAGAATCGTTTCCATCTCGGCCCTCCGTCGTAGCTAAACCAAATCATCCAGGCTTTACCTACAACCCGGTCTTCCGGCACAAAACCCCAATAACGGCTATCCTGGGATCCCTGGCGGTTATCTCCCATCATCCAGTAATAATCCATTCTAAAAACATAGTCCGTTACTTCTTTACCATTCAGCATGAACTTACCATTCTGCATGGAGAAATCATTTCTTTCATATACACGGATTGCTCTTTCATAGATTGAATAATTCTCCGAAGTTAATTTTAATGAGGCTCCTTTCTTTGGAATCCAGATGGGACCAAAGTCCTCTCTGCTCCATTTATGAAGTGTATCATAAGGGAAAACTTCTCCCCCACCACCATTGTATTCTTCATCTAAAATAATAGTAGAAACCAGGCCACTCTTCATCAGCTTTTCTTTGTTCTGATTTGTAAGCAACATGCGGTATTCATTCATTTTAACACCAGTCAATGCAATTTCTCCTTTCTCTGCATTCATATCATACTCGTCTTTCATTACTTCAAAATCAAGTCCGGCGGTTGAAGTAACGATATAAAACAATTCGCTGTGTGGCGGAATTGATTCTTGTTGCCCGTTGATATAAACAATATCCTTTTTTACTTCCAGCATATCGCCTGCTATACCTACACATCGTTTGATATAGTTATCAGATTTATCAACCGGGTGCACAACGATAGGATAGTTTGCCGGGTCATTTAAAATTTGTCTGTCGCCTGGCGAACCCTGTTCTGCTCTTCTTTTAATATCATAATAGGGTATAGCAGATTCATAACCGTCTGCATGTATCACGGTATCTCCTGCAGGAAAATTAAATACCACTGCATCACCTCTTTTTACAGGTGATGCAAACCATCTTGTATACGGAATTTTAATAGCGGTGGAATATGATTTTGCTGAACCAATGGGCATATAATTATGTACAAAAGGAACAGATAGCGGGGTATTAGGAATGCGGGGGCCGTAACTAAGTTTACTTACAAATAAAAAATCTTTTACCAGCAATGTTTTTTCCATGGAACCTGTTGGAATAGTATACGCTTCAAAAACAAATGTGCGGATCAATGTTGCTGCTACTACTGCAAATACTGCGGCATCAACCCATTCTCTCCAACCAATAAAATTGGGATTCGTTTTATAGGCGAGATAGGGAAAGTAAACAGGTGCTGCTAAGGAAGCAGCAGTATGACTTCCGAATGAAAATTGTCCGAACACTTTTGCAAACTCAATGAATATACCCGGACTAATGAACCAACCTACTACCGGGATGAATTGCCAGAAAACCCAATGTTTGGGACGTTTCGCCAAATCCTGCATTACCCAGGTATTGTAAAACGGAACGTATGCTTTCCAGGCGGGTACACCGGCTTTTACAAAAAGCTTGGCCAGGCCAAATGATGGCAGGAAAACAATCAGGGTACTTATCAGGTAAACAATGAAAATATGTTGTAGGGGCATAGCCGTATTTTAATAAGCGACAAAAATATCATAATTATTTGCGTATCAAAATTTTAATCTTCAAAGTTTTGCTAAAGCAGTAGCTGATTTTGCCCGGAAATAATTCTATTTTCGGTAATCGTTGATATGAACCATTTTACGATAAAAGACATAGAAAACCTTTGCGACATTAAAGCACACACATTGCGAATATGGGAGCAGCGGTATGAGCTGTTTACTCCCAAAAGAAAGGAAAGCCAGCACCGTATTTATGATAATGATGATCTGAAAGAACTTCTTCGCATTTCATTTCTATACCATAGCGGTCATAAAATATCAAAAATCGCTGCGCTAAATCCGGAAGAGATACAGCAGCTGGTAGAAAAATCAAGTTTACAGGAAAGCAACCAGGAAGTTTTTGTTCACCAATTGATAGAAGCAGGAGTTGATTTTAACAAAGAAAAATTTGAACTCATTATTAACTCCGTGGTAAAGCGTATAGGATTGGAAAGATGTATCATCGAAGTATTTTATCCTTTTCTCCAGCGAATTGGTCTTTTATGGATGACAAACAATGTGATTCCGGCTCAGGAGCATTTTACCAGCCATATTATTCGCAAAAAAATAATCGTGGCAACAGATGGATTAAAAAAAGCTGATAGCAGTAGTCCTGCAATGCTTGTATTTGCACCTGCCGGTGAGTTTCATGAAATTCCTTTACTGGCAGCAAATTATTTTTTGAGAAAATACCATAACCGAACTATTTATTTTGGTGTAAATGTGCAACTAGAAAGCCTTGAATATTATTTACAATATCAACCTGCAAATAGCTTGTACACTCATGTACTAACAAAGCTTACCAATGATGGAGTAGAAAACTATATGGAATTGCTCTGTAAGAAGTTTCCCGATAAAAACATCGTTCTTTCGGGCCCTGCAGCAAAATGTATTCAACAGCCTCCGGCTAACCTACACATCATCCGCTCAATTGATGAAATGATTGCTTTTGCAAAAAAAAGAGGAGATGAAAAACTCGCTACTTAGGCATTACATAATTGCTCACATCCTCTGCCGTAATTGTTTTTCCCGATAAGATCACTAATCGTTCTACTACGTTTCTTAATTCCCGGATATTACCTGTCCAATTGTATTGCTGCAATAGTTTGATAGCATCTGCATCCATGGGTTTTTGTGCAATGCCATAATCAGCACATATATCAGTAAGAAACTGATCGACTAACAATGGAATATCATCCCGTCTATCGTTTAGCGATGGAACATGAATAAGGATGACACTCAGGCGATGGTATAAATCGAGACGGAAATTTTTTGCTTCAACTTCCTTTAATAGATCTTTATTGGTAGCTGCAATTACCCGAACATCTACACTAATATCTTTATCAGCTCCTACCCGTGTTATTTTGCCTTCCTGTAATGCCCGTAATACTTTTGCCTGGGCATTGGAACTCATATCGCCAATTTCATCCAGGAAAAGTGTACCGCCGTTGGCAGATTCAAATTTTCCGATCCGTTGTTTGATAGCTGACGTAAAAGAACCTTTTTCGTGGCCAAACAATTCGCTTTCGATCAATTCTGTTGGAATGGCTGCACAGTTGACTTCTACAATTGGCCCTGTAGCTCTATTACTTTTTTCATGCACCCAACGAGCCACTAATTCTTTCCCAACACCATTCTCACCGGTAATTAATATGCGGGCATCTGTGGGAGCTACTTTCTCTATGGTTTCTTTAATCTTTTTAATAGGATTTGATTCTCCTATCATTTCCTGCACTTTGCTTACTCTTCTTTTCAGCACTTTTGTTTCGGTAACAAGAGTACTTTTATCCATCGCATTACGGATAGTGATCAGCAACCGGTTCAGATCCGGTGGTTTGGAAATATAGTCGTAAGCTCCTTTTTTAACCGCCTCTACTGCTGTTTCAATATTTCCATGACCTGAGATCATGATGATAGGAACATCAGCATTTATTTCACCGGCTTTTTGTAAAAATTCAATGCCATCCAGTTTAGGCATTTTTATATCACACAAAACAAGGTCGAATGTTTTTTCTTTGAATTTTTTTAATCCTTCTTCACCATCAGCAGCTTCATCTACCTTATAACCTTCAAAAGACAATATTTCGAGCAGGGTCTTACGAATTGCTTTTTCATCATCAATGATCAATATATCAGCCATCAGCTATTAATTTATTCCGTAAAAATAATTGATTTGAAGCGAAGTGAGGCAAGTTGCAGAGAATCAGCTAAAAACAAATTGGATGAACCCTTAACGAGGAATAACAATTACATCGGCTCCTTAAGACTTGTGGGTGAGTTTGAACGACTGGTAAAATAAAAGGCCGGGTAGAAACCCAGCCTCGTTTTAAAATCCAATATCCTATGAAAAACCGTTGTAAAGATGGGGAGAAAATATCAAACAGTTGCAATAAAATAGAGTTTTTTTCAATAAATACCACAAATGGGGTATCCCCCGCAGTAATATTTTTTAAAGCCAGTATTTATTAGCTACTAACAAAAAAAGCCCTGCTAAAACAGCAGGGCTTATAGATTAAAATGAGATTAAAAACAATTTATTTTACCTGGTACATTACCTCTTTTACAAGCTTCACCGTTCTTGCTACATCAGGCAAAGCAGCCGCTACTAAATTCGGTGCATAGTGCAATGGTGCATCAGCTGCAGTAATACGGCGTATGGGTGCATCTAAATAATCAAACCCCTCTTTTTGTATGCGGTATGTTATTTCTGAAGAAACAGAAGCAAATGGCCACTGCTCTTCCACAATAACAAGTCGGTTTGTCTTCTTTACACTTTCCAGAATGGTCATCCAGTCTAACGGACGGATAGTACGCAAATCAATAACTTCAGCACTGATACCTTCCTTTTCCAATTCGGCGGCTGCGCCAAGAGCCACTTTCATCATTTTATTAAAAGAAACGATGGTTACGTCCTTGCCGGCCTTTTTTATATCGGCTTTGCCTAATTCGATATAATATTCTTCTTCCGGAATTTCCATCTTATCGCCATACATCTGCTCACTTTCCATGAACATAACCGGGTCTTCTTCGTAGCGGATGGCTTGTTTCAATAATCCTTTAGCATCATATCCATTACTTGGTGAAACCACTTTTATGCCGGGAATGTTAGCATACAATGCTTCAAAGGCAGTTGAGTGCTGTGCGCCTAACTGACCGGCAGAACCATTACCTCCCCTAAAAACGATGGGGCAAGAAATCTGTCCGCCACTCATTGCCAGCATTTTACTGGCAGTATTGAGAATTTGATCTAAAGCCAATACAGCAAAATTCCAGGTCATAAATTCGACTATTGGGCGAAGGCCATTTTGTGCAGAACCCACTCCAACAGCTGTAAAACCAAGTTCTGCAATAGGAGTATCAATAACTCTTTTGGGGCCAAACTCCGCCAGCATACCCTGGCTAACTTTATAGGCGCCGTTGTACTCAGCCACTTCTTCACCCATCAGGTATACCCTGTCATCTCTTCTCATTTCTTCACTCATTGCCTCTCTTAGGGCATCCCGAAATGCAATAGATCTTGCCATTTGTCTGTCAAATTTTAGGTGGGCAAATTTAAGCGGTAAAGGGGATAAAACCTAAATGAAAGCCAATGATAGTTCAATAACCAGATTCGTCTAGTGCTCCATTTTACAGTCTTCGATCATCTTTTTCATTGAAGGAGATTGAAGATCTCTTTCCGTTAGCCTGCTGGCATCATTAATATTGGGATATAGTTTTTCAATTTTATACTGCATGCAATCGCAATAGCTTTGCGCATCCAGATCTTCCATGCCCCCTTTTTTGGCTTCCCTTACACAGCTATTCACAAAATCAAGTTCATCTTTTCTTGACCAACCGGAAGAAGATGAACTTTGGTCTTTAACTCCTAAGCAGTCATTCACCATAGTTTTCATAGAGGGACTTTCCATATCTATTTTGGCAGCATCAGCTACATCAGGATATTTTGTTGTTAGTTTTCTAAGCATACAATTGCAATAAGTTTGTGCTTTGCTTTTTTCTAATCCTTTTTTTACTGCCGCATTAACACATTCCGTAGTAAAACCATTTATATCCGCATTGCTCCAATTTGCTCCATCCGCTACATGATTACCTTCCTCGTCATCATCCACCACATCATCATAATTTCCTGAATTCCGATCAATACCCCCATTGTCATCATCTTTGTTTTCTTTGTCTTTATCGCTATCGCCATTTCGATAATCATCCTTACTTGTTTTTTCGGTATCGCTGGCAGATTTAGTTTTATCATTCTTACAAGCCATCAACAGGCATACTGATAGTAAAAGAATTAGCAGTTGTTTCATGTTCAAAAATTTTAGGTTTAGTGGTGTGATGGTTAATAGCAAAACAAAATAGCCATTCCTAAGCAGTCTGTAAAATTAAATTACCCGTACTCTCCTAAGAAAGTGCTTTTATAAACAAGGTAAGCTTTTCCTCATCTAATTGTCCGTTTGTACGAACCCCGCTGCAAATATCTACACCAAAAGGCTGTACGGTTGCAACAGCTTCTGCAACATTGCCTGCATGAAGGCCACCAGCCAAAAAAACAGGAATGCCAACCTGTTCTACCAATTTTCGGCTGATGTTCCAGTTATGGGTATTGCCTGTTCCTCCTAATGTTTTTAGGGCGGCTGAAGGATTACCACTATCAAGAAGAATTGCATCAACTTTATCTTTTATTGCAAGAGCCTGTCCAATGCTCTCCTCTCCTGTTACATGAATTACCTGCACAATTTTTAAATACGGTAACGCTTCTCTTATTTGCTGATAGCTTCCGTCTGTTAATTCATCTACTATTTGAACGGTATTAGTATTTACTTTTTGTACATGATTGATAATGCCGCTGGCTGATTGCTCACTGGTCAATAAAAAAGAGGAAATGGGTGGGTGAATTGTTTTAGCGATGGTGGCTATCAACTCATCCGCAATTGGTCCCGGGCCACTGGGCATTTTTGCAACCAGTCCCAATGCATCTGCACCATATTTAATCGCTAAAGCAGCTTCTTCCACAGATGAAATACAGCATATTTTAACCCTTGTTCTCATGTATTATAATTTCTCTATTTCTTTCAGGTAGTCAAATTGCAGATCCTCATGAAGGCTTGCTAAGACTGTATGGATCTTTTTTAGTTGCGATAAATAAAGATTATTGATTACGGGATTTTTATCGATTGGTATTCCTGATTCTTTTAACGTGTTGCAAAAATGAATTCGAAGGTTTAATTCCGTTTCTTTATTACTACTGTATCGACAATATTTATTTATTACCCGAACGATTTTTCGGAGGCTTTTTTTGGCAAAATATAAATGTGAAAGATTGATGGAAGAAAATTCTTCATCGATCTCGTTCCTGATACCAGTTACATAAGCTTGTTCGTCATGAGCCTCAAATAGCAAATAGGTGAGTAATTCTTTATTTTCTTTTTTGAATTTGCCCAATCGCAAACAAAGTTCTGCCAGCACTGCTGGTTTTAATGTTAAGAGTTCCTGCTTTATTTCATGGATCGTTGCTGCCTTCATCCGGCTAAAGTAAATTAAATCCATGTTCATTGTGACCGGGATCCTTAAAAAGATAAAGCCTCTGCAACAGTTTTAATTATCTTCAATACCATGAAATTGATTTTACTCTATTTAATGTCCATGCTTTATGTTGCGGCAGGGGTTTACCATTTCATCCGCCCAAGGTTTTATATGAAAATTATGCCGCCGTGGCTTCCGTGGCATTTAGAGCTTGTTTATGTAAGTGGCGCTATTGAAATCATTTTAGGCCTGTTATTGTTACCTGCTTTAACAAGAGGGCTGGCAGCATGGGGAATTATTGTTCTGCTGATTGCTGTATTTCCCGCCAATGTTCAAATGGCTATCAATTACTGGAACAAAAACAATCCTTATTTATGGATTGCTATAATGCGATTACCGCTACAATTTGTATTGATTTGGTGGGCCTGGCAGTACACAAAATAAAGCTTCCAATATCTAATCCTTAATCAGAAACTTCTCCCCGGTTTGCTTTGCCCGGTAATACTTACCATTTTCTATCAGCAATCCTTCCGTATGCCCTTTTGCATGATGCACATCAGTGTTGATTACTTTACCATTGTACAAAATACTTATTGTATCAGCAACAACTGTGTGTCCGGTTGCAATGTGTTTTACCTTATAAATTGACAGGGTGCTATCTACCTGGGCTTGTGTTGCTTTCACTTTGCCGTGATAGTATCCTCTGTACCAAAATGGTCCCAGGTCGCCAAAGAGAATATCAGTTTCAAGATTAGGATATTGATACGTAGTGTCCGGATAGAAAGGGCGGGCCAGTTTATTAATTTTAACAGCACTTAGATCCAGGCTATTAATATCCTGTGAAATACCTGCATGTGCATACAAGATGTTACCTATTTTCTCTACCACATTTTTTGTACGAAGCCATCTTCCTATTTCAGAATTTTCTCCATATAGTGTCATGTGATGTTCATTCATCAAACTATTCCCTTCATTGTATTTGGCATGCAGATAACGGATATCTCCGTTGAGATTCATTATTTCATGATTACCTAAAACAAAGTGAACATGACCGCCTGCTGCATTGGCTTTTTCTTCTAATGAGTAAATAAGCCACAATACTTCTGTTTGCTGATCGCCCCTGTCAACAAAATCACCGGTAAGAACTAAATGACCGTCACCAAATGTCCAGTTAAAGTTTTCGTCTATAATACCGTTTGCCTGCAATAGTTTTCGCAATGCTCCAAAGTTTCCTTCGATATCAGAAATTACAAACTGCTTATTTACTTTATTAAATTCTGCTTTTTCGTTGTTAAGTTCTTTTTTCAACTTGACGTTGAAAGTTTTCCCCGCTTCATCAGTTAATACAGTAAAGGAAAGTTTGCTTTTTTGAGATAAAGGAACACTATCCGTTTTTACGGATTTAACGCCATTTTCTTCTACTATATATTTTGTATAGACCTGGTCGTTTCTATATAACACATAAGGCCCGTCAAGCTGTTTAGCTTCTACATTTTGCTTGTATTCATTAGCGGGAATGCCGTTAAAAAAAGCATAACCAGCCAGGAATAATGGAAGAAAGGAAAAGACGACTTTTTTCATTGCCTTGTTTTTGAGTGTGTTACTGATAGAAAGACAATAAGCAGGCCAGAATTGGTTGCTTTTTACGCTTAAAGATATTTGAATTATTAAAGAGTTAAGCCTTGTTTTTCCAATCACTAAGGGTCATTTCAAATTTTATTTCTCCTTTTCCATAAAGCCCGGTTTCTTTCCAGCCTGCTTTGCGATAAAATGCTTCTGCCCGGGTACCCGGACCAGTACTTAACCAAATCGTTTTGTCGGTTTGTGTAAAGTACCAATCTATCATTACATCATGGAGCTTTTTGCCCACTCCTTTCGCTTCGTAGTTTGGATCCATAAACAAAGCCCATACATTGTTATCCATTACACTAACAATAGAAAATCCTGTTATTACTCCGTCCATTTCGCTTACCCACCCTTTTCCACGACGGATTATATAATCTTCCACATCTTTATCAGGAACCAAAGCAGGATCGGAAAGCATATTTTCTTTTACT
>LNFM01019951.1_pt1 | contig 16546 bp, 19 predicted proteins | sample 596031 | NCBI WGS metagenome assembly LNFM01 (sample SAMN04254537, study PRJNA301005) | activated carbon metagenome | isolation source: dual media filters at the Ann Arbor, Michigan drinking water treatment plant | place: USA: Ann Arbor
TGACGTCGCGCATGATCCGCTCGACCGAGGCGAAGGCCATTTCGGTGTTCGGCACATAGTGCATGGCCAGGATCACGCCGGTGGCGATCTGGATCACCAGACAGACCATGAGTATGGCACCGAACGTATACCAGTAGTTCAGGTTACGCGGCGTCGGCAGCGCCAGATAGTCTGCGCCGAAGCGGATGATCGGCAGACGGGTGTCGAGCCATTTCTCGATGCCGGTCTTCGGGACGTAGGTGGATTCGTGATCGCTCATCGGTCTCGCCCTCAGCCGATCTTGATGCGGGTGTCGGAGAGGTAGGCATACTCCGGCACGACGAGGTTGGTGGGTGCCGGACCCTTACGGATACGGCCCGAGGTGTCGTAGTGCGAACCGTGGCAGGGGCAGAACCAGCCGCCGTAATCGCCCGAACCAAAGGTCGGAATACAGCCCAGGTGGGTGCAGTTGCCCAGCACCACCAGGTATTTCTCATGCCCGTCCTTGACCCGGTCGGCGTCGGCCTGGGGATCCTTCAGCGCCGACAGCGGGGTCGACACGGCTTCCTGCAGCTCGCGGGCGGTGCGGTAACGCACGAACACCGGCTTGCCCTGCCATTTGATGACGATCTGCTGGCCTTCCTGGACCTTGGTCATGTCGAATTCGATCGACGCCAGCGCCAGCGTATCCGCGGCCGGGTTCATCGAATTGATCAAGGGCCAGGCCAGCATGGCCCCGGCGCCCACAGCCGCGGCACCGGCCGCGATATGGATGAAGTCCCGACGGGTGGCGTCGCCGCCTTCACCGTTCTCAGTCACGACCGATTCGGCCACGTCTTACTCCTCGTACGCCGCAGCCCGGGGCCGTGAGGGCCCGATCAATCGCGGCATGGATGCTTTAGCGCCTTCCCGTTGGTCTGACCCGGCCCGGCGTTGCGGCTCATCGCCGCAAACAGCGCCGCCTCTTGAGAAACGGTCGCATTTCGAGCCGCGACAAGCCCCCGGGCCGCGCGTATGAGGGCCTTAGAATGCGTCTCGCCCTTTTTCAACCGGCCATTCCCCAGAACGTCGGCGCCTGCATCCGATTGAGCGCCTGTTTCGGGGTGGAATTGCACATCATCGAGCCAGCGCGCCGCGCTGGATTACGGCCCGCTGGGCCATATGACGCGGCATGCCGACTGGGACACCTTCCAGCGCGACCGGGCTCCGGGGCGTCTGATCCTGTTCACGACCAAGGGTGCCACGCCCCTGAGTGAATTTGTCTTCAGGCCAGACGACGTCCTGCTTTTCGGCAGCGAACCGTCAGGTGCCCCGGACTTCGTGCATGACGCGGCGGACGCACGGGTGGTGATTCCCCTGCGGCCCGGGGCGCGGTCGCTGAACCTGTCGGTCAGCGCCGGGATCGCCGTGTGGGAGGGGATGCGCCAGACTGCGGCAGTCTGAGCTCGCCCCTCATCGCAGGCGGGCGATCGCCGCGCCGATCTGCTCCGGTGCGATCTCTCCGACATGCACCTCCGCCAGCCGGCCGTCGGGGCCGAGGAACAGGGTGACGGGCAAACCCACCGTGCCGTAGTGGCGCGGCACGGCCATGGCCCGGTCCAGCAAGACATTGTCGATCTCGAGCCCGGCCTCCTCCAGCCAGCCGGCGACTGTGGCCTGCCCCTCCCCCTGGTTGACGAACAGGAAGCGGACCTCGGGATGGGCGTCCTGGGCCTGCGCCAACGCGGGCATCTCGCGGCGACAGGGCGGGCACCATGTCGCCCACAGATTGACGACCGTGGGTCGGCCGTCGACGGCGGCCAGGTTCACCGCCCCACCTTCCAGCCGGGACAGGGTCATCGACGGCGCGGGAACGGGTTCCGCCCCCGAGGTCAGGCGCTCCGTCGCCACCCCGGCCAGGGCGCAGGCCAGGACCGGCGCGATCGCCCACAGCATCAGCCGCCGCTCGCGGAGCATCAAGAACGCCGAGACGACGGCCGGCGCCAGCGCCCAGACCCAGATGAATCCGCCCTGCCACACCGCCAGCGCCCTCAGCGGGTCGTCGACGAAGTAGCTCCAGTGGGCGACCACATGGGCCAGGCGCGCCGCGCCCAGCCCGGTCAACACCGCCACTGTGCTCCAGCCGTTGAAGCGCGGGCTGACGCGGCTCGCCAGCAGGCCCGACCCCAGCAGAAAGACGGCGACGCCGACGATGATGGCGAGTCGCTCGCCGGACAGCACCAGCGGCCCCAGTTCGATCGCGTTCATCACAGGGCCGCCTTCAGCGTCACGAACGCCCCGCGACCGGCGCCGGGCAGGCGCTCGCCCAGGGCGACGTCGGAATCCCCCACCCGGTTCCGGCCCGCCAGATGGGCGCGATAGTCGCGGTCGAACAGGTTTTCCACCCCCGCCTCCACGCGCAGACCCGGGCGCAGCCGCCATTCGCCGCGCAGGTTGAACACGGCATAGCCGCCGCTCGGCGTCTCGTCATTGCCGGCCGAGATATGGGTCTGGCGCAGCGTTCCCGCCACCTCTGCCCCGACAGACCAGTCCGTCTCGTCCCAGGTCGCGGCCAGCCGCAGGGTCGGCGGGGCGATCCGGTACAGGTCGTCGCCCACATCCCGGCGCTTGCCACGCACGACGCTTGTCACCCCGTCGAGGCGGAGCCGGTCGGTAAGCTGGACGCCGAAATCCATGTCGAAGCCGTACAGTTCCGCATCGACATTGGCGAAGCGCAGCGGCGTCGGGTCGCCGCTCATGGCCGCGACCATCTCGACCCGGGTGTCGGCCACCCCGGGGGTGGCGTCGAACGGCACGCCCTGGATGTAGTCGTCGACCCGGCGATAATAGACCGTCGGGCGGGCCCAGGCCGGCCCGCGCCGCCAGTCGAATCCGGCCTCGACGATCCACGCCGTCTCGGGTCGCAGGGTCCGGTCCCCGACGTAGATATTGCCGTCGGCCAGGCCGCCGCTCGCCTCGGTCGGCATCCACGAGAAACGCTCTACCGCATTCGGCACCCGCGTCTTGCGCGCCAGCGTCAGGCGCGGGGTGACGGCACCGAGGTCGCGCCAGAAGCGTGCGGCCAGATCGACGGTCCCGCCGCTCCAGTCCCGGTATCCGGCGTTGAAGGCGGCCGCCAGCAGGGTTGGCCCCGCAGGCACAGCAGACCCCGTCCAGGCTTCGCCGGCCGAGGCGCGGTGGGCGTCGGCCCTCACACCCAGCTCCGCCTCGACACCCCTGACGGCACCGCGCCACTCCAGGTGGCCGCCGAGACGGGACACCTCGATCCCGGGCAGGGAGCCGACCACGAAATTGGGGTTGTCCGGATGGGTGATGACCACCGACTTGTCGGCCTGTTCGAAGTCCGCGCCGACGCTGAAGCTGCGCGTGGCCGAGCCGAAGACCAGCCGCGCCTCGCCCGCCACCGTCTCGGCGTCGGCCAGGGACAACCGGCGCATCGAGGCCATGGCCGGGGCCGGCCGCAGGCTGAAATTGTCCATCCCGTGCTCGACCCGGACATGGCCCAGCGACGCCTCCAGCCGCACCTTCGACTCCGCCGGACTGGCGAAGCTCAGGCGGGCGAAGTCGGTGTCGAAATACAGGATGTCCAGGGCGAACGGCGGGGTGCCGCTCGGGCCGGTCTCCTGCGCCCTCAGGTCCAGCCCGAGGTCGCCTGCCCCGCTGCGCCAGCCGGCCGAGAGGCCATAGGTATCCCGCCGGAAGCCGCTGTCGCGGACCACGCCCCCCGGGAAGCGCATGTCGCCGCCGCTCTCATAAGCGCCCAGCAGGTTCACCCGGAAGCGGTCGCTGGCCATCCCGGCCACGCCGCCGAAACTCCGGCTGTCATCGACCGAACGGTAGCCGGCGCTCAGGTCATAGGCGGGCGCGAATGCCGCCCCCTCGCCGAAACCGACCTCCTTCAGCCGCGCGTTGACGCCGCCGGCCAGGGCCGGGCCGTTGCGCAACGGGCTGATGCCACGATCGACCTCGACGCTGGCGACCAGCGGCATCGGCGCATAGTGGAGCGGCGGGTCCATGGCGTTGGGTCCGCCGCTGTGGAAGCGCTGGCCGTTGACGCGGGTCAGCACCCGTTCGCCGAACAGGCCCCGGTACTGGACCTGGCCGGACAGGCCGCCGTTGTCGATCAGGGCCGCGCCGGGCAGGCGGGCCACAAGGCCGGCGCTGTCGGGCGCGGCCACGCCCGCGGGCCGGACGGCGTCGATCGCGGTGTCGGGACGAACGCCGGTGACGACGATTTCATCAAGCAGGGAGGCGTCCTGCGCGTGGGCGGGAACGGCGGCCATCAGGGGCGCGCCGAGCAGCAGGGCGCAGGCACCGGGGGCGATTCTCATGGTTCTGGACTCGATCTGAAGGTCGCCGGTCTGGCGACAGGAGGCACCGCGCAGCCGTCAACGACGGCGCGGCCCCGGCAGGGATGCAGGCTTCAGATCGACAGGGGCGGCGCGCGCGCCGGCGGGGGCGGGCCTTCGGTACGGTCGGCCGTGGGCGGATCGCGAGGGGCGGATTCGGATCCGCGGACGACGGCGAGGGCCACGGGCCGGGGCAGCGGGGGAGGATCAACCGGACCCGCGGCGGCCCCGGTGGCGGCGAAGGCACAGACTGGCGCGGAGTCGGCGGACCCCTCATCGTCGGAGCCGCCGCCGGCCTCGGCCGGCGCGGCCGGTCCGCAGATCACCAGATGGAAGCTGTCGCCACCGGCGTCCGGCATATAGCCGACGGGAATTAGCGCCCTCAGGGTGACGGCGAACAGCAAGGCGAGCAGCCCGGCCGCAAATCCTGCTGAATAGCGTCCCCCGGCTTGCATGCCTCGCCTTCGCCCGCCCGGCCGCGGCGAGGCAAGGTGGCAGGTCGTCGCGCTGGCCCGGATCGGGCGCTCGCCGCCCCTAGTCGGGCGCGCCCGCCGCCGGCAAGGCGGCCAGGCTTGGCCGCTCGCCGCGCTTGCTCGCCGCCGTCGCCTCGACCGCCCGCATGACCCGCAGCACATTCTCGCCTCGCCATCAGGGCGGCCAGCAGACGGGGATAGGTCTCCACCCCCTCCAGCCCGACCGGCAGGGAGTCGACGCCGTCATAGTCGCCGCCGATGCCGACATGGTCGATCCCGGCCACGTCCCTGACATGCTGGATATGGGCCACCACGTCGGCGATGGTCGCCACCGGTTCCGGATGCGCCGCCGTCCAGGCTGCCAGCCCGGCCGTCACCGCCGCCGGAGCGCCGGGGTTCAGCGACTTGAGCCGCGCGTCCTCCGCCGATCGGGCGCTGTTCCAGGTCCGCACCGTCTCCGAGACGAAGCCCGGCACGAAGGTCACCATCACCACCCCGCCGTCCTCAGCCATCAGCCGCAGCACGCTGTCCGGCACATTGCGCGCATGGCCCGTCACGGCCCGCGCAGAGGAATGGGAGAAGATCACCGGCGCATCCGAGACCCGCATGGCGTCCAGCATGGTCTCTTCCGAGACGTGGCTCAGATCGACCATCATCCCCAGCCGGTTCATCTCGCGCACCACATCCTCGCCGAACGGCGACAGCCCGCCCCATTTCGGCGCGTCGGTGGCGCTGTCGGCCCAGGTGGTCGTCTTCGAGTGGGTCAGGGTGATGTAGCGGGCACCGGAATCGTAGAACTCGCGCAGCAGGCCCAGGGAATCGTCGATCGAATAGCCGCCCTCCATGCCGATCAGGCTGGCGATCCGGCCACGGCGGTGGATGCGCTGGATGTCGTCGGCGGTCGTGGCCAGTTCGAACACCTCGGGGTGGGCGGCGACCAGGCGCTTGACCGTGTCGATCTGTTCGAAGGTCGCCACGGCGGCATCGGGCGGCGTCATCGAGGCGGGCACATAGACCGACCAGAACTGGCCGCCCATGCCGCCGGCGCGCAGGCGGGGAATGTCGGTGTGGAGCTCCGTCGAGGCGTCGAGATTGGCGGTCAGGTCCACCGCATGGGGATCGTTGCCGTGGTTCTGGCGCAGCGCCCAGGGCAGGTCGTTGTGCCCGTCGATCAGCGGCGTCCGCTCCAGAATCCGTCGCGCCCTCGCCTCGCCCGCGGCCTCCGGAGTCTGGGCCAGAACCGGACCAGCCATGAACACGGCGGCGACGGTGGTCAGAAGGATGGTGCGGATCATGGCGGACTCCCGGAAAGAACGAGGGCGGACAGTGGCAGAGGATGCAGGCTTGGCAAGAGCGGCGCCCTCTCCCCCTGCGGGAGAGGGAAACCGCGCACGACGGCGAAGCCGTCGTCCTTGCGCGGTTGGGTGAGGGGTCGCGCGGATCGAGCGGTGCGACCCCTCATCCGACCTCGCTGCGCTCGGCCACCTTCTCCCGCAAGGGGAGAAGGGCTAGGAAGCGCCGCATGAACTCCTCCGCCGATCTCTCGCTGGACGACCAGAAGTCAGAAGCCCGCGCCTGGTTCGAGACCCTGCGCGACCGCATCCACGCCGGTTTCGAGGCGCTGGAGGACGCGGCGCCCGCCGACCTCTTCCCCGGCGAGCCCGGCCGCTTCGTCCGGACGCCGTGGGAACGGCCCGAGGGCGGCGGCGGCGTCATGGGGATGATGCACGGCCGGCTGTTCGAAAAGGTCGGGGTCCACGTCTCGACCGTCCATGGGACCTTCCCGGCTGACTATGCGAAGTCGGTGCCCGGCGCCGCCGAGGACCCGCGCTTCTTCGCCACCGGCATCAGCCTGATCGCCCACCCGGTCAGCCCGCGTGTGCCGGCGGTGCATATGAACACCCGCTTCATCGCCACGACGAAAAGCTGGTTCGGCGGCGGCGGCGATCTGACGCCGGTGCTCGACGTCGACCGGCGCCAGGACCACCCCGACACCCTCGCCTTCCACGCCGCCATGAAGGCCGCCTGCGACGCCCACGACCCCGCCTGGCATGCGAAATTCAAGGCGTGGTGCGACGAGTATTTCTTCCTGCCCCACCGCAACGAACCGCGCGGCACGGGCGGCATCTTCTACGACCACCACGACAGCGGTGACTGGACCCGCGACTTTGCCTTCACCCGCGATGTCGGCGTGAATTTCCTCGACGCCTATTCGGCCATCGTGCGCGGGAGGATGGGTGAGCCGTGGACGGCGGAAGAACGCGAGGAGCAGCTGGTCCGGCGCGGCCGCTATGTCGAGTTCAACCTGCTCTACGACCGCGGCACCATGTTCGGGCTCAAGACCGGGGGCAACGTCGAGTCGATCCTCAGTTCGATGCCGCCCATGGTGAAATGGCCTTGAAAGCCTATCTGGACATCGATCCGGTCATCGACGCCTGGTGTGCGAAGCACCGCCTCAAGTTGTTCGATGCGTTCGGCGGCGAGCCTCGTCGCTTTGTCTACACAAGCGGCACCGTGGACTGCTTCCAGATATCGATCGAGCCGCCGGAAATGTACGGGGCGGAACGGGCGGTCCAGGTAAATCTCTGGGCTATCGAAACCGAGGATGATGCCGAAATCCACCATGGATGGCTGGTTCCCATCCGCAGCTTGGGCTCCACCCTTGAGGTCGCACTCGCGACGGCAGAAATGCTCAAGAAGCGACCGCTGGTGCCCCGGTCGTAGCGTCGTGGCCGATGAACGCCTTGATCCACCCCCCGACCACGCCACGATCGTCCGCCGCCTTCAGACTGTCCACCGCCCGGGCCACCAGCGCCGGATCGATCCGGTCGTGCCGACCCGCCGTCAGTTCGGTCGCGAAGGTCGGGGTGAACTCGGGATGCGGCTGCATCGAGACTGCGTCCTCGCCCCAGGCCAGTCCGGCGAACGGCGTGAAGTCGCTGCGCAGGATGACGCGGGCGTCGGCGGGCGGCTCGACCACCTGATCCTGATGCGAGGCCGGAATGGCGACGGTCGCGGCCGCCGGTGTCATCCACGGCTCGGGCGAGGCGACCTGATAGCGGTGCAGCCCCACGCCCCAGCCCTTGTCCGACTTTTCAACCCGCCCGCCAAGGGCCTGCGCCATGGCCTGATGGCCGAAGCAGACGCCGACCAGCCTGGTCCTCCCCTTGGCGGCCCGGATCCAGTCCAGCAGGTCAGCGATCCACCTGTCGGTCTCATAGACCCCCGCCGAAGACCCCGTGATGATCGCCGCGTCGAAGGCCGCCGGGTCCGGCAAATCTCCCGCCTGGACGTTGAAGGTCTCGAAGTCGAAACCCTCGCCGAGCAGGTCCCGGAACATCGCCGGATAGTCGCCGTGCGCCGCCTTCAGGGCGGGCGGCGGGGCACCGGTCTCGAGAATTGCGATGCGGGTCATTCGGGGCTCCTCGACACAAAAGATATGGGCGATCGCGCAAGACGGCGGAAGAGCGGTCGGCTATGGGCGCGCCATGACCGAACCTGCGCCCGTCGTCCTGATCAATGTCTACCGCTGCGAGCCGGAGCGGATGGATACGTTGATGGAGCTGATCGGCGTCATGGTCCGGGCCCAGCGCGACGCCGACGGCTTCATCTCGGCGACCCTGCACCGCGGCCTGAACGGCAAGGTGGCGGCGGTGCACGCCGTCTGGCGCTCGGCCGCCGACTGGAAGGCCATGGCCCGAAGCGCCGCCGTCAATGCCGCCATGGAGCCCATCATGGGCATCGCGACCTTCGAACCCCACCTCTATGAGGCGGGCGAGGTCATCGACTAGCGGTCAACCCGTCATCCACACCTCTGACCGGGCCGTCGCGCCGCCCAGCGTCGAGGCGACCCAGCCGCAGACCTCGTTCGCCGCCGCCTCGGCGCCCGGCGGCGGGTTCAGGACCACGACCGCGCAGCCGTTCATCTTCATCGGATCCGTCAGCGGCTTCAGGCGGGCCTCGGCCACCAGCATCCGCTTGATCCCCGCCTGATCCAGCCGGCGCAGGAAGCCGTCGAAGGTCTCCATGTCCTTGAGGGGGGTCCAGATCGCCACCGTCGCCCGTGGATCGGATCGCGCGATGGCGGCGGCCGTGTCGGCCGCGCGGTTGTAGTCGTCGGGCTGTTCGAACGGCGGATCGATCAGGACAAAGGCGCCGGTCGCCTCCGCCGCCCAGGTCCGCGCCTGGTCATAGCCGTCGCCGCCCTGGGCCATGGCCTGCGGAAACGCCTCCAGCGCCTCTGTCAGAAGGTCCAGCACCGGCGGATTCAGCTCGAAGCCGACGTAGCGGTCCTCCCCGCCCAGTCGCCCGGCGATCAGCAGGGGCGAGCCCGGATAGAGGGTTACGCCACCATCCGGATTGAGCCGCGCCACCTCGGCCGCCAGCGCCTCGATCAACGGCGGCCGGTCGGCGGCGGCCATCAGCCGGGCGATCCCGGCCTCGGCCTCCTTCGAGCGCGCGGCGTCGCCGGTCAGGTCGTACAGGCCGGCTCCGGCGTGGGTGTCGATCACGCTGACCGGCCCCTGCACCTGCCGCCGTTCCAGCAGCCAGAGCAGCAGGGCGTGTTTGACGATGTCGGCGAAATTTCCGGCGTGGAAGCTGTGGCGATAGTTCATCGCCCTGCCCTCTCTCGCGCGGCGTTGGCGCTGCGCAAATCCGCAAGAGGTTGAGATGGCGACGAAATCACCGCGCGGGCGACCCTGATGGCCCATGGTGCCGTGGAGCTGGCCGAGCGGGCCGAGGTCCCTGACGGCCTGACGTATTGCAGTGACGAACATCCGGGCCTCAAGCGCACGCCTTCGGGCACGGGCTTCGCCTACCACGACGCCCGGGGGGCTCTGATCCGCGAAGCGAAGACCCTCGACCGCATACGCGCGCTGGCCATCCCGCCGGCCTGGACCGATGTCTGGATCTGCCCGCGAGCCACCGGCCACATCCAGGCCACCGGCCGCGACGTGAAAGGGCGCAAACAGTACCGCTATCACGACGGTTGGAACCGCCACGCCTCCGAGAGCAAGTTCGAGCGTCTGCCGGCCTTCGCCCGCGCCCTGCCCCGACTGCGAAAACGGGTCGAGGCCGACCTCAACCGGCGCGGCGTCTCCCGCGACAAGGTGCTGGCCACCGCGGTCCGGCTGCTGGAACTCACCCTCATCCGGGTGGGCAATGCCCAGTATGCGAAGCAGAACCGGTCCTACGGCCTGACCACGCTGAACAAGCGCCATCTCGATCTGACGGGAACGGCCCTCACCTTCGCCTTCAGGGGCAAGAGCGGGGTCGAGCACGAGGTGCAGGTGCGCGACCGGCGGCTGGCCACCGTGGTGCGGTCGCTGCGCGACCTGCCCGGCCAGCAGCTGTTCAAATACCGCGACGCCGACGGGACCCTGTGCGCCATCACCTCGGACGATGTGAACGCCTATATCCGCGAGGCCATGGGCGACGGCTTCTCGGCCAAGGACTTCCGCACCTGGGCCGGGACGGTGTCTGCGGCGCGGGTATTGCGGGACACGGAGCCACCCAGCTCGCCCACCGATGCGAAACGCCGGATCACGGTGTGCGTAAAGGCGGTGGCGGGCCTGCTGGGCAATACGCCGACGGTCTGTCGGACGTCCTACGTCCACCCGGCGGTGTTCGATCTCTACCAGAGCGGCCGGCTCGGCGATGTCCTTCCGGGACCCGAGGCCGCCACCTTCGAACGCGCCCTGGCCAAGGCCCTCAAGGGCTGATGGCAAGGTCCCGGAAAGGTTCGTCGTCCACCCTGACCATCAGATCGGCGGGAGCGACGGGTGGCAGGACGCGTGCATCACTGGAAGGGACGCAGGAACCAGTCCCGCGTAGCCGTCCTGACCGAGGCCCTGATCCTGTCGGTGATGGTGCTGGCCGTGATCCTCATCCTGCGGCCCGGGACCGACACGGCGCGCGCGGCGGTCGATTCGCCGACGGTCGCGGCCAGGGCGGACGACACGCGGCTGGAAGGCCTCGGACGGGTCGTCGACGGCGACACGCTTGACGTCGGCCCGGTGAGGGTGCGCCTGCACGGCATCGACGCCTTTGAACGCAACCAGATGTGCGACCGACCGGGTGGCACCTGGGCTTGCGGGGCGGCGGCGACGCAGTCGCTCCGCGATCGGGCGGAGGGCCGACCACTGGTCTGCCGGGTGCTGGACACCGACCGCTATGGCCGCAAGGTCAGCCGCTGTGAACAGGACGGCGTCGATATCGGCGGCGCCCTCGTGGCCGAAGGCCTGGCCCTCGCCTATCGCCGCTACAGCCAGGATTATGTCGCCGCGGAGACGGCGGCCCGCGCCCGGGGCGTCGGCGGCTGGGACGGCTCGTTCGACCGGCCCGAACAGTGGCGCAGCCGCGCCCGACGCCCCAACGCGTCCTGATTGCGCCGTCAGCCTATCCGGGATGTAACTTGAACCTCGGGAAGAACGGCGGTTTACGACCGCCCTTCAATGGAGGGATCCGCGATGTTCGTGTCGAACAATTTCCTGCGCCTCGGCGCGCTGTCCGCCCTTGTCGGGATGGCTCTGGGTGTCTGGATGGGCGCGAACGAGAATTTCACGCTGAGACCGGTGCATGCCCACATCAACCTGCTGGGCTTCGCCTCGATGATGCTGTTCGGCCTGTTCTACCGCGCCTTCCCGGCCGCCGGCCGGGGCTGGCTGCCGATGGCGCATTTCGTCCTGTCGGTCGTCGGCTTCCTGATCCTGATGCCGTCCCTGACCCTGATGCTGCTGGCCAGGCCGCTGTTCATGCCCGGCATGATCGCGTCGGAGATCATGCTGGTGGCGTCGATGGCCCTGTTCGTCGTCATCGTCTTCAAGGCGACGATGGCGAAGGACGCGGCCGCCTGATCCTCAGGCCGTCGCCCAGTAGCCGCGACTGCGGACGCTGACCGGCGCCTGCGTCGCCTCGACCCGGGCCATGATGAAGGCATGGAAGGCGTCCGCCTCGGCGTCGCCGACCAGCAGCCGCAGCGAGCGGATGATGCGGGTGATGCGCCGATGGTTGTGGTCGTTCGGCATCAGCCATTCGTGGGTCGCCTGATAGAAGGCGGCCATGCGGTCGGTGCCGGCGGCCAGGGCGATCGGGGCCAATTCGGATACACGAATGTCCTGGATGGCTTGCGGCGTCAGCACCGGCGAGTCGGGTATGGCGGCCGAAGGCTCGGGCAGGGGAAACAGCCACTGGATGAAATCGTGGGTCCGCTCGATGGCCACGTCATTCATCGAGATCACGTCGAACACGGAGCGGCCGCGCGCGTCCGTCCCCTCGCCTTCCAGAAACCTGACGACGGGATGGGCGGCCACGTCCGTCGCCCTCAGGCCGCCTTGTCCCAGTTGAGCACCACCTTGCCCGACTGGCCGGAACGCATCGCCTCGAAGCCTTCCTCGAAGCGCTCATAGCCCATCTGGTGGGTGATCAGCGGGGTCAGGTCCAGGCCGGCCTTGAGCAGGCCCAGCATCTTGCGCCAGGTCGTGAACATCTCGCGGCCGTAGACGCCCTTGATGGTCAGGGCCTTCAGGATGATGGCACCCCAGTCGGTCTCCATCGGCTTCGACGGAATGCCCAGCATGGCCATGCCGCCGCCCATGATCAGGGTGTCGACGCACTGTTTGAAGGCGATCGGAGAGCCCGACATCTCCAGCGCCACATCAAAGCCGACCTTGAGGCCGAGCTCGTGCATGACGTCCTTCAGATCCTCGCGGGTGGTGTTCACGGTGCGGACGCCCGGCGCGACCTTCTGCGCCAGCTCCAGACGGAAGTCGTTGATGTCGGTCAGCACGACGGTGCGGGCCCCGGCGTGGCGGGCGACGGCGGCGGCCATCATGCCGATCGGGCCCGCGCCGGTGACCAGCACATCCTCGCCCAGCAGGTCGAATTGCTGTGCTGTGTGCACGGCATTGCCGAACGGATCGAGGATCGAGCCGATCTCATAGGGCACGTCGTCGGGCAGCTCGATGACGTTGAAGGCGGGGGCGACGACGAATTCAGCAAAGGCGCCCTGACGGTTGACGCCAATGCCGCGGGTGTCGGGGTCGAGGTGGAAATGGCCGGCGCGGGCCGCTTCGGAATTCAGATCGATGACATGACCCTCGGCCGAGACGCGCTGGCCGACCTTCAGGCGGCGGTCGACGTCCTTGCCGATGGCGACGATCTCGCCGGCGAACTCGTGGCCGGTGATCATCGGCACGGGGACGTTCTTCTGGGACCACTCGTCCCAATTCCAGATGTGGATGTCGGTGCCGCAGACGGCCGTGCGCTTGACCCGGATCAGCACATCCTCGGGTCCGGCGACCGGGATCGGCGCGTCGATGAGTTCGAGGCCGATGCCGGGCTTCGTCTTGGCCAGGGCCTTCATGGTTTCAGCCATCAGATAACTCCCAATTCCTTGCCGGCCGTCGTGAACGCCGCGACCGTTTGATCAATCTGTTCGAAGGTGTGCGCCGCCGACATCTGGGTGCGGATGCGGGCCTGGCCGCGCGGCACCACCGGGAAGCTGAAGCCGATCACATAGACGCCGAGTTCCAGCGCGCGGGCGGCGAAGTCCTGCGCCAGTTTGGCGTCGCCCAGCATGACCGGGATGATCGGGTGTTCGCCCGGAAGCAGGGTGAAGCCTGCCTCGGTCATGGCGGCGCGATAGCGGGCGGCGTTGGCGAACAGCTGCTTGCGCAGCGTGTCGCCTTCGTCGCCGCCGGCAATGCGGATGGCCTCAAGGCTGGAGCCGCAGATCGCGGGCGCCAGGGCGTTGGAGAACAGGTACGGCCGGGCCCGCTGCTTGAGCAGAGACACGACTTCCGAGGTGGCGCAAATGAAGCCGCCCATGGCCCCGCCCAGCGCCTTGCCGAAGGTGCCGGTCAGGAAGTCGATCTCGACGCCGTGGTGAGCATAGGAGCCGCGGCCCTGCGGACCGAGGAAGCCGGTGGCGTGGCAGTCATCGACCATGATCAGGGCGTCGTATTTGTCGGCCAGCGCACGGATGTCCTTCAGCTTCGCGATATAGCCGTCCATCGAGAAGACGCCGTCGGTGGCGATGACGATCTCGCGCGCGCCGTCGGCCCGGGCCTGTTTCAGCTGGGCCTCAAGGTCGTCCATGTCGGAGTTGGCGAAGCGGTAGCGTTTGGCCTTGCACAACCGCACGCCGTCGATGATCGAGGCGTGGTTCAGACTGTCCGAGACGATGGCGTCCTCGGCTCCGAACAGGGGTTCGAAGATGCCGCCGTTGGCGTCGAAGGCGGCCGCGAACAGGATCGTGTCCTCGAAGCCGAGATAGTCGGCGACGGCGCGCTCCAGCTCCTTGTGGATCTCCAGCGTGCCGCAGATGAAGCGGACCGAGGCCGTGCCGGCCCCCCATTTCTGCTGCGCCGCGATCCCCGCCTGGGTCACCCGTTCGTCGCCGGCGAGTCCGAGGTAGTTGTTGGCGCAGAAATTCAGGACGTCGCGGCCACCGACCCGGATCACCGGGCCCTGGCGGGAGGCAATGATGCGTTCGGGCTTGGTCAGGCCCTGGGCGTCGATATCGGCGAGTTCCGCGCGGACGCGGTCGTGGAAACTGGCTGTCATGCGCGCTCCGCTACGCGGTTTCAGGCTGCGTTTGAACCCCCCCGCGTCAAGTCGTGGCGGCGGGAGCCGGTTCCGGGGCGGGCTCGGCGACCGGTCGGAACGGGCTGACGCGGATGCGGCCGCCACACGGCGTAAAGGTCTGGGCCAGCGTCACCGGCGAGGTGTCGCCGGGGGCCGTCATTCGGATGCGTGTCGCGGACGGGCAGGTCGTTTCCCCGTTCCCTTCGTTCGGCACGACGTTCCAGGCGATGTCGAAGAAAGCCTTGCCCTGCGGTGCCAATTCGACCGGAGCCGGGGCCTGGCCCTGACGGAAATAGCTGCCCAGGGTCTGGTCGGCGCGGATGGCCGTCAGATTGCGGCCCTGCCGGTCCTGAAGGACCACGGTCGGGTAGCCCGTCAGGCTACAGGCCTGGGCCCCGACGTTCTGGACGCCAAGGATGGAGACACGGTTTCCCGCCCCCGCATCGCCCCCGTCCGCGGAGAGTTTCAGCTGCGGTCCGCGGCACGATGCGGCGACGGGGAGCACGCCGCCCGGGGCGGGCTGCTGGCCGGGAACCGGGCCGGGTGCCACAGGGCCGGACGACGGGCGGCTGCACCGCTCCAGCACGGCGACGCCGACATCCTCATTGGGGCCGAGGCGGCTGAGCGTGGCGCTCTCCGAGCCGTCGCGGGTGGCGCTCCACCACTCCAGACCGGACCCGGCGTAGCGGGCGCCGGACGCCGACTGGACCGTGCGCAGGGTGTAGCTCTGACCCCTGTAGCTCAGTTGGGCGGTCGCCGTGTCCGGATAGGCGACCGTGACCGACTGGCCGCTTTCACACGCGTAGCTCACGGGGGGCGCCGTCGGTGCGGCGGGAGCCGGCGACGGCGTGACCGGAGCGGGCGGTGCCTCGGCTTCGGGCGAGCAGGCCGCCGCTGCAAACAGGGCGACGGCCGAAACGGACGCGAAGACAGGGCGAATGCGGCGCATGGAGGTGTCCCGTGGTGAGCAGCTTCAACGCCAGCGAACGGCAAAGGCTCCGCTTGCGCAACCCCGCCGGCTCAGGTCGCGAGGACGCGGGGCAATTTGAAGGTCACGGTTTCACGCTCGCCCGCGTCCTCGACCACTTCTGCGTCGAAACGGGTCCGCACTGCCTCGACCAGTTCCTCGATCAGCCTTTCCGGAGCGGAGGCGCCGGCCGTGATCCCGAGCGTCGACACGCCCTCCAGCCACGACCAGTCAACCTGGCCGGCGTCGTCGACAAGCCGCGCATCCTTCGCCCCGGCCCGCATCGCCACCTCGACCAGCCGCACCGAGTTCGAGGAGTTCTTCGAACCGACCACCAGCACAAGATCGCAGCCCTGCCCCAGGCGTTTGACCGCTTCCTGACGGTTGGTCGTGGCGTAGCAGATGTCTTCCTTGTGCGGGTCCGGCAGCTCGGGGAAGCGGCGCTTCAGCGTGGCGAGCACTTCCGCCGTATCGTCGACCGAGAGCGTCGTCTGGGTGGCGTAGGCCAGCGGCGTATCGCCCGGTCGCTGGAAAGCCTCTGCGTCCGCGACCGTCTCGATCAGGCTGATGGCACCCGCGGGCAGCTGGCCCATGGTGCCGACCACTTCCGGGTGTCCGGCATGGCCGATCAGGATGATGTGGCGGCCGGCGGCATGATGGCGTTCCGCCTCGACATGGACCTTGGAGACCAGCGGGCAGGTGGCGTCGAGATACAGCATCTCGCGCGCCCGGGCCGTGGCCGGCACCGACTTGGGCACGCCATGGGCGGAGAAGACCACCGGCCGGTCGTCGGGGCAGTCGTCCAGTTCCTTGACGAAGATCGCGCCCATCGCCTTGAGCCGTTCGACGACGTGGCGATTGTGGACGATCTCATGTCGCACATAGACGGGCGCGCCGTATTTCTCGAGCGCGCGCTCAACGATCTGGATCGCCCGGTCAACACCGGCGCAGAAGCCGCGCGGCGTGGCCAGACGGACGGTGAGAGGGAGCTTCGGGGGCGGCCGGGCAGGCGCATGGACGGTCATGGACCGAACCTAGTCGTTCGAGGCCATCATCGCCACTGCGCTTTAGGCTCGCGCGGGTTTGCCGCGCCTCGGTTTAGCCGCTATCAGCAACCAGCGTGCGCCCCGCGTCGGGCTGTCGCCGCACCTCCTCGTTTCCGGAAGAATATTCGATGCGTCGCGTCCTCA
>LNFM01007788.1_pt1 | contig 16545 bp, 13 predicted proteins | sample 596031 | NCBI WGS metagenome assembly LNFM01 (sample SAMN04254537, study PRJNA301005) | activated carbon metagenome | isolation source: dual media filters at the Ann Arbor, Michigan drinking water treatment plant | place: USA: Ann Arbor
AGGTGTTCGCTCCGGTGAGCGTCAGCACGTTGGTGCCGAGCTTGCTGAGGGCCCCGGTGCCCGAGATCAGGTTGGCGATCGCGATGTCATCCGAGCGGTTGAACCTCAGCGTCGCGTTGTTGGTGACGTTGCCGGTGCCAAGGTTGCCCGCCGTGCCGCCGGAGCCGATCTCGAGAATACCACCCGAGATCGTCGTAATGCCGCTGTAGGTGTTTGTGCCCGTCAGCGTCGTCGTGCCTGCTGCCGCCTTGGTCAGAGCACCGGTGCCGGAGATGTTGTTGATGAGGGTGATGTTGTCGGACCGGTTGATCTGCAGCGTGGCGTTGTCGACGATGTCGCCGGCGCCGATCGCGCCCACCGTGCCACCCGCGCCAATGCTCAGCACGCCGGCCGAGATCGTCGTCGTGCCGGAGTAGGTGTTGGCGCCGGTCAGGCTGGTCGTACCGGCGCCGAGTTTGGTCAGCGTGCCGATGCCGGAGATGACGTTGACGACGCTGACATTGTCCGACCGGCTGAAGGCGATCCCGGCGTTGTTCGTGACCGTCCCGGTCCCCAGCGTCCCGGCGGTGCCGCCGGCACCGATCTGCAGGGTGCCGGCCGAGATCGTCGTCGTGCCGGCGTAGGTGTTGGCGCCGGTCAGCGTCGTCGTGCCGGTGCCGATCTGGCTCACCGTGCCGGTGCCCGAGATCAGGCTGGCCACGGTGAGCGCATTGGAGCGGTTGAACAGCAGGCTGCCGCTGTTGGCCGTGCCGCCGGTACCCAGCGTGCCCGCCGTTCCCCCATCGCCGATCTGCAGCGTGCCGCCCGAGATCGTCGTGGTGCCGCTGTAGGTGTTGGCGCCCGTCAGCGTCATCATGTTGGCGCCGGCCTTGCTCACCGCGCCGCTTCCGGAAATGACGTTCGTGACCGAGATGTCATCGGACCGGTTGAACAGAAGAGTGCCGCCGGTGGTGACGACCGTGCCCGTGCCCAGCGTGCCTACCGTGCCGCCGGCGCCGATCTGCAGCGTGCCCTCGCTGATTGTCGTCGTGCCCGAGTAGCTGTTCGTTCCGGTCAGGATCAGCGTGGTGGCCGTGCCCGCCGCGCTCTTGGTCAAAGCGCCCGTTCCGGAGATGTTGTTCAAAACCGTGACCGATGCTGTCGTCCGGTCGAAGAGCAGCGTGCCGTTGTTGACCACGGCGCCCGAGCCCAGTGTGCCGGTCGCGCCGGCACCGCCGATGTTCAGCGTTCCGGCCGAGATCGTGGTCGTGCCGCTGTAGGTGTTGGCGCCGGTCAGGGTCGCCGTCCCGGCGCCATCCTTGGTAAGCGTGCCGGTGGTCGTGCCGATGACGTTGCTGACCGTGACATTGCCGGCGCCGCCGACCGTCAGGTTCTGGCCCGCCCCGCCGATGGCACCGCTCAGGGTGAGCGTGCCCGCATCGGAATTGATGCGGGTTGCCCCGGCCAGGGTGATGGCGCCGCCGTAGGTGTTGTTTCCTGAAATGTTGCGCAGGGCGCCATCGGCGGAAACGCCGCTGCCGTTCAGCGTCAGCGCCTCGGCGCCAACCACGATGTTGTTCTGGATCTGCAGCGCAGCGCCGCTGGAGACGGTAGTGCCGGCGGCAGTCGTGCCGAGCGCCGTATTGTTCTGGATGTTAAGCGCGCCCGCCGAGATCGTGGTCGTACCCGAATAGCTGTTGTTACCGGTGAGCGTGAGGCTGGTTCCAGTGGCGAGCAGGGCGCCGGCCCCCGAAATCGCCGGCGCGACAGACGACGTCCCGACGGCGGTGAGCGCCCCGGCCTCCAGTTCTAGAATGCCGCCTCCCTGGACGGCGGCATTGGCGAGGTTGAACCCGGACTGGACCGTGTACGTCTGGGCGGCATTGATCGTGAGCGACCCCGAGGTCAGGTCGACTATGCCGATCGTGAAATTGCCGCCGACGACGGGCTGGCTGCCCCCGGCGATGCCGAAAATCGCCGTATCGCCGGCGATGGGCACACCATTGTTCCAGTTGGAAGGCGTGCCGTAGTCGGTCGTACCGCCGGTAAGCCATGTCGATGTCGACTGAGCGCGCGCGATTCCGACGCCTACAAAGCAGGCTCCAATTGCGACAATGATACCTGCCGCCCGGCGCCACCGAACCCAACCGGACCCAACCGGACCCAACCGGACCCAACCGGACCACCCTGAGATGCGTGCTTTTTTTTCATTGGAGAGATGCAGATTTGCACAGTACCGCAAATCACGCTTATTGCCTAGTCGCTGCGATATTCTATTGCTATTTCAATAAATTGTGAATCTCAATCACTTGCTCTACCTAAAGCTGTCATCTACTGCCCGATATACACTGCGTAACGGAAATTTCTAGACATGCACCGCCTGACAAATCCAAAATAGGAAGTACGCTCCTCGCGCGAATCCTAAAGGTCTAAGAATGCTGTAATGAGCTTCACAACAGCGACCCTGCTGGAAGACGTCACCAATGCGAATTGTCTCTAGCATTCGCAATTCCCCGATCGACGCTAAAAAGAGGAAATTTGAACTTTTGAGCTGGGAAGCTATGGATCAATATGCCAATACAGCCGCGCTAGACGACGGCCTCAAGAATCCACCGAAAGAGCTTGTCATAATATGGCTGTGCAATGCACAACTTCATTGTGTCGAAAATCGAACGCGACTAACGGAAGTCTAGAAGAAAAAGTGACAGGGGCATGATGAGCACGTGATGGCTAAACTTGTTGTGCCCTCGGTCGGTGTTGTCATTGCCAATCACAATAACGGTCTTTTTGTTGGCCAAGCGATCGAATCGGTTGCCCAACAAACAATGCGAAATCTTCAAGTGGTCATCGTAGACGATGCGTCTACTGATGACTCTGATGTGGCTATCCGGCAAACACTTGATCGCCTTAACGACAGCCGCTTTCGCTACGTAAAGCTAGATTCGAATCGCGGCCAGGCGGGTGCCGTCAGATGCGGTCTCACTGAGTTGACGACGCCATTCGTATGCTTCCTCGACTCAGATGACCTCTGGTACGAAGACTTCGTTGCGTGCCATCTCGCTGTGCATTTAAACGCCGACTTTCCTGTTAGCCTGACATATTGCGACTCACACATCGTCGATGCGTCGGGTCAAATGCTCGCGGGGACAGCGTGGTGGTTTGAATCGGAATTGAAGGAACCTTCACACCGGCCAATAAATTCAAGTTTGATTCCGAAAATCGCTCCGACCACCGGAGAAGTGGATTTCGTACCTCAGCACACCGCGACGTTGCATGCGTGCTGGCGTTCTGAATGGTCCTCGAACAGCATGGCTGGGATGATGTTCCGAAAGAGCTTCATCGACCTCATTCTTGTGCCACCGGACGATACGCTGCGGCTTTACTTGGATTTCTACCTTTCAACATTCGCGGCACTGCTCACTGGAACAATTGCCATAGATAGTGCGTATTACGCCTATCGCATGCATGGCAACAACAAGCACTCCGATGGTGTGGTGTTGGGTGGTCGCTACAACCCCTCTAAGAAGCAGTGGGAGCCAATTCGCGATTCCATTCTTCGTCAGGTTTATGCGGTCTTGCAAAGCGAAGCATCAGCGCTCCGTGATGCATTCGGCGTTCACCGTCACGAGGCTGCGGTAAAGCAAGTCCGAACCGCACTTAAGGGCGGTCACGCCGATCATACGAAATGGCATGGAAGCAAGCTCCATGAGTTGTTCCGCCGGCTTAGGTCCTTTTCGTAACTTTGCGACAAGAGGCGCGAGTACTCTTCTGCTCGAAAAGGGCTGTGTTGAGAGCTGTAACTGATGAATGCAACTCCTTCGCAAACGATGATAAAGCATCGGGCAGTGTTCGTGGGAACTGCCAGAAATTGTGGCGTGCATCTTCCCAATGTATTGAGAAATCTCGAAATGCTCGGAGCGCTCTACGGCGAGTCTTCCTTTGTTTTTGTTGTCAATGACTGCGTGGACGATACCCAATCCTTACTTGAGGCGTGGCTATCTTACGGGCGCCAAGGGACGGTCATCGACCTTGGAATGCTCCTGGAAACAATACCCCAGCGAACGGCTCGTATTGCGGCCGCTCGGAATGCCGGCATGGGAAGAGTTCGCGCTGGCTACGATTCATTTGATCACTTGGTTGTGGTGGATCTTGATGATGTTTTGTCTTCACCGATAGCAGCCGATCGATTTGCTGAAGCCGCCCATTGGCTCGAAGAAGAGCCATCGAGAGGGGGTGTCTTGGCCAATTCCGCTCCGCGTTATTATGATATATGGGCGTTGAGGCATGATACTTGGTGTCCTCATGACTGCTGGCATGCAATCTGGGGACGGCAAAAGTCAGAAACTTTTGAAGTCGCCAAGATGCGCGAAGTCTATGCTCGGCAGATCGTACTTCCGGAAACTCTGCCACCCTTGCCCGTCCAGTCGGCTTTTGGAGGACTCGGCATCTACAAGATGAAGTACGCCATCGGCGCTTTCTACAATGGTTTCGATGACGCTGGACGCGAAAGAGCCGAACATGTCGCGTTCAATGAGGAAATCAGAAAAAAAGGGGGAGAACTCTTCATTTTTCCAGCACTGATTGTTCGAGCACCCTCACAGCATCTTTTTGGCGCTGGTGATGTAGGGCCGCTTTCGATGCTTAGGCTGCTTTGCCACCGCCTTAGAGAGTGGTGGCATCCTCCTTGGCAAAGACTTTTTGCCCCCCCCTCTGGTATGGCTGCATCACGTGAAAGCACTCATTATTGATCCGGCGCTGCATTCTGTCGGCGGCCATCATTTCAGTGCTCACCAAAGAGTGGTTAGTGATCTGCGTAGCCTTGACGTCAACTGTCGATCGCTAGGTTCCGCGCTCGCGGCCAACCATGCAATTGACGCGCTGGGAATAGAGCCCTGCTTTACCCAAGGCGTTTATAGCCGTACCGAATGGACGCGAGAAGAATTCACGCGGCACGCAGAGGTTACCTACCGGCAATTATCCAAAGCACTTCGATGGACGTGGGCGAAGCCGGAACTACTGGTTCTGCCTTGCTGCGATCAGGTGCTCGCCACTGCGATCGCCAGATACCTTCGACGCTTCCATCGCCATAGAATGCCGCACATTGTCATGTGGCTTCTGTTCACGCCCACTTCTCGAGATTCTGCAAAGGAGTATTCAATTGGGCAAATGAATGAATACAAAGATGCGTTTGCCGAACTGAGAACAGTTGTAGGGGATGACGAAAAGATAGCCGTCTATTGCGAAACACAAAGTCTTTCCGATGTGTATGAAAAGTTGATCGGCCTAAACGTTTTAGTAGCGCCTGGTCCAAATATCGCGGAAGGGTTCCGTCCATCCAAATTTTTTCCTTCTTCCGACGTAAGAACCATCTGCTGCACAGGCCACGCCAACGCCCCCAAAGGGTACCGCCTTCTGCCTGAAGCAATTGGCAGAGTGTTGGCAAAACGCCGGGACGTCCACTTCAAGATCCACGGCACGATCAACAAGTTGGATGTTGAGAAAGATTTAAGCACCTTCAGGGCGTTGTCAGAAATGGGTTCACAAGTCACCTTTCTCGATCGTGTCATGACTGATGAAGAATATTTGGCATGGCTAGCGAATTCAGATTTACTGTTGTTGCCTTACGATCCGGTGATCTACAGGACACGCGGGTCGGGCGTCTTCTCCGAATCCGTCATCCTGGGGGTGCCAGCCATAGCGAGTGCGGGTTGTGCTTTTGCTCAATCTGCGTTCGAAGCCGGACGCGCCGTGCCAATAGAACCCTATGACGCGAGAGGAGTGGCATCCGCCATAATCACAGCACTTGATTGCCTACCAGAATTGTCGGAGCGCGCGAAGACTTTTGCCAGCGCTCATGCTCATAAATCAACCAGTCGGAAGATTCTTCAATCCGCTTTGAATTCCATTGTGACACGACGCCCGGATATAGGCGGTTTTAAGAGCCCACTGTCCGCAGGCAACTAAATCTTCTTTTCCGTCATGGCAGGATCACCAAGATCAATCTTTGACACATTTCCAAAAGCCGCGACCATTACTGCTTGCGCAGTTGCTGACCACGGCACAGGTTCCAATTTTGTGGCGAGGTGCCGTTCGAATCGGCCGAGTTCTTCTGGATTTTCGATCAACCGCCGTATGACCTCATAGGCTCCGGTTGTGTTGTCTGGATCGACATAGAGACAAAAGTCTCCGCCGGCTTCGGGAATTGAAGTCCTGTTTGACGCAACACAAACTTTCTTGAAAGCTAGGCTATCCGAAACGGGCAGCCCCCATCCTTCATAGAAGGATAGAAACAGTGTGAAGAGACACGCCTGGTAGAGTGCGCCGAGCGTAGCATCGTCTGCGCCCTGAATGATTACCAGCTTCCCGTCTAGATGGTTTGTACTTTCAATCGCTTTCAGTAGGTCGCTCGTCATCCAGCCAATCGAACCGGCAAATACCAACGTGGGAACTTGCTCGTGCGGCAAGTCCTCTAACATCTTTACCCAAACACGAAACGCCTGCAGGTGATTCTTCCGAACTTCGATAGTTGATACAAATAAAACGAATCCACCCGCCTTGAGGCCTTGTGGCAGGGCTGACGGTGGAGGGCGCGCAAAACCCGTTCCGATTGGTATATGTTGAGGCGTACGTTTGAGTTGGATCGATTTCTCTGCCGCCCACCTGGAAACATCGCGTGCAGTCGCCTGGGAATTAGTAAGGACAACATCGGCGATTGGTAGTGTTTCGCGCATCACTTTCTCAAATTCCGGCGCCCTGCCAATTTCGAAATATTCTGGCCGAACCAGGGGAATAAGGTCATGCACCATCATTATAAAGCGCAGACCCGAGAGCCTCGTCGCGCGTAGTACACGATCTGCGTAAGACGCATCGTGCCATGGCGCACCCAAACTGCAGAGTACATCGCCGGGTCCGACCAAGAGACCAAGATCGATATGATCGACAGCCTTTTGTTCAAGGATCGTTCGCTCTTCCATGACGGGATGGGACTTCTCGGTCGAAAACAGTTGAAGCAGCCAGTCCCAGAAATGTGAAGATCTTGAGCGATAGGATCCCGCTTCACCAGACGTATCAGCAGCAGTATGTCCTGCGGTAAGACGTGAACCTTGTCCGGTTGTCATGGAGCGGTACACGGCTTCGACTTCCGACCAGTCGACGGTACAAAAACCGCCAGGACAGTCAGCGTGCACAACAAAGCCCACATTCTGTGGGGCGAGTTTCACAAGAGCTGTATAGGCTTCGCCCGTTAATCGTTGGATTCCTGTCGGTCGCGCACTGTGCCTTGCAAAAAAGAAGAGATCATCGACATCCAACCAGAGCTTCATGCTGAGACTTTCTTCACTCTATCTTTGCACTAACCAGCCCTCGTGAATCCACTTGGTGCGCATGGGTCAGATGCAGAGCCGATGGTCAAATTCGTGCACAAAGGTAAACGTGGACGATCCTGAAAATACCCGAAGGATCGACGAACAACGATTTGATCCCGCCGCGATATCCGATCGAGACTATTTCTTGAACGACGACGTTAGTGTTGACCATCGTACCTTCGGTTCCGAAAGGAAAGCCTCAGAGGCCTACCTCCAAATATCTCAAACCATGTCACGTTCTCTGAAACGAGATCAAATTCGACATCGAAATCACCAAGGTCAGGAAGCGCAAAATCTTGAATCACCTCGACTTGTTCACCTGGCTCAACCCGGCTCTGCGAAATCGCCAATCGCATGTAGTCATTGTCGATGAGATGCCCATCTGCCGAGCGTAAATGAACGCCGATATTCACACTTCCAAGATCGGTTCCTGAAGGCCGCCACGCATTTCCGCCAGAATTTTTCACCTCCAACGCCAGCCGCACCGCTCTTGAATCAATCGGCGTCATGTCGAGAAGACGGAGTTGATAATGCAACCCCTCGGCATAGCGACTGTCTGCGTTGAACGAAGACGGTGACTTATAGAGGAAGAATATGCGGCGATTTTGGTGTATTTGCGTATTGACAGGTGAGAACACGATATGGTCAGGCGCGGATTTCGCCTCAAGTATCCGGTTGAATTCATCCAGCGAAACCAACTCCTGACGCGGCATTGCAAACGATAGCTTAACGTCACTGAAGCCACAGTCGCGCGCAATATTCCATATTTCCTCCATTCGAATATCATTCTCGATAACATTGTGAGCTTTCATTTCCATCTGTGAAGAAGGAGTTAACGAGTGATGGGGACCGGGTTCGGCAAATCCCGCTATCCCATCATCACGCAACAGTCTCGCAAACTCGCTAAGAATGGCCTTTTGGTCTGAGACGTGATGAAAGGCATCAAAACTCAGGATCCGATCGTACGTACCACTTTCGGCTGGTATCGATCGTCCATCGAAAACCCGATAATCGATTGCCATATCTCGTGTGATGGGGTCCTGCTCGTGGATACTCTTTCCGATTTGAAGAGCATTCTTGGACACATCTAGCGCCGTCACCCGACAGCCAAGGGTTGCGAGAATCCGGCTCGACCAGCAAGTACCAGCTCCGAAATCGAGTACCGCCGCCTGCGGAAACAACCGAAGTCCTTCGGTAACGTGAGAGAAGCTGCTCATTATCTGAATTGCTTCGTGAAAATGTGCGAAGGGCTTACGGCGAAGGATCGGGTTATTCAGCAGAGGTTCGAAATAGGCATCTGCGAGCTGGGAATGCCTCACCGAATCGTAGCGGGCGATAAGATCGCGTACATCAATTTGACCCGGCTGCAGAGGCACGGTATCGGTCGTCGAGAGCACGCCATCGACCACCTTATCGAAGGGCCGCGCTAGGCGTTTGAATATCGACATACCGCTCCTCCATCACATAAAACTAGCCTCACGACCGTTACCAATCTCGTCGATTGGCGTCCAGCGCCGTAACGAGAATGCCCCCCAGTCACTCGTTCCATTCTCGAGTCGGGCCGCTTGTCGCCAAATCTGGCAAGCGCTGTGATATTAGCATCCAGGAATGGAGCGGTTCATGCAGCGATCTGCCAGGACGGACAGATCAACTCATGCGAAGAGGCGCTCTGTGGTCTATTGCTCGAAGCACAATACGATACCCTGGCTACCTTCCATCAAGCTCAACTAGTGGATCGAATCTAACACTTGGTACCCTCTTGTGACAGCAGCGATGATCTTTTTTGGATCGGCGGTCCAGACGAACGGCTTTGGATCGTTGTTGGTTTCGGCGACGAAGCGATTGATGGCGACCTGCAGGTCGGTGAGGGATCGGAAGACACCGCGTTTGAGCCTGCGCCGAGAGAGCTTTGCGAAGAAGCCTTCGACGGCGTTGAGCCAGGACGCCGATGTCGGGGTGAAGTGGAAGCTCCACCGTGGATGGCGGGCGAGCCATTGGCGCACTTTCGGATGCTTGTGGGTGGCGTAGTTGTCGACGATGGCATGGATCGCCTTTCGCTTCGGCACCTGGGCCTCGACGGTGTTGAGGAAGCGGATGAACTCCTGGTGGCGATGACGCTGCATGTTGCGGCCGATGACGGTGCCGTCGAGGACATTGAGGGCGGCGAACAGCGTCGTCGTGCCGTGGCGCTTGTAGTCGTGGGTCATCGTCCCGGCGCGTCCCGGCTTTCATGGGCAGGCCCGGCTGGGTCCGATCGAGCGCCTGGATCTGGCTCTTCTCGTCGACCGAGAGGACGACGGCGTGGGCCGGTGGATCGACGTAGAGGCCGACGATGTCGCGCAGCTTGGCGACGAACCGCGGATCGATGGAGAGCTAGAACTGCTTGACCCGGTGCGGCTGAAGGCCGTACTCGCGCCAGATGCGGTGAACGGAACTGGCGCTGATGTCGACGGCCTTCGCCATCATGGCCGCCGTCCATTGGGTTGCCTCGGCAGGAGGTTCGGTCTGGCTGAGCGCGACGACGCGCTCGGCGACGTTGGGGCCAAGGGCGGGGATGCGCGACGGCCGCGTCTTGTCACGCAGCAGGCCCTCATAGCCTTCCTGCATGAAGCGCTCCTGCCAGCGCCAGACACAGGTCTTGGACTTGCCGGTCCGGCGCATGATCTCGTTGGTACCGACAGCGGCTGCGCTCAGCAGCACGATCTCGCCACGCCACACATGTTTGTGGGCGGCATTGCGATCCCTCGCAAGCGCCGCCAGCCGCCGCCGGCCGGCCGGCTTGAGAGTGATGGATATTCCCGATCGCATGCGACAGACTCGCATGCATTTCCCGCCGGGGGAATCCTCTGCGGGACTCAAATGTTAGACGCTGACCACTAGGGACCTCATTCCGCAGATAACCGCGGCTCGCTTGTGCTGCAGAGCGGAGAAGCCATGACTCCGAGATTCAGCGCTACCCGGGCACGTGCTTGACCAAACGTTCTTAACTCAAAACGAAACCCCGCCAGTTTCCTGGCGGGGCTCGTAGGTCATCATCTAGCCGGCGACTGAGATTGTCGTCTACTTGTCAAACGATATGGATCATCGTGGCGGCGGCGGCGCCACCCACTGCGGTTGCTCCCGTGATGCCCACCAGCTGCACGACTGAATCGAAAGCGCCAGATGCAAGACCATCGGATGCCACGAAATAGGTACTGGTGCCGTCGTAAAATGCCGCAGCGCCTGCGGTCGTTGTCGTAGTCGCGGCTGCAAGGAAGGCGGCGAGTGTGCCCCCTCCTAGCGTCGCAATGCCAGTCGTGACGGTAAAACTGCCACCGAGCTGGGCCGAATTTAGCAGAGTGGTGGTGCCCAGCGCCAGGGTGTCGGAAACAGCCATGCTGAAGTTTGTAACGGTATCTCGCGCAGTTTGAATGGGCTGACCCGGCGTTACGACAATCGAAGCGACACCGGAGTGAGTGGCGCCCAAGGTGATTGAGTCCGCGCCGGCCCCAGCGTTGATCGTCGCCGAGGAAGCAGAAGAACCGACGCCGATCGTATCGCTGCCTGCACCGGTTTTAATGATCTGCTGACCGCCGTTGGCTGTTGCATTCACGGTTGCGGCGCTTGTACTGGTACTTTGAATAGTCTGCGCACCACTTCCGGCGGTTGTCGCCATCACCGAGACGAGATTCACGCCACCACCGATGATATCGCCAATGGTCTGCGCACCTGATCCGGTTGTCGTCGCCGACACCGTGGCTAAGCCTGCGCCGCTGATTGTCAGCGCACCAGCAGTGGAATTGGCCGTAACGTTGGAGACACCCGAACCAGTCACAATGGTCTGCGCACCGGCACCGGATGATGTCGTGATTGTCTCACTACCGGTAAGACGCTTAAACTACTGCCAAACCTGTCCAACACTTGGGGAGTAGCTCAGTTGCGGCCAACCATCAGTAATCGACACATTCATGAACAGGCCTGCTTGTCGAGGAACCAACCAATACTGGCATTCCGCCATCGTTGGAGCGCTTCCTCGTCACCCGAGTGCCATAAGACGCGCTCGGCGTTGCCAAACACTACATGCAGGGATAGAGAGGAGCATGGGGCATAGGATCGAATATTTCAGTAAAGGTAAGATCATCGGCGCGAGGGTGTGGGATGCTCCGCTCGAGGAGACCAAGAAGGTTGTTGCCGACGAGATGGCGCGCCTCGGTGCGGACTTTGTGCGTCTCATCGACATAGACCATATTCCCGTTGAGGTTTGGTCCAAGAGGCGGGATACGCCCTAACAGGCTGCGAAAAAACCCTCGTAGTTTTCTGACAATGATGATTCGATGCTCCCGGTGCTTTTTGCAGCGGAGATTGGCGATATGCGCGAATCAGATGAACGTACCAATTGCCGTCAGCTAAGCTTTTTTGATCATCAAATAAACTGAGGCACTCCAGAGCCCGGAATCATCCTGCCTTTTGCTTGCGAACCAAGCACGTACTCTTCCGGTGGCTACTGCCGAATGAATACCGTGTCCCCTTGGCAAATAGCCGATTTGTCTCATCTCACCACCGCCATAGCCGACGATGAGCCTTACGGCTTCTGTGTCTTCATTGTCAGGCTCGGTCAACGGCCACACCACGCTGCCACGTGCGGTTGCCCAAATCACGGTTTGTCGCGATACTCCGTCTGAATTGGTGAAGCGCTCGCGCGTTACTGGCTGGAAAAACCGCCACCATTCTGCGGGCGGCTCCTCGGGGCTTTCACTGCCACAAAGCGACGCCACGATACGAGCCTCCAAGTCACACGGCAACCATGGCCGTGCTAATTGGAGCTCCAGCGCAGTCTCACGCCTCGGTCCTTCCAAAGTAGAAGAAATCGGGGTTCGATCATATTCAAAACTAAAGCAGTACTTGCGCACCTGCTCGACCGGAATGCGTGCATGACTTTGAACGACAATGAACTTCCCCCCAGGATCGTTTCCGTTTGGTAGAGCTGCGAGGCGTTCAAAATCGTCAGCGCCCCATACGCTGGAGCGACTTGAAGTCAAGTGCACATCAGCCAAGTAACATTCGGTGGGCGTTAGATGGCAGTCAAAGAGATTGCCTTTCGACTCAGCCACGTTGGTATAGAGGGAATACTCAGTCCATGCGATTTCTCCGGGCTTGCGCGCTGCCCAGAAGCTCAGCATGGCTGTAGGGTCGTTACCGTCGTTGGCAACGTGCTCTATTGCTTGCTGCGCAAGCTGTCCGTGTAGAACATTGGGTGTTACGGAAAGGCCTTGAGCATTGGCGTCGTATGGGATGCCGACCGCTTCGCAGGCTGCCCGCCACCACTTCTGTTGTTCTTTCGGTTCCCATTGCGATAGCAGTCGCCCTTCCCGCACAAATGTTTTTGGACCGAAATCGTCCACACAGACAACATCAGCGTCAAAAGTTAGATATCCGTCGAATCCGAGTCTTGCTGGCACATACAATTTTAGTACCTGCTGACGATACCAGCCCGTCATCAGGTAGTAAGGGCTGAAAGTTGAGAAAAAGTCGCTCTCTGGTCTTACCGTTACGCTGATCCTCGGCACATGCGGCAAGCTCGATCGCACGACACTGGCATCACGATTTGGTACTACGATCAAAAGTTCAAAAGGCCGGTGGTCACGCCAGTGGCATCCTAGAGACTCGATCAACAGACTAGCACGGTCCAAATCCTCTTTATGGTTGAAGCGGCGGAGTGCCAGGGGGAGAATGCCTTGACGCACTTCCAAGACCATGCCGATGCAGGCTCCAGAATCGTCTATCAATCGACTTTCTCCGGCTGAATCTCGGAACAGCGTGAACACTAGCATTCTGCTCGGTTGCGGGAAAGCCGTCGGCAGTCTGGAAAGGCTCGACATGGTGGCGGCCACGCTCAAAGATTTCCGTCGCCCCTCCGAGCAATGCAAGGTCTTTCAGCGTGGCCGCACCACTGCGGAGCCAGCGGATGCCGGTCGTATCACGGAGCTGCATGCCAAGATCGGCGAGCTGACCGTGGAACGGGATTTTTTGGAACACGGGCTGCGTCTGCTTCCCGGCAGGAGCGCAAAGCGATGATCCAGCCCGATCATCTCAACCTGTCGATTGCCCAGCAGTGCCGGTTGGCATCGCTCGGCCGTTCGACATTCTATCATGTGCCTCGGGGCGAGAGCGCGGAGAACCTCGACCTGATGGCCAGGATCGACCGTCAGTTCCTGGAGACGCCGTTCTACGGGACGCGGCAGATGACGTGGCACCTGCAGGCCGAAGGTCATGCGGTGAACGTCAAGCGGGGTTCGCCGCCTGATGCGGCTGATCGGCTTGATGCCGATCTACCGGCAGCCTCGGACCTGCATTCCAGCCAAGGGGCACAAGCTTTATCCGTATCTGCTGCGGGGCGTCAGGATCGACCGGCCCAACCAGGTATGGTGTGCCGACATCACTTACATCCTGCTGGCGAAGGGCTTCCTGTATCTGGTGGCGATCATGGACTGGTGGAGCGCAAGGTTCTGGCTTGGCGTCTGTCGAACACCATGGATGTGCAGTTCTGCGTCGATGCGTTGGACGAAGCACTGAGCCGCCACGACAAGCCGGAGATCTTCAACACCGACCAAGGCAGCCAGTTCACGTCGTGGGCGTGGACACAGCGGCTGAAGGATGCCGGGGTACGCATCTCGATGGATGGACGCAGCCGGTTCCTCGACAACATCTTCATCGAACGGCTTTGGCGCTCGCTGAAGTACGAGTGCATCTACCTGCATGCCTTCTCGGGCGGGCGGGAGGCCCGTCAGGGGATCGGCGACTGGATGGTCTTCTACAATCATCGGCGCCCTCATGCCGCGCATGGTGGCGAGACGCCGGTCAACGTTTATCGGGCAAGGCTGTCGGCTTACGGTCCGGGCTTACGCCCGGCCCTCCTCCCGACAGCCTTGGCAGCGTAACGAGCGTCAATTCAACCCGACCGGCAGGCCCAGACTGTAGCTTAAACTACTACCAAACCTGTCCAACACTCGGGGAGTAGCTCACCACCTCAACGGCCGATCGGCTTTTGGAGCAGGTGCTAGAGGCGGGTGACTATCTTCGGACAGCCAGCAGTGAATTGTGTCCGGCCGGAATGTGGCTGCTTGTGCCCATGCCCTGGACGCTCATTGAAATGCTCAACATAGCTGGAGGGCTCACGGAGGATCAGGAGAGCAACGCTGATCTGGAGCCTGAAGAAACCGACGACGAACAGGTCGACGATGAGCCGGAAGACGAGGGTGACGACCACGAGGATCTAGAGGACGACCACCAATCCCCGGCAGGCTGGGCGCCCGATTGGCGTCCTGACCTGTTCAACCCCGAGAAAGTCGTCCCGGTCCACGGCGATCGGGCAGCAGCGGCCCGGAAAGAGAGGCGCACATGAAGCGACGTCCCATCGTCACGAAGAGACAGGGGCACAGTGACGCCGTCCCTGCGTTCGCCCATGGCCGGTACTTCATCGGCGACAGCATGAGTCCGGCCTACGAGCAGGGTGACCTGCTGCTCGTCCATCCTGGCCGGCTGGTGCGGCCCGGCGACGACTGCGTCTTCGTCCGCGACCAGGGCGACGGTAGCCAGTCGTGACGTCGCGAAGGCAATGCCACGTTCGTCGCCACGCTTGAAGCCATCCTCCTTCTTGAGAGCGTAAAGTGGACCGACCTAGGCGCGGCTGGCTCACTCGATTCTGGCGCGCCCGGCAGCATTTGAGATTCAGCCGCAACACATGGCTCTTCAGGGAACATTGAAAAAATTCAACTAGGCGATCCAAGGCCGTTGGGCGATTGTTCCAGGTGGGGCAGGCGGGGTATATCGCTCGCCCACGGGAGGTATGCGCGTCATGACAACCATGATGAACTTCACCTTGAGCTCTGCGTTGCAGGCCGAGTTGAAAACGTTTCTCAATCCCTACGTGTACGCCCTGGAGTACGCCGGGGGCCAATTTGTCGGCTCTGTCAATACTTTGGCAAGTCCGGGCAACATTCCGTCCGGGCCAGTGTCGATTTCATTGCCGTCTTCATTCTCCAGCGGCCAGGTCTATGTCCTCATCCAGCCGAACGGCGATGGAACGCTTGGCACGACGATCAGCACGGCCAACTCGGGAAATGTCAACGCCATCACTGTGCAATCCGCGCAGCAATATGGTGGCTTCAAGTATCAGCTGCTCGAGGCGACGCTCAGCGGTAGCACCGGCGATCTGGGAGATATTTCGTCGGTAAACACTTTTGGTATCCCGGTCACGTTTTCCAATTCGAACGGAGCGCGGGGCTTTGCGCCTGGATTCATCAGCAATGATTTCACGAGCAAATTGCCTTCCGGAAGCGTCTTGACAACTGCAGCCGGACTCGCGGTCGGTCCCGCCCAGGGCTCGAGTCTCACCCCAAACCCGTGGCCGACGTCGAATTGGAGCTCGTACGTCGATGCCCTGAAGACTGCCACCGACACACTGAGCAAAATCACCATCGTCACGGCCTACAACGACCCCAAACAAACAGTCTTTCCGGCCACCCTCAGCCAGTACGGCGTGCAGTACGACAGCACGAACGACTATTTCGTGATGGTGCCCAACACGACGAACGGCGCCACCAACACCGACTATGTCCGCATCAGTACAGCCAATTTGCTGAAAAGCATCTATGCGCAACTCGGTCCGATCGAAACCTCGCCCAATGGCAAGTCCGGCACATGGACCGTGCAGCCAACTACCACTCCCAATTCGCCGGATGGCCAGGTCGCGAAATATTTCGTCGCCGGCTTCGACGCGGGCTATTGGGGCGCGACCGCGCACGCGCCCAATCCGCGTGACCCGACCCAGATCGATCTCAACAAGACTGCGAACTGGAACTTTAATTACGCCTATGGTGGGGCGTTTAATCCCGTCGGGACGACTGCCGTCGCCGTCACCAATCCCGTGAGCGGCGGCTTTTACGATTCATGGGCAAAGGACATCCAGCTAAACAGCAACTCCTACGGCTGGTCCTATGGCGATCTGATTTCCCAGGGCGGTACCAACCCGCAGCTTTCCTTGTGGGATGCGACGAAGAAGCAGCAGGTACAGAACATCGATATCACGCTGTATTCCAACTCGGAGCCGATGCCCAGCACCTCTGGATTCCAAGGTGTTCCTCCGAGCTATGTCGCGCCTACGGGTTCGAACTACATGCCGGTGAACACGCCAATAAATGTAGCAAACAACAACAACGCCAAC
>LNFM01007789.1_pt1 | contig 16544 bp, 14 predicted proteins | sample 596031 | NCBI WGS metagenome assembly LNFM01 (sample SAMN04254537, study PRJNA301005) | activated carbon metagenome | isolation source: dual media filters at the Ann Arbor, Michigan drinking water treatment plant | place: USA: Ann Arbor
GCGACGTGATCGGCTCCGGCGGCAAGGTGATCCGCGAGATCACCGAGCAGACCGGCACCAAGGTCGACATCGAGGATGACGGCACGATCAAGGTGGCGGCGACCAGTGTCGAGGCCGCGCAGCGCGCCATCGACTGGATCCGCGGCATCGTGGCCGAGCCGGAAGTGGGCGTCATCTACAACGGCAAGGTCGTGAAGACGGCCGAGTTCGGCGCCTTCGTGAACTTCCTCGGCGCCAAGGACGGGCTCGTGCACATCAGCGAGCTGTCGCAGGAGCGGGTGAACAAGACCTCCGACATCGTCAAGGAAGGCGACCAGGTGAAGGTCAAGGTCCTGGGCTTCGACGACCGCGGCAAGGTGAAGCTGTCCATGCGCGTGGTCGACCAGGCGACGGGTGCGGACATCTCCGACCAGGTCGGCGCCAAGCGTCCGCGCGACGATGGCGAGCGTGGCGGCGAACGCGGCGGCGAACGCCGTGACCGTGGCCCGCGCCGCGGCGGCGAAGCGGCGGATTGATCCACAACACGCGCGCAGCCGGGGCCCCTGTCAGGGACCCCGGCGCATGCCATATTGCTGTCACGATGATCCGGGGGAGCGCCTTTCGTTGAAGGCCATCAATGCTATCCGCATGGGCGGCGTGGACGTCCTGCCGCTGGTTGAAGGCGGCAAAGGCGTTGCCGTGTCCAATGGCGCGTCCAGCGGGGCCTGGGCGGCCGCTGGCGGTGCCGGCACCTTCTCCGCGGTCAATGCCGATTCCTATGATGCGGACGGCCAGCCGATTCCGCAGGTCTATCACGGCAAGACGCGCCGCGACCGGCACGAGGAACTGGTCCGCTACGCGATCGACGGTGCCGTCGCGCAGGCCAAGCGCGCGCACGACATGGCCGGCGGCAAGGGCCGCATCCACGCCAATATCCTGTGGGAGATGGGCGGGGCGGAACGGGTCGCGCGCGGCATGCTGGAAGGCGCGAAGGGCCTGGTGCACGGCATCACCTGCGGTGCGGGCATGCCCTATCGCCTGGCCGATATCGCGCGGGACTACGGGGTGCACTACTACCCCATCGTCTCCTCGGCGCGCGCCTTCAACGCGCTATGGAAGCGCGCCTATTCGAAGACACGTGAATGGCTCGGCGGCGTGGTCTACGAAGACCCCTGGCTGGCCGGCGGCCATAACGGCCTGTCGAACAGCGAGGACCCGAAGGTCCCCGAGGCGCCCTATGCCCGCGTGCTGAAGCTGCGCCAGCAGATGCGCGAATTCGGCCTGGACGACACGCCCATCATCATGGCCGGCGGCGTCTGGTGGCTGGAGGAATGGGAAGACTGGATCGACAATCCCGAGCTCGGCCCGGTGGCGTTCCAGTTCGGCACGCGCCCGCTGCTGACCCAGGAAAGCCCGATCCCGGAAGCCTGGAAGCAGCGCCTGCTGACGCTGAAGGCCGGCGATGTGCTGCTGCAGCCCTTCTCGCCCACGGGCTTCTATTCCTCGGCGGTCCGCAATCCGTTCCTCCAGGAATTGGAGGATCGCAACGAACGCCAGGTGGCCTTCACCAGCGAGCCGATCGGCGACCATATCTCCGAATATGGCGTGGGGCCGCGCAAGCGGATCGTCTACCTCGCGCCGCACGACCTGGCGCGGGTGTCGCACTGGGAATCCGAGGGCTTCACCGAGGCCATGCGGACCCCTGACAACACCTTGATCTTCGTGACGCCCGACAAGGCGCAGGAGATCGTGAAGGACCAGGTGGATTGCATGGGCTGCCTGTCCCATTGCCGCTTCAGCAATTGGGCGCAGACCGAGCCGGATTATTCGACCGGCAAGAAGGCAGACCCGCGCAGCTTCTGCATCCAGAAGACCTTGCAGGACGTGGCGCATGACCGCGGCATGGAGAACAATCTGATGTTCGCCGGCCACAATGCGTATCGCTTCGGTCAGGACCCGTTCTATTCGAACGGCTTCGTGCCCAGCGTGAAGCAGCTGGTCGAGCGCATCCAGACCGGGCGCTGAAAAAGCAAGGCGGGGGAGGACACCTCCCCCGAATCCCCCACCGTTTTTTGGCCTTTGGTGCCAGGTTCCAAAAGAAGGAGGGGGTTCGGGGGAGTTCTCTCCCCCGACCTTACTTCGCCGGCAGGAACCCCACGATCTCCCGCGCCCGCGCCGCGATCGGCTCCGCGATCGCCCGGGCGCGTTCCGCGCCGATATGCAGCGCCGCGTCCAGCGCGCCGGGGTCGTCCAGCAGCCGCTTCATCTCGGCCGCGATCGGGCTGAGATGCGCCACCAGCGCATCCGCTAGCGTGCCCTTGAAGGCCCCGAAGCCCTGCCCGCCGTGTTCGCGCAGCACGTTCTCCGGCAGCGTGCCGCTGATGGCGGCCAGGATGCCGACCAGGTTGCGCGCCTCCGGCCGGTTCTCGAGCCCCGCCATGTGGTCCGGCAGCGGTTCGGCATCGGTCTTGGCGCGGCGGATCTTCATCGCGATGGTGTCGGCATCGTCGGTCAGGTTGATGCGCGACTGGTCCGACGGGTCCGACTTCGACATCTTCTTCGTCCCGTCCCGCAGCGACATCACGCGCGCCGCGACGCCCTGGATCAGCGGTTCGATGGTCGGGAAGAACTCCACGCCGTAGTCGTGGTTGAATTTCTGCGCGATGTCGTTGGCCAGTTCCAGGTGCTGCTTCTGGTCGTCGCCGACCGGCACCTTGGTGGCGTGGTAGGTCAGGATGTCGGCCGCCATCAGGTTCGGGTAGACATACAGCCCGGCGCTCGACGCCTCCTGGTTCTTGCCGGCCTTGTCCTTGAACTGCGTCATGCGGTTCAGCCAGCCCAGCCGCGCCACGCAGTTGAAGATCCAGGCAAGCTCCGCATGCGCGCGCACATGGGACTGCACGAACAGGATGCAGCGCCGGGGGTCCAGTCCGCAGGCGATCAGCGCGGCGGCCATCTCGCGCGTCTGGCGCGTGAGTTCAGCGGGGTCCTGCCAGACCGTGATGGCGTGCAAATCCACCACGCAATAGATCGCCTCGGCCTGGTCCTGCAGCGGCACCCAGTTGCGGATGGCGCCGAGGTAGTTGCCGAGGGTGGGCACGCCCGAGGGCTGGATGCCGGAGAAGACACGGGTCATGGCTGGCCTTGGCTGAGCGGAAGCGTCGCGTTCTTTTCGCTCAGCCCAGCGCGCCGTCAAGCGCCTTGCGTCGCCTCCGCCAGGGCGCGCAGGTGGCCGGGCGGCAGGTTCACCTCGATGAAGGACGCGCTGCCGCTGATGCGAAGCCGGATGGGCGTTCCTGCCGCGGCCGCGTCGCGCAGCATGCGGCTGTCGAAGGTCAGGATCAGTGTCTCGACGAACTGGCAGCCACCAGCGCCCTCGCATCGCCTCTCGCGGGACGCGACCTGCACTGCGACGGGCTCGCCCTGGCGCGTCGCGGCGCGGGTGAAGTCGCCGAAGCGGCGGGCATTGCTGACCACCACCAGCGCGCGATAGGCGATCGCGCCGCCCTGGCGCGGGCGCTCGGCGCCCAGGCTGGTGACGATCATCGGCGGCGAGGTGACGGAGCCGGTCTGCAGCCGCGGCGACACGGTGTAGAAGACCGCCGGGCTGGCCGGGTTGTCCTGCAGCTGGACCGAGGCAGGCCGGGCGGCAGCGGCACCGCGCCCGAGCGCGCGGGCATCGAGCGTCGCATCGGGCGGCAACGCGCGGATTGCCGCGGCACCCGACGGGGCCGGTGCGGCGCAACCGGCGACGACGGCCAGCATGGCAAGGACGGCAAGGCGGCGCAGCGGCGCGGATGCGGTCACGGTCGGCGTATCCCCTGGTCTGCGCGCATCGCCTGGCATGTCAGGCAGCACCGCGTGGCGGCGTCCTGGATTGGCGGCGGCTGATCGGGACGGCAGCGTGAATCCCGCGCCGCGACCGGCGCGTCAAGGCGTGGCGAGGGTGAAGGCGATGCGCGAACGGTTCGACGACCTTCCCCCCTGGGTGGCCGCGGTGGCTTGGCGCCTGGACTTCTTCGCCCGCGGCCGGCCCGATGCGCGGCGGCGTCGGCGCGCCCTGCGGCAAGCCTTGCGCGCGCTGCGTCCGCGCCCCGCGGCGCCCGGTGGCGAGGCGGCGGCGCTGGCGGAATTCTGCGCCGCCGCGCTGGTGCTGGCGCAAGCGGGCGTCGCGGCGCGGCCGGACCTGCACGCCGCGCGGCCGGCCCTCAGGCGGCTCTGTGCCCTGGCGCGTACTGCGCTTGCCACCGACAAGGACGACCGCCCGCTGCTCGCGGCGGCAGAGGGCACCCTGCCCTGGCCCATCGCCGCGCTGCCCGGTCGCGTGGTCTTCCTCGCGAACATGGCGGAGCACATGCCCGCCGAGGCGCCCGCCGCCGCCGCCATGCTGGTCAACGACCTCGCGACGCTGGGGCACGACCTGCCGCGCCTGGCGCTGGAGGCCGCGGCCGGTCAGCCGCGGTCGTTGCGTGCTCGCCAGGCGGCGATGGCTTCCAACGCCTCGGCCGCGTCTATCACGTCGGCGTAGCGGCGTTCGACATCCGCCAGGTTCTGGTCATGCGCCACCTGGTCGTGGTCCCCCACGCAATCGCGCGCCACCATCACCCGGAAACCGAGCGAGAAGGCGTCGATCACGCTGGCGCGCACGCAGCCCGAGGTGATGCACCCCGCCACGATCACGGTGTCCACCCGTTCGCGCGTCAGGATGGCGGCCGCGGGGGTGGCGAAGAAGATCGACGGCGCGGATTTCATCAGCACCACATCCGGCTTGGCGGCGGCGATGCGCGGGTCCAGCTCGACCGACGGCGTGCCGGCCAGAAGGTCGAAGACCGGCGCAATCTTCCAATGCGGCGCGGCGCGCGGGCTGTCATAGCCGTTGACGCAGGCGACCACCGGCAGCCCGGCCTCGCGCGCCGCGCGGATCAGCGGGACGGTGGCCTCGACGGCCGCATCGACCATCGGCGCGCCGCCCATCGGGAAGGCGGGTTCGGTGAAGCCGCGCTGGAAATCGACCACCACCAGGGCGGGCTTCGCGCCGAAGCCCATGCGGCGGGTGCCGTAGCCGCGCGCGGCGTAGATGTCGGTCATGCGGGAGCCTCCGAAATGCTGCGTCTCGGTGCAATCGCCGCGCCAGGGGGCGGAATCCGACATGCAGCGCGGCGAACCCATGCCATCTGCACCGAACCGGGGCGCGGCGCGTCAGGCCGGCATCGGGCGCGTGCCGAAGATCGCGCTGCCCACGCGCACCAGCGTCGCGCCCTCGGTGATCGCGGCTTCGAAATCCGCGCTCATGCCCATCGAGACCTCGCGCAGCCCGTGCTTCGCCGCGAGGTTCGCCAGGTAGGCGAAATGCGGGCGCGGGTCGTCCTCGGCGGGCGGGATGCACATCAGGCCGGTCACCGGCAGGCCGTATTCCTCGCGCGCGGCGCGGATGAAGGCGTCGGCCTCGTCGCGCGCCACGCCGGATTTCTGGGGTTCCGCGCCGGTATTCACCTGCACCAGACAATCGGGGCGGCGGGCTTCCTTCGCCATGGCCTCGGCGATGGCGGCGGCGAGCTTCGGGCGGTCGATGGTCTCGATCACGTCCGCCACGCGCACGGCGTCGCGCGCCTTGTTGGTCTGCAGCCCGCCGATGATGTGCAGCCGCATCGCCGGGTGCGCGGCGCGCAGGGCGGGGAATTTCTCCGCCGCCTCCTGCACGCGGTTCTCGCCGAACACCGTCTGGCTGGCGGCCAGGGCGTCCAGCACTGCCTGTTGCGGATGGGTCTTGGAGACCGCGACCAGCGTGACGCTGTCGGCGGGGCGGTTGGCGCGGGCGCAGGCCTCGGCGATCCTGGCGCGAATGAGGGCGAGGGTGGCGGCGATGTCGGTCATGGCAGGGGCAAGCTAGTGCATCTGGCGCGGCTGCAAAGGGCGCGGCGGCCGGGCGGGGTGCCGCGGCTGTGGCTGTTCTCCGACCCCGTGCGCCTGCCGGACCCGCTGGCGGCGGCGGCGCGGCTGCCGCGCGGCGCGGGGGTGGTGGCGCGCGGGCTGGATGCGGGGGTGCTGGCGGCATTGGCGCGGCTGGCGCGGCGGCGCGGGCTGGCGCTGGTGGTGGCCGGCGACGGGCGCGCCGGGCTGGCGGCGCATGGCGGGCTGCACCTGCCGGAGCGCCGGGCCTCGCGCCACCTGATGCCGCTGCTGCTGGCACGTCGCGCGGGGGCGCCGGGCGCGCTGCTGACCCTGGCGTCGCATGGCGGGGCGGCGGCGGCGGCGCGCGCAGGTCGGCTGCGGCCGGACCTGGTGTTCCTGTCGCCCGCCTTCCCCACCGCCAGCCACCCTGGCGCGCCGGCGCTGGGGCCGCTGCGCTGGGCGCTCGCGGCCCGGCGGCTGGGCCGTGGCGCCGTGGCGGCGCTGGGGGGCATCGCGCCCGGAACGATCCGGCGGCTGCCACGGGGCGTGGCGGCGCTGGGCGCGATCGGCGGGCTGCTGCCACAGGCTGTGGCCCGTCCGCCACAGTGTCTCAGGTAAGTCGCGTGCCGCCCCTCTGCGCGGTTGCCCGTCGCGGCCCCGCCGGGACATAGTCCGACCCAGGCCACGACGCCGCCATTCCGCCTGTTGCGGGAAGCGGCGGCGTACCTTGTCCGGGGGGGCAGGGAGGCCGAGGGAAATGCCGGTTCGCCGGCCATGAGGAGGACTAGAATGCGCAAGATTCTGCTGGGGACGACCGCCGTCGTTGGCGCCGCCCTTCTGGCGCCGGGGGCTTTCGCTCAGCCCGCGGCAACGCAGGTTCCCGCCGGTGGCGGTGCCCCCACGGCCGGCCAGGCTCCGCTGGTCCCGTCGGGTGCCGGCACGGGTGGCGTCGCCGTGCAGCCGACCCCGTCGATCGCCGGTGCCGGCGGCCTGACGGTTCGCCTGGGTGGCTACTTCGCCTTCACCGGCGCGTTGATCCAGGACGACTGGGACCGCGGCCGCAGCCGCAACTTCAACGGCAACGTGACCAACGCGCAGGCGCGTCAGCGCAGCGACTTCCGTAACGACATGGAACTGAACGTCTTCATCGACGGTCGCGCCTCCAACGGCATGACCTACGGTGCGGTGCTCGAGTTCCAGATGGACAACGTCGTCACGACGGCGGGCGACGGCACGACCGTCTCCTTCGACGAGATGTACGGCTTCATCACGATGCCGAACCTCGGCACCATCCGCTTCGGTCAGGAAGACAACGCGGCCTCGCTGCTGCAGGTCCGCGCCCCGGCCTCCGCGGCGCTCGGCGGTGACTCCGAATGGGACGAGTTCATCGTCCAGACCGGCCTCGCCGACGGCTCGCCCTACGTGATCTCGGGCATCAACGACGGCAACGACGCGACCAAGATCATCTACCTGTCGCCGCAGTTCGCCGGCTTCGACTTCGGCCTCTCCTACGCCTTCAACTCCGGCGAGGGTGAGCGCACGAACAACGAAGGCTCCACCACCGCCGCGCAGCGCGACTACCTCGGCCTGACGAACGAAGTCTCGGCCGCTGTCCGCTACCGTGGCACCTTCGGGGCCATCGGCGTGCAGGCCGGCTTCGGCGCCATGTTCGCCGACTCGCCGAAGCAGAACGCGTCGGGCGCCGCCCTGGGCGGCACCAACCCGCGCGCGCAGCAGGTCAATGCCTACACCGTCGGCGCGGCGATCACCGCCTACGGCTTCGGCTTCGGCGGCGAGTACACCTGGGGCCAGTATCGTGGCGCCTCGGTCGGCCGCACCGCTGTGAATGCGGGCGTGGACGAAGCGAGCCACTACATCATCGGTGCCACCTACACGATGGGCCCGGTGGTGTTCGGCGGCGTGTTCGGCCAGGGCTTCCAGGGCAACGGCGTGTCCGCGACCGGCACGGGCGCTGCACGCACCTTCCGCGACCTGGACGACCGCACCCACACCATCTGGGGCGTGGGCGTCGCCTACAACCTGGCGCCGGGCCTGGTGCTCTTCGCCCTGTACAACAACGTCAACGACGAGAACGTGCCGACCTCGGCCCCGACCAATGCCCGCTACACGGGCGGTTCGGGCACCACGCTCGCCTCGTTCAACGGTTCCAACACCCGCACGATCAACATCGGCGTGGCTGGCATCCGCCTGGCCTTCTGATCCTTCGGGATCGGGAGCAACGGGGGCGGCAGGGGAAACCCTGCCGCCCTTCGTCGTTTCGGGGACTGCGTTTCCCCGCGCACCCGCCCTGCGATAGACCGCGCGCATGACCACCGACCTCGACACCGGCCTGGCGCTACATCGCGCCGGCCGCCTGGACGACGCCATCCGCTGCTACCGCCGCGCGCTGCCGCGCGACCGGTCGGGTGTCCAGGTCAACCGGTTGCTCGGCCTGGCGCTGTTTGCCCGTGGCGACGCGCGCGAAGCGTTGAAGCATCTGCAGGCCGCGCTGACCCGTGCGCCGAGCGATGCCGCGCTGCTCAACGACACCGGCAATGCCCTGCGCGCGCTGGGCCGCCGGGCCGAGGCCGCCCAGGCCTTCCGCCGCGCCATCGCCGCCGACCCCGCGGCGGCCGACGCGCTGTTCAACCTTGCCGACACGCTGCTGGACCTGGACCGCCCGGCCGAGGCGCTGGACGTCTACCGCGCCATCCTCGCCCGCCGCCCCGACGGCATCGACGCCGACTTCCACAACAACCTCGGTGCCTGCCTGATGGCGTTGGACCGCGCCGAGGAGGCGCTGGCCGCCTTCCGCCAGGCGCTGGCGCTGGATGCCGCGCATCCGGGGGCGCTGGCGCATCTGGGCGCGGCGTTGCAGGCGCTCGGCCGCCCGCGTGACGCCGTGGAGCATCTGCGCGATGCGGCGCGGCGCCATGGCGCGACGCTGCCGCTGCTGCTGACACTCGGACAGGGCCTGCTGGACCTGCGCGACCTGGACCCGTCGCTGGAGGTCTTTGCCGAGGTGCTGCGCCGCCAGCCTGGCCACCAGCGCGCGCTGGTCGGCCGGGCGCTGGCGCTGTCCGGCCTCAAGCGCCATGACGAGGCGGTCGCAGAGATCGACCGCGCCATCCAGGCCGACCCGTCGCAGCGCCCGACCCACATCGTCGCCGGCACCATCCACCTGGCCGCCAAGGACCTGCCCGCCGCAATCGCCGCCTATGCGCGTGCCGCGGCACTTCCCGCCGGGCGCCGGCCCGACGCCGCCGAGGCGCTGGCGGTTTTCACACGCATGCGGGCCTGCGACTGGACCGATTTCGACGCCACGCGCGCCCGGCTGCTGGCCGGCTTCGAGGCCGGCACAGCCCGCCTGCCGCCCTTCGAATCCCTGGCCATCGCCGACGACCCCGGGCTGCACCTGCGCGCGGCGGCGCATCACGCGCGCACCAACCTGCCCACGCGGCGCGATGCGCTGCCGGCGCGCCGTGACGCTACGCGTATCCGCATTGGCTATGTCAGCGGCGAATTGCGGATGCATGCGGTCGGCCACCTGATGGCGCGGCTGCTCGAATGCCACGACCGCGATGCCTTCGAGGTGCATGCGATCTCGCTCGGCCGCCTCACGGATGACCCGGTGCAGGCGCGCATCCGCGCCGCCGTCGATAGCTTCCACGACGCGGTCGCGCTGACCGACGATGCGCTGCTGGCGATGGCGCGCGGGTTGAAGCTCGACATCGCCATCGACCTCAATGGCCATGCCGGGGATTCGCGCGCGGCCGTGCTGGCGCGCGGCATCGCGCCGGTGCAGGTGGGCTTCCTGGGCTACCCGGGTACCAGCGGCGGCGGTTTCCTCGACTACGTCATCGCCGACGCCACGGTGATCCCGCAAGGCGCCGAGGCCGATTGGTCCGAACGCGCGGTGCGCCTGCCGCACGCCTTCCTGCCGACCGACGACCGAAGGCGCATCGCGACGGATGGCATCACCCGCGCGCGCTTCGGCCTGCCCGAGACCGGCTTCGTCTTCTGCTGTTTCAACAACACCCACAAGATCCTGCCGGCGGTGTTCGATGGCTGGATGCGGATGCTGGCCGCGGTGCCCGGTTCGGTGTTCTGGCTGCGCGAGGAAAACGCGCCGGCCACGCGCAACCTTCGCGCCGCCGCCGCCGCGCGCGGCATCGACCCGGCGCGGATCGTGATGGCCGGGCGGGTGGACGACATGGCCGATCATCTGGGCCGCCACGCCCTGGCGGACCTGTTCGTCGACACGCTGCCCTACAATGCCCACACCACGGCGGCCGATGCGCTGCAGGCCGGGCTGCCGGTGCTGACCCAGGCCGGGCGCGCCTTCGCCGGGCGCGTTGCGGCCAGCCTGCTGGTCACGCTTGGCCTGCCGGAGCTGGTCACCGACAGCGCCGCCGCGCAGGAGGCAGCGGCCATCGCCCTGGCGCGCGACCCCGCCCGGCTGGCCGCCATCCGCGCCCGGCTGGCCGCCGCCCTGCCAGCTACGACGCTGTTCGACACCCCACGCTACGCGCGCAACCTCGAGCGCGCCTTGCGCGCCATGCACGAGCGCGCGGCCCGCGGCGCCCCGCCCGAGGCCTTCGCGGTGGATGATTCGACAGGGTTTTGACCGCCCCGCCCAAGGCTTGTCTTTTCACTGCCCCAATCGAGGCGCTAAAAGCCAGCCCCATGACCCGCGCATCCCCCCGCCGTCCCGCTGCCTTCCTCTGCGCCCTCGGAGTCGCCGCGCTGCTCGGCGCCTGCGGGTCGAGCAATGTCCGCGATGTCGGGCGGGACGAATACACCTCCCAATCCGGTCGCGACCGGGTGCGCGGGCGTCTTACCGGGCAGGATGACGGCATCGTGCTGTTCGGCACGGCGCGGTCCCGGCCTGAGGACAACGCCGGGTCCGGCGGGCTGGGCGTGAACGCCTATCTGTGGCGCGCCACGCTGGACACGCTGGCCTTCATGCCGCTGGCCTCGGCCGATCCCTTCGGCGGCGTCATCATCACCGACTGGTATTCGCCGCCCGGCGCCGGTGCCGAGCGCTTCAAGGCGACCGCCTACGTCATGGGCCGGCAGCTTCGGTCGGATGGCGTGCGGATTTCCATCTTCCGGCAGATCCGCCAGGGGCAGAACTGGGTGGATGCGGTGGTGGCACCCGCCACCGGCGCCGAGCTCGAGGACCGCGTGCTGGCGCGCGCGCGCGAACTCCGCAGCCAGTCGGGCGTCGCCGGGCGCTGAGAGATCGTCCGGGAATGCGCTGCAACGCGCATTCCGGTGCCGGTGGATTCAAACGAGCGCTGACGCGCCTCAGCCGCCGCCACAGGGCGCGCGGCGCAGGCCCCTGGCCACGCCGGCTTCCGGCGCCGTCACCAATGTCAGAAGGCAGGGCGCGTGGCCGCGCGTGAAGCGCCAGTCATTGCCTGCGCCATGGCCTTCCAGCGGCGGTTCCGGGTGCAGGGCCAGCGTCGGCGCGCGGCGTGACGTGGCGGCCTCGGCCACCAGCGCAGCGCGGGCAGCCGGGTCCGGATCGAAGGGGTCGCGGTCGAAGACGATCACGCCGAGGCGCGGGCCGCCCGGCGGCAGGCTGGCCAGCAGGCGGCGGAAATCCTCGATGGCAGCGCCGTGGTTGTTGGGCTGGCGCACCTCGCCATGCGCGGCGGGGGTGAAGGCGAGCACGGCATGGACCAGTTCGGGCCGCTCGGCTGCCGCGAGCACGGATTGCCAGGCACCGCGCGACTGCCCGGCCAGCACGATGCGCCGATAGCCGGCCTGGCGCAGCAGCGGCAGCGCGCGCGACAGGGTGGTGAGTGCTGCGGCCAGGTGGTCCTCGGCCGGGTCGCGGTCGAAGCGCAGGATGTCGAAGCCGGCATCGTTCAGCATGGCCAGCGTGCCGGGCACCGCGCGCCGGCGGTGGTCCACCGATGCGCCGCCGAAGCCGTGCGACCACACCACCACGCCCTGGGCGGCGCGCGGGCCGTGGCGGAACATCAGCGGCGCGGCGCGGAAGGGGCCGAGCTGCGTCTCCACCGGGCGGAAGGCGGGCATGGCCAGCGACATGACATTGCCGTCGAAGGCGACGACGCGGCAGGTGGCCTGGTCGGGGGTGGTGGTGGCCTCGGTGGTCTCGCAGGTGGATTGCAGGCGGTCGCGGACGGCGACGGGGCCGTCCTCGCCGCCGGTGAAGCGCCAGGTGATCGAGCGGCCATTGCCGGCGACGACGAAGCCGGCATTGGTCATGGCACCGCGGTAGTGCAGCGTGAAGCCGATAACGGTGGAAGGGCCGCGCGCTTCGCCCAGCGCGGCCACCGAGAACAGCGTGCGATAGGTGGCGAAGTCGGTGTTCGGGTCCGGCTGCGCGCGCGCGGATGCAGCGGCGAGCAGCCCGGCCGCTAGGAATCCGGCGCGGAGCGGCTTATGCATCGCGCTTCCCAGACGAAGCGCGCGCGCAGGATGAACGACAGCACCGCACCCCAGGACAAGCCGGGCCAGGACGCGCCGTCCCCCCGCTATGATTTCCGCGCGGCGGAACCCCGCTGGCAGGCCGAATGGGAGGCGCGCGCCTGCTTCGCCGTGCCCGACGTGCCGCCGGCCGATGCCCGCAAATACTACGTGCTCGAGATGTTTCCGTATCCGAGCGGCAAGATCCACATGGGGCATGTGCGCAACTATACGCTGGGCGACGTGGTGGCGCGCTACAAGCGTGCGCGCGGCCACCTGGTGATGCACCCGATGGGCTGGGATGCCTTCGGCCTGCCGGCCGAGAACGCGGCGCGCGAGCGTGGCGTGCATCCCGCCGCCTGGACCTACGCCAATATCGCCAACATGCGCGATGAGCTGAAGCGCATGGGACTGTCGCTGGAATGGGGGCGCGAATTCGCCACCTGCGACCCTGAATACTACGGCCAGCAGCAGAAGCTGCTGGTGGATTTCTGGAAGGCCGGCCTGGTCGAGCGCCGCGAATCCTGGGTGAACTGGGACCCCGTGGACAACACGGTGCTGGCGAACGAGCAGGTGATCGACGGGCGCGGCTGGCGATCCGGCGCGGTGGTCGAGAAGAAGAAGCTGGCGCAATGGGTGCTGGCCATCACGAAGTATGCGCCGGAGCTGCTCGAGGCGCTGTCCACGCTGGACCGCTGGCCCGAGCGCGTGAAGCTGATGCAGTCGAACTGGATCGGTCGCAGCGAGGGCGCGCGGGTGCGCTTCGCGCTGGCTGCGCCGGTCGATGGCATCGATGATGTCGAGGTCTTCACGACGCGGCCGGACACGCTGTTCGGCATGTCCTTCCTCGCGGTTGCCGCCGAACATCCGATTGCCGCCGCCGCTGCCGCGCGTGATGCAAAGGCCGCAGCGTTCATCGCCGAATGCCGGTCGATGGGCACCTCCGAGGCGGTGATCGAGCAGGCTGAGAAGAAGGGCATCGACACCGGCATCCGCGTGAAGCACCCCTTCACCGGCGCGGAATACCCGGTGTGGATCGCGAATTTCGTGCTGATGGAATACGGCACGGGCGCGATCTTCGGCTGCCCGGCGCATGACCAGCGCGACCTGGATTTCGCGCGGAAGTATGGGCTGTCGGTCATGCCCGTCGTGCTGCCTCGCGGCGCCGATGCGGCGCGTTTCGCCGTGGCCGACGAGGCCTTCACCGATGACGGCACGGCCTTCAATTCCGGCTTCCTCGACGGGCTGGACGTGGCGGCCGCCAAGCGCGCGGCGATCGATGCGCTGGAGAATCAGCAGGCCGGTACGGGCGTGGTGAATTGGCGCCTGCGCGACTGGGGTGTCTCGCGCCAACGCTATTGGGGCTGTCCGATCCCCTTCATCCATTGCGACGATTGCGGCGTGGTGCCGGTGCCCGCCGACCAGCTTCCGGTGCGCCTGCCGGAGGATGTGGACTTCGCCAAGCCCGGCAATCCGCTGGACACGCACCCGACCTGGAAGCACGTCGCCTGCCCGTCCTGCGGCAAGCCCGCGCGGCGCGAGACCGACACCTGCGATACCTTCGTGGACTCGTCCTGGTACTTCGCGCGCTTCTGCTCGCCGCGCGCGGGCGTGCCCGTGACGCGCGAGGCCGTCGATGCCTGGCTGCCGGTGGACCAGTATATCGGCGGCATCGAGCACGCGATCCTGCACCTGCTCTATTCGCGCTTCTTCACGCGCGCGATGTCGGCCTCGGGCCACCTGTCGCTGGCGGAACCCTTCGCGGGGCTGTTCACGCAGGGGATGGTGCAGCACGAATCCTACAAATCCGCCGATGGGCGCTGGCTGTACCCGGAGGAGGTGGACTTCGGCACCGCCGCGGACGGCACGCGCACCGCCACGCTCAAGGGCGGCAATGCGCCGGTCACGATCGGCCGTGTCGAGGCGATGTCGAAGTCCAAGCGCAACACGGTGGATCCCGGCGCGATCATCGCGCGCTACGGCGCCGACACCGCGCGCTGGTTCATCCTGTCCGACAATCCGCCCGAACGCGACATGGAGTGGACGGAATCCGGCGTGGCCGGGGCGTATCGCTTCACGCAGCGCGTCTATCGCTTGATCGAGGCGGCACTGCCGGAGCTGCCTGCGCCAGGCGACGCGACGGCATCCGGCCATGCCGCCAACACCGACGGCGCCGACCGTGCGGCGAAGGACCTGCGCCGCGCGACGCACCGCTGCATCGCCGCGGTGACCGAGGCGCTGGAAACCTTCGCCTTCAACGTCGCGGTCGCGCGCTTGTATGAATTCGCCAATGCGATCGAGGCCGCACGCAGCGAGGCCTCGGTGCCGGCCGCCGCCGCACGGCGCGAGGCTCTGGAGATGCTGGCACACCTGTCCTCGCCGATGATGCCGCACCTGGCTGAAGAAGCCTGGTCGATGCTGCGCCCGGGCGACGCCACACTAGTCGCGCAACTGCCCTGGCCCGAACCCGACCCGGCGCTGCTGGTGGCGGAGAGCGTCAAGCTCGCCGTGCAGGTGCTGGGCAAGCTGCGCGCCACCATCGAGGTGCCGGTGGGTGCGACAGAGGACGCCATCTTCGCCGCCGCCGAAGCCGAGGAGAACGTACAGCGTGCCATTGCCGGCAAGCCCATCCGCAAGCGCATCCATGTTCCGGGCCGGGTGGTGAACCTTGTCGTCTGAGCGCGTGCCGCGCAGGGCGGTGCTGGGGCTGCTGCTGCTGGGCGGCTGCGGCTTCCGGCCGATGTATGGCGAGCGCGAAACGGGCAGCGTGATGCAGGGGCTGCAGACCATCCGCGTTGGCCTCATTCCCGAGCGCAACGGGCAGCTGCTGCGGCGGAACCTGGAACAGCGCATGGGCAATGGCGGGGCGCAGATGCGCTACGACCTGCGCGTCGGCCTGTCCTATGGCATCGACATGCAGGGCTTCACGCGGGACGGCACGCCATCGCGCGTGCGGATCACCGCAACCGCCAGCTGGTTCCTGTATGACACCGCAAGCCCGCCGCGGCTGGTGGCGAACGGCACGGAGCGCGCCTTCGACGCGTACAACGTGCCGGAGAACCAATTCTTCGCGGCGGATACATCGCGCGAAGCGACGGAGCGCCGACTGCTCGACCAGCTGGCGGACGACATCGTGCGGCGGCTGGCGGTGCGCTTCGAAGCCGGGCCGCCGACGGGCGCCTGAACGCGCATGGCGAAACTCGACGCGCGCCGGATCGCGGGTTTCCTGGCCGACCCGGGTGCGGCGCGCATCGTGCTGGTCTTCGGCGAGGATGGCGGGCTGGTACGCGAACGCGCCGACGCGCTGGCGCGCAGCGTGGCCGGCGACGACCCCTTCCGCCTGGTGGATGTGCCGCGCGACGTCGCGGCCAAGGATGCCGGCCTGCTGGCGGCCGAGGCCGCGACCCCTGCGCTGACCGGTGGGCGCCGCCTGGTGCGCGTGCGTGATGCGACGGATGGGTTGGCGAATGCCGCCAAGGCCGTTCTGGCCGGCAATGGGCCGGGTGTGGTGCTGCTCGAGGGCGGGTCGCTCGATGGCCGCAAGGGGTTGCGCGCGGCACTGGAGAAGGCGGGACCGGAGGCCACGGTGATCGCCTGCTACGCGGAGACGGGCGCGGCACTGGAAGGCTCCATCACCGCCCTGCTCAAGGGCTTCGGCGTGGCGGCCGATCCCTCCGCGGTATCCTGGATGGCGCAGCGGCTGGGCGAGGACCGCCTGGTCATGCGACGCGAATGCGAGAAGCTGGCGCTATATGTCGGCGCCGGCGGGCGCGTGACGGAGGAAGACGCGGTGGCCTCGCTATCCGAGGGCTCGACGCTCGACCTCGACGCCGCACTGTTGGCGGCCACCGAAGGCGACCCCGCCCGCGCCGACCGCGCGCTGGACGCCGCCTTCGCCGAGGGCGCACATGCCGTGCAGGTGGTGCGCGGCGCGCTGCGCCACGTACAGCGCCTGGAAGTGGCGGCCATGGCCGTGTCACGCGGCGCCGCACCGAAGGACGCTGTGGATGGGCTGCGGCCCCCCGTCTTCTTCAAGTCCCGGCCGTCATTCGAGCGCGCGCTCAGGCTGTGGCGGCCGGAGATGCTGGCCGCGGCGGGCGCGGCGCTGCTGGAGGCGGAACGCGCGACCAAGACCACGGGCATGCCGGATACGGCGGTGGCGCGGGCGGCGGTGATGGGGCTGGCCAGGGAAGCGGTGCGGGCCAGGCGGGGGTAGAAGGCCAGGGCTCTGC
>LNFM01007790.1_pt1 | contig 16543 bp, 14 predicted proteins | sample 596031 | NCBI WGS metagenome assembly LNFM01 (sample SAMN04254537, study PRJNA301005) | activated carbon metagenome | isolation source: dual media filters at the Ann Arbor, Michigan drinking water treatment plant | place: USA: Ann Arbor
GCGAACTCATCCCCGCCCAGGCGCGCCATGGTATCGACCTTGCGCAGGCAATCCGCAATCCGCTGCGCCGCCGCCTTGAGCAATTGGTCGCCGACGCTGTGGCCGAGCGTATCGTTCACTTCCTTGAACCGGTCCAGGTCGAGGTACATCAGGCCGAACAACTCGCCGCTGCGAAGGGCCGCGGTGCGGGTCTGTTCCAGTCGGTCCCGAAACAGCCGCCGGTTCGGCAACCCGGTCAGCGGGTCGTAATAGGCCAGGTGGCGTATGGTCGATTCGGCATGCTTGCGTTCGCTGATGTCCTCCGCGACCGAAACAAAATTGGTGACCATGCCCTTGTCGTCCCGAACCGGAGAGATTGACTCGAGGCACCAGTAGAACTCGCCGTTCTTCTTGCGGTTGTGCAGTTCACCATGCCACTCCTTGCCGGCCTTGAGCGTGTCCCAGATGTCGCGAAAGGTCGCCACCGGCATGTCCAGTGATTTCATGGTCCACAGTTCGCGGCCGAGGATTTCCTCCCGGGCATAGCCGGTCACCCGGCAGAATTTCGGGTTCACGTATTCGATCAGGCCCTGCGGATCGGTGATCATCACCATGTTCGCGCTCTGTTCGACCGCGAGCGACAGCTTGCGGATCTGCTCCACCGCCCGCTTCGACCGGGTGACGTCGCGGTGGGTGCCGGTCATGCGCAAAGCCCGGCCGTCGGCACCGCGCTCGACCACCGTTCCGACCGAATGCATCCAGTGCCATTCTCCGTCCTTGCCCAGCATGCGGTACTGCTCGTCGTAGACCTTGGTCTCGCCCTTGAACTGCCGGGCCAGCGCCGCCTTCACCGTGCCGATATCCTCCGGATGGACAAGCTTCTCCCAGGCGTCGATATGTCCGGGTATCTCATCCGGTCCGTAGCCGAGGATTCGCGCCCAGTGCCGGCTGAAGTGGACTTCGCCGGAGGTGAGATTCCAGTCCCAGCTCGCCAGGTCCGAGGAAATCAACGCCAGCTCCAGACGTTCCTCGCTGACCCTGAGATCTTCCGTGGCACGCTTGCGCGCAGTGATGTCGGTGGCAACCACCAGGCGCGCGCGGCGGCCGGCGAATTCGATGTCGTTGGAAGAAATCTCGACGTCGATCACGGCGCCATCCTTCTTCCGATGGCGCCAGTTCATCGGCGGTGTGCGGGCGTTTCTGCTGCGCTCGATATGGTCGAGCACCAGCGCAACGTCTTCAGGCGGGCGGATGTCGCGAATGGTCATGCCGAGGAAATCCTCCCGGCTGTACCCGTAGTGCAGGATCGCGGCGTCGTTGACCTCGAGGAATGCCAGGGTCTCGTGATCGAACACCCACATCGGCAACGGATGGTTCTCGAACAGGATGCGGAAAGTGGCCGCCTTGCCCTCCGTATCCGTACGCCAGGACAATGCGGCCCGGAACCGCCGGTTGATCAGGACATAGAGCAGAGCAGCGGTAACCCCGACGAAAATCCAACCCTTCAGGGTCTGCAGGACTGCATAGGTGCGGCCGTCACCAGCAACGACCTCAAGGATCCGGTCGGAAAGCAAGATCCAGAGCGCGCCGACCGCAAGGTAGACCAGCGTGATCCGCAGGGGTGCGTGCAACGCGCGGCGAAAACGGGGATCCAGTCCGGGCACGCGATCTCCTGGCGAAGCGCCTGCCGGTGCAGGCGGCAGATTTCACAACGATCGGAACTGCGCGCGAGGGTGCGGCTCCGGGACCAAGATCGGCCCCTTAATCATCCTGCCTCAGTCGCTATTGTGCCGCGATTCCACGATCTTTTTCAGGGTCTGGAGCCCGAGTGGGTACACGGTGTTCAGCGCCTTGAGCGGGGTCGCGTCGTCCTGACCCGGGGGTGGATTTTCGGTCCAGTATGCCAACCGCTTGAAGCGGGCAGTCCAAACCACCAGGGTCCCGGACTTGCCCTCCGGCTTGAGCGAGAGCGTCGCAAAGTAGTCGCTGGAGATCAGTGTTCCGTCCACGTAAGTGTAGGTCATGCTCATGCCCGCTGGATCGAATTCGATCAACTTCTCAGTGGCTTTGGTGCCACTGGCGCGGGTCAGTTCGCGAATTGCACCGACCTCGCCGTTGCGGCCCAGAACCAGACGGCTGGCAACGATCGGCGGCAACCAGCGGTCGAGCCCGACGAAGTCCCCGGCGATGGCCCACACTTCGGCCGGTGTGGCATCGATGACGATGGTATGCCGGATCTGCATTTCCTTCGCCTCTGCCGCCCACGTCAGTTGTGGCGCACTTGCCAGCGCCAGCAGAACCACTCCAGTCCATCCCTTCATGTGTCGGCTCCTTTTTCTGATTGGTTCTGGTGTCTATTGCAACTTCGGTGCGACCCATGCCGCAACTGAACTCAGAGCCGCGGGCAGTTTCGCCGGCTCGGTACCACCAGCTTGCGCCATTTCGGGCGGTGGCCGCGACTCGTTAGGCGCAGCCCCGTTTGCGGGAGCGGACACCCAGGCCCGACGCACTGTCGTTACAACCGCTCCCCGACCTATGCAGCAACTGAACTCAGAGCCGTCGGCAGTTTCGCCGGCTCGGTGCCTCCAGCCTGCGCCATGTCGGGGCGGGTTGTGACCCGTTAGCCGCAGGCCCGACTCGGCACGCTATCCCGCGTGGCTTGGATCGGAACCGAGCCATTGTGGCCGCAGAAAATATCAAATGCCGAGTCTAACTCGCGTTCCCGCAAACGGGCCTTCGGCGAACGAGTCACGCTCGCGCAGAAACAACCCGCGAGGCCGGAGCAACAACCGCTCACAATTTTTGCTCAACCCACCCTGAAACTGAAGCCAACGCGCCGGCCAGCTTACTCGGATCTGTTCCACCGGCCTGTGCCATATCCGGCCTCCCCCCACCCTTGCCGCCCACCTGCAGAGCGACGAAATTCACCAGGTCCCCGGCCTTTACTTTGCCAGTCAGGTCCGGTGTCACGCCTGCGATCAGCGTCACCTTTGCCCCCTCAACCGCAGCCAGCACGATCGCCGCCGATTTCAGTTTGTCCTTGAGTTTGTCCATCGCCTCGCGCAGGGTCTTTGCGTCCGCGCCCTCGATCTGCGCCGCAAGCACACGCGCGTCACCAATGGTGATCGCCTGTTGCGCCAGATCCTCGCCCTGGGCGCCGGCGAGTTTGGACTTGAGCCGGGACAATTCCTTCTCCAGCGCTCTCACATTGTCGAGAATCTGCGCCAGCTTCTGGGTAAGTTCCTGGGGCTGGGCCTTCAGCACCTGCGCCGCCTCGCCAAGCCGGCTCTCCTGTTCCTGCACCCAAGCCAGCGCCCCTTCGGCGGTGACCGCCTCGACCCGGCGGATGCCTGCCGCCACCCCGGATTCGGACACGATCTTGAAGAAGCCGATGTCGCCGGTGCGCCGCACATGGGTGCCGCCGCAGAGTTCGGTGGAAAAATCGCCCATGCGCAGCACCCGCACTTCGTCGCCGTACTTCTCGCCGAACAGCGCCATTGCACCGGCCTTGATCGCCTCGTCGTACTTCATCCGCCGCGCCTCGACCGCATGATTGCCGCGGATTTCGCGGTTGACCAGGTCCTCGACCGCCCGGATCTGTTCCGGCGTCATCGGTGCATGATGGGAAAAATCGAAGCGGGTGCGGCTGGCGTCCACCAGCGACCCTTTCTGGGTTACATGGTTGCCCAGCACCTTGCGCAGCGCTGCGTGCATCAGGTGGGTGGCGGAATGATTGTATGCGGCAAGGGTACGGCTGACCTGACTCACCTGCGCGGTCACATTGTCGCCGACCGCAAGTCGTCCAGCCTTGAGCACGCCCCTGTGTCCGAATACTTCGGCCTGGATTTTCTGGGTATCGTTCACGGCGAAGGCGCCGTTCCCGGAGCTGATCTCTCCCTGATCGCCGACCTGGCCGCCCGATTCCGCATAGAACGGCGTGCGATCGAGCACGACCACCGCCTCTTCGCCGGCGTCGATGCGCTCGACCGCTGTGCCTTCCCGGTACAGCGCCACGACCCTGGCCTCGATATGCAGCGTGTCGTAGCCATGAAATTCAGTGGCCTGGCCGCTGTATTCCATGCCGGACTGCATGGTGAACTTGGAGGCCGCTCGGGCCCGTTCGCGCTGGCGCTGCATCGCTGCCTCGAAGCCGGCGTGGTCGATCATGATGCCGCGCTCGCGGGCAATGTCGGCAGTAAGGTCCACCGGAAAGCCGAAGGTGTCGTAAAGCTGGAACACGGTTTCGCCGTCGAGCATCCGGTCTTCGCGATGCAGCGCGCCCTCTAGCACTTTCATCCCGTGCTCCAGGGTTTCGGCGAAGCGCTCCTCTTCCTGCCTGAGAACGTCGGCCACTCGTTTCTCCGCCGCCGGTAATTCCGGATAGGCCTCGCCCATCACCCGCGACAGGTCGGCCACCAGCTTGTGAAAGAAGGGCTGGGTCTGCCCCAGCTTGTAGCCATGGCGAATGGCACGGCGAATGATACGACGCAGGACATAACCGCGGCCCTCGTTGCCCGGAATCACGCCGTCGGTGATCAGGAAGGAGCAGGCGCGAATGTGATCGGCGATGACCCTCAGCGAACTGGAAGCGAGGTCTTTGGTACCGGTCACTTTGGCCGCTGCCGCGATCAGGTCCCGGAACAGGTCGATCTCGTAATTGCTGTGTACGCCTTGCAGCACTGCGGCGATGCGCTCCAGTCCCATACCGGTATCCACCGAAGGCTTGGGCAGCGGATGCATCGTGCCCTTCTCGTCGCGGTTGAACTGCATGAACACCAGGTTCCAGATCTCGATGTAGCGGTCGCCATCGGCATCGGCACTGCCGGGCGGGCCGCCGGGAATACCCGGGCCATGGTCGTAAAAAATCTCGGTGCAGGGGCCGCACGGACCGGTGTCTCCCATCTGCCAGAAGTTGTCGCTCTGGAATTTGCCGCCGCCGGGCTTGTCTCCGATGCGGGCGATCCGTTCCTTCGGCACCTTGATGTCGCTGGCCCAGATGTCGTAGGCCTCATCGTCGGTTTCGTACACCGTCACCCACAGGCGTTTGGGATCAAGGCCGTATTCTTTTGTCAGCAAGTCCCAGGCGAAACGGATAGCGTCGCGCTTGAAGTAGTCGCCGAAACTGAAGTTGCCCAGCATCTCGAAGAACGTGTGATGGCGGGCGGTATAGCCAACATTCTCGAGGTCGTTGTGCTTGCCGCCGGCGCGTACGCAGCGCTGCGACGTGGTGGCGCGAAGGTAAGGCCGCCTGTCCTGTCCCAGGAAAACGTCCTTGAACTGCACCATGCCGGCGTTGGTGAACAACAGGGTGGGATCATTGCCCGGGACCAACGGGCTGGATGAAACGATGCTGTGGCCCTGCCTCTTGAAATAGTCGAGGAATCGACTGCGGATTTCGCTGCTTTTCATTGCCCGGGAGACCGAAAGGTTCGAATAAAACGGCCGTCGCCGCACCGAGTCGATGCGGCGACGGCCGGACACGCATGAATTCTAAAGGAATCGGCGCTTCGCGGGTGCCTCCCGCATTAGTCTTCTTCCGGATTCGCGCCCTTCAGCACCTGGCGTACGATCTCCGTGGAAAATCCGCGGCCGGCCAGGAACCGGGCCTGTTTCCCCCGCTCCTGCAGCGACTGGGGCAGTGTTCCAAACCTCTTGCGCCAGATCTCCCGCGCGGCGGCTAATTCGCCCTTGCGCAATTTCGCGCCAGCCGAGACCAGCGCCGGTTCGGACACGCCCTTTTCGCGCAGTTCGTGCACGATCCGGGCGGTGCCGAACTTGCGGCCGCGCACCGTGGACAGCTGTTCGACGAAACGCGCCTCGGAAAGCCAGCCGCGCTGCTCGAGGTCGTCCAGCAAGCGGCTGATCTCGGCTGGGTCCTCGCAATGGGGCTGCAGCTTTGCCTGCAACTCCAGGCGCGAATGTTCGCGCCGCGCCAGAGCTTTCAACGCCCGCGCCCGCAGGCTGGGCAATTGCGCCATTTCAGACCGTTACTCCTCGTCCGGCGCCACCGGCGCCAGCGGCTTTTCCGCCACGTGAGCGCGGATCTTCGCCTCGATTTCCTGTGCTATGGCGGGATGGGCCTTGAGGAATTCGCGGGTGTTGTCCTTGCCCTGGCCGATGCGATCCTTGCCGTAGCTGTACCAGGCGCCGGATTTCTCGACGATCTTGTAGAGCACGCCGAGTTCGATGATTTCGCCTTCGCGGGAAATGCCCTCGCCGTAGAGGATGTCGAACTCCGCCTGGCGGAACGGCGGCGCCACCTTGTTCTTCACCACCTTGGCGCGGGTCTCGTTGCCAACCACCTCATCGCCCTTCTTGATCGAGCCGGTGCGGCGGATGTCGATGCGCACCGAGGCGTAGAACTTGAGGGCATTGCCGCCGGTAGTGGTTTCCGGATTGCCGAACATCACCCCGATCTTCATTCGGATCTGGTTGATGAAGATTACCAGCGTGTTCGAGCGCTTGATGTTGGCGGTAAGCTTCCTCAGTGCCTGCGACATCAGCCGCGCCTGCAGGCCCATCTGCGGTTCGCCCATTTCACCTTCGATTTCCGCCTTGGGCGTCAGCGCCGCGACCGAGTCCACCACGACCACGTCCACCGAGCCGGAACGCACCAGCATGTCGGCGATCTCAAGCGCCTGTTCGCCGTTGTCCGGTTGGGAAATCAGCAGTTCCGATACGTTGCAGCCCAGCTTCTGGGCATATTGCGGATCGAGAGCATGCTCGGCGTCGATGAAGGCGGCGGTGCCGCCGAGTTTTTGCATCTCCGCGATCACCGACAGGGTCAGTGTGGTCTTGCCCGAGGATTCGGGTCCGTAGATCTCCACCACCCGTCCGCGCGGCAGTCCGCCGATGCCCAGCGCCAGGTCCAGGCCCAGCGAGCCGGTGGACACCACCTCGATGTCGCGTGCCACCTCGGCTTCGCCAAGACGCATGATCGAGCCCTTGCCGAACTGTTTTTCAATCTGCGAAAGGGCTGCTGCGAGTGCCTTGCTTCTGTTGTCGTCCATGTTTTCCCCTGTTTTGGAGTATTGCATTATTGCACCGAAAATCGAGACGTCCGCCCCACCGCTACTCCCCGTATGGCAAACCAATCTCCGCAACGATTGCCATGCGCCGCCAGGTTGCCGCCACACGGGGCTGGCCGGGCCGGCTGCAACAGGACGCAGTATACTGTAATTATATACAGTCATGTAAAGTGTGCGCACGACACTCTTGTAACGGCCTGACGGCTAAGGGTTTCCTGCATCGCCGGCAGCGGCAGATGCCCCCCCGAAGGACGCGCTGCAGGCCATTGCCGCATCGGCTGCCATACGACGTTCGCAGCATCTAAAGACTGCAGACTGATTGCCGTAAAACGGAGATGCAGCCAACTCCGCCCCCCCGAAAAATCAACCGCTTCGAGATTGAACGGACCCTGGGCGCCGGCGCTCAGGGAACCGTCTATCTTGCTCACGACCCCCGCCTTGACCGCTTGGTCGCGATCAAGGCTCCGAATCTGGGTGGCGGCCACGCGGAGTTGCGTCGCCGCATCGACTCGCTGCTGGCTGAGGCCCGGACCATCGGCCAGCTTTCCCATCCGAACCTGGTGCCCTTGTTCGACGCGGGAGGGGAACTCAATACCCCCTACCTGGTTTTCGAATACGTTGAAGGAACCGTGCTGTCGGAACTGATCCGGCGCAGCCGGAAGATCCCGCCCCACCGCGCAGTGGAAATTGCCGCCGAGATCCTCGCCGCGCTCGCCTACGCTCACGGCAAGGGCGTCGTGCATCGGGACATCAAGCCCGGCAATGTCATGCTGACTCCCGACGGCACGGCCCGCGTGATGGATTTCGGCATCGCCCAGCATACGGCCGAGGCTATTGCAGACCTGCCGGACGGCCTGCGAGGCACGCCCGGCTATCTGGCGCCAGAATACATCGACAGCGGCGTCTACACGCCGCAATGCGATCTCTTCGCCGTCGGCATGGTGCTCTACGAAATGCTCGCCGGACGCCCAGCGATCAGCGGACGAAACGTGTTCGAAATCCTGCATCGGACCGCCAACGAGAAGATTCCTCCACCCTCTTCGATCAACCCGGAGGTAGACGAAAGGCTGGACGACCTCATCATGAAGGCTCTGGCGCCGAGGCCGGAGTGGCGCTTTGCCAGCGCCGCAGAGATGCAAGCGGCACTCAAGGCCTGGCTGCAGCCGGCCACCGATACTGGTCCGATCGGCAACGACGCCGGCGGCGGCACGCTCGAGTTCCTCCTGCGACGCATGCGCCACAAGAGCGATTTCCCGGCGCTCTCCAGTACGATCACCGCCATTAACCGCGTTACGGGCAACGATGACGAGGGCGCAGCGGCGCTCTCCAGTACCATCCTCAAGGACTTCGCCCTCACCAATAAGCTCCTGCGTCTGGTGAACACGGCCTACTTCGGCCAGTACGGGGGCACCATCAGCACCGTGTCGCGCGCGGTCGTGATCCTCGGTTTTGACCGGGTGCGAAGCGTCGCGATGACCCTGATGCTGATGGAGAATCTGCAGAACAAGTCGCAGGCGTCTCAGCTCAAGGAAGACGTGGTGGGCGGATACTTCAGCGGCCTGCTGGCGCGCGAACTGGTATCGAAGGCGGGCATCCGCGACGGCGAGGAAGCGTTCATCTGCACCATGTTCCACGACCTCGGTCGTCTGCTCACGCGCTTTTACCTGGCGGAGGAAGCGGCGCAGGTGGATCGCCTGATCGAGCAATCCGGCCTGGACGAGAAGCAGGCTTCGCTCAAGGTTCTGGGATTGAGCTTCGAGGAAATGGGCGTGGGCGTCGCGCGCGCCTGGAATTTCCCGGACCGCATAGTGCAAAGCATGCGCCGCCTGCCGGAAGAACAGGTGCGCCGCCCGCTCACGGCGGAGGACCGCCTGCGCTCGATTGCCGTGCTCGCCACCGGGCTGTCGGCTGCAATCCGCGACCCGGATGAGGAATCTCGCAGCAAGCGCATGAAATCCCTGGTCGAGAAGTTCAGCCGGGGACTTGGCATCACCGGCCAGTTACTGGAGCACGCGGTCCAGCAGTCGGTGCAGGAACTCAAGCGCGATGCGGCCGCGCTCGATCTGCGCTCGGCAGACGTATTCCTCAGCCGCGCCCATGTCGCGGCAAGGCCCGTCGCGGCCACGGCATCACAGTCAGAACAACTCGACTCGCTGCTGGAAACCGCCACCCTCGCGACTGGCAACCCGATCGCCTCCGATCCGGGCGCACCGGACCGTCCGGTCGCCGACTCCGGCCGAAAGACGCTGCTCACCGCCGGCATCCAGGACATCACCAGCGCTTTGGTCGGACAATACCAGTTGAACGATATCCTGCGCATCATCCTTGAGACCATGTACCGCGGCATGGGCTTCACCCGCGTGATCCTTTGCGTGCGCGACCCGGCAAGCGGCTCGCTGCGCGGCCGGTTAGGTTTCGGTCACCAGGTCGACGAGATCCTGCGGCAGGGATTCACCATCGCGACCGACAAATCGCACGACGTGTTCCAGGCGGCGATCGCAAACAACGTCGACATCATGATCGAGGACATCGACGCGGCGAGCATCCGCGCGCACGTGCCAGAATGGTTCCGCAAGCTGGTGCCGGCGCGCTCCTTCGCGTTGTTTCCAATCGCGATCAACAAGAAGCCGATCGGCATGCTCTACGGCGACGCCGACGCTCCAGGCAATCTGCAGTTCCAGTCAGATGAACTGGCGCTGTTGAAGACGCTGCGCAACCAGGCAGTGCTCGCCGTCAAGAGCCAGTCCTGACGCCCGATGCACCTGGCTGCCGGCACCGCCAGCATCTTGTTCGCCGACATCGCCGACAGCACTCGCCTGTAAGAACAGTTGGGCGATGCGCACGCGCTCGACGCCATCAGCGACTGTCTGTCCATGATGTGCATAGACGCGGGCCGCTTCGACGGCCGGGTGGTGAAAACCCTGGGCGACGAAGTAATGATGTTGGTCGCAGATCCGGTCGGGGCACTGCGCGCCGCCAATGAGATGCAGATTGAGCGCCAGCGCCTGAATCAGTCCGGCGCGGCAAGTTTGGAGATCCACGCCAGCATCCATCTGGGCGAGGTGCTGGTGGACATCAGCGCCAACGGCACCTTCGTACGTGTCGACGGCGACCGGGATCTGCAGCTGCGGGAGCAGTTCCCTCAGCACGGCAGCGGTGCGATCGGTTGCGGTGCCAGCACAGCGGGCGCGGATACCGGCCCATCCGCTTTCAGGTCGGCTGATCAGCCGCCGCCTTCTACCACCTGCTCCAGCAGTCCTTCCATCGCGGCTATCACCGTCTGTCTGCGCACCATGTCGCGATCGCCCGGGAAATGCAGCGTTTGCGCAACCGGGTCGGCGCCATCGCGCATCCAGGCCAGGCACACTGTGCCGACCGGCTTTTTTGCGCTGCCGCCCGTGGGTCCGGCAACGCCGCTCACCGCCACCGCCACCTGCGCCCGGCTGTACAGCAACGCGCCGCGCACCATTTCAATCACCACCGGTTCGGACACCGCGCCGTGCTTCTTCAGCGTCTCCGCGGCAACGCCCAGCATTTCCTGCTTGGCTTCGTTGGTGTAGGTCACGAAGCCACGGTCGAACCACTCCGAACTGCCGGGCACCATGGTCACCGCCTGGCTGATCCAGCCGCCGGTGCAGGACTCGGCAGTGCAAAGCACCAGTGACCGCGCCTTGAGCGCATCGCCCACATGTCCCGCCAGTGAATAAAGCTCGGCATCCATTGCTCAGCCAAACAGGAATTTCCATCCCGCCAGGCACAGCAGGGCGTAGAACGCGGCGATCAGATCATCGAACATTACCCCGAAGCCATTGCGCAGGCTGCGGTCAAAGTGCGCGATCGGCGCCGGCTTGGCGATATCGAACAACCGGAAAAACAGGAAGGCAAAGGCGTGCCAGAGCGGCGTATCCGGCGTCAGGAACAGCACCGCCAGGAAAGCCACGGTCTCGTCCCATACCATGCCGCCATGATCGTGGACCCCAAGATGCCTGCCGGTGATCTCGCAGGCCCAGATCCCGAGTACAAACAGCGCCAGCAGCAACAGGATGAACCCCGGGTCGCTGAGGCGAGGCATCAACAAGGCGTAGATCGGCAGCGCCAGCAGAGTGCCAAAGGTGCCCGGTGCCACTGGCGCCAGTCCGGCACCGAAACCGAAAGCAACGAAATGCGCCGGATGCGACAGCACGAAGCGCAGCGAAGGCCGGCCGTAAGCCTCAATGGAAGTGGTCAAACCCGCCCCTTTCCACCGGCATCGGCCTACCCCCGGAGTCGATAACCTTCACCCCGCTGCCCGCCACAATTTTGCCGACACGGCTCAGCGCAATGCCGAGGCGTCCGGACAAGGCTTCGACTTCTCCGGCGCGCCCGGGGGGCACGGTGAAACACAATTCGTAGTCGTCGCCGCCGGAGAGTATCGCCCACACCACCAGCGCATGATTGCGCATCGGCATGAACGCCGCCGAACACGGCAGACTTTCGAAGTCGACACTGGCCGCCACGCCCGAGCGGGTGCAGATGTGGCCGAGATCCGCCACCAATCCGTCGGACACGTCGATCGCTGCACTGGCGATACCGCCCAGCGCCCGGCCCAGCGCCACCCGCGGCTGCGGACGGTCGAGCCGCACCAGGCAATGCGCAAGTCCCGCGCCGCGCAGCCGCAGGTCGCCCTTCTGGTGCGCGACCGCCGCTGCGGCGTCGCCCAGGTGGCCGGAGACCCAGACATCATCCCCGACCCGGGCGCCGTCCCGCCGCAACGCGGTCCCGGCCCGTACTTCGCCCATGATCTGAACGCAGATGTTGCGCGGCCCGCGGGTGGTGTCGCCACCGACCAGATCCACCTGGTAATGCTCGGCAAGCGCAAAAAAGCCGCGGGAGAACGCCGCCAGCCAGTCCTCGTCGACCTGCGGCAAGGCCAGCGACAGCATTGCCCACCTGGGCGTCGCACCCATTGCCGCCAGATCGGAAAGATTGACCGCCAGCGCCTTGTGGCCGAGCGACTCCGGATCGGCACCGGCAAAGAAATGCACGCCTTCGACCAGCATGTCGGTCGACGCCACCAGCTCGCTGCCCGGGGAGGGCGCCAGCAAGGCCGCGTCATCTCCGACCCCAAGCACGGTATGCCGTGTGGGCCGGGTGAAATAGCGCGCGATCAGGTCGAATTCGGAAAGCATAGGGGAAGCCGGCACGGTTGGTTCGTGGGCAAAACACTGATTACAAGTTTAGCCCGAGTCGCGGCGGCGGCGATTCGAAATTGTTGCCGCACCCTGGAATTTTCCGCAGACTCTGCCGCGTCCTCGCAACAGCCAATACAGGAAAACCGATGACCACAGCTCCGGCAGAAGGCTTCGCGCCGCTATTCCGCACCAGCCCCTTCCTCGACCGTATCGGCCCGTTCTTCGCCAGGGGCCGGGGTGCGGACATGTCAATCGGGCTGCTGGTGCTCGACCACCATCTGAATGCCCGCGGTCTGGTGCACGGTGGTGTGCTGATGACCATGGCCGACATCGCGCTCGGCTACGCCATGGCCACGACCGAAGAGCCGCCGCTGGGCCTGGTCACCTCGAATCTGTCGGCTGACCTGGTCGGCAGCGCAAAACCCGGAGACTGGATCGAAACCCGAGTGGACATCCAGAAGATCGGCAGGACATTGGCTTTCGCCAACGCCTACCTGAACGTCGGCGAAAGCCGAATCGCCCGTGTTTCGGGCGTATTCGCCGTACAAGGATTGCCAAGCAAGAAACCTTCAACCACGGCGGACACGGAGGAAATGCGAAAGCAAGTTTGATACGAAAAATGCGGTGGAACCGGTTACCAACCACCTTCCGGTCTTTCACTTCCATGGAATATCTTGTTTTCTCTGTGTCCTCCGTGGTTCATGGGCCCTGATTAGCCTTTTTTCAGCTTCTGCATGAACGCCTGGTACTCGTCTTCTTTCATGGTGAAGCTGTGCTCGGCAAGTGGAAACCCGCCCTTGTGCACGTCGGCCTGAAAATCGGCCAGCGCCTTTTCGATGATTTCCCAGCAATTGGCATAGCGCTTGACGAATTTTGGAGTGAAGCGGTCGAACAGGCCGACCATGTCGTGCAGCACCAGGTTCTGGCCGTCGCAGTGCGGGCCGGCACCGATGCCGATGGTAGGAATCGTCAGCTTCTCGGTAATCACCTGCGCCACCCGATCAGGTATCGCTTCCAGCACGATGGCGAAGCAGCCGGCCTTTTCCATTGCCAGTGCGTCCTTCAGCAACTGCACGCCGGTTTCCGCGCTCTTGCCCTGGACCTTGAATCCACCGAGCTTGGAAACCAGCTGCGGCGTCAGGCCGATGTGCGCCATCACCGGCACGCCGGATTTCACCACTGCCTCGGCAATCGGGGCGAAGTCCTCGCCGCCCTCAAGTTTCACCACGTCGGTACCACCCTCTTTCAACATGCGCATGGCGTTGTTGATCGCGTCCGCGGTCGAGGCGTGATAAGCACCCAGCGGCAGGTCGCCCACCAGGATGGCGCGCTTCGCCGCCCGTGAAATTGCCTTGGCGTGGTGGATCATCTCGTCCATGGTGACCGGCACCGTGCCGGAGTAGCCCAGCGCGGTCATGCCGAGTGAATCGCCGATCAGGATGCAGTCGATTCCGGAGCGGTCCACCAGTTGCGCCGTCGGAAAGTCCACAGCGGTGACCTGGAATACCTTCTCGCCCCGGTCAACCTTGGCCTGCAGATCGAATATCGTAAGTTTTTTTGGTGCCGCTGCTTCAGCCATTTTTCTCCCCTTTTACAAACTCGTTCTAACCACAGAGACACAGAGAACAACAAAACCTGAAGAAGCAAGTCAATTTCACAACGACGTGACTATAGCCCGGCATCCTCTGCGACAGTTCTTGTTCAGAGATTTTCAGCTTTTCTCTGTGCCTCTGTGTCTCTGTGGTGAGTTCGATCCTGGCCTCATCTCGTTTGGGCGTAGTTCGGCGGCGAGCTTGTCGAGCACGCCATTGACGTACTTGTGGCCGTCGGTGCCGCCGAAGGTCTTGGCCAACTCCACTGCCTCGTTGATTACCACTTTATAGGGCGTTTCGATCCGGTCGCGCAACTCAAAGGCGGCGAGCAGCAACAGCGCATGTTCCACCGGCGACAATTCCTTGATCGGCCGGTCGAGAAATGGCGAAATCCGCTCCCGCAGGCCCGGCGCGTTCCCCACCACGCCGCCCAGCAGTGCCTCGACCAGGGTCGCGTCAGCAGTGTGGAAATCCTTCTGTTCGCGGAACTGAGTCAGCAGCACATCGGCGCCGGATTCATTGACCAGCCACTGGTAGATGCCCTGGAGCGCGAACTCGCGGGCACGGCGTCTACTGTTTTTCATCGATTGTTTTTACCAGGTTCGCCATTTCGACCGCAGCCCGAGCACAATCCGCGCCTTTTTCGGTCACGCGCGCCGCCGCCTGCGCGTCGTTCTCGGTGGTCAGGATGCCATTGGCGACCGGCACTCCGGTATCAAGCTGTACCGCCATGATCCCGCTGGCGGATTCGTTCGACACCACCTCGAAATGAAAGGTCTCGCCACGGATCACCGCGCCGAGCGCGATCAGCGCATCGAATCTCTCGGACCAGGCCAGCTTCTGCACCGCCAGAGGAATTTCCAGTGCGCCGGGCACGGTCGCCACGCTGATATCGCCGGAGCGCACACCCAGTCGCCCGAGTTCCGCCGTGCAGGCGGCGAGCAGCCCTTCGCCCACCTCCCGGTTGAAACGCCCGACCACGATACCGATGCGCAGGCCGGCGCCGGAGAGGTTGGGTTCGAATTTGTGGATTTCGTCGTTGTACGTCATGTCAAAGATTCGTTTAACGATGAGGACTCGGGACTGTGGGCTCAGGACTTGCCCCTCTCCCTGACCCTCTCCCCGGGTACCGGAGAGAGGGAACTGGGCCCTGAGTCCTGAGTCCTCAGTCCTGCCTTTCGCCCCCGTCCGGCTGCAGATACCCGGTCACTTCCAGATCGAAGCCGGTCATGCTTGGCATCTTGCGCGGTGTGGACAGCACCTTCATTCGGGTAACGCCCAGGTCGCGCAGGATCTGCGCACCGATGCCGTAAGTGCGCAGATCCACTTTCTGCGGCTCGGGCGCGGCTACCATCGCCAGGCGTTGCAGCAAGTCGGCACCGGATTCGGTCCGATGCAGCAGCACCACCACACCATTTTCGGCAGCGGCAATCGTCCGCAGCGCGTCGTTCAGATTCCAGGAATGGCTGCGGTCGGCGCTGTCCAGCAGGTCGGCGACCGACAGCGGCTCATGCACCCGCACCAGCGTTTCTTTTCCCGGCGCGATCGCGCCCCGTACCAGTGCAATATGAGTATCGCGCGAGCTTTTGTCCCGGTAGGCCACCAGCTTGAAGGGCCCATGTATCGTCTCCAGTGCGCGTTCGGCCACGCGCTCGACCAGCGATTCGGTACGGCTGCGGTGATGGATCAGGTCGGCAATGGTGCCGATCTTGAGGCCGTGTGCCTTGCCGAAGGCGATCAGGTCCGGCAGCCGCGCCATTTCGCCGTCGTCCTTGAGCACTTCGCAGATCACCGCCGCCGGCGTCAGTCCGGCCAGCTGGGCGAGATCGCAGCCGGCTTCGGTATGTCCGGCCCGCACCAGCACGCCGCCCTGCTGCGCCATCAACGGAAAAATGTGGCCGGGCTGGACGATGTCTTCCGGTTTCGCGCCATTTTTCACCGCGGCCTGCACGGTGCGGGCACGGTCGGCGGCGGAGATGCCGGTGGTCACGCCCTGCGCCGCTTCGATCGACAGGGTGAAATTGGTCCCCATGCGCGAGCGGTTGGCACCCACCATCGGCGGCAGATCGAGCTGGCGGCAGCGCTCCTCGGTGAGCGTCAAACAGATCAGGCCGCGGCCGTAGCGGGCCATGAAATTGATCGCATCTGCGGTCACGAATTCGGCCGCCATCACCAGGTCGCCTTCGTTTTCGCGGTCTTCCTCGTCCACCAGGATGACCATGCGCCCGGCACGCAGTTCCGCCAGGATCTCGGGCACGCCGCTGATGGCGCTGCCGAACACCGGGTTCGAAGCCGCGTTCATGCCGGACCACCCGCACCGAGCATGCGCTCGACGTAACGCGCTACCAGGTCGATTTCGAGGTTCACCTTGCCGCCCTGCTCCAGTCCGTTCAGATTGGTTACCGACAGCGTATGCGGAATCAGGTTGATGGAAAAGCGCTGCGCCTCGACCGCATTCACCGTGAGACTGACGCCGTTGACGGTCACCGAGCCCTTGCGGGCCAGATAGCGGCCCAGCTCCTTCGGAAAACGGATCTCGATCTCGAGATTGCCGTCCACCCGCCGCACCGATTCAACCGTGCCGATACCATCGACATGGCCGCTGACCAGATGCCCGCCGAGCCGGTCCGCCAACCGCAGCGATTTTTCCAGATTAATCGCCGCTCCTTCTGCAAATCCCGCGGTAACCCTCAGGGTTTCCTGTGACACGTCCACCAGGAAGCCGAACGGGGTGAGCCGGGTCACGGTCAGGCAGACACCGTTGCAGGCGATG
>LNFM01008715.1_pt1 | contig 16542 bp, 15 predicted proteins | sample 596031 | NCBI WGS metagenome assembly LNFM01 (sample SAMN04254537, study PRJNA301005) | activated carbon metagenome | isolation source: dual media filters at the Ann Arbor, Michigan drinking water treatment plant | place: USA: Ann Arbor
GTGCCGGCGGTGCCAAAGGGCAGGGTGAGGGTGGCGAGTTCGTAGAACATGGTGTGTCCTTGTGTGGAGTCAGGAGGAAAGGGGGTGGCCGGCGATGTGATGCGCGGCCAGAAAACCGAATGTCATGGCCGGCCCCAGCGTGATGCCGCCGCTGGGGTAGTGGCCGGCCATCACCGAATCCACGTCGTTTCCGCCCGCGTAGAGACCGGGGACGGGGCGGCCCTGTGCGTCCAGCACCTGGGCGCTGGCGTTGACCTTCAGACCCGCAAAGGTGCCCAGGCTGCCGGCCACCACGCGCACCGCATAGAACGGTCCGCGTTCCAGCGGCCCCATGCAGGGGTTGGGCCAGCCGCGTTCGGTGGCGAAGTCGGCGTCGCCCTGCAGGCGGTTGTAGGGCGTCTCGCCTTTGGCAAAGTCTTCGTCCTGGCCTCTGAGGGCCATGGCGTTGTAGCGCTGCACGGTGGCCTGCAGCGCTTCGGCCGCGATGCCACAGGCATGGGCCAGTTCGGCCAGCGTGCGGCCGCGCTTCAAATAGCCGTTGGCCAGCATCGGGCCCAGCGGCATGGGGGCGGGCTTGGCGGCGCCCAGGCCGTAGTGGCGCATGAAGGCGTGGTCGCACACCAGCCAGGCCTGCACCGGTTGGCCGGCCGGCGTCGCTTTGAGCAGCGCCTGCAACACGTCGTGGTACGAGTCGGCCTCGTTGGCAAATCGCCGGCCGTCGGCGCGCACCATGATCAGGCCGGGCTTGGCGCGCTCGATCAGGTGCGGGAAGTGGGCGAACGAACCGTCGGCCCGCGGCACCAGCGAGACCGGAGCCAGGGCCGCGGCCTGCAAGCCGCCGGTGGCGACGCGGCCGCCCGCGCTCTCGCCTAGGCGCAGGCCATCGCCGGTGTTGCCGCGCGAGGCGGCGGCGTGGTGTTCGCGGCCGGTGGGCGCGTGCGGCAGCAGCGCGGCCTTGCGCGCGTCGTCGTGCGGGAAGCCGCCGCAGGCCAGCAGCACGCCGCGGCGTGCGTGCACTTCCACCGGCCCGTCGGGTGTGGTCAGCACCGCGCCGGTCACGCGTTCTCCGTCGCGCAGCAGCTTGCGGGCCGGGCTTCGGGTGCGGATCTGCACGCCCGCTTCAAAGGCCGAGGCCGCGAGCGCCGCGACCAGTGCGTTGCCGTTGACCAGGCGCAGGCCGCGGCGGTGCAGCAGCAGGTCCTTCCAGTGCGCCAGCACGCGCCGGATGACATACCTGAACGAGGCGGGCTTGCGCAGGGCGTTGAAAAAGTGGCGAAGCTCGGCGCCCGAGGCGATGCCCATGCCCCAGAGCGTGGTTTCGGGCAGGGGCGGCTTGAGGTCGGCCATGCGCGTTCCGAGGCGGCGGCCATCGAAGGGCGCGGCACACAGCGAGCGGCCGCCGAGCGCCGCGTGCGGCGTGCGGCCGTGGAAATCGGGGATCGTATTGCCGTCGATGAACCGCAACGCGGTCTTGGCGCGGAAGAATTCGACCATCTTCGGCGCGGCGTCGAGGAAGGCGCGGGCGCGGGCCTCGTCGAAGCGCTCACCGAGTTCGTGGCGCAGGTAGTTCAGTGGCTCTTCAATGGGCTCGTTGATGCCGGCCTCGACCGCCAGCGGATTGCGCGGCAGCCACATCCAGCCGCCCGACCAGGCGGTGGTGCCGCCGAACTGGGGGTCTTTCTCGGCCACGACAACCTTCAGGCCCAGCTGCGCCGCTGTGACGGCCGCAGCCAGACCGCCGGCTCCCGAGCCTATGACCAGCAAGTCGCACTGGATAGAAGCGGTGACTGACTGGTCGGGCATTTACGGGGGTGAACGCGGTCAGACCGCGTAGATCGGCTTGCGGCCGGAAGCTGGCGCAGTGCCACCGGTCTCGGCCGTGAGTTGGAAAAAGGGCGAAGCCCCGCTGGCCGCTGCCAGCTGCTGCGCCACCGACAGCAGTTCGGGTGCCAGCGACTGCATGCGTTCCATCGTGAACCGCACCGTGGGTCCGGCGATGGTGATGACGCCGATGGCGGGCTGGCCGGCAAAACGCACCGGTGCCGACATGGCGGACAAACCCAGGCTGTAGGTGTCGATCGTGAGGCTGTAGCCGCGTGTGCGCGTTTCGTGCACGGCGGCCAGCACGGCCTGCAGCGTGGTGGGAGCGGCCGGGCCGAACTGTTCGGGCGTGCCCAGCCCCTGCTTGGCCACCAGGGCCAGCGCGGCGTCGTCGCTGAGCGTGGACATGAGGGCCCAGCCAGAGGACGAGCAGGACAGGCGCGCGTCCGAACCCATGTCGGGGTCGTAGCGCAGGCCCTGGCGTGCGCCCTGTGCGCGGGCGACCCAGGTCAGGCGTTCGCCGTCCACCACCGACAGGCGCACCAGCTCGCCCGAGATTTCGGCCAGCTGGTTGAGCAGGGGCTGCGCGATGTCGACGATGCCGGAATTGCTGAGGTAGGACAGGCCCATGCTCACCAGTTTGGTGGTCAGCAGGTATTCGCCGTGGCCTTTGGCTTGGCGCACATAGCCCAGGCGAACCAGGTCGGCCAGCAGGCGGTGCACGCCGCTGCGCGGGATGCCCGTGTGGTCGGCGATCGCGGCCAGTTCCATGCCTTCGCCGTGTTGCGCGAGCAGTTCGAGGATGCCGAGTGTTCGTTCGAGGACGCCGTTCATGGTGGGGTTCCGCTTCGTTCAGGGGGTCGAAACCGAGCATGTTACGGACTGGCCGGTGCGCGCCGCTTCCAGCACCGCGAGCGTGGCCTCCAGCGTGCGCAGGCCGTCCAGCGCGCTGCACAGCGGCGCTTCCTCGCCACGGATCACTGCGGCGAAGTGCTGCAGCTGGCGCATGTACGGGTCGGCCTTGAGGGCGGTGGTCTGCTCGCGTGTGATCGGCTGGTGCCAGTGGCGCTCGCCCGTGTAGTGCCAGAGCGAGAGGTCTGGCAGGGAGATCGAACCCTGCGTGCCGGCGAAGAAGAGGGTGTTGACGTCCTGCCGCGGGTACTGGTCCTGTTCGCCGGCGCAGAAGTCCCAGCACCAGGGCGCTGCGGCGGTGTCCGACAGCACCAGCGTGGCCAGCGCGCCGTTGGCGAGGCGCAGCACGGCGGCGGCCGTGTCTTCCACCGCGAAGCCGCGCACGGCGTTGCTGCTGAGCGCCTGCACATGCACGATCTCGCCGCCGATGAAGCGCAGCTGGTCGATCTCGTGGATCAGGTTGATCAGCACCGGGCCGCCGCCGGGTTCGCGCCGCCAGGCCAGATCGAAATAGGCCTCGGGTTTGTAGAAGCTGGCCATGACATTGGCGCTGACGAGCCGGCCCAGCCGACCGCTGGCGACGATGTCGCGCGCCTGGCGGTTGATGGGGTTGTGGCGCCGGTGGTGGCCCACCAGCACCGGCACACCGCTGCGCGCTTGCGCGTCCACCAACCGCTGCGCCTCGGCCACGCTGTCGGCCAGCGGTTTCTCCACCAGCGCCGCGACGCCGCGCGCCAGACAGTCCAGCGCGATGGGCACGTGCTGCGGGTTGGGCGTGGCGACGATGGCGCCTTGTGGCTCGAAGAGTTTCAGCGCGCTCACATGGTCCGGCGCCCAGGGCACGTCCAGCGATTCGGCCAGCGCCCGGCCCGCGTCCGACGGATCGGCGATGCCGGCCAGCGCGAGGCCGGGCGTGCGCAGGATGCGGTCGATGTGCGTGCGGCCGATGGCGCCGGCGCCCACAACCAGAAGGCGGGTGGTGTCCATGTGTGGTGTGTCTCCGGGCTGGAGTCTAGTCAAAAAAAGAACAACATTCAATACTTGAACACAATTCCACTTTTGCATATGATCCACGTCATCCACCCGATCCACCCGAGATCCGAGCGAGACAGATGACACAGACCCTCAGCGGCGCCACGCGCCTGCACTACATCGTGGGCGACCCGATCGCCCAGGTGAAATCGCCCGCTGGCGTGACCCAGGCGTTTGCCGACCATGGCCGCGACGCGGTGTGCGTGCCGGCCCATGTGTCGCCGGCCCACCTGGCCGAATGGGTGCGCGGCGCCTCGCTGGCGCACAACGTGGACGGCATCATCGTGACGGTGCCGCACAAGTTCGCCTGCACCGACCTCTGTGCCACCACCTCGGACCGCGCGGCCTTTTTGCACACCGTCAACACCATGCGCCGCAACGCCGACGGCTCCTGGCACGGCGACATGTTCGACGGCCTGGGTTTCGTCACTGCTCTGCAGGCCCGCGGCTGCCAGCCGGCGGGCAAAAGAGCCCTGTTGGTGGGCGCCGGTGGCGCCGGCTCGGCCATCGCACACGCGCTGGTCATGGCCGGTGTGAGCGAACTGGCCATCCACGACCCGTACGACCAGCGCCGCTCTGCCCTGGTGGGCCGGATGGCCGGCCTCGGGAAATGCCCGGTGACCCACGGCAGCGCCGACCCGAGCGGGTTCGATCTCGTACTCAACGCCACACCGGTGGGCATGAAGGACGATGACCCGTATCCGCTGGACGTGAACAAACTCCAGCCGCAGATGTTCTGCGGCTGTGTGATCACCGCACCGGCGGTCACCCGCTTCATCGCCGCCGCGCGCGAGAAGGGCTGCGGCACGATGACGGGTGCCGACATGTTTGAGCGGGTCCGCGACCTGATGGTCGACTTCCTGTTGGGCCGGTGAACATGCAAGTCCTGAACTCGCTGAGCCAGCTCCCCGCCGACACGGCTTACGACCTGGTCGTGATCGGCGCTGGCGGCGCGGGCATGGCCGCCGCCTTGTTCGCCGCGCTGGACGGCAAGCAGGTGCTGCTGGTCGAGCGCACGGAATTCGTGGGCGGCACCACCGCCTGGTCGGCCGGCACCACCTGGGTGCCGAGCACGCACCACGCGGCCCGGGTGAACCCCGGCGACACGCTGGCCGACGCGGCGCGCTACCTGACCAACGCCATCGGCGAACGCACACCGGCCGCGCTGCGTCAGGCCTTTCTGGACCATGGCGCGACGGCCATCCGCCTGCTGGAAGACCGCACCGAGCTGAAGTTCAGGCCCTACCCGAAACACCCGGACTACATCTCCGATCTGGGCGGTTCCACGCTCAACGGACGTGCCCTGGAGCCGCTGCCGTTCGACGGCCGGTTGCTGGGCGACCTGTTCAAACTCGTGCGCCCGCCGATCCCCGAGTTCACCGTGCTCGGCGGGATGATGGTGGACCGCACCGACATCAACCACCTGCTGGCGCTGACGAAGTCGTGGGCCTCGTTCAGGCATGCGATCAAGATCATCTCGCGCCACGGCATGGATCGCCTGAGCCACCCGCGCGGCACGCGGCTGGTGATGGGCAACGCGCTGGTGGCGCGGCTGCTGTATTCGCTCTCGAAACACGTCCATATCACGCTCGCGCTCAACACCTCGGTGGAGCGCTTCGAGCGCGACAGTGCTGGCTTGACCGGTGTGGTGCTCAAAGGGCAGGGCGCAGCATCAGGCGACAGGCGCAGCGTCACCGCCCGCGGCGGCGTCGTGCTGGCCAGCGGCGGCTTCAACCGCCACCCGGATCTGCGTGCCCGCATGCTGCCCGGTGTCGATATCGCCTGGTGCCCCGCCGCACCCGGCCACACCGCCGAGGCCCATGCGCTGGCGAAGGACGCCGGCGCGGTCTACGGCCAGGGCGCTTTCAGCAACGCCTTCTGGGCGCCGGTCTCCTTGAGGAAGCGTGCCGACGGCAGCACCGCCGTGTTCCCGCACTTCGTGATGGACCGCGCCAAGCCCGGCATGTTGACCGTGAATCAAAAAGGCGAGCGTTTCGTGAACGAGAGCACGTCGTACCACCTGTTCGGCCTGGCCATGCAGGCCACCGGCAGCGTGCCGGCCTGGCTGGTCTGCGACGCGAACGCGCTGCAGAAGTACGGCCTCGGCATGGTGCGCCCCGGTGCGTCGCCCAAGGACCTGGCGCCTTTCCTGGCCGACGGCTACCTCACGCAGGGCGCCACGTTGGGCGAACTGGCGGGCCAGCTCGGGATCGATGCCGCAGGCCTGAAAGCCAGCGTCGACGAGATCAACCGCTGCGCGGAAACCGGGGTGGACCCGCGCTTCCACCGCGGCGAGACGGCCTACCAGCAGAACATCGGCGACGCCACCGCGGGCACGAAAAATCCCAATCTGGGGCCGCTCAAGACCGCGCCTTTTTACGCCGTGAAAGTCCACCCCGGTGACATCGGGGCCGCCACCGGTTTCGCGACCGATGGCGATGCCCGCGTGCTGGACGCGCAGGGCCAACCCGTCGCGGGCCTGTACGCCGTGGGCAACGACATGCACTCCATCATGGGCGGTGTGTACACCGCGCCCGGCATCACCATCGGCCCGGGTCTGGTGTTCGGCCACCTGGCCGCCCGCCACGCGGCGGCGCGCAGCGCGGTGGTGGCGCCATGACGCGCATGCACGAAATGCACAGGCCCTGGCCGCATTCGTCGGGTGCTGCCGCGGGCCCGGCCCAGAGAATTGGCAGGCCTTGCGCACCCGCTGGCGGGTGGTCTGGCCGCTCAGTACAAACCCCAAAAGCGATCAATGATCGATCGTTAATGGCCGTTATTCGAACAATGGACTGGTTGCATCCGTGGACCTCCGGGTGGACGCCCCCTACAGTGGGATCGCGTGCCCGAGCACCGGGAACCAGCAGACGACACCCTTGAGTCCGGGTTCCAGGGCTTGATTTTTCACCAATAGAAGGAGACAGCTGATGCAGAAGTTCAAACGTCAATTCCTGGGTGCTGCCGTGGCAGCCCTGGCCACCGTGGCAGGGATCGGAGCCGCTCAGGCCCAGGGTTACCCGGAAAGAGACATCACCGCAATCATTCAGTGGGGTGCCGGTGGTGGTACCGATGTGGCGATGCGCGGTTACGCGCCCTACGCAGAGGAAGCCCTGGGCAGAAAAATCGTGCTCCAGAACCGACCGGGTGCAGCGGGTGCCATCGGTGCCAATTTCGTGCTGCAACAGCCATCCGATGGCTACACCATCCTGATGGGTGCCGAGCCGCAGTCTCTGTTCCGGGTGATGAAGATGGCCGAGTTCGATTACGACCAGTTTTACCCCGTCAACATCGCGGCCATTGCCAACTCCATCTTGTTGGTGGCCAGGCCCAACGCTCCGTGGAACAACATGCAGGACTTGCTGAGCCATGTGCAAGCCAACCCCAAAAAGGTCAAGCAGTACATGGCTGGCCAGGGCACCGTGCCCTTCACCGTGAACACCATGGTCGGCAGTTTGACCAAGTTCGAGACCATCCTGGTGCCGTTCGACGGCGACGGCCCCGCGATCGCCGCGTTGCAAGGCGGACATGTGGACATCGGCTTCATTGCCTCGGGAGCTGCCATCGAGCACATCAAGGCGGGTCGCCTCAAGGCGCTGGGCGTGCTGGACAACAAGGCGTTCCAGGGCATCCCGCCCATGACCGATGCGCCGTCGCTGCAGGCCCTGCCGAAGTACTTGCCCTGGGGTTCCTGGTATGGCGTTTTCGTGAAGAAGGACACCCCCGAGCCCATCAAGGCCAGGCTGGTGGCCGCCTTCAAGAAGGCAGGCGACAACCCGCAGTACCGCAAGATCATGGAGGGCCGCGGTACCACCATGCTGAACATCGGTGGCGCAGAAGCTGAGAAGTTCATCAAGAAGTGGCAGTCCACCACCGCCTGGCTCTACCAGGACGCCGGCACCGCCAAGGTGGATCCCGCCACGCTGGGGATCGCCAGGCCCTGACAGGCGCCGGTGCAAGCAGCAGGCGGACATCCCGGTCTTCCTGCCTGGCCCGGTCAACCCAGCGGTCTGTGGCGAGCGATCGCCCGGACCGCTTTTCTATCCGCAAGAACGAGGATTACCTCCATGCACACCAGCCATCCACGGCTGGCCGGCGAGCTGACCTTCATGGCGCTGCTCGTTTTGGTCAGTGTTTTCCTGCTGTGGGCGTCTTACAAGATCTCCAGCTTCGACTCACTGGCTGCGCCCGGGAGCTTCCCCATGGTGTGCGCCTTCGCCATGGTGGTCACGGGCCTGATCAACATGGTGAAAACCGCGCGTGCCAAGCTCAACCTGGAGAACGGTGAAACACGATTGCAGCAGTTCGGTCGCAAGGTCACACCGGTGCAGCTGATCGCGTTCACCGTGCTGATCTTCCTGTACATGCTGGGCATGGAGTACATCGGTTTTCTGCTCGCGTCCTACCTTTTCCTGGCCGCGTCCATGTACCTTCTGGGCAGCCGCCGGGTGGTGCTTAATCTGGTCATCAGCTTTCTGGTGCTGGTGGCCATCTTCATCGTGTTCCGCACGGCCTTTTCTGTGGTCCTGCCGGCCGGCTCCCTGGTCGGTCCCCTGCTGCCGGGGTTCCTGAGATGACCGAAGCACTGGGCTATTTCCTGTCGTCCTGGCTGGACTGGCAGATGCTGCTGCTGACCGCAGCAGGTACCTTCGCAGGCATCTACATCGGCGCCATTCCTGGCCTGTCGGTGACGATGGCGGTGTCCATCCTGATCTCGTTCACCTTCAAGTGGGATGTGCACCACGCGCTGGCCCTGATCTCGGGCATCTACCTTGGTGGTGTGTATGGGGGATCGCGCAGCGCCATCCTGCTCAACATCCCGGGCGCGCCGTCGGCCATTGCCACCGGCATGGACGGGTACCCGCTGGCCAAGCGCGGCGAGGCCGGTCAGGCCATCGGGCTGACCACCGTGATCTCGGTGTACGGCGGTTTTATCGGCATCCTGGCGCTGGCCATTGCGGCGCCAGCGGTGTCCGAACTGGCGCTGAAGTTTGGCCCGCGCGAATACCTCTTGCTGGCTATCTGGGGCATCCTGCTGGTGGGCAGCTTGTCCGGCGAGTCGCTTTCCAAGGGCATTTTTGCCGGTGCTCTGGGAGCGTTGATTTCCTGCGTCGGCCTGGATCCCATGACGGGTGAGCAGCGCCTGACCTTTGGCAGCCTGCAGATGTCGGCCGGGATCTCCTACATCGCCGCCATGATCGGCTTCTTTGGCGTGGCCGAAGTCATCGCACAGCTCCACGAGCTCAAGATCAAGGCCATCAAGCAGAATGTGAGCAAGATCATTCCGTCGTGGGCGCTGGTGCGCAAGTACTTGCCGCTGGCCACCCGAACCTCCACCATCGGCGTGGTGGTGGGCGCATTGCCTGGCGCCGGCGGCGACATCGCTGCACTCATGGCGTACGACCACGCCAAGCGAACGGTGAAGAATCCTTCGAGCCCGTTTGGCCAAGGCGCCTACGAGGGCCTTGTCGCGCCGGAATCGGCCAACAATGCCGCGGTGGGCGGCGCCTATGTGCCCATGCTCACGCTGGGCATTCCGGGTGACGCTGTCACGGCGGTGATCATCGGTGCACTTTCCATCCACGGCCTCAAGCCAGGCCCGTTGTTGATGACCGAAACGCCCGACCTGTTCTGGTTCATCGTCGGCTCACTCACACTGGCGAACCTGTTCTTGCTGGTGTTCGGGCTGACAGGTATCAAGATCTTCGCCAAGATCGTCGAGACGCCCAAGCCGGTGCTGCTCCCGCTGATCCTGGTGCTGTCCGCCGTTGGTGCATATTCGATCAACAACAATCCGGTGGACGTCTACTGGATGCTGGGCTTTGGTGTGCTGGGTTACTTCCTCAAGGTGTACGGGTTCCAGGTGGGCCCTGTCATCCTGGGCATGATCCTGGGACCGCTGATGGATCGCAGCTACCGCCAGGCCATGCTCTCCACGGGGGAAGACGTCGGTCTGTTCTTCACCGAGTTTTTCACCACGCCGCTGTCGGCCGTCATCCTCGCGGCACTGACGTTCACCATCATCAGCCAGATGGGTTGGTACAAGCGCTGGAGGAAGAGGTAAAGGAGAGTCACCCCCCTGCGCCGCTGCGCGGCTTCCCCCCTGGAAGGGGGGACCACGCCAGAGGCCCGGCGAAGCCGGTTCCTCGGCGTGTGCTGGAACGGGGCACGTGCTCCGGATGAAGACCCCTTGACTTGTTGGTCCAGGAGTCTTTTCCTTTATGGGGCTGTGTTGGCCAGCTGCGCCAGCGCCTGCGCGCGAAACACGCGAGGGCTGAGGCCTGTGTGCCGCTTGAAGAAGCGGCTGAAATACGCGTCGTCTTCGAAGCCGAGCTCTGACGCCAGTTGCTTGACGCTGCCCACGCTGTAGACCAGCTCGCGCTGTGCCTCGTGCACCAGGCGGGCGTTGATCACATCCAGTGCGGAGATGCCCAGCACGTCGCGGCAGATGCGCGAGAGCTGGCCCGCGGTCAGGCCCATCGCGGCGGCGTAGGTCTGAACCGGCCGGTGTTCCCGGAAGTGGCGGTCCAGCATCGCCTTGAACTGCGCAATCTGCCTTTGCTTGCGTGCGCCGGCGTTCGCAGGGCTCACATCCGGTGCAGCGGGTCCGACCAGGCGGGCCACCTGCACCATCAGCGCAGCCAGCAGCGCCATGCCCGCTGCTGTCTGGCCCACGCTGTGGCTGCGGGATTCCCGTTCGATCGCCAGCACCAATGGCATCAGCGGTTCGAGCAAAGTGGCGTCGCTCAGTTCGATCACCCGGGGCGTTCTTATCGCATCCAGCAGTGCGGGCATCAGCAGTCCGGCCAGCGATTCCAGGACCTTCTGGGTCGCGGTGATCACCGGGCCGTCCACATCGGGCGAGAAGTGAAAGCCGTGCGCCGCGCCCGCGGGCACCACGATCAGACACGGGGCCCGTGCCGGGATGCGAGCGCCGTTCAGGCGCACCTCACCTGAGCCCGCGGTCAGGCACAGCAGCTGCACGAAGGCGTCGTGCCGGTGCACCTGGATTTCCCACTGGTAGGGCGCCGAGCGCTGGGGTATCCACTCGAAGTTGAACGAGTTTGACCAAGCCGGGGCGTCCTGGTCGCCGTAGAGTGCGTAGTTGGGGATGCGGGCGGTCAATGGGGGCTCCGTGGTATGCACGAATTGTCCTGATGCAGGCCGGGATCGTCAAACCTCCCGACGGGGCCGATGCGAACAATCGTGTCCATTCCAACAGGAGACCAGCATGTCCGTTTCCCCTTCCCACTGGCTGGGGCTGCAAGGCCGGGTCGTCGTCGTCACGGGGGCGGCCAGCGGCATCGGCGCTGCGACTGCGCGCCAGCTGGCCGAGGTCGGCGCCCATGTGGCGTTGATCGACCGCGATGCCGAGGGCGCGCAGCGCGTGGCGGCCGAATGCGCGTCGCAGGGCGTGCGCGCCCTGGCCTTGGCCTGCGACATCGCCAGCGAAGAACAGACCCTGGCCGCCGCCCAAAAAGTGCAGGGCGAACTGGGCGATGTGGCGGCCCTCGTCAACAACGCCGGCCTGCTGCGCCCGGGTGCGCTGGACAGCGTGAGCCTGGCCGACTGGAACGCCGTGCTGGGCGTCAACCTCACCGGCTACCTGCTGTGTGCGCGCGCCTTCAAGCCGCAACTGGAACGCACGCGCGGCGCGCTGGTGCATGTGGCGTCCATCTCGGCCAACTTCCCCCAGACGGGCAGCGGCGCCTACAGCGCGGGCAAGGCCGGTGTGCTGCTGCTCTCGCGCCAGATGGCGGCCGAATGGGGGCCGCTGGGCATCCGCAGCAACGCGATCTGCCCCGGGATGATCCGCACCGCTTTGTCGGCCAGGTTCTACGAAGAACCGGGCTTTGAAGCCAGGCGCGCGCAGGTGACAGCCAGCCGCCGCATCGGCGAGCCGCAGGACATCGCCGATGTGGCGCTGTTCCTCGCCAGCCCGCGATCGGCCTACATGAACGGTGCCGAGCTGGCGGTGGACGGCGGCATGTCGTCGATGCTGATGGACATGGTGCCCAGGCCCGGCTTCAACCAAACTGCATAAGGAGACACCATGAGCAAAAAGACCGAACACGACCTGATCGTCGTCGGCTCCGGTGCCGCCGGCCTGTCGTGCGCCATCACCGCCAAAAAGCGCGGCCTCGACGTCGTGGTCATCGAGAAAGAGCCCGTTTTTGGCGGCACCACCGCGCTTTCGGGTGGCGTGCTTTGGATTCCTCTCGGTCCCCACGGCCGGCAGCAGAACCCGGCCGACACGCGCGAGGCGGTGCGCCGCTACATGATGGAAGAGACCGGTGCCTTCTACGACGAGGCCGCGATTGAGGCTTTCATCGAGAACGGGCCGAAGATGGTCGAATTCTTCGAGCGCGAGACGGCCATGCAATTCGTGCCCACGCTCTACCCGGACTACCACCCCGACGTGCCGGGTGGCGTGGACATCGGCCGCTCCATCCTGGCCAAACCGTTCGACATCCGCGAACTCGGCGCGGACATGGCGCGCCTGAAACCGCCGCTGAAGACCATCACCTTCATCGGCATGATGTTCAACTCGTCGAACGCTGATCTGAAACACTTTTTTCAGGTCACCACGTCGCTCACCTCGTTCATGTACGTGGCCAAGCGCCTGGCCACGCACCTCAAGGAACTCGCGCTCTACCGCCGCGGCATCGCGGTCACCAGCGGCAACGCGCTGGCGGCGCGGCTGGCCAAGTCGGCACTGGATCTGGGCGTTCCCATCCTCACCAGCACACCGGCCCAGGGCATCGAAATGGACGGTGAGCGTGCCGTGGGCGTGCGCACGGCGCAGGGCGTGCTGCGCGCGCGCCACGGCGTGGTGCTGGCCTGCGGCGGCTTTCCGCACGACGTCCAGCGCATCGCGCAGGCCTACCCGCACGTGAACCGTGGCCACCAGCACCTCTCGCCCACACCCGTCAGCAACACCGGCGACGGCGTGAACATGGCCGAAGCCCTGGGGGCGGCGGTGGACATCCGCTTCAAGGACGCGGCGGCCTGGATGCCGGTGTCCAAGGTCGACTATGGCAAGGGCGAGATCGGCGTCTTCCCGCACCTGCTGGACCGCTACAAGCCCGGCATCATCGGCGTGCTGGCCAATGGCAAGCGCTTCACCAACGAGTCCAACTCGTACCACGACGTCGGCGCCGCCATGATGCGGGCGTGCGACGGCCAGAAGGAAACGGCGATGTGGCTGGTCTGTGACAAGACCACGCTGGCCAAGTACGGCATCGGTTTTGTGAAACCCGCGCCCATGCCCATTGGCAAGTTCCTGCGCAACGGTTACCTCATCAAGGGCGACACGCTGGCCGAGCTGGCGAACAATTGCGGCATCGACCTCGCCGGTCTGGAGCAGACGGTGCGCGAGTACAACGTCGGCGCGGTGAACGGCGAAGACCCAGCGTTTGGTCGAGGTCGCACCAGCTTCAACCGCTATCTGGCCGACCCCGCCCACCAGCCCAACCCCTGTGTGGCGCCGGTGCAGAACGGGCCTTTCTACGCCGTCAAGCTCGTCATGGGCGACCTCGGAACTTTTGACGGCATCCGCACCAGCGTGGTGGGCGAGGTGCTCAAACGCGACGGCAGGCCAATAGCCGGCCTGCACGCCGTGGGCAACGACCGCGCCAGCATCATGGGCGGCAACTACCCCGGCGCCGGCATCACCCACGGGCCGAACATGACCTTTGGCTACGTCACCGGCAACCACATCGCAGACACCGCAGGAGCCCGCGCATGAACACCCTGAACACCGCCTGGCCGATGAGCAACGCCAGCAGCCTGAACAAACCGCTGGTGGACCACCGCATCTACACCATCGCCTTGCGGCAGATGCCGGCTTTTCTGGAGGTGTTCAACCGGCTGGCCATGCCCATCCTGATGCAGACCCTGGGCCACCCGGTGGGCTTCTACACCAGCCTTGTCGGGCCGCAGAACCAGTTTGTGCACCTCTGGGCCTACGACAGCCTGGCCGACTACGAGCACCGATGCCTGGCGCGTGACACGCATCCCGATTTTCCGGCCTACCTGCAGGCCTCGGTCCACCTGATCACGGCCCAGGAGACCCGGTTGGTTCGTGCGGTCCCCATGCCCGGCTGGGCTGGCTCGCCTGCCTGAGCCTGCTTCAGTCTTTGGCCCCCAGCGCCAGCGCCCTTTCGCGACTGGCCTGGAGCGCCATCGGGTCGTCGGCCTGTTTCGTTGGCCAGCCTTGCAGATGGCGTTCGGTCAGGTCGGTCAGGGCGCGGATCCAGTCGGGGCTGTCGTTCAGGCAGTCGATGTAGCTGAACTGCTGGCCGCCCGCGTGCAGGAAGGCTTCGCGCGCCTCCATGTTGATCTCTTCCAGCGTTTCCAGGCAGTCGCTGGTGAAGCCGGGGCAGACCACGTCGACGCTTTTCACGCCCGCCTGGGCCTGCGCGATCAGGGTCGGTTCGGTGTAGGGCTCCAGCCACTTGGCTTTGCCGAAGCGCGACTGGAAGGTGACCTTGTAGCGGTCCTTGGACAGGCCCAGCCGCTCGGCCAGCAGGCGGGCGGTCTTGTGGCATTCGCAGTGGTAGGGGTCGCCCAGCAGCAGGGTGCGCTCCGGCACGCCGTGAAAGCTCATCACCAGTTGCTCGGCCTGGCCGTGGTGCATCCAGTGGGCGCGGATCTTCTTGGCCATGGCTTCGATGTAGCCCGCCTCGTCGTGGTAGCGGTTGATGAAGCGCAGCTCGGGCAGGTTGCGGACCTCACGGGCCCAGTTCATCACACCATCGATCACGCTGGCGGTGGTGGTGGCGCTGTACTGCGGGTAGGCCGGCACGATCAGCACCCGGGTGACGTTTTGCGCCTTGAGTTCGTCGAGCACGGCGGCGATGGAGGGGTTGCCGTAGCGCATGGCATAACGCACCGTGACCTGATGGCCGCGTTCACCGAGGTAGCCGCGCAGCAAGGTGGCCTGCTTGTCGGTCCAGACCTTGAGCGGCGAGCCTTCGGGCGTCCAGACGCTGGCGTACTTGGCGGCCGACTTGGCCGGGCGCACCCTCAAGATGATGCCGTGCAGGATCAGCCACCAGATCGGCTTGGGAATCTCGACCACCCGGTGGTCTCCCAGGAACTCCGCCAGGTAGCGCCGCACCGCCGGGGCGGTGGCTTCGTCGGGGGTACCCAGGTTGCAGAGCACCACGGCCGTGCGGGGCGCTTGGCCATGAGAAAAAGGAGGTTCTTGTTGGAATGCCATGCGCTATTCTCCCGCACACATGAAGACCCCCCACCAAGCACCCCCGAACGGCGCTGGGCTCGACCCCTCGCGCATCCGTGCCATCACCCTGGATCTGGACGACACCTTGTGGCCGATCTGGCCCACCATCGCCCGCGCCGAGGGCGCGCTGCAGGCCTGGCTGAGCGCTCATGCGCCCGCCACCACCCTGCGCGAGTTGCGCAACCAGATGCACCTCACCCGTCCCGATCTCGCGCACGACATGAGTGGTCTGCGCCGCGAATCGATCCGCCTGGTGCTGCAACGGGCCGGCGACGACCCGACGCTGGCCGAACCGGCGTTCGAGGTGTTTTTCGCCGAGCGCCACCGGGTGGACCTGTTTGACGACGCGCTGCCCGCGCTGGCCTGGTTGAGCGACCGCTACCCGTTGGTGGCGGTGTCCAACGGCAATGCCGATGTGCACCGGGTAGGCATCGGTGCGCATTTCCGCGCTTCGCTCAATGCCCACGGATTTGGTGCGGCCAAGCCCGACGCGCGCATCTTCCATGCGGCGGCCGAGGCTGCGGGCGTGGGCGCGCACGAGGTGCTGCACGTCGGTGACGACGCGCACCTGGACGGCGTGGGCGCGCTCGGTGCCGGCATGCAGATCGCCTGGGTCAACCGCGACGGCCACCCCTGGGACCATGCGCCCCTGCAACCCCACATCACCGTCACCGACCTGCTGGCCCTGTGCCGTGCACTCGACCGATGACCTTTCTTGGACCCTTCTCATGAGCCTCACCATCCACGGCATTCCCGCTTCCCGCGCGGTGCGTCCCCTGTGGGCCGCCACCGAACTCGGACTGAACTTCATCCACCAGGCACCCGCACGCCCGAGTTCCTGGCACTCAACCCCAACGGACACATCCCGGTGGTGGTGGATGCGCGCCCCGACGGCGAGGTGGTGGTCTGGGAAAGCATGGCCTGCGCGCTCTACATTGCGCGCCACCACGGCCAGCCCGACGGACAGAGCATCACGCCCGCCACGCCGCGCGAGGACGCCGAGGCGCTGCGCTGGAGCTTCTGGGCCGTGACGGAATGCGAGTCCGACGCGCTCACCGTGCTGATGCATCGCATGGTCATGCCCGCCGACCGGCGCAAGCCCGAGCTGGCCAGCGCGGCCGAGCGCCGCCTGGCCACACCGCTGCAGGTGATCGAACAGCACCTGGAGCGGCAGCGCGCGGCCGGGCAGAGCCACCTGGCCGCTGCCCGCTTCACCGTGGCAGATCTGTGCGTGGCCAGCGTGCTCAACTGGGCACGCCCTTCACACGAGCTGATGTCTGCCCACCCGCTGACGCACGACTGGATCAACCGCTGCATGGCACGGCCCGCGCATTTGGCGGTCAAGGCCCTGGGCACGGCCTGAACGGTTGAGCAGAGTGTGTCACGTCACCCCGCGGTGATCGTCGGACTCTGCGCAGCGGTGCCCCGCAAGGACCCGCTATTCAATGGCCGGGACGTGGTCGGCGAGGGTGGCCCGTGCGCCCGGCCATCTGGCAGGCGCGGCGGTAGGCCAGCAGGGTCTGCTGTGCGCGCCC
>LNFM01010700.1_pt1 | contig 16542 bp, 18 predicted proteins | sample 596031 | NCBI WGS metagenome assembly LNFM01 (sample SAMN04254537, study PRJNA301005) | activated carbon metagenome | isolation source: dual media filters at the Ann Arbor, Michigan drinking water treatment plant | place: USA: Ann Arbor
CGTCGTGGCAACGACGACGGGCCCTCCCCGGAGGAGGGGATCCTCTCGGACGTCAGCCTCGGAGCAGCGACAAGACGGCGCTCGTGGACTGGTTGGCCTGGGCCAACGCCGCGATACCGGACTGATTCAGGATGGAGTAGCGCGTCAGGTTGGCCGACTCTTCGGCGACGTTGGCGTCGCGGATGCGGCTCTCGGCGCCCTTCGTGTTGACGATCTGGCTCTGGGCCAGGCTGATCGCGTAGCTCAGACGGTTCTGCAGCTGACCGACCTGGCCCTGCACGACGCCCAGGTTGGTGATGGCCGTGGTCACGGTCGAGACCGCGATCTGGGCCCCCGCCTGGCTGGAAATCGACTGGCCGGCGAGGCCGAGGGCCGTGATGTCCACGTCGCCGATCGTCCCGGCGACCACGCCGTCGGTCCCGTTGCTGCTCACGAAGACCGAGAAGCCCTGCGTCGCTCCGGCGACGTCCAGACGCGCTACGCGGGATTCGCGCGTGATCTCGCCGAGGACGTCCTGGAACTCGGCGTCCAGCGTGGCGCGCGAGTTCGCGGTGGTCTGGCCCGAGGCGGCCTGGGTGGCCAGCACGGCGAGACGGTCGAGCAGCTTGGACATGTTGTCCAGCGCGCCGTCCTTGATCTGCAGGTCCGACAGGCCGTCGTTGGCGTTGCGCACGCCCTGCTGCAGGACCGCGACGTCCGACCGATACCGGTTCGCGACCGCCAGGCCGGCGGCATCGTCGCCGGAGTAGTTGATGCGGTAGCCGCTCGACACACGGGTGAGGGCCTGACGCAGACCGATGTTGGTCTGGTACAGATTGGCCTGCGCGTTGACCGCAGACACATTGGTGACAACCGAGAACGACGCCATGATGTACTCCTCCGGGAGCGGAGCCTTAAGGGGCTCGCAAAGGGAATCGGCCAGCGTGTGCGGGTCTTGAGCGCGGTAGGCGCACACGCCCCGCACACCGCCCGTTCATCTGCCACCCCGACACAATCCAACTTCCGTGCCCGGTTGCCGTGGTCGCCGCGAGCTGGCCCCGCGTTTGCTCCTGTCCAGCACGGTATGGAGACCTTGATGCCCACACTTCGCGTAGATTCCGCGTTAATCCCGGCCGTGAATGCGCCGATTACCATCGATGCGCTGCTCTCCGCCGTGGAACCCGTCCTCGGCCAGGGGGGGCGCATAGTGACGGCCCTCCGCATCAATGGTGTCGACGAACCGGCATTCCGGGAGCCCGACATCCTGACGCGCAGCCTCGTCGACGTCGACGAGATCGACCTCGAGACGACGCCGGTGGCCGTCCTGGCCTCCTGCGCCCTGGAGGACGCCCTGCGCTACCTGCCGGCCCTCGGAGACGAGGCGCGTGACGTCGCGTCCCAGTTGCGTCGTCCCGATGCCGCCCAGCACCAGCCGGCACTGGCCGGCCTGGCCGACAACCTGGCCCTGCTCGCCGCGCTCGTGCACACCGCCGACATGTGGGCGCGACACGCAGGCTTGGCAGGGGGCGACTGGTTGGGGGACGATGTGGCCGCCGTCGAGCGTGTGGCCGAGGTGCTCGAGACGAGCGCTCGCGCCGGGGACTGGGTGTCCGCGGCTGACGCACTGGAGTACGACCTGACCGCGGCCCTCGAGGCCTGGCAGGTCCGGTTGGCCGAAGGGCAGGTCCAGGTCCGGGCACTGGTGCCCGTGCCGAGCGCCTGACCCCGCAGGACCCCGAGTCGCACCTATGTCCACCGGCCCCCGGGCCCAGACTGGCCCCGCCTTCGTTCCGCTTGCCCGCCCGGACATGGGCGAGGCCGAGTTGTCGGCCGTCGCCGAGGTCCTGGCCTCGGGCTGGCTGACCACCGGGCCGCGCGTGAAGGCGTTCGAGGCAGCGTTTGCCCAGCACGTGGGGGCGCCGGAGGCCGTGGCCCTCAACTCCTGCACCGCCGGTCTCCATCTGGCCCTGCTGGCCTGCGGCGTGGCGCCGGGCGACGAGGTGGTCACGCCGCCGCTGACGTTCTGCGCCACGGCCAACGCGATCCTGCACGCAGGCGCCACCCCGGTGTTCGCCGACGTGGATCGGGACACCGGCACGCTGTCGATCGCCGCGGCGACGGCGGCCCTCACGCCGCGCACGCGGGTGCTGCTGCCGGTCCACCATGCGGGGCGGCCTGCCGACCCGCTCGCGTTCCGGGCCCTGGCCGACGGCCACGGCCTCCGCGTCGTCGAGGACGCCGCGCACTGCGTCGACGCCAGCGTGGACGGGCAGCGCATCGGCACCATCGCCGACTTCACCGCCTTCAGCTTCTACTCGACCAAGAACCTGGCCACGGGCGAGGGCGGGATGGTGACCACGGCGTCGGCCGACGACGCCGACTGGATGCGGGTGGCGGCGCTGCACGGCCTCTCGCGCGATGCGTGGGCGCGCTACGCACCGGGGGCGCCGGCGCAGTACGACGTCGTGATGGCCGGCTTCAAGTACAACATGATGGACCTGCAGGCGGCCCTCGGCCTGGCGCAGCTCGCGCGGCTCGCCGAGATGCAGGCCCACCGCGCCCGCCTGTGGGATCGGTACGAATCGGGGCTGCGGGCCCTGCCGCTGGGGCGCCCGGCGCCGATGCCGGCGGGCTGGACGCACGCGCGCCACCTCTACACCGTGATGGTGGAGCCCGATCGGTGCGGCTGGACGCGGGATGCGCTCCAGGCAGCGCTCGGCCGCGAGGGCATCGGCACGAGCGTCCACTTCCGCGCGCTGCATCTGCACTCCTACTACGCGCAACGGTTCTCCCTCGCCCGTGGCATGTTCCCCAACGCGGAGCACCACAGCGACCATGCCCTGTCGCTCCCGTTCTGGAGCGGGATGCCCCTGGCCGATGCCGATCGCGTCGTCGAGACGATCGCGCGGCTGCTGTCCGGACGCGCATGATTTACGCGCTGTTTCGGGTCGCCGCCGGGCCCCGCCTCGGCCACGGACACCTCCGGCGCGCGGAGGTCCTCGCCCGGTCGCTCCGTCGCCCGTCCCTCGTCAGCGTCCGCGGTGGCGGTGCCCCCACCTGTCTGCGCCGGGCCCCGGCGGGCGCCCCTGGCACGGTGCTCGACCGGGTACGCCCGGCGGTCCTGGTGCTCGACGACCCCCACGCCACGTCAGGGCGCGCGTGGCTCGCGGCGGCCCGTCGGCGCGGGGTGCCGGTGGTGAGCCTGCACGACCTCGGTCGCGGCCGACTGGCCACCACGCTGGCCATCGATGGCAGTGTCACGAGCCCCGCCGCTGGCTGGCCTGCGGCTCGCACCCTGCGCGGTCTCCCGTTTGCCGTCATCCGGCCTCCGCGGCGCGCCCGCGTCGCCCGTGTCGTCACCACGGTGCTGATCTCGCTCGGCGGCGGTCCGCGCGCCTCCTGGGCCCGCGCCGTGGCGGCCGAACTGATCCGCCGACGGCCGAAACTGATGGTGTTCGCCACTGGCTCGGCCGACGCAGGCGCCGATCGGGTGGCGCCGCCGACGATGGTCGCGGCGCCCGACGGACTCGCGCCGTGGCTCGCGCGTGTCGATGTGGCGATCGTGGGAGGCGGGGTGTCGCTGTACGAAGCCGTGGCTGCAGGTGTCCCGACGGTGGCGGTGCCGGTGGTGCCGGCGCAGCGCCCGACGATTCGCGGCTTTGCGGCGCGCCGACTGACCGTCGACGCCGGCGGTCCTTCGGCGTCCCTGCGCGCCCTTGCGCGGCGGATCGGCGACCGCTTCGAGCGGATCGCCGACGACGCTGCCGGGCGGCGCCACGTCAGGCAGGCGGGGCCGCGTGCCGTGGATGGCCGCGGCGCCCGGCGCGTGGCACGAGAGATTGCCGATCCGACTGCCGTCATCTTCGACCTCGATGACACCCTCTATCCGGAGCGGCGCTTCGCGCTCAGCGGCTATGCGGCCGTGTCACAGGCGATCGCCGCCGAGACCGGCATGCCGGCGCGGGTGATCTTCCGCTTTCTGGTGCGCCGGTTCCGGGACCATGGGCGGGAAGGGCTCTTCCAGGCCCTGTGCCGGGCCTTCGCCCTCCCGAGTGGCGATGTGCCGCGCCTGGTGGAGATCCTGCGCACTCACCGACCGCGGTTGCGGTTGCCGCGTCGTTCACGCGACCTGCTGGTCGGACTGCGCGCCAGTGGGCACCGGTTGGGTGTGCTGACCAACGGCCTGCCGGCGACGCAGCGGGCCAAGGTGGCCGCCCTGCAGCTCGAGCCCTTCGTCGATGCGGTGGTCTACGCGCAGGAGCACGCGCCCGACGGCAAGCCGGCGCGCGTGTGCTTCACCGCCGTGCTCGGCCGCCTCGGCGTCGAGGCGGCGCGGGCGGTCTTCGTCGGCGACCATCCCGAGAAGGACATCGCCGGAGCGGCCGCCGCCGGCCTCCACCCGATTCACGTGGTGCATCGTCGGATCGATCCGCCGGCCGACGCGACCGCCGTCGTCGTCGGTCTCGCGGCGGTGCCGGCTCGGGTCGCGCACGTGCTGGAGACACGTCATGCCGCTCCCTGCTGAGATCGCCGGGCACTCCATCGCCCCCGGCGGGCCGATGCGGGTGGTGGCCGAGATCGGCTTGAACCACAACGGGGACATCGACCTCGCGCGGCGGCTGGTGGACGCGTGCGCGGACGCGGGGGCCTGGGCCGTCAAGCTGCAGGTCTTCGATGCGCGCGAGTTGCTGGTGGCCGACGCCCCGGCGCCGGCCCACGTGCGCGCGGCGTCGTTGCGTGACTTCTTCGCGCAGTTCGAATTGCAGCCCGAGGCGTACGCCACCCTGCTGGCGCAGGCCCGCGCCCGCGGTCTGGTGACCATCGCCACCGCCTTCGACAGCGACGCGGTCACGCTGCTGCAGGGACTCGGCATCGATGCGTTCAAGGTGGCCAGCGGCGACCTGACGCACGTGCTGCTGATCGAACAGGTCGCGCGCACAGGGTTACCCGTCATGCTCTCGACGGGGATGAGCACCGAGAGCGACGTCTGGAACGCGGTGGATTGGGCGGTCGGGGCCGGGGCGCGGTCGCTGTCGCTGCTGCACTGCGTGTCGGCCTACCCGACCCCGGACGCCGCGCAGAACCTCCGTGCGGTGGCCACGCTCGCGCGCGAGTACAAGCTGCCGACGGGCCTGTCGGATCACGGCATGGGCGCCGATGCCGCGCTGCTGGCCTACGCGCAGGGCGCCACGCTGTACGAGCGCCACGTCTGCCTGCCAGGCACCGGGGCCATCGACGAGCCGGTGTCGTCGACGCCCGACCAACTGGAGGACATCGTGCGCCGCCTGGCGCGTGCGCACGAGGCGATGGGCGACGGCAAGCGGGTGCCTGCCGAGGCGGAGCGGCCCAACATCATCCCCAGTCGGCGCGGCCTGTATGCCCGCCGCGCGCTCCCCGCGGGCACGGTCGTCGTGGCTGACGACGTCGCGGCGCTGCGGCCGGCCGGCGCGCTGGGGGCCGAGTACGCGCGGGCCCTCATCGGGTGTCGGCTGCCGCGGGCGCTGGCCGCGGGCGACCCCTTCGAGCCGGGCGATCTCGGGACGCCGCCGCGAGGGCGCGGGTGATCGCGCCCAACGTTCTGGTCACGGCGGCCTCGCGTCGCGTCGCGCTCGTCCGTGCCTTGCAGGGCGCGCTGACGCGACTCACCCCCCTTGGCCAGGTGATCGCCACCGACATCGACCCGTTCTCGCCGGCCGTGCACCTGGCCGACGCCGCGCAGGAAGTGCCGCGCAGCGACCATCCGGCCTACGTGGAGGCGCTCCTGGCCGTGTGCGCCACGCACGACGTCGGCGTGCTGGTGCCGACCATCGACGACGAACTGGAGATCATCGCGGCCGCCGCCGGGCGTTTTGCCGACGCCGGCGTCGTGGTGATGGCGCCGCACGTCGAGACGGCCCGCATCTGCCGCGACAAGTTGCTGACCGCAGCGCACCTCGAACGCCATGGCGTCCGCGTCGCCGTGACGTGGTCAGAGGCGGACGTGCGCGCCCAGCCCCCGCCGCCGCCGCTGTTCATCAAGCCGCGCACGGGCCGCGGCAGTGTCGGGGCCTACCGCGTCAGGAGCCTCGAGCACCTGCGGTTCTTCCTCGACTACGTGCCGGACCCGGTCGTGCAGGAGTATCTGGACGGGCCCGAGTACACCATCGATCTCTTCTGCGATCTCGAGGGGCGCGCCGTGGCCGCCGTGCCGCGCGAGCGGCTCGTGATCCGGTCGGGCGTGACCGACCGTGGCCGCACCGTGCGGAGCCAGGTGCTGATCGATCTCGCGCTGCGCTGCGCGGAGGTGTTGCAGTTCCGGGGCGCCGTCAACGTCCAGTGCCGGGTCGTCGACGGCACGCCGGTCATCTTCGAGATCAATCCGCGGTTCAGCGGCGGCATCCAGCTGACCATCGCCGCCGGGGCCGATTTCGCCGAGTGGACCATTCGTGTCGCGCGTGGCGAGGTCGTGACGCCCTGCGTCGGTGCGTTCACCGACGGCCTGCGCATGAGCAGCTACGAATCCTCGCTGTTCCTCACGGACGCCGACGCGCGGGTCCTCGAACGGGCCGACCCCACGGTGGCGCCGGAGCGGCCATGACGTCGCCGGCCCGGGCCGTCGTCATCCTGCAGGCCCGGCTCGGGTCGCACCGCCTCCCGGGCAAGGTGCTCGCTCCCCTCGGCGCCTGGACCCTGGTCGAGTACTGCGTGGCCCGCCTGGTTGCCGCCGACGTCGGTCCGGTGGTCCTGGCCACCACGACCAACCCCGAGGATCAGGCGCTGCTCGCCCTCGGCGCGCGCCTCGGCATCCCCACCTGGGCTGGACCGGTCGACGACGTGCTGGCGAGGTATGTGGAGGCGGCGGCGGCGTGGCCGGACGCCGAGTATGTGCTGCGGGCGACCGCTGACAACCCCTTCGTGGACGTGGGCACCTCCGGGCGCCTCCTCAAGGCCCTGTCCGACGGTGCCGATTACGCCGTCGAGGAGGCGCTGCCAGTGGGCACTGCCGTGGAGGGTATCCGGCGCACCGTCCTGCTGCAGGCGGAGCGGGAGGCCGACGCGCCCTACGACCGTGAGCACGTCACCCCCTGGGTCCGCCGGACCGACGGGATCGTGCGCGTGACCCCCCTGGCTCCTCCGGACGTACGCGCTCCGGACCTGCGACTGACCGTGGATACTGCCGACGACCTCGCCCTTGCCCGACGCCTCGTGATGGATCTCGAGGCCGGTGGTCGCGACGCACGTCTGGCCCCGCTCTCCGAGGTCATCGCCGCCGCTCGGCGGCTGGCGATGGGGGAGGGCACATGATTCGCGTGACTCGCCTCGACGGGACGCCCCTGCTGGTCAACATCGACCAGATCACCTGGATCGAGTTCAATCCCGACACCGTCATCGCCCTCGCCAACGGCGAGAAGCTGCTCGTGCGCGATGCCCCGGACGACATCGTCAGCCGCGTGCAGGACTACAAGCGCGGCCTGCTGGTGCCGCCGGTGCGCGAACGTCGCGGGGAGGTCACGGCGCTGCGCGCCGTGGAGTAGCCCGTGGCTGCCCGCCGCACGCGCGCCTACGACCCGCTGTCGCTCATCGGCCTGCCGCTCGGTCTGCTGATGATCGTGGGCGGCCACGTGGCCGAAGGGGGCAAGATCGGCTCGCTGCTCCAGGGAGCGGCGGCGTTGATCGTCTTTGGCGGCACGCTCGGCGCGGTCCTGCTGAGTCATCCCCTGCGGGACGTCAAGGCGGCGTGGCGCAGCCTGCGTGACGTGTTCGTGGACGACCTGCTCCCGGCCACCCAGGTGCTCGATGCCATCGGCCGTCTGGCGGTCAAGGCACGCAAGGACGGCATCCTCTCGCTCGAGGTCGAGCTCGACTCGCTGTCGGACCCCTTCATGCGGCGCGGCCTCCGCCTCGCCGTCGACGGCACCAACCCGACGACGCTGCGCAACATGCTCGAGGCCGAGAACGACGGCCGCGAGGAGTTCGAGGAGGGACCGGCCCGCGTCTACGAGGCGGCCGGAGGCTATGCGCCGACCGTGGGCATTCTCGGCGCCGTGCTCGGTCTCATCCACGTCATGGAGAACCTCAGCGATCCGAGCAAGCTCGGGTCGGGGATCGCCGTGGCGTTCGTCGCCACCGTCTACGGCGTCGGGTCGGCCAATCTGATCCTGCTGCCGATTGCCGCCAAGCTTCGCGGCCGGGCGCTGCGGCGCGCCCGCCGGCGCGAGGTGATTCTGGAGGGCGTCCTGGCCATCCAGGAGGGCCAGAATCCCCGCCTCATCGATCAGAAACTGCGAGGCCTGCTGGCCGCCGAAGAGGCCGCGCCGCAGGCGGGGGCGCGCCGGAGGGCGGCGTGACCGGCCGACGCGTGCGCCGACGTCGCCATGCCGCGCCGGCGGTGAGCCACGAGCGCTGGCTGGTGTCGTACGCGGACTTCATCACGCTGCTGTTCGCGTTCTTCACCACGATGTACGCCATCTCCACGGTCGACGCCCGCAAGCTGTCGTCGATGGTGGACTCGATGCAGGTGGCCTTCGACTCGCGCGGCATCGCCATCCCCGCGCCCGACTCGGTGCCGCCTCGCAAGGCCACCGACGACAGGGTGCCCGCCCTCAGCGACGAGCAGCGTGAACGGGCGCTGGCCCAGCAGCTGCGCGAACGGCTCCAGGGGTCGTCGGTCGACGTCACCATCGACCATCGCGGCATCGTCGTCTCGATCAACGAGGCCGGCAGTTTCTCGACCGGCAGCGCCGATCTGTCGCCGGTCGCCCGCGAGGTGCTGGGGCAGCTGGCCACGACCCTCGGGCGTGATGCCCAGATGAAGCTGCGCGTCGAGGGCCACACCGACGATGTGCCGATTCAGAGCGGACGCTACGGCTCGAACTGGGACCTCTCGACGGCGCGCGCCACCTCCGTCGTGAGCTACCTGGTGGAGCAGGTCGGCATCGCGCCGCAGCGCCTGTCGGCGGCGGGCTATGGAGAGTTCCACCCGCGGGTGGACAATCGCACGGCCGCCGACCGGGCCCGCAACCGCCGGGTGGACATCGTGATTCTGAACGACGCCACCGCCGCCAGCGAGGAGCCGCGCCTGCGGCGGCCGGGCGCCGGATCCAGCGAGAGTGCACCGTCCACGCTGCCGAGCGGCCGGGTCTTCGCGGGCTGATAACATCCCGAAGCGCATGCGGATCGCGCTTCTCCAGCTCAACCCGACCGTCGGGGCCCTCGAGGCCAATGCGACCCGCATCGAGGCGGCCGTCAGGGCCGTCAGGGGGACCGTCGACGTGTGCGTCACGCCGGAGATGGCCCTGACCGGCTATCCGCCGCGTGACCTGCTGCTGGTGCCGGGGTTCGTCGCGCGAGGGCAGGAGGTCGCTGCTCGACTGGCCGCGGCGCTCGCCGGTGGCCCCTCGGTCCTGCTCGGGATGCCCATCCCCTCGGGCGTCGAAGCGGGACGCCCCCTGCTCAATGCGGCGGTCCATCTGCATGCCGGCGTGGTGGGGCAGTCGTTCGCCAAGTCGCTGCTGCCGACGTACGACGTGTTCGACGAGGACCGCTATTTCGAGCCCGGGCTGGCCGTCGAGGCGCTGACGGTCGGCGACCACCGGGCCGCCGTGAGCATCTGCGAGGACGTCTGGAACGACCCCGACGTCTGGACGACGCGCCGCTACGGTGGCGACCCGGTGGCGGCCTTGCGCGCGCTGGCCACGCCGGTGCTCCTGAACATGTCGGCGTCGCCCTACGCCCAGGGCAAGCTGGCGCAGCGCGAGCACCTGCTGGCCCATCTGGCGCGCAAGTACGGCGTCTGGGCCTGCTACGCCAATCAGGTCGGCGCCAACGACGACCTCGTCTTCGACGGGCGCAGTCTGGCCTTCTCGCCCGACGGCGTGTGCGTCGGCCGGGCGGCCGCGTTCGCCGAGGACACGCTGATCGTCGACACGGCGGCCCCGGCCACGGCCGTGGCCCCCTGGGACGCCCCGGTCGAGGCCGAGGTCTTTGCCGCCCTGGTGCTCGGGGTGCGGGACTACGCGCGCAAGTGCGGATTCACGAAGGCCCTGCTCGGCCTGTCGGGCGGGATCGACTCGGCACTGACGGCGGTCGTCGCCGTCGAGGCCCTCGGGCGCGAGCACGTCACCGGCGTGCTCATGCCGTCGCCCTTTTCGAGCGAGGGCAGTCTCACGGATGCTCGAGCCCTCGCCGAGGCGCTGGGCATGGCGACCCACGAACTGCCCATCGCCCCGGTCATGGCCGCCTTCGATGACGTGCTGGCCGCCCCGTTCGCGGGGCGCCCAGCCGACGTGACGGAGGAGAACCTGCAGGCGCGCATCCGGGGATCCCTGCTGATGGCGCTCTCCAACAAGACCGGCGCCCTGCTGCTCACGACCGGCAACAAGTCGGAACTCGCCACCGGGTACTGCACGCTGTACGGCGACATGAACGGCGCCCTGGCGGTGATTGCCGATGTCTACAAGACGCTGGTGTACCGTCTCGCGCGCTGGGTCAACCGCGGCGGCGTCGTGATTCCCCCGTCCACCATCGACAAGGCCCCGTCGGCGGAACTGCGGCCGAATCAGACGGATCAGGACAGCCTGCCGCCTTACGACGTGCTCGACGCCATCCTCGTGCGCCACGTGGAGCAGTGCGTGGATGGCCCCGGACTCGAGGCCGCCGGCTTCGACCCCGAGGTGGTGCGGCGGGTGCTTCACCTCGTTCGCATCTCCGAGTTCAAGCGCAAGCAGGCCGCGCCCGTCCTCAAGGTCACGCCAAGGGCGTTCGGCACGGGGTGGCGCATGCCGATCGCGCGCGGCACCTGGGGCTGAGCCGCGGACCGGGGGCGTCAGGCTCCCGGTCTGGGCTACCAGCCAGAGTGGTCGACTCCCGCGTCGTGCCCACGCATTGAAGGAGCGGCCCCGGCCGGCCGATTGCCCGTCCGGAGGGACAGGTCAGACCTGGTTCCCGCTTCCGGAGCGCACATGCACGGCTTTCCCGACGATTCTTCCTTGCTGTCTCTCGTCTCCCCGCCTCCAGATCGCTCGCGCACGGGGACGCTCGACGACCCGACGGGCGTCCTGCGCCACGTCCAGGGCTTGTTGACGGCCGCGGCGGAGGGGGGAGTGAGCTCGACGGCGCTGTTGCTGTCGGTCCTGGCGCGGCGCGACCGCGCCCTCGCGGCGCGCGCCCGTCGCACGGCCGAATGGGCGCGGCTGCTGGCCGAATGCCTCGGGCGTGAGGACCTGGCCAGGGAGGCCCACGACGTGGCGCTGCTGGCCGACATCGGGCACCTCGCCGTGGTGGCGTCCTTCGACAACCCGTGGCTGGAGTGGCAACGCCGCCGCGCCTCCCACGATCTCCTGCAGGCCGTGCCGGACCTGGCGCACCTGGCGCCCGCCGTTCTGTCGGTCAGCGAGCGGTTCGACGGCGACGGCATCCCGCTCGGACTGCACGGCGACGAGATTCCCCTGACGGCGCGCATCGCCCGGCTGGTGCGCGATTTCGATCTGGCGAGCCACGGCTGGTGGCCTGGCCAACCCGCGGCCGTCAGCGCGCGGGCCTGTTCCGACCTGGTGTCGCTGGCGGGGCAGACCCTGGATCCAGCGCTGGTACATACCTGGCTGCGTGTCCTGGACCGCGAAGTCGCGGCCGATGTGGCCTAGAAGAGGGACGCGTCCATGCTCGTGATTGTGGGTTCACTCATCGTGCTCGGGTCCGTCGCCGGCGGTTTCATGATGCACGGCGGCGTTCTGGGCGCCCTGTGGCAGCTCAACGAAGTGATCATCATCGGCGGTGCGGCCATCGGGGCGATGATCATCGGCACGCCGATCTCGCTCATCAAGGCGCTGATCGCCCGCTTCGGCGGCTTCTTCAAGAGCCCGCCGACCAAGGATCTCTATCTCGACCTGCTGGCCCTTCAGTACCAGCTCTATCGCTTGACGCAGCAGTCGGGCGTGATGGCCCTCGAAGCGCACGTCGAGGAACCGGAGAAGAGCACCATCTTCAGCAAGTTCCCGACGTTCCTGGCCAACCACCACGCGGTGGCGTTCCTGTCGGACTCGGTGCGCGTCATCATCCTCGGCGGCGTCACGCCGCACGACCTCGAGTCCCTGATGGACGAGGACCTCGAGGTGCATCACCACGAATCGCTCAAGCCGGCCCAGGCGCTGGCCAAGGTGGCCGACGCGCTGCCCGGCCTCGGCATCGTCGCCGCGGTGCTCGGCATCGTCATCACGATGCAGGCCATCGGCGGACCGCCGGAAGAGATCGGCCACAGCGTCGCGGCGGCGCTCGTCGGGACGTTCCTCGGCATCCTCGCCTCCTACGGCTTCGTGCAGCCGATGTCGAGCGCCATGGAGCATGCGGTCGATGCCGAAGGCCGCTACCTGGTCTGCATCAAGGCGGGTCTGCTGGCCGTGTACAAGGGCTTCCCGCCGGCGATTGCCGTCGAGTTCGCGCGCCGGACCCTGCCCGAGGACGTGCGCCCGACCTTCACGGAATCCGAGCAGGCCTGCAAGGGACAGAAGGACGCGGCTGCGGCCGCCTAGGACATCGCCATGGCTGCCCAGCACGCACCGGTCATCATCGTCAAGAAGGTGAAGGGGGGCCACGGTGGCCACCACGGCGGCGCCTGGAAGGTGGCCTACGCCGACTTCGTGACGGCGATGATGGCCTTCTTCCTGGTGATGTGGCTCGTCAACCAGAGCCCCGCCGTCAAGAACTCGGTGCAGTCGTACTTCCAGGACCCCGGGGTCTTCGAGTACGACCACGGGCGCTCACCGATCGCCGCCGGCGCCGGCATCGTCGGCAACGGTGGTGGCGGGCAGGGCAGCGACGTGGCCGCGGCCACGGCCGCGCTCGAGCGAGCCGCCGAGCGCATCAAGGAACAGATCAAGGCCATCCCCGGCTTCAAGAACCTCGAGTCGCAGATCGAAGTCAAGGTGACCGCCGAGGGGTTGCGCATCGAACTGCAGGAGGGCGGTCAGTCTACGTTCTTCGATTCGGGCAGTTCGCACGTCAAGGCCGAGACGCGCGAGGTGCTGGCCGTGATCGGCCGTGAACTCGCCTCGTTGCCGCAGGGAATCGCGGTGGAAGGGCACACCGATGCGGCGCCGTTCGGCCGCGACCGGTCCTACACGAACTGGGAACTGTCGGCCGACCGCGCCAACGCGGCCCGACGGATCATGGAAGAGGCGGGCATGCCCGCCGGTCACGTCAAGGCCATCCGCGGGTTCGCCGATACCATCCTGCGGACCCCCGACGAGCCGTTCGACCCGCGCAATCGCCGGGTGTCGATCGTGGTCCAGAACGAGAAGGCCGCACGCGCGGCCAAGGCCGCCGGATCGGTCCCCGGCGCTCCCGAGGCGACCGGGGCGGAGCCGGCCGCGGCCAGCGAGCCGGCGCACCCGGCCGAGGAGCACGCGCCGCCCGCCGCGACACCGAAAGCGGCCGCGCCCGCCGCGCATTGATCGACCGGTGGCACGCCACGCGCGACACGTCTTCCGGACGCGGGCGGGGCAGCGGCCCGGCGTCCGCCGCGCGGCAGGGGTGGTACCGTACAGCCCAACGTGCTGTCGAGGGACCACTACGACTTCGTCGTGATCGACATCATGATGCCGATCATGGATGCCTCGAGACGCTGGAGGCCATCCGCAGCACGCCCGAACTGCGCAACCTGCCGTGATGGTGCTGTCGGCCGTCCGTGACGAGGCCCAGGTGCGGCAACTGGTGAAGCTCGGCGTCAGTGCCTATCTCACCAAGCCCCTGCGCCCCTCGGACGCCGCCGTCCGCGTCCAGCGCTTCGTGGCCACCCTCGGCACGAGCACCCACACCCCACAGCAGGGACAGGGGCGATCACTCCTGGGCCTGCAAGATGGGGCGCGGCTGCTGGTGGTCGACTCGAAGCCAGGCCCGCCGTGATCCTGCTCGGACAGAAGCTCGGCGCCGTCGCCGCGCCGATGTTCCTGCGAAAGTTGCGCAGCCTGCCCGGTCTGGCCAGCGTGCCGGTGGTCGTGGCCGGCTCGCGCGGTGGCGAGGATCCGCCCGCCGACGCCGACGCCGTCATCCAGCGTACGTTCATCCCGGACGCGTTCAAGAAGCAGTTCGCCACGCTCGTGACCGGTGGGACGCCGGAGCCGGGTGCTGCTCGCCCGCCCGGAGTTGCGCCCGCAGATGATCTCGGCCACCGAGCGGGAGATGGGGGAGCGGATGACCGCGCTCTTCCTCCAGGGGGCCGACGTGGTCACGCCGATTGCCGAGACCTGGGCCGCGGTCGGGTTCCACAACGCCTCGGGCGACGTCAAGTTCACGACCTTCGTGCGGCCGATTCTGCGCGGCGCGCCGGGCTCCGGGGCGCTCTGACGCGCGGCACCGTCTCCCCCCGGGGGTGATGGGGCCTCCCGGTCGTGCCGATTTCGCCCTAGTGATGCTGCGCGTCCGATGTCCATTCGTGCCTGCGTCCGGGGAACGGCCATGAAGGCGCTGGTCGTCGACGATCAGGCCAACGTCCGCCTGTTGCTCTCGCACATCCTGCGGACGAGGAACGGGTGCACGGTCAGCGTGGCCGCCAACGGCCGGGAGGCCCTCGCCCTGCTCGTGCGCGAGAGCTTCGACATCGTCGTCCTCGACCTGCTGATGCCGGTCCTCGATGGTGTCGAGACCCTGACCGTGATTCGCCGCACGCCGGCGCTCAGCCAGACACCGGTGATCGTCCTCTCGGCGGTGCGTGACGAGCGGAAGGTCCGGCAGTTGCTCCGACTCGGCATTGCGGCCTATCTCACCAAGCCCCTGCGTCCTCTCGACGTCGCCGAACGGATCCAGCAGATTCTCGACCGTCTCGGTGACGCCCCCGCGGTGGCCGATGATGGTCCTGCCGAGCGGGCGCTGGCGGCGCGGGCCGACCTCCGGCCGCAGATGATTGCCGCCACCGAGCAGCTGTTCGGCCTCATGCTCGGCATCGAGGTGGGGGCCGCGGGGACTCGCGAGCCACTGACGTCGGGCGACGATGTCGCCTCGGCCGTGTTGCGGCTGGAGCGCGAGGCCGTCGATCTGGAATTTGCCATCACGGCGCCGCGGGCGATGAGCGAACGCATGACGGCGCAATATCTGCAGGCGGGTGACGTGGTGACCGACGCCGACGTCTCCGCCACCCTTCGGGAGTTCGCCACGATCATCGGCGGCCGGCTGCAGACCGCCCTGCGCCAGCGCGGCGATGTGGTGTCGCTCGGTGAGCCCACGGTGTCGCGCCTCGGCGCGGAGGCCTGTGAGCGCGCCGGGGGCATTCGTGTCACGTACACGTCGTCGGCGCACGACCTTCGATTCATGACCACACTGCGGGCGGTGCCGGGCGCGCGCCTGGCCCGGACCGTACAGGATGCGGATCGCCGCATCGAGGACCCTGCGCATGTACACGCCGCCACCCCAGCCACCGCCGGTTGACCCCGAGGTGATCGAGATGCTCGCTTCCCTGCAGGAACCGGGCGAACCCGATCTCGTCGCGGAGTTGGTCACCCTCTTCCTCCGGGACACGCCGGAGCGTCTGCGCGATCTGCAGGCTCGGCCCCTGGACGCCGGGCACGCCTCGCGCGTGGCCCATGCCGTCAAGGGCAGTGCCGGCAACCTCGGTGCCACCCAGTTGCAGGATCTCGCCAGTGCCCTGGAGCAGGCGGGCCATCGTGGGGACAGCGCCGACGCGCTGGCCCGACTGGCCGACGCCATCGACGTGGAGTTCGCGCGCGTCGCCGCGCATCTCGAGGCCCTGCTCGCCGAGCGGGCCCACGGCGCGGAGTAGGTCAGGTCCTCCTGACGGACCGACCTGTCGGCCCACCGACCCCAGCACACACACGACACCACGCACCAGGACACCGCCCAGGAACTGATGGTCCTGCGCGGCCAGCTGGCCGCACTGGACCGCAGCCAGGCCGTCATCGAGTTCGAGCTCGATGGCACCATCATCACGGCCAACGACAACTTCCTCGGCGCGCCGGGCTATGCCGCCAGCCGTGAGTACCAGCAGTTCTGGGCCGACCTGCGGGCCGGCCGATACCAGGCCGCCGAGTACAAGCGTCTCGGCAAGGGTGGCAAGGAAGTCTGGATTCAGGCGCCCTACAACCCGATCCTCGACATGAACGGCAAGCCGTTCAAGGTCGTCAAGCACGCCACCGACATCACCGAGCGCATTCGTCAGCAGGAGCGCCTGCACAAGCTGCTCGAGCAGTTCGCCGGCCACGCCGACACCCTCGCCAGTTCGGCCGAGGAGCTCACCGCGACCGCCACCCAGATGGGGGCCAACGCCGAGGAGACCTCGGCCCAGGCCAACGTCGTGTCGGCGGCCTCCGAGCAGGTGAGTCGCAACGTCCAGACGGTGGCCACGGGCACCGAGGAGATGGGCGCGAGTATCCGCGAGATCGCCAAGAACGCCGCGGACGCGGCCCGGGTGGCGGGGCAGGCGGTACGGGTGGCCGACACGACCAACACCACGGTCGGCAAGCTCGGCGAGAGCAGCGCAGAGATCGGCAAGGTCATCAAGGTGATCACGTCGATCGCGCAGCAGACCACCCTGCTGGCGCTCAACGCCACGATCGAGGCGGCGCGCGCCGGCGAAGC
>LNFM01007792.1_pt1 | contig 16541 bp, 13 predicted proteins | sample 596031 | NCBI WGS metagenome assembly LNFM01 (sample SAMN04254537, study PRJNA301005) | activated carbon metagenome | isolation source: dual media filters at the Ann Arbor, Michigan drinking water treatment plant | place: USA: Ann Arbor
AAAGTAATATTATACCAGTAATCATCTGAAGGTGCTAAATTACCATTATAAGTTCCGTCCCAACCTTGACCAATAGCTGATATTTGTTTTACTAATTTACCATATCTATCATATATATGTATAACGGAGTTAGAATAGAATTGCTCATTCGCGCCTTTAATATTCCAGGTGTCATTAAACCCATCACCATTTGGAGTAAAATATTGAGGAACTCCTAAAACAGAAATTAATTGTTCTGTTATTCCACATCCATTTAAATCTTTTACATAAACAGTATGGAATCCCATTGGTACATTGTTAAAAATATTTGAATCTTGATAAGGTCCATAAGGCTCTTGAATACTATAAACATAATCACCATTTCCAGATACAATTACCTCTACAGAATTATTTTCAGATAAATCAATAATATTGATATCATCAATTGTTGCAATTACTGAAGTGGTAACTTCAATTGTTCTCGTTTTTGGGCAACCCAATGAATTGGTAACAACAACTGTATAAGTTCCACCAGTATTAACAGTTATAGAATAATTTGTTTCACCTACCAGTATATTTCCTTCTAAATACCATTGGTATGTGTAGGCACTTGAAGGTGTTGCATCTGTAATACCAGCATCTAATGTTACCGTGAAAGTTGGCAGATTGGTACAAACAAGTTGATTTGCCCAACCATTTTGATTGATATCAATATTTGGAGTTGGATTTACAACAAAATTTAAAATTGTAGAAACCGGACAACTTGGGTTTAAAGGATTTGTTAATGTTAAGGTTACATTTTGAGTTCCAGTTGTAAAAGTTGGTGGTAAATTATTCAGAATTACTGTACCATCTTGAAGTGTAAAAGATATATCAAACCCAGTTTGTCCTTGCAAAATTGTTGGAAGTATATTAGTTGTATCAAAATCTAATAACCCATCTTGGTCAGCAGGATCGGTTTCATCATCACAAAATGTTAATTGATTTGGTAACAATGGAAATATTTGTGGCAAATCATCTACTATAAACTGAATTGTTTTCTCATAATAGCAAGGACCATCTGTTGCTAATGAAGGATTATTAGTTAATCTTACTGTAATAGTTTGAGAAGTATTTACAGAAAAAGGATTTGTCATAGCAAATTGAACTCCAGTTGCATCGTAATAGGTTACGTCAATATTTGTTTGACCTTGAAGAATATCGCTCTCAAGAGTTGAAGTATCGAATCCGTAAATTCCATCATGGTCGTCATCACAATGGCGAATGACATTATTTACCCCAACTGTATTGAAAACAGGAGTTGGTTCAACGATAACATTAAAAGTTTTGAAACCATAACATCCGTTATTAATATTGCTATCTACACGCACCCAAATGGTTTGTGAATTTGGATAGCCAATATTTCTATAATTTGAAATATTTGTTATAGCTAATGAATTACCATTACTATCATTTTCAGCATTAAAATCAGCCAGATTTTTATAAAATTTTATTGTAAAATCTGAAGTTGGTGTTGGTAATTGAGCTAAAGTGTTGTTGTATATTTGCGTCAAGTCAAATGTTGCAATTCCATCATATTCGTTATTGGTTGCATTAATATAATCATCACATTTTACTTGATTAGGTATGATAAAACTAGCTGGTAATTGTGGTGTAGATACTATCAAGTCTAATCTTGCGATACTGGGACAGTTATTTGCATTTTGGACTCTTACCCACACGGATGTGTTACTTGTTGTAAATGCTAATGGGCTTGAAATTAAAAATGCAGTATCATTGGTTTGAGCAGCAGTTTGATTTGTGAAAAAAGTAAAAGTTTCACTTGCTGAATTAGTAGAAATAAACGTATTTTTCTCAGTTAAATTGAAGGTAGAAATACCATCAGTATTATCATCACATTGTATTAATGATAATGGTGAAACCACCACTGGTAATGCATAAATTGATAAAGAAGCATCACCAGAAATCAGTCCGCAAGAGTTTCCTATTCTATTTAATATTACTCTGTATTTATAACCTGCCATTGACATTGTGATGTTATTTACAGCTAAAACATCAGTTGTTGCACCGTTATAATTTGTGTTGTTTGTAATATTTGTCCACGTCAAACCATTATCTGATGATACTTGCCATTGATAAGTGGTTATTGGTGTTGAAGTTGTGAATGTAAATGTTGTTCCTTGTAATTCACAAGAAAATTGATTCGCCGGTTGAGTCGTTATTACAATTGGAGCAGGTGTGAAATAGTTAGAATTTGGATTAACATAACCAGTTCCGCTTGTTACAACACCATTGTTTGGATTTACTGTTGGTGGAGTTGTAGTTCCTAAAATTCCATCGTTATTTCCATCGGCATAGCCAGCTTCAATTACATCATTGCAACCATCTCCATCACTATCTAAATCTAAGTAATTATTTAATAAATCACTATCAGTATTAGCGATACTGTTTGCAATAATTCCGCTATCTGGAGTTGTTTCTAAAGTGTTTAACCATCCGTTAATACCAAAATTTGCACCATCAATTATTCCATTAGAATTTGCATCAGTTAAAGTATATCCAGATTCATTTAAATCGTAAATTCCATCATTGTCAGAATCTAGGTCGATATAATCTGCTATTCCATCATTATCAGAATCAACTGGTGTTAGACCAGTATTGTAGGCATCATCAATTCCATCATTATTAGCATCAATATTTGATACAGCAACAAAAGAAGTGCCTTGTACTTCAATATAATCAGGAATTCCATCATTATCACTATCATAATCAAACTGGTCAAATACGCCATCACCATCATAGTCCTTTGGCACACAGGTTGCTATAATTTTGAATGTTGATTTGTTAGGTAAAGCATCAGATAAATTTCTATGAGAAAAACTTATTGAAGTTACTTGACTGGCCATGAATTTAAATGTTCCAGTTCCTGCAGCTAATGGAATTGTGCTGTTTAATCTAAATCGAATTTCGAATGAAGAATATTCTGTAACACCGCTTTCAAAAATTCCATCATAGTTGGTATCAATTAATAATTGATTTGTTGGATTTAAAACGGTTATTGTTTTATTTATTGGCGAATTAATAATAAACTCAGCATTAGCATCTAATAAATCAGTTGAGTTTGCTGTTGCAACATACTCAATTGCTAACGATATAGGTTGAGGAAAAGTAAGTTGATATTTAACTGTATTTGTTTTTCCTGGTGGAATATCTGTTACAAAACTTCCATCTGCATTTCCAATAAAAGGCGCTGCACTTGCCGTTGTTGAAGTTGAAATTGCTCCTGTAAATGAGTTAGAATATGTTCCAACAGCAACTGTTCCTGCAAGAGGATTTGCTAAGGAAACATTTTGATTTCCAAACGATTCATCACAATTTGTAATTCCATCACCATCATAATCTTGATCAATGTTATCGTTAGCGTTATCACTATCTGAATTTGTTGAACATATACTTACAGGAATTTCGTCAGAAAACAAATCGATTCCACATTCAGTTAATGTAGCTTTTACTTTGTAATATCCTGGACCAAATGCTGACAGCGTAGGTGTATATGAGCTACTATTTGCACCAGGTATAGGATTGCCATTAAAATACCATTGAAAGACATCAAAACCACTTAATGAGCTTATTTCCAAGTTCACATTGGGAATACAATTGGAACTGCTACCAGCTACAGGTTGGAAAACTACTTCTGGTCTGAAAGTAAACCCTGAGTAAAATCCACCATAAGTTGCAGCACCACTTGAACCATAATAAGATAAATATACTTGCTCTGAGGAAAATACGGAAACATTACCGTTTAATCCGTCAAAAGTATAGGTTACATAATTTGGATTTCCTGTTACTACAAATGGTCCGTTAACATTAATACTTCCTGGCAAACTTGCTAAAGTGTAACTTGTTCCATTAATTATAAAATTTAAAGTAGCACCAGTTTTTGTAACTAGACATACCGTTCCATCAAAATTAGATTGGTTTCCAACTTCATTAATGAAAGGAATGTTGTCTATTGTTTTTGGTGTTTGGCAACTTAAAGGAGGTAAAAAGTACATGTTTTGATTGGCTTGACTAGAAGAACCTCCAATTCCTTGATAAGCAAAAACATTTTTTGAAGTGTTTACATATAAATTTCCATTAGCAGAAAACTGAGAACCATCAAGTGCTAGATATTCTCCTGCGTTCAGCGTTGCAATTGGGGTTGTTAATCCATTTGTGAATACTTGAGTGTTGTCTTCATGAGCAACAATTAATGGCCTTTCGGTAACATTAACTCCAGAACCTTTTATAAAAATATATTCTTGACCTGTTCTTTCAGCTGAAACAATTTGGTCGAAACCTAAATCTAAATTACTTGTAGAACCATTACTTCCTGCAAAAGAACCACAATTTACTGCGATTGGTTTATTGGAATTTATTAGCATTCCAATTAAACCATCTCTATTTGGATCTGATGGACCTTTTACGGCAATTACATAACTATCACCTGCATTAAGAGTAACATTTGCAGGTGTATTTCCTGCAGCAACATTATTTAATAATGTTACACCTGTTTTTATATCATCAAATGTAATTGTAGTATTATTTTCTGTTGCGAGTATAGAGGCAAAAGTAAAGTAGTTTTCGGATGAAGATGGAGCTCCGGTATTAATGAAACCACCAATTCTAAAGTTAGTACCTAAAGCAGCACTACCTTTGGCGACAAGTCCACCAGCATGTAGACTATTTTGGGCAGTCAATCTAACAGTCACATAGATTAAATCTTGTGCTTGAATAATAAATCCTTTGTTGTTTTTAACAACACTTACATCAAATTCATTAGTTATAAGTTGAGTATCAGTTCCAAAACCAATTGAATATACGTAAGGCGCGTCTCTACTTACAGTACCATCAATTGTTGTACCACCAATTTCTTGAATTTGAAAGTTGATGGGAACCAAACTTGGGCTTGAAATATATAGAAACTGTTCTTGAGGATCAACAGAATTTGTATGAGATAATGGTGGGATGTAATGCGTTTTGCTAAATTGTGCAAAGCAATTAGCTGATAATAAAATGGTTAGTAGGTATAGTAAAACTCTCTTTTTCATTTGATAAAAATAGCAAATAAATTAGAGTTATTCTAATGAACTTATATTTTTTAACATTCTTAAAAAGTCTCTATAAATCTCTTCTTTTTAAAAGATAATAGGATGAAGAAATGAAAATAGCAGTCCAAGCTAATACTATAAGAATGGAATACCAATGTACATCATAATCTTTTAAGTTTGCTGCACCACCAATAGTTGTCTCAATATTTTTGATAACTGATAGTTTTGTAAATGGTTCAACTATAAGATTACTCATTGATTCTAAAGGTAAAAATTGAGTAATGTTTTTATCAAAATCACTATCTGGGAAAATTTTAAAATTCAAGATTCCAATAATTATTCCTTCAATTATATTCCATACGAATAAGAATCCTAGTGCAAAAGCAGAGCGTTTTATTAAAATTCCAATAAATAAACAAAAAGAGAAAAATCCTGTTAGTTTTACAAAATATGCTATAAGATATTCCATTTCAGAAAAGATTATTCCAACCTCATTATAGGATGAAAATGATAATCCAAGAATAAGTGAAAGAATAAATATGAATAATGTTGATACTCCAGCAAATACTACAACAGTTAAGAATTTTGATGTTACAAATTCTTTTTTACTCATTCCATCGATTAAGTTTTGTTTTAAAGTACCATAACTATATTCGTTTGCCATCATCGATACAATGACAACAGCAAGGAAGAATTTTAAAATAGCAGCAATGTAGGTGTTAAAGTGCCAAATGTATGGGAAATTGAAGATTCCTTGTTCGGCAATATGAAGTTGAAAATTACCAATATTAATTTTTATAGAGGCAATTAAAGCTATAAAAGTTAGCAAAATAAAATAACTTAAAGTTAAAATTTTACTTGCTTTATTTTTCCAGATTTTTTGTAATTCTATTGAGAGTAAACGTTTCATTTTTCTGTAGATTATTTGCCTGTTAATTGTAAAAATTGTGCTTCTAAACTGTTTTTACGTTTAGCTAAATGGTTTAGGTAAATTGATTTTTCAACCAAAAATTTATTTAATTCTGAAGGATCAATATTGGTGTTAGAATAAATCAAAACTTTACCTTCTTCTTCCTCAATTTTAGTAATATTTGGATGATTTTGAAGCGCAGCAATCAATGCTTTATTGTCATTGGCTTGAAGTTCGATAAAACCATTATTAGTCGACATTCCTTCTACAGTACCAGAGTAAAGAATTTCTCCTTTTCTCAAAACCAAGACATGCGAACATACTTTTTCAACTTCATCCAATAGGTGAGAAGCTAATAAAATTGTAGTTCCTTGTGAGGCAATTAATCTTATAATATCTCTAATTTGATGAATTCCTTGTGGATCTAAACCATTAGTTGGCTCGTCTAAAATAAGAATTTCTGGATCGTTTAGTAAAGCTGAAGCAATAGCCAAACGCTGTTTCATTCCAAGTGAGAAAGTATTGAATTTGCTGTCTTTTCTATCATACAAACCTACAACTTCAAGTTTTTCTTGTACTTTATTGTAGCTGATTCCTTTTATTTTGCAAACCAATTCTAGGTTTTCTTTTGCCGTCATGTAAGGATAGAAATTTGGACGTTCAATAATAGCACCAACTTTTTTCAAAGCTTCATGTGTTTGCATTGTTCCTCCAAACCAAGAATACTCTCCTGAAGTTTTATTGACAACATTCAATACTATACCAAGAGTGGTAGATTTTCCACTTCCGTTTGGTCCTAAAATGCCATAGACATTTCCTTTTTGAATTTCTAGTGAAACGTTTTTAACAGCTTGTAATTTGCCATAACGTTTGTGAAGATTTTTGATGCTTAGAATCGTTTCCACAATAATTTGTTGTTTGGTTTAAGAGTAAGACGATGAATGTAAGAATTTGTTACTAAGTAATAAAAAAAATCCTCAACTGATTGAATTACAGTTGAGGATTTAAATTATTTTGATAAATTATTATCTTAATCCATTTACAATTCCAACGAAATCGTCTGCTTTTAGTGCAGCGCCACCAATTAATCCTCCATCAACATCTGGTTTACCAAAAATTTCTTTTGCATTATCTGGTTTTACACTTCCTCCGTAAAGGATTGAAACATCTTCAGCGATGTCACTTCCAAAACGTTTACGGATTGTTTCTCTGATGAATTCGTGCATTTCTTGAGCTTGGTCAGGTGAAGCAGTTTCTCCTGTTCCAATCGCCCAAACTGGTTCGTATGCTAAGATGATATTTTCCCAAGATTCATTGTTTATATGAAATAATCCATCACGTAATTGATTTTCAACAATATTAAAATGTTGATTGTCTTGACGGTCTTTTAATTCTTCGCCAAAGCAAAAAATTACTGTCATATTGTGTTTTAATGCTGTATCAACTTTGTATGCCAATTGAGAATCGGTTTCATTGAAGTAAGCTCTTCTTTCAGAATGACCTAGAATAACAGTATTTACTCCAATGCTTTGTAACATATCTGCAGAAATTTCTCCTGTGTAAGCTCCATTTTCTGCTTGATGCATATTTTGAGCAGCTACCACAATATTTGTAAATTCTAAATGATCAGAAGCTGATGCTAAATTTACAAACGTTGGAGCAACAATAATTTGTGCTTCGATATCGTTAGGTAATTTATCAATAAGTTCATTCAATAAATCTTCAGTTTCTTCGGCATTTTTGTTCATTTTCCAATTGCCAGCAACGATTTTCTTTCTCATTATTCTAGTGTTTTTAAAGTAGCGTTAATTTTTTCAAAGTCAGTTTCAATAGCACGATACAATTCAATTTGACCTTTTTTATTAATAATCATGTATCTCGGAATCCAATCTAAATCAACTGATTTTCCAAAAGTACCTTTCATACCTTTTTCGTCATTAACCCAATAGTGTTCTCCTGCTAATTCGTGTTTTTCTATTCCGGCTTTCCATTTATCAAAAGTTTTATCCAAAGAAATGAAAATGTAAACTACGTTTGGATTATTAGCTTGCATCTCTTTAACTTTTGGCATTGCTTTTACACAATCACTGCACCAAGAAGCCCAAAATTCAATGACAACAGTTTTGCCTTTATGTTTCTTTAAAATTTCTTTCAAAGTAACTTCTTTAGATTCGGTGCCTGTTAATTTACCTTTAAGAGCATCTTTCGAAAACTCTTTTTTTTGTGCATTGCCACAAGATATTGAAGTCATTATTATCGCTACTATTACTATTATTTTTTTCATTTTCAATTAATTATAAGTTTATAATTTAGGATGGGTTTTCTTAAGTTCTTCATACGATTGGTTCAAATATTTTTTCAAATCCTCACCAACAAATTTATCGTCAGTTATTCCCCAATAGTATTTTATTTCGTTTCCATTCCAAAGATATTTTACACCAGGTGTATCTTTTCCGCTTCCTAGAGCATTCCAAAACGGAATGATTTCAATAATTTTATAAGGATAGGTAGCACCAGCTTCTTTGAAAAAGGCAGGAATTAAATCGGCTTCTTCATTCATGAAAATAATAGAAAGTGGCGGTAAACTAGCATCTTTCTTTCTCATTTCTGTTAGTTCTTTGGCCGCATCTCTACAATGGTCACAACCAGGAACAAAATAGCAAAGTAATTTTTTACCTTTATCTATACTTGGAAAAAGAGCAGCATTTCCTGATTTTACCTTTTTAGGTTCATTCAAGTTTTGAACTTCTACTTTTTTAGCGGTATCTTTTTTAACTTCATTGGTTAATTTTTCATTTTCCAAAGGATTTTGAAGTGTCATAGTTGTTGAATCTATTGTAGGCATTGAATCATCAAAACCTTCAGTAGGTTCTTCAATTTCAGAAATAGGAAGTGCAGTTGCAACAGGTTGAATAGGAGCTACCATGTATATTCCTAAAATAGTAGCAAAAAGAACTGTTGTTAAAATCCAAAAGTTATGATTTGAAGTTTCTTTCGGAAGAATATAATACAAGTATCCAAGTAATCCAATGGCTACAACATTTTTGATAATGGCTTCAATTGGTGTCATCGGAATTAACTCACCAAAACAACCACAATTACCAGAATCTCCACCGCTCAAAAAAGTTACATAAGTTAAATGTCCAACAAAAACGGCTAAAAGTAAAATAGTCATTGGTACAATGAAACGTTTCAGCCAATGGTTTTGCAACAATAAAAATCCCATTGCCAATTCGATTCCAATAAGAGTTCTTGAAAAATAAGGTGCAACATGCTCAGAAAAACCTAATGTATAAAGCTGTTTAACTTCAAAAGTTGATATAGCAAAATAAGGTGAAGGATACATTTTGGCAACCGCTGAAACAATAAATAGTAACGAAACTAAAATTCTAATTGACCAAGATATGTATGATTTTTTTGTTTCCATAAAATATGTTTTTACAAAGGTAAAAAGGCTTTTAATTGTAAGTTGTTAACGATATGTTATTGTCCGTATTTCATTAAAATCAATGCAAATACAGAATAATTGATCATGTCTTGATAATTAGCATCAATGCCTTCAGAAACTAAAGTTTTTCCTTTGTTGTCCTCAATTTGTTTTACACGAAGTAATTTTTGTAAGATTAAATCAGTCAGTGAACTTACGCGCATTTCTCTCCAAGCTTCACCATAATCGTGGTTTTTGTCTTCCATCAATTGTTTGGTTAAAGCAATTTTTTCGTTGTATAATTTTATTGCTTGCTCGGTATTCAAATCTGGTTGGTCAACAACACCTAATTCTAATTGAATCAAAGCCATTATGCAATAATTGATGATGCCAATAAATTCGCCAGTTTCATCTTCGTCTACTTTTCTAACTTCGTTTTCTTGAAGACTTCTTATGCGTTGTGCTTTTATAAAAATTTGATCGGTTAATGATGGCAAACGTAAAATGCGCCATGCACTTCCATAATCACTCATTTTTTTACTAAATAAATCTCGGCAAATGCCAATTACTTTGTCGTATTCTTGTGAAGTATTCTTCATTAATGGTATCTTTGTATAATAATTTTTACTACTTACGATTCGAACCAAAGTGGTCTCGGGTCAAAAGTAAAGAATTCAAATTGAAGTACAAAGTACAATGACGATTAACTGTAAAGGAAAACTTATCGATTTATCTGCTCCCAAAGTAATGGGAATTCTCAATGTTACTCCCAATTCTTTTTATGATGGTGGAAAACATATAGATGAAAAATCAATTTTACTGCAAGTCGAAAAAATGCTTTTAGAAGGTGCAACTTTTATCGATATTGGTGGATATTCAAGTAAACCAAATGCTGAGTTTGTTTCAGAAGAAGAGGAATTGCAAAGAATACTTCCTATAGTTCAAAAGGTGCTTAATGAATTTCCTGAAACCATTATTTCAATTGATACTTTCAGAAGCAAAGTTGCAAAAGAGACTGTAGAAAGAGGCGCAGCGATGATGAATGATATTTCTGCTGGAAACTTGGATGATGCCATGTTTCAAACTATTGCAGATCTTCAAGTGCCTTACATTATGATGCACATGAGAGGAACACCTCAAACAATGCAATCGATGACGCAATATGAAAATATTGTAAAAGAAATGATATTTTATTTTTCTGAAAGAGTAGCCAAAGCAAGAAGTTTAGGAATCAATGATTTGATTATCGATCCTGGATTTGGATTTGCAAAAACATTGGAACAAAATTTTGAAGTTTTAAATAAATTAGAATTGTTTCAAATGTTAGAATTGCCATTACTTGCAGGAGTTTCAAGAAAATCTATGATATATAAAACGTTAGATACAACAGCCGAATTTGCTTTAAATGGAACTACGTCATTAAATACGATTTCTTTGCTAAAAGGAGCGAAAATATTACGCGTTCATGATGTAAAGGAAGCTTTGGAATGTGTCAAATTATTCAATCAATTAAATCATTAAAATGAAAAAATACTTAGTATTATTAATAGCTTTTGGAATAGTATCTTGTGAAGGAAAGAAAGAAATTCAATTGCCAAAAGCAGATAGAACGATCATTGGTGATGTGAAAGAACATTCACCAATTTATATATTTTTTAAAGTTGAAGGAAAAGATACTATTGCTGATGTAAATAGAAAAAATGCCATAGTTTCAACCAATTGGATTTTTAATATTGACAAACGTTTGCCTTTAAAATTAGTGATGCCAGAACTAGTAAAATTGCAAGCTAAAAAAGATAAAAGCATTCATAAAAATGAAGCTGCCGAGAATTATTTTTCATATGCTAATGACAAGAAAAAAACATTAGCATTCTTACCTTTTGCAAGTCTAAAATTTAAACTTGAAAAGCCAAAATCTGGAGTTGAGATTTATTTCACCAAAGGCGATAAAGTTTTAGTTAATAAAAACATTGTTGAAAAATCTAATTTGATAAATTATTTAGATAGTTTAGAAAGTGATAAACCTTTGAAATACAACTTTTGTTTTGACAAAGAAGCTAGCTACGATACTTTTATCAAAAATGCAGTTTTTATTAATACTTTAGAAATAGAAATGATTATTAGTGAAATCTATATTTTCTAAATCTATCAATAAACTTCGTACTTCGTACTTTCTATTGGTGGTGATAAGGTTCGTTTCTCAAAATAGTAAACCCTCGATAAATTTGCTCGATTACAAACAAACGAACCATTTGATGCGAAAAAGTCATTTCTGATAGGGAAACTTTTCCTTGGGCTTTTTTATAAAATTCATCACTAAAGCCATACGGTCCGCCAATAACAAATACTAAGGTTTTTATTCCTGCGTTCATTTTTTTTTGCAAATATTCAGAAAAACCTATACTAGAAAATGTGGTTCCGTTTTCATCTAACAGTATTAATTGGTCAGTTGCAGCAAGTTTAGATAAAATTAGCTCACCTTCTTTTTCTTTTTGTTGCGCTTCCGACAGGTTTTTTACATTTTTTATATCTGGAATTACGTCCAAATCAAATTTCACATAAAACGACAATCTTTTTGTATAATCGTCAATTAATGTTTGAAGTGCTTTATTATCGGTTTTGCCAATGGCTAGAAGTCGAATGTTCATTGTTGGTTTAGTATAAGTCGCAAATTTACAAATAGATTTTTATTTTCTTTCCACTTCCAACATTCAACTCCAAACAATTTTCTATTTTTGCAAAACACAACTTCAATAAAATGTACAAACTACTAATTCGTCCAATTCTTTTTCAATTTGATCCTGAAAAAGTACATTATTTTACCTTTTCATTAATCCGATTTTTATCTAAAATACCAGGATGTTCTTCTCTTTTCAAATCGTTATATTTAGTAAACGACAAACGATTAGAAACGGAAGTTTTCGGATTAAAATTTCCAAATCCTGTTGGATTAGCTGCAGGTTTTGATAAAAATGCTGTTTTATACAAAGAACTTTCCAATTTTGGATTCGGATTCATAGAAATTGGAACGTTAACGCCAGTTGGTCAAGAAGGAAATCCTAAAAAACGATTATTCCGATTGAAAGAAGATTCGGCAATTATTAACAGAATGGGTTTCAATAACGGCGGAGTTCAAGAAGCTGTTGAAAGATTAAAGAAGAATAAAAGCGTTTTAATTGGAGGAAATATTGGAAAGAACAAGCTTACGCCAAACGAAAATGCCACGCAAGATTACGAAATTTGCTTCGAAGCACTTTTTGATTATGTAGATTATTTTGTGGTAAATGTAAGTTCGCCAAATACACCAAATTTAAGAGAACTTCAAGATAAAAAACCATTAACCGAACTTTTAACAACACTCGAAACTCGCAACTCGAAACACGCAACCAAAAAACCAATTCTTCTAAAAATTGCTCCAGATTTAACTGATTCTCAACTTTTAGACATTATTGATATTGTAAACGAAACCAAAATTGCAGGTGTAATTGCAACTAATACAACACTTTCAAGAGAAGGTTTACAATCTGATAATAAATCAGAAATGGGTGGATTATCAGGAAAACCATTGACAAAACGTTCTACAGAAGTCATTCGATTTTTATCTGAGAAAAGTAATAAATCTTTCCCAATTATTGGTGTTGGCGGAATCCATTCGGCTCAAGATGCTATCGAAAAATTAGATGCAGGAGCAAGTTTGATTCAACTTTACACCGGTTTTATTTATGAAGGACCAAAATTGGTAAAGGAAATAAATAAGGCAATTTTAAAGAGAAAGTCCTAAACTTATTTGTACTAAAAGTCCAATTAATAAAGCAATTCCGAAACTTAATAACGTTCCGATTAGAACATATTCGGTAAGTTTTCTATCTTTCGCTTCTTTCAAATCTCCAAATCGGAAGATTGATTTTGCTGCTATTAAAAATCCAATGGCTTCAAAATGACTTGTTAGAATAAAGCAGAATACAAAAAGACGCTCCAAAATTCCAATATAATTTCCGGCATTTTGTAGCGAATCGTCATTGGTTTTATTTTCAGGTGTCCAAACAGAAATGATGTTTTTGATGATGAGTGAAGTTGGTTTTGTCAATAAGATAAAACCTGTAATTGTAATCCAAAATGGATTTCCAAAACTTATAAAATCTAGGATAGTATTGTTGTAAATTAATGTAACTACAATAATAACAAGTAAATGCAAAATTTGGTCTATAGAAAACCAAATGCGTTTTGTTTTTGATTTTTGATAATGTAACTTCAAAAAATCTATAAAACCGTGTAATGCTGCTAATGCGAAGGCATACCAACCAAAATCAGTAGTTCCAACTAAAATCCAAGCCAAAGCAAAGTGCAGAAAGGTGTGCAAATACAAGTAGATGCTCTTGTGTTTTTTCTGTTCTTTATCTTTTACCCACGAAGTTGGTTGCAGTAAAAAATCACCTAATAAGTGCGCTAAAAGTAATTTTACAAAGACAATCATACTTCAAGAGTTTTAATTTTTTTTCTAAAATAATGATTTACTTGAAGTAGTAATTCATAGTTAGAACGCTTTTGTCTTCTGCTCACAGCGGCTTGATTAATACCTAATATTTCGCCAAGTTCTTCTTGTGAAAGCGTAGGATTTTGAATAGCAACTAGCACAAATTCAGCTGATTGTTGCAGCCAATTGTCCATAAAAGATAAGCTTAGTTTTAGCATTAAATTCAGTTCTTCGTCTAATGCTAGATTTCCAGAATTGATGGCTAAATTTAGTTTTTGCTTTTTTAAAGTTTCAAATGTTTCTCCCGAACGAATAAAAGCGCTTCCGTTACTTTCTGTTATTTTTCGAGTTTTATGTGTTTTATCACCAAAACCCATACTGATTCTTACATCTAAATCTATAGATTTAAAAAATGCTTTAATTTGAAAAGCAATAGTCAGAGCGTCTTCTATGTTCTTGATTTCCAATTGAAATTCATCGCCACGATAGATTTCCCAATCGTTTGGAGATTTCCCAATCGTTTGAAAAATAGACTTCAAATCTTCCATCCATTTTTTTGAAGAAGCCTTTCTTGAATTAATAATGTCGCCTGTAAGTATCACAATCATAGGTCAAATGTATTAATTTTTTTTCAAAAAACAACAATTATTACCAAAATACGTAATATTTCAATTTATTACCAAAATACGTAATATTTTAAATTATTACCAAAATGTGTAATATTTCAATTTATTACCGATAAGTGTAATAATTTATTTTACTACTTCTATAAAAAACGATTTCGTAAAAAGAAATTCTTTAGTATCTTTGACAACCTATGGAAAAAATCAAAATAATAGAATGTCCACGTGATGCTATGCAAGGCATCAAATCGTTTATTCCAACCCAACGAAAAGTGGATTATATTCAAGCGCTACTTCGTGTAGGCTTTGATACTATTGATTTTGGTAGTTTTGTTTCGCCCAAAGCTATTCCGCAAATGGTCGATACTGCTGAGGTTTTAGCACAATTAGATTTGTCTCAAACCCAAAGTAAATTACTTGCCATTATTGCCAATACACAAGGTGCTGAGTTGGCTTCCGTTCATAAGGAAATACAATATTTAGGTTTCCCATTTTCTATTTCTGAGAATTTTCAAATGCGAAATACGCACAAAACTATTGCCGAAAGTTTAATCACCTTACAAGAAATTTTGGATATAGCAGACAAATCTAATAAAGAAGTCGTGACCTACATTTCAATGGGTTTCGGAAATCCTTATGGTGATGTTTGGAACGTTGACGTAGTAGGCGAGTGGACCGAAAAATTAGCCAATATGGGTGTGAAAATTTTATCACTTTCAGATACTATTGGAAGTTCAACGCCCGAAGTTATTGACTATTTATTTTCGAATTTAATTCCAAAATATCCTAAAATTGAATTTGGAGCGCATTTGCACACTACTCCAGATAAATGGCACGAAAAGATTGATGCAGCTTTCAAAGCAGGTTGTCGTCGTTATGATGGTGCGATTCAAGGTTTTGGTGGTTGTCCAATGGCAAAAGACGATTTAACAGGCAATATGCCAACCGAGAAAATGTTATCCTATTTCACCCAACAAAAAGCAGATACCAATACTAGTCCAATGAGTTTTGAAAGCGCTTATAATGTGGCTTCACGTTTATTTGGAGAATTTCACTGAGAAGTTTTCAGTCTCAGTTCTCAGTCTCAGTTTTCAGTTCTCAGTAATAGTTTTCAGTTAGTTGTACTTCGTGTAATTTTAAAGTAATTTAATTCGTGCAAATTCGTGCAATTCGTGTTTGACGACAAGCAGGTTCGTGTCTGAAAATCAACGTCTTTTAAACAGCTTATAAAATTCAATCCATATTACTGATACAAATCCAACTAAAATACTAAATCCAATTTGTGTGTAATCTACCATTTCAAACAAAAAGAATTTTGAAAAAACAGATACAAAAAGCAAGAGCGATGTTAGTACTATTGTTATTCCAATAATTATTAAAACCAAATTGTTTTTATAACGAATTGTGGTAAAAATTGAATAATAAAACGAACGATTTTCTAACGTCAGAAAAATATTTGATGCAATCAAAGTTAGAAAAATTGATGTTCGTGTATAGCTTTCCGAAAAGTTATTTTGAATACAATATTGATACATAAAAAGCAATCCTAAAGTAATGACAACTCCTTGAATAATACTAATGGTAATCTCTTTAAAGTTGAAAAATGTAGTTGTCAATGGTCTTGGTTTTTCTAACATTAAATTGCGTTCCATAGGTTCATTTTCATAAATGATAGAACAAGTTGGTCCCATAATTATTTCCAAGAAAATTATATGAACTGGTGTAAAAATATTAGGGTATATCCAGCCTAATGCTAATGGTATAAACACAACCAAAATTATTGGAATATGGATTGAAATTATGTATTGAATAGCTTTTTTTAAATTAACATAAATTTTTCTTCCCATTGCAATGGCGTCGGTCATTTTTGCAAAGTCATCGTCAATCAAAATTAAATTGGCGGCTTGTTTAGCAATTTCAGTTCCTTTTTTACCCATAGCAATTCCGATATGAGCCGATTTCAACGCCGGACCATCGTTTACACCATCGCCAGTCATTGCTACAATTTGATTATTGTCTTTTAGAGCTTGAATAATTT
>LNFM01007793.1_pt1 | contig 16540 bp, 20 predicted proteins | sample 596031 | NCBI WGS metagenome assembly LNFM01 (sample SAMN04254537, study PRJNA301005) | activated carbon metagenome | isolation source: dual media filters at the Ann Arbor, Michigan drinking water treatment plant | place: USA: Ann Arbor
GATGTGGGTCAGCCGCACTCCCTATGACCCGGCCCGCCACGGCAACCTCCAGCGCCTTCTCGCCACGGGGGGTTGACACAGGACGTCTCACGCGACGGCCTCCAGGCGGGGGTTGGGGCGCTCCTCGCGCCCGACCTTCGCGCAGGGCACGCCGTCGACCCGCACGACGTCGGCCGTGAAGTCGTTCGATCCGCGCAGCAGCGAGGTGCCGACCCCGTAGGCGTCGACCGGCACGCCGGCCTCCTCGAACTCGCGGATGCGCCGGGCGTCGAAGCCTCCCGAGGCGACGATCCGCACGCCGGGGTAGCCGGCGTTGTCGAGGGCCCGCCGGACCTTCCAGACCAGCTCGGGGACGACGCCCGTGGGGCGGAAGCGCCCCATCTCGTGCCAGAGCGAGCGGTCGACCATCGTGCTCGAGGTGTCGAGGCGCACCGCCCAGAGGCGGGGCCCGAGCGCGTCGGCCACCTCCAGCGCGGTCCGCACCGAGTCGTTCTCGAAATCGACCAGGACGGTCACGTGCAGCTCGTCGGCGAAGCGGTCGGCGAACCGCCGCGCCGCGCGCACCGTGTCGCCGCCGTACGCGGCGATCAGGCCGTGGGGCACGGTGCCCATCCCCTTGCCGCCCCACCATGACGCCTGTGCGTCGGTGGACACGCCGATCGCGCCGGCCACGTGCGCCGCCCACCCGTCGCCGGTCTGCACCTGCCAGTGGTCGAAGCGGGCGGGGAAGTACAGGATCGGCTTGCCGCCGGCGGCGGCGACCACGTCGCGCACGTTGCGGCTGATCAGCGTCCGGCGGGCGAGCACGCCCAGGTAGAGCGTCTCGAGGTAGGCGAAGAGGCTGTAGTCGCCGCGGATCGTGAGCACCGTCTCCCACGGCTCCACCTCGTCGCCGTCGTGCAGGGCGTGGACCTCGAGGGCGTCCCAGCCGAGATCCCAGACGCCGTCACCACGTCGCCGGCCCGAGCAGAGCTTCAGGATCGCGAGGGCCTCGTCGATCCCGCCGAGCACCGAGTGCTCGCGCTGGAACACCTGCATCAGCACGTCGGGGCGGTGGTCGTCGAATTCCAGCACGTCGCGCGTGAAGGTGAAGTACGCGTCGCTGTAGTAGCCGTCGCGCATCTTGGCGACAGGGAGCTGGAACGTCGCCGGGTCGAGGCGCGTCCTGCGCTGCGTGGTCATGCCCCTCCGTCGCCGCCGGGCAGCTTCGCGGGGCGGGTCGACCAGAGGAAGCCGAGCGCCAGCAGCGACATCGCCGAGATGGCGATCGCGATGACGCCGAGCCAGATGGCGGCGCCCGAGTCGCCGTCACCGCCGGTGGACGCCGCGGCTGGCGCGCCGACCAGCTGGCCGGGTTCCGCCACGCTCACCAGGGCGGCAGGACCCGGGTCGGTCGGGCCGGTCTCCGACAGTTCCTCGCCCTCGGCCAGCGGCGGGGCCGTCCAGGGCTTCACCTGGCCGTCGGCGTAGGTCTGGAAGGACTTCCAGGTCGCCTCGCCGGCCTCGAAGGGCGTCCCCAGCATGCGGAAGTCGGCGTACTGACCCACCGGGATCCGGCCGCCGCTGTAGACGACCGCGCGGAAACGCTGATCGGGGCCGCGCACCGGCCGCATGGTCCAGCCCGGCGGCGGGGGGGTGAAGCTGTAGACCGTGATCTGCGGCGGGAACTCGACGCGCACACGGGTGGTCGGCAGGTTGCGCTCGGTCGGGACGCGGACGGTGAACTCGACCGGCTCCCCCTGGGCGACCTCGGTCGGCAGCACGTCCACGTGGGCGAGGGCCGGGGACGTGCCGGCGGCGAGGAGCGCGGCGATTGCGAGCACGACGATCCGCCTCATGCCGTCAGCACCCCGTCCCGCTCCTCCGCTCGCAGCAGCGCCTCCATGGCGGCGCGTCCCACCAGCAGGTCGCTCTGGCTCGGCTCCCGGGTGGCGAAGCCCGACTGCATCGCGTGTCCCGCCCCGTGGACGAGCCGCGACAACGGGTGCTTCGGCCGGCGGGCGGAGAACGAGAAAACCTCGACGGCCGCCCCGATGCTGATCGCCCCCACGACGGTGCGCGCGCCGAGGGCGCGCCGCCGCAGGAACCTGCGGCTGACGGTGTTGCCCACGGTGGTCGAGACCAGGAGCGGCAGGATCAGGTTGCTCCCGCAGCGGTCGTGCTCCTTGGCGTGGACGTCGGCGTGGGCGACCTCGTCGGCGCCCCCCGACTCGTAGGCGGCGATGCTCTTGTGCTCCACGGCGTGCCAGACGGCGGCGCGCGATCCGCGCAGCGTCAGAAGGGCCGGGGCGAGGCCGGCGACCGCGCCGACGGCCTCCTGCGCCAGCACCGAGCGCAGCCTGCGCCGCGCGACCGCGGCGACCACGGTCGCGCCGACCATGCCGGCGACGGCGCGGCGGTCCTCCATCGCGAAGCGCGCCTGCGGCAGACCGCGGCGCACCGACGGGAGCACGGCGAAGGCCTCGCCCAGGCGCACCAGGCCCCGGGCCAGGGGCAGCTCGGTCAGCGGCCCGGCGCGGAAGAGGTGCTTGCGGCCCGAGGCGACGATCACGCGGCCGTCGTCGTCGCGCACCGCGGCGGCCCAGTGGCCCGGTCCGTGCACCAGGAGGCCGTTTGCGAGGGCCATGCCGCCGAGCCGGTTGCCGCGGGGGGGATCTGCCATGCCCTCAGCGTACCGGGACAGGCGGCGGGCCCGAACCGATGATGGCCTCCGCCTCGATCTCCACCCGCCAGCGCGGGTCGAGCAGCGCGGCGACGACCACCATCGTCGCCGCGGGCCGAACGTCGGCGAACGCGCGGCCGTGCGCCGCCGACACCTCGCCGGCGTCGCCGGCGTCGACCAGGAAGATGCGCGTTCGCACTACGTCGGACAGGTCCGCGCCCGCCTCGGCGAGCGCCCCGCCGATGATCTCCAGGCACCGCTCCGCCTGGACGAACGGGTCGGGATCGACCGAGCCGTCGGGGCCGATCGGAGCGGTGCCCGAGACGATCACCCGGTCGCCCACCCGGACCGCGCGGCTGAAGCCGATCGTCGCCTCGAAGGGCGAGCCCGACGAGATCAGGCGCCGCCCGCCGCTCACCGGCCGGCCCGCCGGGCCTCGAGCCGGCGCTCGGCGGCGAGGCGGCCCGCGGCCGGGTCGCTGGCGTCGACGAACGACATCATCCCCGCGATGACGCGGTGCCCGGCCGTCTCGGCGATCTCGCGGTGCATGTCACGGGCCACGGCCCGGTACGACTCATGGCCCTGCGGCTGGCTGCGGAGCTCGATCAGGTGCATCGCCTCGCGGGCGTTCATCGTCATGGTGAAGCGGATGCGGTGGGCGAGCGTGACCGCGTAGGGGGCCGCCGCGGGGAGCTCGGGGGCGAGGGCGTCGTGCAGAGCGACGCACCGCGCCTGGATCGCCGCGTAGTCGTCGGCCACACCGGCTGCGACCACCTCGTCGGGCACGTCGTAGCCCAGGCGCGGCCCGAGGGGCTGGGCCTGGAGGGTCAGCATCCGGTGGCGCTGCAGGTCGCGGTAGGCGCCGTAGTCGCAGACGACCTCGAACGTGTAGGCGGTCGCCTCGAGCGCCCGGCCTGGCCGCTGGCGGCGGTCGCCCCGGGCCCCGGCCCACTCGGCGAGCGCCGCCGCGCGGCCCGCGGCGTCGAGCGCGGCCACGCGCGCCCGCATCTCGGTGAGGCCGCCGCCGCTCGCGGGCCACAGCGCGTGCGCCAGCACCCGCGACTCGCCGTCCGGGTCGAAGTCGACCAGCCGGACGCCGGGTTCCGCGTGCCCCGCGGTCTCGGTGAGGCCGAGCCGCGCCGCCAGGTCGGCCGCGGCGCGGTCGCCGGCGGCGAGGTACTGGCCCGTCGCCACGCCGCGGTCGGCCCGGTCCACCCGTGTCAGGAAGGCCGGTATCACCGTGCGCAGCTCGGAGAGCATCGCCCGTGCGCATTCGCGCGCCTCGGGCAGGGGGTGGTTCCACATGCGGATCAGCATCGCCTCGTAGGCCTGTCCGGAGGCGTAGATGCCCACGTTGGCCGTCGTGGCGGCCGGGAGCAGGCCGCGCAGCAGGTCGAGGGCCCGCGCGCGCACCGCGCGGTCGCGGGCCGCCGCCGGGGTGGCGTCGTCGTGCGGCACCCCCGCCCCGACGTGCGCGATCAGCGCCGGCAGCAGCCGGGCGTATCCGTCGAACGCCGCGTCGATCGCCCGCACGTACTCCGGTCCCAGCACGGGGTGGGACATCACGTCGCTCGGGCGGTGATACCGGTAGCGCCCGCCCGGGCGGTCGGTGAACGCGATGTAGCGGGTCGACTGCTCCAGATAGCTCGCCAGGCGCCCCCACTGCAGGATCTTGGTCAGCAGGTTGGACGCGCCCTCCACCGCGATGTGGGCGCCACCGAGCTGGGCCACCGAGTCGTCGCCGTACTCGGCGAGCACCCGCCCGTAGAGCTCCTCCGCGCGCTCCGCCCCCGGCCCGTCGGCCACCGGCGGCGGCGCGTCGCCCTCGGGGAGGAACTCGTCGATCAGCAGCCGGCGCAGCGATTTCGGGCTCCGGGAGTAGCGGGCGAAGAGCGCCCCCTTCACCACCTCGGGCAGCCCGGTGAGCGCGAAGACGGGCCGCGTGGTGTTGGAGACGTACGGGGCTACCCGTTCGGTCTCTCGTCCGGTCAGTTCGACGTTGGTCAATTCATGCCATTCGGAGCGGTGCCATCGGCGTCGATCTCCGCCATCCTAGAGGCGTGAGGATCACCCGACCGCTCCGCGCCCTGATCGCGGCCCTCGCGCTCGCCGTCGCCGGCGGCGGCGCCTCGGCGGCCTCCGCGACGGCCGATCCGCCGATCCTCCCCGCGCCGCCGCCCGCCAGCTACTGCCGGGTCGCGCCGCCGGCCGGATGGCCCGCGATCAGCGGGGCGCCGGTGGCCGACCTCACGCCCTGGCAGGACTACCGCGGCGGCCTCGGCATCGACGCCGGCCTCGACGGCGAGGGCGTCCGGATCGCCGACGTCGAGTACGAGTGGGGGGCGGGCCACGCCGATCTCGCCCCCCGCGGGCTGCCGGCCGCCGCCGCCTCGGGGGTCGATCCGGCGTTCCGGGCCCGCGACCACGGCACGGCCGTGCTCGGGATCCTCGGCGCGGCGCCCGACGGCCGCGGCATCACCGGCCTTGCCACCGGCGCGACGTTGCTGCCCATCTCGCCGATGTTCCCCGGCGCCGCGCAGAGCTACCAGCCGGTGGCCGCCATCGAGGCGGCGGCCGACAAACTCGAGCCCGGCGACATCCTCCTGATCGAGCTCCAGGCGCTGGTGCTGCTCCGGGACGGCACCACGCTGCTCGGGCCGATCGAGTTCTACCCCACCGTGCGGGCGGCGATCGCCGAGGCCGTCAGCCGGGGCATCGTGGTCGTCGAGCCGGCGGGCAACGGCGACCTGGACGTCGGCACGCTGGGCCCCACGTGGCTCTCCGACGCCGAGGACCCCCTCGCCACCGGGGCGCTGATGGTGGGCGCCGGCGGCTCGGGCCTGGGCGAGCCGCCCGTGCCCGACCGCGAGCGGGTGCCCGGCTCCAACTGGGGTCAGCGCGTCGACCTGCAGGGCTACGGCGCCGCCGTCGTCACCACGGGCTACGCCGATCTGAGCGGCGGAGACGGTTCCGACCCCGACCTGGCCTACACGGCCTGCTTCGACGGCACCTCGAGCGCCAGCGCGACCGTGGCCGGCGCGGCGGCCGTGCTGCAGGCCGAGGCGATCCGCCGGACCGGCGCGCCCCTGACCCCCGCGGAGGTGCGCGACCTGCTGGTGTCGACCGGCCTGCCCCAGGCGCAGAGCCCCGGCGACGAGGGCGCCGACCCGCAGAACATCGGTCCCCGCCCGCAGGTCGACGACGCCCTCGCGGCGCTCGGAGACGCCCTCGTGCCGCCCCCGTCGGTTCCGGACGGCGCCGTCGTCGACGCGCCCGCGCCGCCGGCCCCCACGACCCCCGTCGCGGCCGCGCCCGTCGTCGCACCCCCTGCGATCGCCGCGGCCGGCTCCCGCGTGCCGGTGGTCCGCGCCCCGGCGGTGCGCGGCCTCGCCACCCGCTACGACCGGCGCGCGCGCCGCCTGGTGGTCACCCTGCGGGGCGCCGCGCCGCAGGTCGCCGTGGAGGTCGGGGGCCGCCGGGTCGCCGTGCGCGCGGGCACCCTGGTGCTCCGCGGGATCGGCCCCGGCCGGGTCGTCGTGAGCGCCGGCGCCCCCGCGCGGGCGGGGACCAGCTACACGCGGGCCCGGTTCCGCATCTCGATCGCGCAGGGCGGCGGCGTGCGGGTCACGCGCCTCTGATCCCCCGGGCCGGCCGGGATCACCAGCCCCAGGTGCCCGGCGCCCCCTTGAACGGCCCCACGATCTCGGGCGTCACCCACCCGCCGTAGAAGTCGCCCTCCTGGCCCTGCACCGGGTCGTCGCCCACGAAGCAGGCGTCCATCCGGCCCGGATACAGCGAGACGTAGCCGGCGATCGCCCCGAAGGCGGCGGTCGGCGACGGGTACGACCAGGCCGCACGGGGCGCGGTGAGGCCGCCACCCACGACGTCGTGATAGGCCGCGCGACCCTTCCACTCGCAGTGGCTCGCGCCCTCGGCGGGCACGAGGCTGCCGGGCAGGAAGTCGTCCGGGGGCAGGTAGAACGTCGGCGGATGGCTCGTCTCCAGCACCCGGTACGCGCCGGTGGTGTCGGCGATCGTCACGCCGCCGAGCACCACCCGCACCCGCCGTGCGTCGGGCTCGAGCCGCGGCGGGCGCGGGTAGTCCCACACCGACTCCTGCCCCGGGCCCGGGGCGATGCGCCTACCAGGACGCGTTCGAGCCGCTCACGTCGGTCTGGTCCATCGGCCACACGGCGGGGAGGTCGACGTCGAAGTTGCCCTCCTCGTCGGCGTGCTTCTTGTGCCACTCGGTGAAGTCGGGGATGGAGAAGCCGACCACCGCGAAGCTGTGGCGGTCGACGCGGACCACCAGCTCGCGCTGGGGATCGAGCACCGTCAGCGCCGGCGCGGGGATCCCGTAGGAGCAGTGATAGACGTCCCGCTCCTTGTCGTAGCGGGTCATCGAGTCGGCCGGCGTGTGCGTGCCGGCGCCGACGGCCGACGCGGGCCCCTCGGGGGGCTCGCCCTCGGGCGGGGGTCCGCCGGACGGACCGGGCATCGGTGGCATCGTGCTCATGTTCAGCCTCCCAGCATGCGTTGCGCGATGACCCGGACCTCTTTCCCGTCGGCGGTCGCGCCGACACGCGTCATCACGGCCTTCATGACCCGCCCCATGTCGGAGGGCCCCGTGGCGCCCTCCGAGGCGATGACCTCGGCCACGATCGGCTCGAGGGCTGCGGCGTCCATCTGGGCGGGCAGGTACGCGTCGAGCACGGACATCTCGCGCTCCTCCTGCTCGACCAGGTCGGTGCGCCCGCCGGAGCGGAACTGCTCGATCGACTCCTTGTGCTGCTTCACGATCCCGCGCAGCACCTTGACGGCGGCATCCTCACCGAGGGGGCCGCGCGCCTCGATCTCGGCGTTCTTGATCGCCGAGCGCGCCCGGCGGATCGCGCCGAGGCGCAGCTTGTCGCCGGCGCGCATCGCGTCCTTCATGTCCGCGTCGAGCCGGCTGGTCAGTTCCTGTGCGTCATCGCTCATGCCCTACATCCTTCCACGGCGGCGCCTCTCGCGCCGCCACGGGTGCCGGTCGGCCGCCGCCGCGCGCCGTCAGCCGCACCTCACGGCGACTCCATCAGCAGCTGTTCGATCGGCGCGGAGAGCGTCTCCGGCTCCACCACCTGGCCCGCGATCCGGAGGGCGATCCGTCCCTGCCGGTCGATCAGGAAGGTTTCCGGGACCGCCGGGGCGCCCAATGCGCTCTGCGCGGTCCCCTGGGTGTCGGAGACCGTCGTGATCGTCAGACCCTCCGCCTGGAGGAAGGCCAGCACCCGGTCGTCGCGGTCATTCACCGCGATCCCGATGACCGCCACCCCCGTGTCATCGCCCGCGTAGCGACGCGCCAGATCTCTGACGAGCCCCGCCTGGCCGGCACACGGCTCGCACCACGAGGCGAAGAGACTGACGACGACGACACCGCCGCGCAGGTCGTCGAGCGCCAGCTCTCCCCCCGGCTTCTCGCCGCGCGCGCGCTGCAGGACGGGTAACCGGAGGCCGGGCAGGGCTGTGCGTGAGTCCGGCGGCGTCAGGGATGGGGCGTCGCTGGACGAGCGAGACCAGGGCACTGCCGGAAGCACCCGGATGTCGGCGCCGTCGCCCCGCAGGACCGGCTGGTCGGCCGGCCCGCACTCCGGCGGCTGAGTTCGCCCGGTCGCGACCATGCACGCCGGGAGCGTCGGAATGGCGATACGCGTGTCTGGCGGCCAGACCGTCTCCCCAGAGCCCGCCGCGGGCTCCTCGCCGGCGTAGGTGGGGCTGGAGACGATGCCATCGGGCACGTAGCCGAGAGGGGCCCTCAGGTCGATCGCGAGACCCTCCGTCGCGCCCGCCGGCTCACGGAGGACGACACCCTCTGGGAGCGGGGGGGCGAGCGACGATCCACTGGGAAGGCCTCCGGTCAATGTCACCGAGACGACAAGGGCATCGACGGCCTCCGCGTACGTCGTCCCCGGCGGGAAGACCAGCGACGGGCGGGGCGCGCTCTCCGAGTATCGAGGCAGGGCGCCGTCTGGTCCGCGGTACAGCCAGGGCGCGTCCGCCAGAGCCGGGTCCGCCCGCCTCGCGGCCTGGGCGCCTCCGACGCAGGGCACACGGAGCCGGGACTCGTCGCACTCGATCACCTCGGCGAGCGCGGAGACGTCGGGGCGCAGATCCGCGCCGCCTGCCACAGGGTCGTCGTCGGGGGTCGCGATCAGGAGTACGGCCAGGAGGCCGACGACCGCGGCTGCGGCGGCGACCGGCGCGATCAGCCGCAGGGGGCGCCGCAGCGCTGCGCGCACGGGGCTCCCCCGCTGCGCGCCAGTCGGCGGGCGGAAGGCCTCGAGCACCGCGCTGCGGGCACGGTTCCGCGCGTCCTCGGGAGGCTCCGGGACGAGCTCGGCGAGCCGGACGAGTCGTTCCTCAAGCTCGCTCGGCATCTCCCACCTCCATTCGTTCGCGAAGCTGCTCCAGCGCTCGTGACAGGCGCGAGTGGACGGTGCCGACGGGGATCTCGAGGACCTCGGCGATCTCCGGCGGGCTGTAGTCGAGCCAGTAGCGCAGCACCACCACGATCCGGCGATCCGGCGCGAGCCCGTCCACGGCGAGCGCCAGCGCCGCGTCGGGCGTCGGCATCACCGCGTCGGGGTCGCGCGTCTCGTCGTCGAGAACGGTGAGCCTGCGGTCCTTGCGCATCTGGTTGAGCGTCAGATTCACGGCGATGCGGCTCACCCAGGCCCTGAAGCTCGGGCCGCGGTAGTCCGCCAAAGCACCAAGAGCCCGCTCGAAGGCCTCCTGGGCGCAGTCCTCGGCGACGTGGCTGCTGCGTGTGAGCGCGTACGAGGCCCGCCACGCGGTCCGCCAATGACGGTCGAAGAGCTCCCCCGCCGCCTCCTCGGAGCCTGCTCGCGCGCTGGTGACCAGCGCATCGTCGGTGATCTCGGCTCTCATCGTGTCTCTGACACGCGAGAGGCCGGATCACATCCCGGCGGCCTAGAACGGCTGGTCGTCGTCCCGCAGGCGGCCGCGGAGGTCGCGGAGGCGGGCCGAGAGCTCGCCCTCGGGGCCGCGGCCGGTGGGCTCGTAGAAGACGGTCCCCTCCATGCCCTCGGGCAGGAGCGACTCGTCGAGCACGGCGTCCTCGTGGTCGTGCGGGTACTGGTAGCCCTCGCCGTTGCCGAGGCCGCGCGCGTTGGCCACGCTCGAGTCGCGGAGCGCCAGTGGGGGACGGCGGGCGCCCTCCTGCTCGACGCGCGCGAGGGCCGCGTTGATCGCCCGGTACGACGCGTTCGACTTGGGCGCGAGGGCGATGTAGGTCGTCGCCTGGGCGAGGGCGATGCGGGCCTCGGGGAGACCGACGAACTCCACGGCGCGCCCGGCGGCGACCGCCACCGCGAGCGCCTGGGGGTCGGCGTTGCCGATGTCCTCGCTGGCGGCGACGATCAGGCGGCGGGCGATGAACTTGGGGTCCTCGCCGCCCTTCAGCATCACGGCCAGGTAGTAGATCGCCGCGTCCGGGTCGCTGCCGCGCAGGCTCTTGATGAAGGCCGAGATCGTGTCGTAGTGGGCGTCGCCCTGGCGGTCGTAGACCACCGCGCGCCCGCCGGCGGCGGCCTGCACGGCCTCGAGGGGGATCTCGCGCCCGTCGGCCGTGTCGGCCGCCGCCGCCTCGAGCAGGTTGAGGGCGCCTCGCGCATCGCCGCCGGCCCGGGCGACGATCGCCGCGCGGCTCTCCTCGCCGAGGATCACGCGGCCGGCGAGCCCCTTCGGGTGGGCGACCGCGCGGTCGAGCAGGGCGCCGACGTCCTCGGGGCCGAGCGGCTCCAGCACCCATACCCGCATCCGCGAGACGAGGGCGGCGTTGACCTCGTACCAGGGGTTCTGGGTCGTCGCCCCGATCAGCGTGACCAGGCCGTCCTCGACGGCGGGCAGCAGCGCGTCCTGCTGGGCCCGGTTGAAGCGGTGGATCTCGTCGAGGAAGAGCACCGTGGCGGTGCCCGCCGCCAGGCGGTCGCGGGCCCGCTGCATCACCGCGCGCACGTCGGCGACGGTGGCCGACACCGCCGAGAGCTCCTCGAAGGCCGACGCGGTGCTCTGCGCGACGACGCGGGCGAGCGTCGTCTTGCCGCTGCCCGGGGGGCCGTAGAGGATCATCGACGGGACGCGGTCGCCGGCGATCGCCGCCCGTAGGGCGCCGTCGGGGCCGAGCAGCGCCTGCTGGCCGACGACGTCGTCCAGGCCCTCCGGCCGGATCCGCGCGGGGAGGGGGCGGCTGCGCTCGAGGCGCGACTCGACGGCCTCGCCGAAGAGGTCGCCCTGCGGAGGCCCGCCACCGCGCGCCATCAGGCGCCCGCCGGCACGGGGTGCGGGCGGGCGGGCAGCAGCGCCGCCAGCGCGGCGCCGAGCAGCGGCAGGCACGCGATCGCCCAGAGGGCGGTGTCGCGGCCGGCCGAGTCGGCGATCGCGCCGAACAGGGCGAGTCCCGGGGGCGCCGAGCCGACGGCGCCGAAGCCGATCATCAGCCCGGCCGCGAGGGCGAGGCGCCCGGGCAGCATCTCCTGGCCCATCGCGACCGTCACCGAGAAGGACGCCATCAGCACGAAGCCCGCGGCCGCGAGCGCCACGATCGACAGCGGGCCGCCGGCGGCGAGGAAGAGCAGCAGGAGGGGCGTGACGAGGGGCATGGTCCAGAGCAGCATCCGCCTCCCTCCGAACCGGTCGGCCACGGCCGCGCCCGCGATCGTCCCGACCGCGCCGGCGCCCGAGAAGGCGACGATCGCGAAGCCCGCGCCCTGCTCGGAGAAACCGCGGTCGTCGACGAGCATGAGCGGGACCAGGGCCAGGAGGCAGAACTGGGTCCAGGTGCGCATGCTGGTGGAGGCGAGGAGGAGGCCGATGGACCACAGGCTCGCACGATCGGGCCGCGGCGTCGCGGCCGATCGCACCGGCACCTCCACCGCGAGCCGCCGCCGGTGCGCGAGCAGCAGGGCGGAGACCGCGATCCCGGGGACGAGGAAGACGAGCGTCGCGCGCGCCCCGAGCCACGGGATGGCCAGCGCGGCCAGCAACGGCCCCGCCGCGAACCCGGCGTTTCCGCCCACCATGAACCAGGCGAGGCCCGTGGCCGGCCGCCCGGCCGACATCCGGTTCGCGACCCGCGCGGCCTCCGGGTGGAAGGCCGCGATGCCGAGCCCCGAGCCCACGATGCACGCGAGGATGCCGAGATAGCCCCCGGCGAGGCCCGAGAGCGCCAGGCCCACCGCCCCGGCGAGCACCCCGCCCCAGAGGAACTCGGGCGACGCCCGCCGGTCGGCCAGCAGGCCGAAGAGGGGCTGGATCGCCGAGGAGGCGAGCAACGACGCCCCGAGGATCATGCTCGCGGCGAGGTCGGAGAGCGCGAGCGCGGCGGTGAACACCGGCAGCATCACCGACACGGCCCCGACGCTGGCGTCGATCACGAAGTGACCGGCGGCGAGTAGCCCGATGCCCTGCCGGTCGATGCCGGCCCGCCCGGGTCCCTCCGTCCAATCGGACGCCGCGCCGTCGTCCAATTGGACGGAGGGGTCTAGGCTCGGCACGGATGCCCGGGGGACGACCGATCAACGGACGCGACGTCCATGCGCTGCTGACCGCCTTCGGCGGCGACCGCGGGGACGCCGCCGCCCTGCGGGCCGCCATCGGGCCCGACGACTCCTTCGACGACTACGAGGATCTGGTCAGGGCCTGCCCACCGGCCCGCGCCGGGCTCACGCCCGGCGAGCACGCCGCGCTCTTCGCCCCGCTCTTCGGCGAGTTCGAGTGAGCGCGTTCGATCGAACGACCGCGCTCCGTCCAATTGGACGAGGCTCAGCCCGGGCCCTCCTCGTGCGGGTTGGCGCGTAGCCAGGAGATCCGCAGGAAGAGGTCTCGGTCGGTCATGTCCTGCTCCAGGCCGAAGGACCGACCGCACAGCGGGCAGGCGGTGAAGGGCTGGAACTCCGGGATCCCGTCCTCGTCGGCGCCCCCGGTCGGGATCAGCAGCAGATCGCCCCAGCAGTCGTCGGTGGGGCAGCGCAGGCGCCCGTCGATGTTCGCGAAGGCGCTCTTCGGGATGCTCGGGGGTGCGGTCATGGTGTCGGGCTCATCCCTGTCCGAGTCACTACATTTACGAAAGTCACGGGCGCCCCGCCCTGCCCCCTCGGGCGAAAGGGTAGAATCACCCACTAGAATCGCCGGTTAACAGCCGCAGCACGGGAGACGACATGGCGCGCAGCTACCAGGATCTCCTCGCGTCCGCCCGCGAGCAAGTGCCCGAAGTGCAGGTCCCCGACCTGGCGTCCCGTCACGCCTCGGGAGACGGGCCCCTGGTGATCGACATCCGCGAGCAGCACGAGTGGGACCAGGGGCACATCCCCGGTTCGGTGCACATCCCGCGGAGCTTCCTCGAGAGCCGGATCGCGGGCGTCGCCCGCCCGGGTACCGAGGTCGTGCTGAGCTGCGCCTCCGGCCAGCGCTCGCTGCTTGCCGGCGTGACGCTGCAGGACATGGGCTTCGAGAACGTCGCGAGCTTGGCGGGCGGCTTCCAGCGCTGGAAGCAGAGCGGCAACGACTTCGACGTGCCGCAGACCCTCACGCCCGATCAGCGCTCGCGCTACAGCCGCCATGTCCTGATCCCCGAGATCGGCGAGGCCGGCCAGATCAAGCTGCTCAACTCCAAGGCGCTCCTGATCGGCGCGGGCGGGCTCGGCTCGCCCGCGGCGTTCTACCTGGCCGCGGCCGGCGTCGGCACCATCGGCCTCGTCGATGACGACGTCGTCGAGGCGAGCAACCTCCAGCGCCAGATCATCCACACCACCGACCGCGTGGGGATGAACAAGGGCGAGTCGGCCCGCGTCGCCATCGAGGCGCTCAACCCCGACGTCACCGTCAACACGTACCCGTACCGGGTGAGCCGCGACAACGTGCTCAACCTGATCTCGGACTACGACGTGATCATCGACGGGACCGACAACTTCCCGACGCGCTACCTGATGAGCGACGCGTCGCTGATGACCCGTGTCCCCCTCATCCACGCCAGCATCCTGCGCTTCGAGGGTCACGCCTCGACGTTCCTGCCCTACGAGGGCCCCTGCTACCGCTGCCTCTTCCCGGAGCCCCCGCCGCCCGACCTGGCGCCGTCCTGCGGCGAGGCCGGCGTGCTCGGCGTGCTCTGCGGCGTGATGGGCAACATTATGGCCACGGAGGCGATCAAGGTGCTCCTCGGCATCGGCGACCCCCTCGCCGGCCGCCTGATGATCTACGACGCCCTCGACATGGCCTTCACCGAGCTGAAGATCCGCCGCGACCCCGACTGCCCGGCCTGCGGCCCGAACGCCCAGCTCGAGTTCCGCGACTACGAGGCCTGGTGCTCGGGCGTCGGCGCCCACACCGCGGCCGCGGTGGCCCGCTGATGAGCACCGTCCGCATCCCCCCGGTCCTGCGCCAGTCGACCGGGGGCGAGCGCACGGTCACGGTCTCCGGCGCGACCGTCGGCGAGGTGCTCGACTCGCTCTACGAGCAGCACCCCGCCGTACGCGCGCAGCTGCAGACGCCCGAGGGCGACCTGCACAAGTTCGTGAACGTCTACCTCAACGACGAGGACGTCCGCCTGCTGTCGTGGCTCGACACCGAGGTGGCCGACGGCGACACGCTCATGATCCTCCCGGCGATGGCCGGCGGCTGATGGCGACGACCTCCCCGGGCATGAGCGCCCCCCCGATGGAGGTCTCCAGCGACCTCACCGCGACCATCGGCAACACGCCGCTGGTCGAGCTGCAGCACATCTCGCCCAACCCGGACGTGCGCATCCTCGCCAAGCTCGAGAGCCACAACCCCACGGGCTCGATCAAGGACCGCACGGCGCTCTCGCTGATCGAGGACGCCGAGCGGCGCGGGGCGATCAGGCCGGGCGACACGATCATGGAGCCCACCTCGGGCAACACCGGCATCTCGCTCGCGATGATCTGCCGGGTGCGCGGCTACAAGCTCGTCGCCGTGATGCCGGAGAACGTCACCCCCGAACGCCGCCAGCTGCTCACCCTCTACGGCGCGGAGATCGTCGACACCGACGGCGAGTTCGGCTCGAACGGGGCGGTCGAGGTGGCCACCCGCCTGTCGGCCGAGAACGGCCTCTACATGCCGTTCCAGTACGGCAACGAGGCCAACCCGCGCGCCCACTACGAGGGCACCGCCGAGGAGATCGTGCGCGACTGCCCCGAGATCGACGCATTCGTCGCGGGACTCGGCACCGGTGGCACCCTGATGGGCTCCTCGCGGCGCCTCAAGGAGCACCGCTCCGACATCCAGATCATCGCCTGCGAGCCGCTGCAGGGCGATCCGGTGAGCGGCCTGCGAAGCCTCGACGACGGCTTCATCCCGCCGATCCTCGACGTGACCAAGCTGGACCGGAAGCTGCTCGTGGCCAACCGCGACGCGATCCTGATGACGCGCCGCCTCGCCGCCGAGGAGGGCATCTTCGCGGGCGTCTCGTCGGGTGCGGTGATCCACACCTGCGCGCGGGTGGCGTCGCGCATGACGCGGGGCACCATCGTCGGGATCATCTGCGACGGCGGCTGGAAGTACCTGTCGTCGGGGCTGTGGACCGATGACGTCGACGCGGTGGAGGACCGGGTCGACAACGGGATCTTCTGGTAGGCGCGGCCCGGTGCTGACGCTCGCCCGGGCGCTCGCCGAGGAGCTGGTGGCGCACGCGATCGCCGATCTGCCGAACGAGTGCTGCGGCATGATCGCGGGAGTGGGCGGCACCGCGACGCGCGTGATCCGGGCCACCAACTCCGAGCCCAGCCCCTTCTTCTACGTCATCGACCCGCGCGAGCAGATGCGCATCATGGACGCGATCGACGACGCCGGGGAGGACCTGGTGGCGATCTACCACTCGCACACGCGCTCGGCCGCCTACCCTTCGCGCACCGACGTCGAGCTCGGCTTCTTCCCCCAGACGCCCTACCTGATCGTCTCGATCGCCGACCGCGACGCACCCGTCATCCGCGCGTTCCTCCTCAGCCGCACCGCCCCCGAGGGGGAGCAGATCGCCGAGGTCCCGGTGGAGATCGCATGAGGCCGCGCACCGCGGCGGCCGCGGCGGTGCTCGCCCTGCTCGCCGGCGCCGCGGCCGGCTGCGGAGGGTCGTCGGAGACCGTCACCCGGACGGTCACCACCGACAGCCTCCCGGGCACGTCCACGGCTCCGGTTCCGGCGCCCCCCGCCACCGCGCCCGCCGCGACCACGCCGGCGCCGCCGGCGACCGCCGCCGCCGTCGTCGGTGAGGACCGTCTGCCGCCGCCCGACGCCCTCGCCGGGGTCCGGGAGGGGGCCGCGCGAGCCCTCGGCGACGCTCAGGCGTTCGTCGACGCGCTCTACCAGGCCGGCGACCCGGTGAAGCCGTCCGCGGTGGCCCGTCTCAGCGCCGCCGGCTACGCGGGTGGCATCCTGCGCGACCAGGTGGGGCAGGACCCGGCGCGGGGCCTCGCGCTCTTCCGTACCTACGCGCTCCAGTTGCGCGACGACGACGCCGCGCGCGCCGAGGTGGGCGCGGCCATCGATGAGGTGCGGGCCTCGACGACGCAGCCGACGCGCGATCTCGACCTCCCCGACCTGCCGGGCGCCCAGGGCCTGCACGTCGACATCGAGCAGGGGGCGATCACCGGCGCGGTCACCTTCGTGACCTTCTCCTCGGGCCCGTTCGTCTACGGCCTGCAGGGCGTCAGCACGAACACGGCGACGCTGCCCGAGGACGAGATCATCGGGGCGGCGCGCGACCTCTACGAGAGGGTCACGGCCGCCCCGTAACGATCAGGAGGCGGGCTCCTCGCCGGACTCCGCGGCGTCGGCGGCCTTCTTGCGGGTGCGGCGCTTCGGCTTCGG
>LNFM01012874.1_pt1 | contig 16540 bp, 19 predicted proteins | sample 596031 | NCBI WGS metagenome assembly LNFM01 (sample SAMN04254537, study PRJNA301005) | activated carbon metagenome | isolation source: dual media filters at the Ann Arbor, Michigan drinking water treatment plant | place: USA: Ann Arbor
CCAGCCGCGGCTTCTGGCTGCGGCAGATGCGGCAATGGCACTGGATCAGCGCAGCCGTCTGTCTGATCGGCATGCTGCTGTTCGCCTTCACCGGTATCACGCTCAATCACGCGTCGCAGATCGAGTCCAAGCCGGCGATCACCGAGCGGGCCGCGACCCTGCCGCCGGACCTGCTGACGCCGCTGCGCACCACCGCGAGCCAGGGCAAGCGGCCAGTCCCGGACAATGTGCGGGCCTGGATCGCCAGCGAGATGTCGGTCGCGGTCGATACGCGCGACGCCGAGTGGTCGCGCGAGGACGTCTATGTCTCGCTGCCGCGGGCCGGCGGCGACGCCTGGCTCAGCATCGAGCTGGGCAGCGGCGAGGTGCGCTACGAGCGGACCGACCGCGGCTGGATTGCCTATCTCAACGACCTGCACAAAGGCCGCAACACCGGCGCGGCGTGGTCGTGGTTTCTAGACATCTTCGCCGTGGCCTGCGTGGTGTTCTGCGTCACCGGCCTGGTGCTGCTGCAACTGATGGCCAACGGGCGGCCTTCGACCTGGCCGCTGGTCGGCCTCGGCTTCGTCGTGCCGCTGCTGCTGGCCCTGTTCTTTATTCACTGACTGTCCTGAGGTGACGATGCGTACGCTTCGGCCTTTGCCGCCGACATGAAGATGTCGGTGGAAATTCCCCGCCTCAACGTCGCGGAATATCATCGGCCTTACGTCGCGATCTGGCTGGAGAAGCCGGACCAGACCTTCGTCGGCAATCTGGCGGTCTGGTACGACTACAAGCTCAAGGACAACGAAGGCACCAAGTGGCTCAAGGACATGCGTCAGTGGTGGCGGCGCACGGGCCGCGAACTGACCATGCCGGTCGACGGCCTCACCAGCGCGACGCGCGCGCCGGGCGAACATCAGGTGGCCATCGACCTCGGCAAGGCGCCGCTGTCCAACCTTGCCGCCGGCGAATACCAGATCGTGGTCGAAGCCGCGCGCGAAGTCGGCGGCCGTGAGCTGCTGCGCATTCCGTTTCAGTGGCCGCCCAAGGCCGAACAGACCTTGAAGACGCCCGGCAAAGACGAGCTCGGCGCCGTGACGCTATCCCTCAAGCCGTAACAACGCGGAGCATGACCATGCACAAGACCACGCGCTCTCTCCTGAAGTGGACCGCCCTGGCGCTTTGCGTCGCCATTCCGCTCACCGCGGCGCAGGCGCACCGGTCCTGGATGCTGCCCTCGGCGACCATCGTTTCCGGCGACGATGTCTGGGTGACGGTCGATGCGGCGGTGTCGAACGACCTGTTCTATTTCGAGCACTTCCCGATGCGGCTCGCCAACATCGGCACGCCGCCGGAAGCGCAGGGCCGCCGCGGTGGCCGCCCGGCCGATCTGACCATCACTGCGCCGGACGGCTCCAAGACCGAAGCGCAGAACGGCAATATCGGCCGCTATCGCTCGACCTTCGACGTGCACCTGAAGCAGAAGGGCACCTACAAGATCGCCGCCACCAATGACGGCATCGCCGCCAGCTGGAAGGGAGGCGCCGAGACCAAGCGCTGGCGCGGCACGCTGGCGGCTTTCGCCACCGAAGTGCCGGCCAATGCGCAGGGCCTGCAGGCGACGCAGATCGACAGCCGGCTGGAAGTGTTCGTGACCTCGGGCAAGCCAACCAAGGATGCGCTGAAGCTCACCAACTCCGGCCTTGAGCTCGACCCCATCACACATCCCAACGATCTGGTGGCCGAGACACCGGCCAGCTTCCGGTTGATGCTCGACGGCAAGCCCGCCGCCAATCTGAAAGTCACCGTGATCCCGGGCGGCAATCGCTACCGCGACAAGCTCGGCGACATGACGCTGACCACCGACGCGGACGGCAAGTTCACCGTGACCTGGCCGAACCCGGGCATGTACTGGATGGAAGCCTCGGTGCGCGGCGGAAGCACCACCATCCCGAACGTCAAGCAGCGCCGCGCCAACTACGTCGCCACATTCGAAGTGCTGGCGCCCTGACCGCAGATCCGGTCATGGCTGTAGCCCCGGCGGCGGCTGCGCCGCGCCGCGTGCTGATCCCGCTCGACATTGCCCGCCCGCCACCGCGGCCGGCGGCGATGCGGGTGATGCGGCTCGGCGGCAAGACCATGGGAACGTCATGGTCGGTGACGCTGGGCTGCGCGGCGCCTAGCGCGCTGACGCCGCTGCGCCATGCCATCGAGGCCGCGCTCGATAGCGTCGTCGCGCAGATGAGCACCTGGCAACCGGACTCGGCGATCTGCGCCTTCAACACCGCCGCGCCCGATAGCTGGCACGCATTGCCGGATGAGTTCGCGTCGGTGCTCGACGCCGCGCTGGCTGTCGCCGAGGCCTCAGGCGGCGCTTACGATCCGACCATCGGTGCGCTGGTTGGCCTCTGGGGTTTCGGCCCGCAGGGACGGAAGCACGACACACCACCGGATTCTTCAGTCGCTGCAGCGTTGGCGCAGGCCGGCTGGCAGCGGCTCCAGCGCGAGGGCCGTGACAGGCTTAGGCAACCCGGCGGCCTGCAGCTCGACCTGTCGTCAATCGCCAAAGGCTTCGCCGTCGATCAGATCGCGGCCTGTCTCGATCGTCACGGCATTGAAAACTATCTGGCCGAGATCGGCGGCGAACTCATCGGCCGCGGCGTCAAGCCGGACGGCACGCCATGGTGGGTGGCCCTGGAGCGGCCAGAACACGACGCTGCTGAAGCCGACACCATCGTCGCCTTGCACGGCCTCGCCATCGCGACCTCCGGCGACCAGCAGCGCTTCATCGCGCACGGCGGCGCGCGCCTGCCGCATGTGCTCGATCCGCGCAACGGGCGCCCGGTGCAGAACGGCGCCGCCTCGGTCACCGTGCTGCATCGTCAGTGCATGCTGGCTGACGCCTGGGCGACCGCGCTGATGGTGTTGGCACCGCATGACGCGCTGGCGCTGGCGACAGCGCAAAACCTGGCCGCGCGCTGGCTGGTGCGCAACGGCAGCGGCTGGAATGAGCTGATGACGCCGGCCTTCGCGGCGATGCTCGAGTAAAATTGCGCTCTAGCGCCGGGTCAGTTCGAACCGGCCTTCGGCTTCGTTGTCGACGACATCGCATTCACAGGCCGCAGCGAGCGCCTGCAATCTGGCGACCGCGGACGGATCGGCCTTGCCCGGCGGAAACACGTCCGCCATCAGGGGATAGGTCAGATCGAACACATGCCCGCGCGGCATCTCAATCAGGAAGCTTTTGAGGACCGCTTCATTCAGCATCGCTGAAGTCCGCTAGTGCTTCGACGCGGCAGGCTCGTCGGCGGCGACAATGGCACGACCGAGATCGACGATCTCGGTTTCCACTTCGCCCTTGGGCGACCAGTCGCCGGTCTTGCGTTGGTCGGCCGGCACCTCGGCCATGTCGGCGATCATTTCCTCAATGGCCAGATCAAGCCGGTCGCGCTCATCGCTGAGTGACGCCAGCCGCACCTTCATGTTATCGAGTTTACTGGCCATGGGCGCTCGCTATGCCGGAACGATGACTTTGCCGATCGGCCACAGCGCCAGACCGGCGAGTTTGAGATGCGCCCAGGCGAACGGGATGCCGATAATGGTGATCGCGAGGGCGAACGCGGTCAGCAGGTGCCCGAGCGCCAGCCACCAGCCGGCCAGCACGAACCAGATGATGTTGCCGAGCGTGCCGAACGCACCCGTCCCGATATCCTCGCGGCCGTAATAGACATCGCGCGGCACCGCCTTCTGGCCGAACGGCAGCAGCGTATAGGCGGCGAAGGTGAAAGCCGCCCGCGCCCAGGGCAGACCGATGATGGTCACCGCCATGATGGCGGCGGCGATGACCCAGCCGACCGCCATCCACAGGCCGCCGAACACGATCCACAGCACGTTGAGCAGCAGCGACAGGCCGGACATTCAGTTTGTGTCTTTCGCGCGCGAAAGCACCGGCTCAGGCAAAGCGCCCGTGGCAGTGCTTGTACTTCTTGCCCGAACCGCAGGGGCAGACCTCGTTGCGGCCGACTTTGCCCCACGTGGTCGGGTCCTTCGGATTGCGCTCGACCACGGTTTCGGCATCGCCGCCGGCCAGCACCGGCGATGGCGACCAGGCCATCTCGTCCTCGCCGGTGGTCGGATCGACCTTGTGCGCTTCCATGTACGGCAGCTGCGGCGTCTCATCTTCCGGCGGCTGCTGCACCACCTCGACGCGCATCATCTGCGCGGTGACGGTCTCGCGCAGCGAGGCCACCATGGTTTCGAACAGATTGTAGGCTTCCGCCTTGTACTCATTGAGCGGATCGCGCTGGCCGTAGCCGCGCAGGCCAACCACCTGGCGCAGATGCTCCAGCATCACCAGGTGCTCGCGCCAGAGGTGATCGAGCGACTGCAACAGCACAGACTTCTCGACGTAGCGCATAACCTCGGGGCCCCACTTGCCCACCTTGGCGGCCATCCACTCGTCGGCGCGGCGCTGAATGCGTTCGCGCACTTCCTCGTCGGCGATGCCTTCTTCCTTGGCCCATTCCTGCACCGGCAGGTCCAGCGTCAAAGTCTCGCGCAACGCGGTCTCGAGACCGGCGACATCCCACTGCTCGGGATAGGCATTCGGCGGAATGTGCTTGGTGACGAGATCCTCGATCACCGCATGACGCATGTCGGCAACGGTCTCGTCGACCGCATCGTCGCGCATCAGATCGAGCCGCTGCTCGAAGATGACCTTGCGCTGGTCGTTGCTGACGTTGTCGTACTTCAACAGATTCTTGCGGATGTCGAAGTTGCGCGCCTCGACCTTTTGCTGGGCCTTTTCCAGCGCCTTGTTGATCCAGGGATGAACGATCGCCTCGTTCTCCTTGAGGCCAAGCTTGGTCAGCATGGTGTCCAGCTTGCCGGACCCGAAGATGCGCATCAGGTCGTCTTCCAGCGACAGGAAGAACTTGGAGTGCCCCGGGTCGCCCTGACGGCCGGAACGGCCGCGCAACTGGTTATCGATGCGGCGGCTTTCATGGCGTTCGGTGCCGAGCACGAACAGGCCGCCGGCCTTCAGCGCCTTTTCCTTCAGCCGCGCGATCTGGGCGCGGATCTCGTCGGCGCGCGGATCCTTGTCGCGCGCGCCCCAGTCGTCGATGTCGGTGATTTCCTGGCGGATGCGCATGTCGGCATTGCCGCCGAGCTGAATGTCGGTACCGCGGCCGGCCATGTTGGTGGCAATGGTGACAGCGCCCGGCACGCCGGCCTGCGACACGATGAAAGCTTCCTGCTCGTGATAACGGGCATTGAGGATGGCGAACACTTTGGTCTTGGTGGCGCCGTCGTCGCCTGAATAGAGCGCGGAGAAGGCATTCGGGTCGGAAAAGTCGTGCTGCTCCCAGCCGGCCTGGCGCAACGATTCGGCAAGCTGCTCGGACTTTTCAATCGACGTGGTGCCGACCAGGACCGGCTGGCCGCGCAGCTTGCAGTCCTCGATCAGCGTGATGATGGCGCGGTGCTTCTCAGCCGCGGTGCGATACACCTCGTCGTCGTCGTCGATACGCGCCAGACCCTTGTTGGTCGGCACTTCGAGCACGTCGAGGCCGTAGATGTCGGCGAATTCGTCGGCTTCGGTGAGCGCCGTACCAGTCATGCCGGCCAGCTTCTCGTACATGCGGAAATAGTTCTGGAACGTGATCGAGGCCAGCGTCTGGTTTTCCGGCTGGATCGGCTGGTGCTCCTTGGCCTCCAGCGCCTGGTGCAGCCCCTCCGAGAAGCGGCGGCCCGGCATCATGCGGCCGGTGAACTCGTCGATGATGACGACCTCGCCGTTGCGCACGATATAGTCCTTGTCGCGCTGGAACAGCTTATGGGCGCGCAGCGCCTGGTTGATGTGATGCACGACCGAGACGTTCTCGACGTCGTACAGCGAGTCGCCCTTGAGTTCGCCGGCGGCGCGCAGGCGCTGCTCGAGCTTCTCCATGCCGGCTTCGGTCAGCGTCACGGTGCGCTGCTTCTCGTCGATCTCGTAGTCGGCCTTGTCCAGCGCCGGGATATAGCTGTCGATGGTGTTGTAGAATTCCGAGCGGTCGTCGAGCGGGCCGGAAATGATCAGCGGCGTGCGCGCTTCGTCGATCAGGATGGAGTCGACTTCGTCGACGATGGCGTAGACATGGCCGCGCTGGACCATATCCTCCATCCGGTACTTCATGTTGTCGCGCAGATAGTCGAAGCCGAGTTCGTTGTTGGTGCCGTAGGTAACGTCGCAGTCGTAGGCCTTCTTGCGTTCCTCGTCGTCGAGACCGTGCACGATGTTGCCGACGGTCAGGCCGAGGAAGCCGTAGATCTGGCCCATCCACTCGGAGTCGCGCTTGGCGAGATAATCGTTGACGGTGACGACGTGGACGCCGCGCCCGGACAGCGCGTTGAGATAGACCGGCAGCGTGGCGACCAGCGTCTTGCCTTCGCCGGTTTTCATCTCGGCGATCTTGCCGTCGTGCAGGATCATGCCGCCGATCAGCTGCACATCGAAATGGCGCTGGCCGAGGGTGCGCTTGGCCGCTTCACGCACGGTCGCGAAGGCCGGGACCAGAATGTCGTCGAGGCTGGCGCCTTCGGCGATCTGCTTCTTGAAATCGACCGTGCGGGCGCGAAGCGCGTCATCGGAGAGAACGCCGAGTTCCTTCTCCAGCGCGTTGATGGCATCCACCCGCGGTTGATAGCCGCGAATCCGCCGGTCATTGGCAGATCCGAACAGCTTGCGGGCAACAGCGCCGATCATGCGGGGAGCTCCTGATGGTATGGCCGGGGCGCTTCTAACACGCCGCCGAGGCCGGATGTGGCTTCCGGCGCTCCGGAATATGGCATTTTCGGGCAATTTTCGACGAAAACGGCGCCTTTAAACGCCACCGGCAAAGGTTAATCGAGAGATAGGAGGGGGTCGGTTTATTGTCAATTGGTGCCTGACGACGACGTTAAGGCGCTGATGCGCCCGCGCCTCCATATAAGGCGCCTCGTAACGTTTTGCAGGGCAACGGCTTTTTAAATCCGGCCGGCAGCGGCCCACCGATCGAGAAGCCCGGTCACGCGGACGTTAAGCCGGCCGCGGCCGTCCGCCATTGCAAAGCCATGGTTGTTGCGCCACAAGTCCGCGCCCTCCGCACGGTTGCGGACACTCCTATTGCCAAGGACAGCGCCATGTCGATCAGCCTCTTCGCCCGCCGCGCCGGCCTCCTCACCGTCACCCTGGCGGTTCTGGTCGCCTCCAGCGCCGCCCTGCGCGCCCAAGGCGCCGATCCTGTGGTCGCCAAGGTCGACGGCATGGAAATCCGCCAGAGCGACCTCGACGTTGCCGAGGCCGAAGCCGGACAACTGCCGCCGATGTCGGAGGCTGCCAAGAAGGACTACCTGGTGCAGTTCACCGCCGACATGATGTTGGTGTCGAAGGCGGCGGAAGCGAAGTTCGGCAAGGACGACGCCTTCAAGCAGAAGCTGGAGTTCGCCCGCAAAAAGCTGCTGATGGAAGAACTGCTGCAGTCGACCGGCAAAGAAGCGCTCACCGAGGCTGCCATGCGCCAGGTCTATGACGACGCCATCAAGCAGATGAGCAGCGAGCCGGAGGTGCACGCCCGCCACATCCTGATCCGCGCCGCCGCCGGCGACGAAAAGGCCAGCAAGGACGCCGAAGCCAAGATCAAGGCGGTGATCGCCCGCCTCAAAAAGGGCGAGGACTTCAAGAAGGTCGCCAGCGAAGTGACCGAAGACCCGTCGGGCAAGGAAAACGGCGGCGACCTCGGCTATTTCAGCAAAGAACAGATGGTGCCGGAATTCGCCGAAGTCGCCTTCAAGCTGGACAAGGGTCAGCTTTCGGATCCGGTGAAGACGCAGTTCGGCTGGCACGTGCTGAAGGTCGAGGACAAGCGCACCAAGCCGGCGCCGACCTTCGACGAGGTCAAGCCGCAGATCGAGCAGTTCGTGGTGCGCAAGGCGCAGGCCGATATGGTCACCAAACTGCGCGAGGGCGCCAAGATCGAGAAGATGTACACGCCGGAAGCGCCGGCCGCGCCGGAAACGCCCGCTGCCGACAAGAAGTAGTTTCAGCGGTCACAGCGCACTCCACGTCATGCCCGGCCTTGTGCCGGGCATCTACGTCTTCTAAGTATCGCCGCTCCAAAGACGTGGATGGCCGGGACAGGCCCGGCCATGACGGTACGGTGAGCGCCGATGAGCACTTCAGTTTCCCCCCTCGCCCCGACCGACGTGCCCGACATGCCGGCGATTGCCGGCGTCCGGCTCGCCACCGCCCAGGCCGGCATCCGCTATGCCAACCGCACCGACGTGCTGCTGGCGCTGTTCGACGAAGGCACCACGGTTGCCGGCGTCTTCACCCGGTCGAAGTGCCCCTCGGCGCCGGTCGAATGGTGTCGCGCCCGCCTCAACGCCGGCAAGGCCCGCGCGCTGGTGGTCAATTCCGGCAACGCCAACGCCTTCACCGGCAAAACCGGCCGCGCCTCGACAAAACTCACTGCCGACATCACGGCAAAAGCCGTGGGCTGCAAACCCAGCGAGATTTTCCTCGCCTCGACCGGCGTGATCGGCGAACCACTCGACGCCACCAAATTTGCCCCGGTGATGGACGGCCTCGCAGCACGCGCGCAAGCTGGCGGCTTCTTCGATGCCGCCAAGGCGATCATGACCACCGACACCTTTCCAAAGGTGGCGACCGCGACCGTCCGGATCGGCAAGGCCAAGGTCACCATCAACGGCGTCGCCAAGGGCGCCGGCATGATCGCCCCCGACATGGCGACCATGCTGTCCTTTGTCTTCACCGACGCCGCGATCGCCGCCCCGACCTTGCAGGCGCTGCTCAAGGACGGCGTCACCGACACGTTCAACGCCGTCACCATCGACGGCGACACCTCGACCTCCGACACGCTGATGATGTTCGCCACCGGCAAGGCCGAAGGCTGCCCGCGCATCGCGCGCGTCAGCGATCCGCGGCTCAAGGCCTTCAAGAAGGCATTGCTGGCCGTTCTGGCCGACCTATCCGAACAGGTGGCGCGCGACGGCGAAGGCGCCCGCAAGCTGGTCGAGATCGTGGTCGAAGGCGCGGTGTCGAAGGCCTCGGCGCGCCGGATCGCGATGTCGATCGCCAATTCGCCGCTGGTGAAGACGGCCATTGCCGGCGAGGACGCCAACTGGGGCCGCGTCGTGATGGCGGTCGGCAAGGCTGGCGAGCCGGCCGATCGCGACAAGCTGTCGATCTGGTTCGCCGGCGTCCGTGTCGCGCACAAGGGCGCCCGCGATCCGGGCTATGACGAAGCCAAGGTCAGCGCCGAGATGAAGAAGCCGGAAATCTACCTGAAGGTCGCGCTCGGCCTCGGCAAGGGCCGAGATCGCGTGCTGACTTGCGACCTGACCAAGGAATACGTCGCCATCAACGGCGATTACCGGTCGTAACACTCCGTTCACCATCGCGTTCACTGGAACCGGCTGCGTCTCCTCCTTCAACGCGTTTTAACCAGGGGCTGCCTATCGTCCAGGCAGAGGGCCGCGAGCGTGACGATCGTCCTTGTTGCCGCCTGCGCCCTGATCGATACCGACGGCCGCGTCCTGCTGGCGCAGCGTCCCGAAGGCAAGCCGATGGCGGGCCTGTGGGAGTTTCCCGGTGGCAAAGTGGAACCCGGCGAACGGCCGGAGCAGAGCCTGATCCGCGAATTGAACGAAGAACTGGGAATTACCGTCAAAGAGGCCTGTCTGGCGCCGCTCACATTCGCCAGCCACAGCTACCCGGACTTTCACCTGCTGATGCCGCTGTTTGTCTGCCGGCGCTGGGAGGGAACGGTGACGCCGCTGGAGGGACAGCGGCTCGCCTGGGTCCGGCCGAACAAGCTGAGGGACTACGCCATGCCGGAGGCGGACGTGCCGCTGATATCGCACTTGATGGCGCTGCTGTAATGGAGTTCGTCTGATGCGCCCCTTCAATCTGACCGGGACCCTCCGGTGCTTCCTGAAGGCGCAGCATGGCGCCACCTCGATCGAGTACGCGATGATCGCCTCGGGCGTCAGCATCGCCATTCTGGCCGTGGTGACCACGCTCGGCGAAACGATCCAGACCGTCTTCTACGACAAGCTCAGCAATCTGTTCTGAGCGGTCAGGCGTCCGGCTTTTCACCCGTCGATATTTCCCTGGCGCCGAGCGCATCGGCCAGCCGCCGCGCCGCCGAGCCCGGCTTGAGCGGCTTCTGCTGGCTCTCATGCGGCGCCCAGCCGGACAGCCAGACAATCTCAAACGTCGCGCGCAGGCGGCCGTCGGCGTCGGCAAAACGCTGGGCATAAATCTCCGCCATCCGGACCAGGACCGCGCGCCGCAGCGGCGTCCGCCGCCGCTCGCTCAAAACATTGGTGGCGCCCATGCGGCGCAGGTCGTGCATCAGAGCGAAGGGCGTATCGTAACGCACCGTCAGCCGGTCGGCATCGATTACCGGCAAAGCGAAGCCGGCACGCTGCAGCAGCGCCCCCAGCCCGCGCACATCGGCGAATGGCGCAACGCGCGGCGACACGCCACCATCGACTTCGGTTTCAGCTTCGGCAAAGGCCTCGCGCAATTCGGTCAACGTATCGCCGCCGATCAGCGCCGACAGAAACAAGCCGTCCGGCTTCAGCGCGCGACGAATCTGGATCAGCGTGCCGGGTAGATCATTGACGAACTGCAATGCGAGTGCGGACACCACCAGATCGAGCGAGGCATCGGCAAATGGTAATGCCTCGGCATCGGCGGCAACCTGCAGCCGTGATGAATTGAACGACGCAAGGTCAGGCGTCGCGGCAACCAAAGTTTCGATCTGGCCGCTCGCCGCCAGGCGCCGATGCACCGCATCGGTCGGCGTGCCGAGGTCAACGGCGCGGTTGAAGCGGCGCACCACCGCCGCCAGCCGTTCGGCCAGGTCGGCGGCCACCCGGTCGAGCAGGAACGTCTCCGGCCCCTGCGCCCGGGCGCGGGCCTGGCGCCGGCGCAGGAGTGAACGGTCGAATATGGCTGGGTTCGTGGACATCTGGTATCTTTGCAGCATGAACGAGCTTGCCTCGGCAAGTGACCATGGAAATTCGCCGCCCGCCCGGCGCCTTGCCAACGGCCTGCGCGGCGCTTTCCGCTTTGTGCTCGACGTGGCGTTGCCACCGCTCTGTCCGTCCTGCCGCGCGCCGCTGGGCGACGGCGCCGGACTGTGCGCCTCATGCTGGTCGAAGCTGTCGCTGATCGAGCCGCCCTATTGCGCGCGGCTCGGCATTCCCTTCGTCTACGATCCCGGCCCCGGCCTGCTGTCGATGGAGGCGATCGCCAACCCGCCGGCCTATGACCGCGCCCGCGCAGCGGTGCGCTACGACGATATCGCGCGGTCGCTGGTATTATCCTTCAAGTACGGCGACCGGCTCGATCTGGCGCCGATGATGGGGCGCTGGATGGCGCGCGCCGGTCGCGAACTGCTGAGCGAAGCCGATGCGTTGCTGCCGGTGCCGTTGCATTGGCGGCGGCTGTGGGCGCGGCGCTTCAACCAGGCGGCGGCGCTCGCCCGCGCCATCTCGGCGATCAGCGGCGTGCCGGTGCTGGACGGCGGCATCAAGCGCGTCCGCGCCACGCCGCAACAGGTCGGCCTGTCGAAGGCCGAGCGCGCCGACAACGTGCAGGGCGCGTTCCGCGTTCCTCCGGAACAAAAGCCCGCGATCGCCGGCCGCCGGCTTATCCTGATCGATGACGTGCTCACGTCCGGCGCAACCGTGGATACCTGCGCCCGCGCCCTGCTGCGGGCGGGTGCCGCCCATGTCGATGTGCTGGTCTTCGCCCGGGTTGTCGCCGCCGGGCGATAGCCCCATATATAGCAGCACACCAACCGGCAGACCCCGCCCATGCCCGCGATTGAAATCTACACCACCCGCTACTGCCCCTATTGCGTCGCCGCCAAGGCGCTGCTCACGCGCAAGGGCGCCGCCTTCACCGAAATCCCGGTCGACGGCGACTACGCGCTGCGCGACAAGATGATCCAGCGCGCCAACGGCCGCATGACGGTGCCGCAGATTTTCATCGGCGCGGTGCATGTCGGCGGCAGCGACGAACTGCACGCGCTGGAGCGCGACGGCAAGCTCGATCCGCTGCTCGCCGGCGACGGGGCCTCGGCATGACCGGCAGCGCGGCCACCTTCAAGGCAGCGATGATCCAGATGCGGTCGGGCCTGACGCCCGCCGCCAATCTCGACGCTGCCGTGAAGATGATCGGCGAGGCGAAAGCCGCCGGCGCCGACTACGTGCAGACGCCCGAGATGACCAACATCATGGAGGTCAAGCGCGAGCGGCTGTTCGCCGCCATCACGGAAGAGGACGCCGACGCCTCGCTGGCGGCCTTCCGCGAGCTGGCGCGCAAGCACGGCATCGTCATCCATGTCGGTTCGCTGGCGATCAAGGTGTCGCCCGAAAAGGCCGCCAACCGCTCTTATCTGATCGACGCCAAAGGCGAGTTGGCCGCGCGCTACGACAAGATCCACATGTTCGACGTCGATCTCGCCAATGGCGAAAGCTACCGCGAGTCGCGCAGTTACGCGCCCGGTGAAAGCGCGGTGCTGGCCGACCTGCCGTGGGGCCGCATCGGCCTCACCATCTGTTACGATCTGCGCTTCCCGGCGCTGTACCGCGCGCTGGCCGAAGCGGGCGCCATCATGCTGGCGATCCCGTCGGCTTTCACCAAACAGACCGGCGAGGCGCACTGGAATCTGCTGGTGCGCTCGCGCGCCATCGAGAACGGCTGCTTCGTCATGGCCGCCGCGCAGGCCGGCACCCATGAAAGCGGCCGCGAGACCTACGGTCATTCGCTGATCGTCGATCCGTGGGGACGCGTGCTGGCCGAAGGCGGCACCGAGCCCGGCATTGTGATGGCCGAGATCGATCCGGCTGCGGTAGCCGCGGCGCGCGCCCGGGTGCCATCCTTGCAGCATGGCCGGCGCTTCGAGATCGTCGAGCCGATGGCCGAGCCGACGCATTTGCATCTCGTGAGCGACAAGGAATGATTCGCTACTCCCTGATCTGCGACAAGCAGCACACCTTCGACAGCTGGTTTCCCGATTCCGCTGCCTTCGACAAACAGGTCAAGCGCAAGCTTGTGACGTGTCCGCAATGCCACTCGGCCAAGGTCGAGAAGGCGATCATGGCGCCGCGCATCACGACATCGAAGAAGCGCAGCGCGGCCGCCGTCGAAGCGCCTGCCGATGTCGCTGTTCCGGCCGCGCCCGCGCCGGTGGCGATGGTGTCGCCGCAAGAACTTGAAGTCCGCACCAAGCTCAAGGAATTACGCGACCACCTGGTGAAGAACTCCGACAATGTCGGCCAGCAATTTGCCGAGCAGGCGCGCAAGATGCACTACGGCGAGATCGAGCACCGCTCGATCTACGGCGTCGCCACACCCGACGACGCCAAGTCACTGGCCGAAGAAGGCATCGAGTTTCATCCGATCCCGGTGTTACCGGACGACCGGAATTAGCAGCGACGCACACATCCCGTCGTCAGAAGCCCGCATGAGCCAACGGGTCCGCGCCAAGCGCGGCCCGATGACAGGCTCCGCGAAATGCGGGGAGCGACGCGTTGAGAGTCAGACCCGGATTTCGCTTCGCTCATCCGGGCTACGACAACGACCCTTGCATTGCATCAGCCTTCGTCATCGCCGGGCATGACGCCGAGTGTGACGTGCCGCCATGTATTCCGCTCTGCCCGCGGACGCGGGCATGAGCGGAATACATGGCGAACGAGTGAGTGAGCCGATTCAATTGTCAAACAGCGCATTCTCGCCGTAGCCAACGCTCCGCTGCCCGTGTTCTTTGTCCGGCGCCGGGTGCGCCGTCAGTCCCAGCCGCAACGTCCATTCCCCCGAACGAGGGGAGCGGAGCGCCGGGAAACGCGAGAGCTTGCGAGGCTCTCCGGGTGGCCGGCGCGGCCACCCGACACGTCTGCGCAACGTGTCCTCTCCGCTTGCGATCGCGGAGAGGCGCCTCTCGGCGCTCCGCTGGCGGCGACTTATGTTCCCCGGGGCCGTGCTTCCCGGCGCCCTTTCGCCCGCCTTCGTCGGGGCCACGTGCAGCCATTAAAGGCAGACCCCCGTAGTGAGGCCGGACGGCTCCCCAGGGCCTCCCGGGTGCGGGGTTACGAGCCCCGCCCGCGGGCGCCGCATCCGGTCCCGTCTTCGTTGCGTCTCCGGAGACGCCCCTCGATGGACCGGACGAAGGCAGAGTATTTAAACCTAGGTATTAAGTCAAGAGGCACGACGCGGGATTTGGCTAATGCGCCCACAGCACCAGCACGACGCCGATCACCACCAGCACGATGCCGATCGCCTCGCGTTGCGTGGTCGGCTGCTTGAACACGAAGCGCGTGACGCCCTGCGCGAACAGCACCTCGATCAATGCCAGCGTGCGCACATTGGCCGCCGAGGTGATGGCGAAGCCGAGAAACCAGAACTGGGACGCAAACGCACCCATGAAGCCGGCGAACAGCGATGGCTTCCACGCCTTGGCGATCGCGCGCAGCACCGCGGGATCGCGCAACACCAGCCAGGCCGACAGCAGCGCCGCCTGCAGCACCAGCCCGACCGCCAGCGAGAAGGTCGAGGCCACCACGAAATTCGGGTCCTCGAGCGACAGGATGGCGCCGCGATAGGAGATCGCCGACAGCGCGAAGCAACTGCCGGACAACAGGCCGACCGCGGTCGACCGCCAGGTGCTGACCTGACTGGCGCCCGGTTTCAGCGACATCACGATCACCCCGGCGGTGCCGATCAGAATGGCGGCGGCGGACAGCGGCGTCAGCCGGTCGGCGAGAAAGATGAGACCGAACAGCGCCACCTGCACCGGCTCGGTCTTGATATAGGCATAGGCGACGACGAAGGAGCGCTGGTTCATCGCCGACAGCATGGTGGCCGTGGCAGCGATCTGCATAAGGGCGCCGACGATCACCCAGGGCCAGAACACCGGCGGCGGCTGCGGCAGGTCACGCCCGGTGACGAACAGCACGCCGGCGAGAAAGACCAGAGCGAAGGGAAAGCCGAACAGGAAGCGCACATGGGTGGCGCCGACGGTGCCGAGCGTGGCCGTCAGCTCGCGCTGCATGGCGTTGCGCGCGGTCTGCGCCGCGGCGGCGATCAAGGTGAAGACGGCCCAGAGCATTCCCAACCCCGTCATGCCCGGCCTTGTGCCGGGCATCCACGTTTTGCTTCTTACTAAGGCGCGGATGGCCGGGACAAGTGTCGCAGCCGGGCCGGCCGAAGGCCGCACCCGGTTGCCCGGCCATGACGACGGCAGCTATGCAGCCGTGGTCGACACGATCTCCGCCGCGGCGGGAAACTCGGTGACCGTGCCGTGCTCGTTATCGACCAGCAGCATCAGGTCGAAATAGCGGATGGTCGGCGCCGCACCGGTACGCTTGATGACCGCCTGCCGCCATTCCTCGTTGTGCGCGGCCTTGGCCGCCGCAACCGACGGCCAGACATAGACGCCACCGCCGGTCTTGCCGTTCAGTTCGAGGATGAAATGCTTGCGCAGCAAATCGGTATGGCCCTGCCAGTGCGGCGCGACCTTGCGCGCTTCCTCGGCGACTTTGTCGCGCGTCCAGCCTTGCGGTGAAATGAATTCGACCAGTTCGAGAATCATGCCGTGTTCTTTCCTTGCGCCGGCCGTTCGCCGACCAGCAGGTAGTTCACGTCCATGTCGGACGACAATTGCCAGCGATCGGCGAGCGGATGGTAGACGACGCCGCGCTCGCCGGTGACCTGCAGGCCGGCGCGCTCAAACGCCAGTTCGAGTTCCTCAGGGGTGACGAACTTGTCCCACTGATGGGTGCCGCGCGGCAGCCAGCGCAGCACATATTCGGCGCCGACGATGGCCAGCGCGAAACTCTTCAAAGTGCGGTTCAGCGTGGCGGCGATCATCAGCCCGCCCGGCTTCACCATCGAGGCGCAGGAGGCAACGAACGCCTTCACGTCGGTGACGTGCTCGACCACTTCCATCGCCAGCACCACGTCGAACGTCTCGCCGGCGTCCGCCAGCGCCTCGGCGGTGGTGGCGCGATAATCGACAACCGCGATGTTCTCCTCGGACGGATCGGCGCCGACCACCTGCGCGCCGAGCCGCGCCAAAGGCTCCGACAGCACGCCGCCGCCGCAGCCGATGTCGAGCATGCGCAAGCCCTTCAGGCTGTCGAGCGACTTCGGGTCGCGGTCGAACTGCGCCGCCGCCTGGTCGCGGATATAGGCGAGGCGGACCGGATTGAACTTGTGCAGCGTGGCCATCGGCCCGCGCGGGTCCCACCAGGTCGACGCCATCCGGGAAAAACGGTCGACCTCGTCGCGGTCGATGGTGGACTTGCGATTGCCGGTCGGGCTCATCGGGAACTCCTAAGGCCTTGGAACTGCCTCACAAAACCGTGCGTTGACAGGCGCGCCGAAGACGAACAAAACAAGAACAAAAGCAAAGGCGGCGGCATGTCCTCGACCATCCAGTCCAAGCTCGAAATCCTCGCAGACGCCGCCAAATACGACGCATCCTGCGCATCATCCGGG
>LNFM01007794.1_pt1 | contig 16539 bp, 12 predicted proteins | sample 596031 | NCBI WGS metagenome assembly LNFM01 (sample SAMN04254537, study PRJNA301005) | activated carbon metagenome | isolation source: dual media filters at the Ann Arbor, Michigan drinking water treatment plant | place: USA: Ann Arbor
GCGGCTTCGGTGAGCGTGGCGGCGGAGAGGATGCCGGCGGGGCGGAAGAGCTCGTTCCAGTTTTCGTTGCCGAATTCGACGACAACTTCGCGGAAGCCGTATTCATCGGCCTTGGCGCGCAAGAGGGCGCCGGCTTCGGCCCATTCGGCGGGGGTGAACGTGGTGGGCAGGACGACCCACGGGTTGGCACCGACTTCGTGGGAGAGGGCGAGAAAATCGGGGAGGGCGTAGGCGAAGTCTGTGGCTTCCGTGCCGCCGGGGCGATAGCGGGTGGCGCGGCGGGCGGGGGCGAGGCGGTTGGCGAGGGTATCGCCGAGCTGGCCCTGCCAGTCGCGGAGGTAGCCGGGGCGGAGGGTGTGAAGGGTTTGGACGACTTCGTCGCGGAAGGCGGTGGGGTTAGCGGTGCGGGGGCGGAGGGAGGCGTCGTCGAGCCAGATGTCGACGCCATCGCTTTCGTTGGTGAAGCGGACGGCGAGAGTGGCGGGCGCGCCGGTGTCGGCCGGACGGATGGTCCAGCGGTACTCGCGCCATTCGGTAGCGAGGGGGACGAGAACGTTGAGAAACGCGGGGGTACCGCTGCGGTCGATTTGCACGCGGAGCTTGGCGGAGGGGGTGGCGGCGCGGGCCCAGAGGGAGAGGGTCCACTCGCCGTTGAGGGGCAGGAGTCTAACCGCGCGGTCGCCGATGGCGTCGAGATAAGACGCCGTGGCGGCAGTGGGGGGGAGGCGGAGGGAGCGGCGGCCGGGGCTGGCTGGGCGGGGGGCGTCGACGGTGTGGCCCTGGCCTTCGTGCCACCACTGGGTGGGCAGCTGGCGATCGTCGGTTTTGGTGACGGCGACGATGTCGCCTGCGGCGAGGGCGGGGAGCGGATTGTCGATTTGGAAAGAGGTCCGGTGGGACCGGAGGATGACGCCCTGCTTTCCGGTTTCGCGGCCGGTGAGGACGTGGAAGGCGGCCTGGTTCCAGAAGCCGGGGGTGCGGGCGAGCCAGTCGGTATCGTCCGAAAAACTGTCGCCTTGCGGGTCACGGACGGTGACGATGGCGCGGTCGATGACGCCTTCGAAACCGGGGTTCATGAGGACATTCGCGGAAAGCTGTTCGGCGCCCCAGGAGGTCCAAATGCCGAGATTAAGGCCGATGCGGGGAACATCGCGAAGGGAGGCGGCGCGGGAGACGACGGCGTCGACGATGTCATCGGCGAGCGGCGCCTGGGCGCTGCAGAGGCAGGCGGCGAGGAGAAGGAGCCTCATGCGGCACGCCGCAGTTCCGAGTTGGCGCTACCGCCGAGACGGCGGCGGAAGATGTTGTGCAGGCGGGCGACGTTGCGGGTGAGATCGTAGCTGGCGGTGACTTTGCGGCGGCCGGCTTTACCGAGGGATTGGCGGAGGGCGGGGTCGGCGATGAGGCTTTCGATGGCGGCGGCGAGCTGGGGGGCGTCGGACGGGGCGACGAGGATTCCGGATTCGCCGGAGGTGATGAGTTCGGGGATGCCATTGACGACGGTGGTGACGCAAGGGACTTCCATGGCCATGGCTTCCATGAGGACGACGGGGATGCCTTCGGCGAAACTGGGGAGTACGAAGGCGTCGGTCGCGGCGTAGAGGTCACGGACGGATTCCGGGTTGACGGCGCCGAGGAAGGTGACGTGATTGGCGACACCATACTCGAGGGCCATGGTTTCCAGGCGCTGGCGGTCGGGGCCGTCGCCGGCGAAGGTGGCGTGGACGGACCGGCCGTGACGAGCGAGGAGGCGAACCGCGTCGAGCAGGACAGCCTGACCTTTGGCGGGGACGAGGCGGCCGAGGCAGAGGATGCGGAAGTGTTCGTCTTTGTAGACGGGGCGCGGGCGGAAGAGCTGGGGATCGACGCCGAGAGGGGAGACCTCGATCTTCGACCAATGTTCAGGCGCACTGAGCTTCATGAGTTGGCTGCGGCAGAAGCTGCCGATGGTGCAGATGAACGAAGCGGCGGCGATCTTTTCGGGAAGGTGATGGGTCCCGACGTCGTAGAACTCGTCAGGACCGTGGACGGTCATGGAGAAGGGGATGCCGAAGACTTCCTTGACGAAGAGGGCTACGGTGGCGGCGGGAGTCGCAAAGTGGACGTGGACGTGGGGGAGCTTCTCGCGGCGTACGAAGTCGCCGGTGAGAACGGCTTCGGCGAGGTAGAAGAGGCGTTTGGTGATGGCTTTGGTGTCCGTGCCGCTGAGGCGGAAGGCGAGTTGAAGACCGGCGAGGAGACCGGCGGGATGGGCGGTGAGTGTGCGCCACAGGGCACCGGCCATCTGGGTGGGGGTCATGCTTTTTAGGCAGACGGTGGTAGCGGCTTCGATGCGCTCTTCCTCGCTGAGCTCGGAGACCGGGCGGTCCGGAGGATTGACGGAGACCGGGTAGATGTCGACGCCGAGGCGGCGAAGCTCGCGGATTTCGCGAAGGATGAAGGTATGGGAGATGGCGGGGTAGCGGCTAATGAGGTAGGCGATGCGAAGCATACCAAGGAGTAATGCAACGGACAGGCCATCGTAAGTGATTGAAAACAGGAAGGAGGGGTGTCTCGCTTTCCGCGGGGTGTTTCGTTTCGTGCCGTTCAGGCGAAGACAGTGGCGAAGCGGCGGGGGCGGGTGGCGGGGGCGAGCTGGGGAGTGGAGAGGAGGAGAGTGCGGTCGCCACCGGACTGGAGATAGCTTTCGGCGAAGCCGGTGAGGGTGAAGAAAATGGGGATGACGTTATCGCCCATATAGACGGTGAGGATGGCGAAGGCGAAGCCGGCGTAGATGCCGGCGAGGCGGAAGCTGAGGGAGCTACCTGTTGGTTTGAGCTGGCCGGTTTGGAAGCCGTTGCGGAGCAGTTTTGTGATGAGGGTGATGATCAGCAGCCCGAGCAGGGCGGTGGCGGTAACACCGTGCATCAGCGAGAGGAGCAGGTAGTAGTTATCAATGGACGGCATGCCCAGTACTTTGGGCCAGCCGTTGCGGCCCCAGCCGAGGAGGCTGCGTTCCTTGGCGATATCGACGTATTTATCGATCAGTTCTTTGCGGTAGGCGGCTGATTCCTGGGAGGCTGTGGTGGCGGCCTCACGGCCGACGGAGGCGTATTGGTAGCCGACGGTCGCAGCGGGGATGCCGACGGCGAGGATGGAGAGCAGGACCCAGCGGGCACGCTGGCGCGGGTTGGGACCGGAGCCGATGGCGCAGACCGCGGCGGCGAGGACCGCGCCGATTTGGGGGCCGCGGACCATCGTCATGGCGATGCCGAGGAAGAGGGTGATGGTTAGCGCGCGGGACTTGGTGAAGCCGGGCAGTTTGAGCTTGGCGAAGTTCTGTTCCCAGTAGCCGCTTTTCTCCAGCCAGCGTTGGAGGTGGAGGCCGACGAGGAAGACGATGCCAGCGAGGATGGCGTGGCCGAAGGGCCCGGCGGTGCGGGCGAGGCCGTAGCGGAACGTCGTGACCCAGCCATCGCCCTGGCCGGGGAAGAAGCGGTCGAACACCAGACGGTACGGGTTCAAGCCGAAGCGGAATTCGAAGGTGAAGAAGACGGTGAGAATGGCCAGAGACCAGACGATTCGTTTCGCGAAGCGGACGCGGTCGGCGGTGGTGGTGGTGAATCCTTTAGCGAGCATGTAGGGCAGGACGCCGGCGGCGATCATATCGAACAGGAGGTTTTGCGCTTCTTTATAGCCGGCGTTGGCGTATTCGGAGTAACCGATTTGCGCGGCGAAGGCGAGGACGAGCAGGTCGACGAAAGAAAGCTTCCAGCGACGGAGAAGGGGGACGATGGCGACGGCGGCGATGGGGAGGATGGCGGCTTCGTAGAAGGTCGGATCCGGGATACCCGGGGCGATGAAACGGCACCAGCCGGGCAGCAGGAAGAGGGTGAAGAGGTAGACGTCGAGGTAGGCCTGGCGGGTGGAACGTCTCGCAATCCAGACGATGGCGAAGAGGCCGGGCAGGATGGCGAGAACGCTCACGGGTTAGAGGGCCCTTGCGATCAGCGTGGCGGCGCCGGCGAGAGCGACGGCGGTGATGAGGGCGACCCATTTCAGAGAGACTCCGCCCTCGAGCAGAGCACCGGCGACGTGGCGCTCTTCGATTTCAATTTGCGCATCCAGACGGACGTTGTGGAGGATGTTGCGGGAGACAAGCGAGTCGGCTACTTCGAGATCCTTGCCGAGGTAGGTGCCTTCGCCGACAACGCTGCGGCAGACCACGGTGCCCGGTTCGACGACGCACTGACGGCCGATGACGGCGTGCGGGCCGAGGCGGCTATCTTCGCCAATCCAGCTTTCTTCGCCGATGTAGCAGGGGGCACTGATGTGGACGCTGGCGGGGAGCTTTACGGCGCGGGCCACCCAGACGCCGGGGGTGCGTTCTTCGCCTTCAAAATGGAGGCCGGCGAAGGCGCCTTCGAGCGCGATGCGGTTGGCGAGGATGACGTGTTTGGGGGTGAGGGCGGAGAGGGAGGGAGCATCGAGAAACACCTTCTGCGCTTGCAGGCAGACGGTGCGGCAGGCGGTGCGCCAGTCGTCTTCGGCGGCGAGAAACTCGGTGACAGCGGCGGCCGGCATGGTAGCCCAGCCGGTCCAGCGGCTGATGCGGTCTTCATCGTGGAAGAAGAGTGTGGGCCAGGTGCTGCCGCCGAGAGCGGGCAGTTGCGGCAGGCAGGAGGCCTCGCCGAGGAGGACGGTTTCGTTGGCGTCCGTGGCGAGGGGCGTGGCGTCGGCGTGGTGGACGATTTCGACGCCCCAGCGGGTGCCGTCGCCCAAGTGGGCAGCCACGGACCCACGCTGTGTGGGGAGACAGAATTCAATGCGGGTCACGCCGCCCTTGATGAGTTGTTCGACGAGGTGCTGGATATAGGGGCGGTCCATCACCTGCGCCATCAGATTCGCTTGCGGGCGCCGAGTCCAAAGAATGGCTTTCATTACGAGTTCACCTGTTCCTGAATTTGTCTGATTCCGAGTTGCCGTTTGGCCCGTTCCGTCATCACTTTGGACAGAAAGACCACATTGCCGACCAAGTAACGCCGCCACATGCGGCCGGGTTCCTGGTATAAGCGGAAGGCCCATTCCAGGCCGAGTTCGCGCAGCCACTGCGGGGCGCGCGGGATGCGGCCAGCATAGAAATCAAAGAGTCCGCCTACGCCGAGGGCCGCGTGGACGTGGAGGCGGCCAGCATTGCGTTCGATCCACTTTTCCTGGCGCGGGGCGCCGAAGGCGACGAGGAGAATGGCGGCGCCGGATTGGTTGATCCGTTCGATGAGCGCGCCTTCTTCGTTGGGAGCAAAGTAGCCATGGGCGGTGCCGGCGATGCGGGCGCCGGTGTAGTTGGCCTGGGCCCAAGCGGCGACGTCGTCCGCTACACCGGGGCGGCCACCGAGGAGGAAGAGGCTTTGGCCGGAGGCGGCGAGGCGCGCCAGCAGGAGGGGGAAGAGATCGGTGCCATTGACGTTCTGGCGAATTTCGCTCCGCAGGATGCGGCCGGCGATGCGGAGGCCGATGCCGTCGGCGAGGCGGAGATCGCTATGCATGAGGGCGCTGCGGTAGGCGGCGTCGCGATGGGAGAGATTGACGCAATCGACGTTGATGAAGGAGACCTGGCGGAGGCGGGCGGCGGGGGTGAGGATGGCGTCGATGGCCTGGTCCATTGAGAGATTGTCGAGCGGGAGGCCGAGGATGTCGGCGCGGTCCGCCAGTTCGCCGCGGGTTTCGCCGCCATAGAGAGAGGCAAGCAGGGAGCGGAGGAGGATGCCGCCGTTGGCGCGGAGAGAGCGGGTGCGGACGTATTCAGCGTCGATGTCGTTCTGGGTTCCATAGGCGACGTTGGTGCGTTGGCGGAGTTTCCAGGTGGAGAAGAGGCCGGGCGGGACGGAGACGACGACGCGGCCTTTTTCCGTGCGCAGTTCGCGGGAGCCTACTTCGCGGGCGGCGGGGCCAACCCAGCTCAAGTCCCCTTTGGCGAGATTGACCAGCCGGGGTAGGGCGTGGAAGAGGGCCACGGGGGCGCCGGCGCGATTGACGAGCGTTCGTTCCATCACCAGTGCGCCGTGACGACCGAGGCGGGGCGTGCGGCGGACCCGCGCGCCGCAGAGCCAAAGGTGGACGGCGACGGGCGCTGTCAACACGAGCAGCAGCGCGGCCAGACCGCGGCCGATGGCGACTGGCAGGGCGGCCTGTAGAGCGATCCGAAACTGGTGGATGGATAGGCGCACAATTAATAGGCCCCTTTGCCGCTGACGACGGCGGGAATGGTACGGGCGAGAAGTTCGATGTCGTAGCGAAGGCTCTGCTGTCGGATGTAGGCGATGTCCATTTCGCATTGAATGGGGAAGGCCAGATTGGATCGGCCGCTGACCTGCCACACGCAGGTGAGGCCGGGGATCGCATTCAGGCGGCGGCGGGCGGAGAGATCGTAGCGCGCCACTTCTTTCGGCAGCGCCGGGCGGGGGCCGACGAGCGACATGTCGCCGCGGAAAACGCACCAGAGTTGGGGCAGTTCGTCCATGCTGAAGCGGCGGAGGACCTTGCCGATGCGGGTGATGCGCGGGTCGTCCTGCATCTTGAAGGTGATGGCGGCACCGTGTTGATTTCGGGCGCGGATGGCTTCCAGGCGGGCTTCGGCGTCGACCACCATGGAGCGGAATTTAGGGAAAGCGAAGTGCCGGCCGTGCTTGCCGACGCGGGTTTGCCAGAAGAGAATCGGGCCGCCGTCTTCCAACTTGATCAGCGCGGCGATGGCGCCGAACAGGGGCAGGAGGCCGAGTAGGGCGAGGCCGGCGAGGAGGGCGTCCAGCGCGCGCTTCGTTTGTTTGGGGAGCGCGGCCTGGAGGCGCCAGCTGGTTTTGATGAGCGTTGTTCGCACGGTGTTCCTGGATTACGCGGCGAGCGGCAGGGCGACGGGGGAGGCAATGGCAGGGTTGATCGGCACGTGCCGGTGGACGCGGAGCAGTTCGAAGTAGGCGGCGACGGTGTTGCGAACGCCGACCAACTGGAGGCTGCCTCCGCCCGGCTGGAGGCGGGTGGAGGCGTCGACGATTACTTTCGCGGCGGCCGCGGTGACGCCTTCGACGGCGGAGAGATCGAGGGTGAGGTTACGGCCGAGCTGGGCGAGGAATCGGAGCTCATCTTTCAAAGTGATAAGAGCATTGCCTTCCAAACGGGACGCGCGCACGGCGAGGACGATGTCGGAGTTCATGCCTCTTTCTGAGGCACGCGGCGTGCCAAACGTCAATGTGTTGAAAAGACGCAGGTTTGCAGCAGGTGCGGCCGAGGGGTGCGCCGGGCGCGATCGCACGCAACAGAACAGTCCCGGGCAGACCGTCACGAAGCGAAACACTCTCCGGAAAACAGCCCGTTTGGCGCAACAGTCGCTAAGCGGCTCGATTTCAGCACGTTGCGTGCGTTTGGCCCGTTTGGCAGGCGGCGTGCCTTTGTAATTAGCGAAACACACAGCGGCGAAACGTACCGCTTAATCCATCCAAATCGGAGCATGAAACACACATGAAGGGCATTATCCTGGCGGGGGGCAACGGCACACGGCTGATGCCGTTGACCGCAGTGACGAATAAGAGCTTGTTGCCGGTCTACGACCGTCCTATGATTTACTACCCGCTGCAAATGATGGCGGAAGCGGGCATTGAGGAAGTGCTCATCGTGACCGGCGGCGCCAACTGCGGCGAAATACTGCGGGTGCTGAAGGACGGCAGCCAATTCGGCTTCACCCGTTTGTACTTCACAGTACAAGAGAAAGCCGGCGGCATCTCACAGGCGCTCGCGCTGGCCGAACAGTTCGCCCAGGGCGAAAAGACGTTCGTTGTGCTGGGCGACAACCTGGTTTTTGGCGGGCACGTGGCGGACGCGGTACGCGAGTTCGCGGCCCATTCAGAAGGCGCGAAGGTGTTCCTGAAGCGGGTCCCGGACCCGGAACGGTTCGGCATTGCAGGGATCTCGGACGGACGTATCGTCTCGATCGAGGAGAAGCCGAAAGCGCCGAAGTCTAACTTGGCCGTGACGGGTCTGTACCTATACGATGCCTCGGTGTTTGACAAGATCCGGCAGCTGAAGCCCTCGGCGCGCGGCGAACTGGAGGTGACGGATCTGAACCGCCTGTACCTAGAAGACGAGCAACTCGGCTACGCAATGCTCGACGGTAAGTGGATCGATGCCGGGACGTTTGATTCGCTGGCGGAAGCGTCGGAAATGGCGCAGCAGGCGGCGGAGACGGTCCAGTTGGCGGTCGCTGCATGAGCGCCGTAATGGAGTGCCCGGTACGGACGGTGATTCCGGATTGCGACCCGGGGTTGGGGCATATCATTCTGAGCCCGTCATCGGCCAAACTGATCGACGGAGTGCTGGTGGAGAATGCCGCTCTCTGGCCCGACGATCGCGGCTGGTTTCAGGAGATCTTCCGCTTCGGACGCGGGTTGGTCCAAAACTACTCCGCCGCCACCACGCAGGTGTCGGTCGCTGTCAGTTTCTCTTCCATCATCAAGGCCTTTCACATTCATCATTTCCAGACCGATGTTTGGGCGCCGATGACGGGACTGTTCCAGGTGGCGCTGGTCGATCTGCGGCCGGATTCGCCCACGTTCGGGGAGAAAAACACGCTCTATGTGGGAGAACAGCGGCCATGGCGCATCCTGATTCCTCCGGGCGTCGCGCACGGCTACAAAATCGTCAGCCCCGGCAACGGTGTGCTGGTCTACGCCACCGACCGCTTCTACGACCCGGCCGATGAAGGCCGAATCGCCCACGACCATCCCAGCCTGGCCTACGACTGGTCCACCCAACACAAGTAAAGGAACATCATGCACATCTTCGTCACCGGCGGCGCCGGATTCATCGGATCCCAGTTCATTCGCGATTGGGCGGAGCAGTTTCCCGAAGGGCGTATCACAAACTTCGACAAGCTCACTTATGCCGGCAATTTGGCCAACCTCGCGGCGGTGGAACCCAACCCCAACTACAGCTTCGTGCGCGGCGACATCTGTGACCGTAACGCGCTGCTGGAGGCGATTCCCGCCAACGTGGACGCCATTGTTCACTTTGCCGCCGAATCCCACGTCGACCGCAGCATCACCGGCGCGGCCGAGTTCGTTCGAACGAATGTGCTGGGAACGCAGGTACTGCTCGATGTGGCTCGGGAACGCGGCGCCAAGCGGTTCCTGCACATCTCCACTGATGAAGTCGGCGGCACCATGGGTCCGGAGGAGCGGTTCTTCGAAGACTCCAAACTGGACCCGCGGAGCCCGTACGCCGCCAGCAAAACGGCGGCCGAGCATCTGGTCCGCGCTGCCGGTGCCACCTTCGGCATGGACTATGTGATCACCCGCACCAGCAACAACTATGGCCCGTACCAGTTTCCGGAAAAGCTCCTGCCGCTGGCGATTTGCAATGCACTTTCGGGCCTGCCGATTCCGGTTTACGGCGACGGCCTACAGATTCGCGATTGGGTTCACGTGGCCGACAATAGCAAGGCGCTGCAGTTGGCGCTGCTGCAAGGCAAGGCCGGAGAAACCTATCACATCGGCGGCGGCAGCCCGCAGACGAACATCGACGTGTTGCGGACGCTGCTGTCGATGCTGTGTTGCCACGAATCACTGATGAAGCGTGTAACCGACCGGCTGGGACATGACCGGCGATACGCCGTTAGCTACGCGAAGATTGAGCGGGAGCTGGGCTGGCGTCCCGAGATCCCGTTTGCCACCGGGCTACTCTCGACGATTCACTGGTATCGCCAGAGTCAGGAGTGGGTGAAGGCGGTTCGCAATGGCGAATACTTGAATTACTATAAGGCGCAGTACGGGCTGAATCTGCCCGCCGGACACGTGTCTAGATGACGCTCGTGGAGGCGGCACTGGCGGCATTGGCGATTGGCGTAAATTATAGCGTCGCCAGGACTTCGAAATTGCTATGGGGTGCGCTTTCGGCGTGGACGACGATCAGCCTTTGCTCCCCCGTTGCCGAGGGGATCCGCTTCTTCGAATGGATGCCTGGCGCAACCTGGATCCGCGCGCTGGGGTTTCTGTGGTTTGTGCTCGCCGTGCCGGCACATGCCCTCGTCCTTTGGTGGAAGAGGTCGCGAATCGAAGTGGATCCTCGCCGCCGGCAACTCCTTCGCGCGGGCGCCACTCTGGCCGCCGCCCCGTTCGCCGCTGCTGGATTCGCAATTCACAAGGCACGTCAGGACGCCGAAGTGAGGGAAGTGGATCTAGCCATCCCCAAACTCCCGCCCGATTTGCAGGGCCTGCGGCTGGTCCAGTTGAGCGACATCCACCTTGGTTCGTTCTTCTCCAGGACGCAGTTGCGCCGCGTGGTTGATCAGGCCAACGGCCTCGGTGCCGACCTGGCCATGATCACCGGAGACCTCATCAGTTCCTATGGCGACCCGTTGGAGGAAGCCATCGACGAACTCTCGCGTCTTCGTTTGACCGCCGGCGTCTACGGGTGCTTGGGGAACCATGAAATCGTCGCACAGTGCGAGGCGCTGGCGACGCAAATGGCGGCCCGCCGCGGCATGCGATTTCTGCGTTCGCAATCAGCCACCCTCCGATTCGGCAAAAGTAAGTTGAACATCGCGGGCGTAGACTATCAACGTCTGGGCCACCCCTACTTGGCGGATTCGGCGAGAATGGTGCGGCCAGGTGAGTTAAACATACTGCTTTCCCATAGCCCGGACGTGTTTCCGGTGGCCGTGGAACAGGGCTGGGACGTGGTCCTATCGGGGCACACACACGGCGGGCAGATCACCCTTGAGCACTTGGATTCGCGGTTGAATCCGGCGCGTTTCTATACCCCCTACACCTACGGCAAGTATACGCAAAACGAGTCGTCGTTGTTTGTGACGAGCGGGCTAGGGACGGTAGGCGTGCCGGCGCGGCTGGGGACCAGCCCGGAACTGGTCTCCATCCGGCTTACCTGTGATTCTTAACAGAATCCGTCCGAGCACCACGAGGTCGTTTAGGCGGTTTTCTGAACCAAGCGATACTCGTGATGCAAGACATCGGGGGCCGGTGACTTTTCTGATCTGTATCTCGCGGCCCGGTTGTGCCTGTGGTCGCATTCCGGAACCGTCTCCTGTCTAGGATCCGCAATGCCAGGCACAAGTGAACTGTGCGGCCGGCCTCGTTTGTAGTGGAAGCCCCATTCTCTGACAATCGTCCGCAAATGGCGATCGTAGAGCGGGATCAGGTAATCCAGACACTCCCGGCGAAGACTGCTTCCGCGGCGTGTGCGGAAAGCAGTTGCCGTCGGCGCCCTCACCGGCGTGCGGGGAACCCAGACGCTGCCCCGGTCGTGGAGCAGTCCCCGGACTCGTTCGCGCAGTGTACGAGCGCTCCATGCGGCACATCTCGGAATGGAATTGCCTCGCCAGGGGATCCGGCAGTATAGGATCTCCTTGAAGTGGCTCCAGCCGAGATCCGGTGCCAGCCTTTTACCGGCGATTCATCCGGCCAAGCCTCAACGAAACGGACCATGTGAACGAGATTCTGGCGGCTGAACCCGCCGCCATATTCGGCCGTTAATTGTCTCGACAGTGTAGAGACAATTTGGTTCTCCATGCGCGGCTCTCGCCTCGGCAACAACATCGCGATGGATCCGGACGCCGATTCTCCAATTCATCCTCACGAGTTCGGCGCTTACACTTCGCGCAACGCGAATACGCGACGACTCAATGATTTGGCGGACGTCTCCAGCAAGCTTCCCAACCCCTTTCAGCGGGGCGGCGATCCGGGGTGGACATGGGTTCTTCGACCGGCTCATTGCAAGGTCGACACGCAGGATGGATGCGCTGCCGCCGGCGCCAGAAAGCCACGGGAGTGCAGTCCAGAGCTTCTGCGTTCTTCTCCGGAAGGGCCTGCTCTTCGCATGATTCCATCCGATTTTGTCGCTCCAGCACATCGACTTGCGCAGGACCGGCTTTTCGATTCTTGGAATCGACCCGCACGAAGGCCCCCAACTCGGCACGCCAAACGAAATCGGCATTGACCAAGACGACTAACAAGATAACAATGGCGAAATGAGTCAAGTTAGCCCGTGCCATCTACTCCTAAAATCTCCGGCTTCGACTGTAAGCAAAAAATGTAACCAAACTGAGGGCACTCCAGGGCAACATAGGGCAATCGGTTCTACAACTTCGGGGCCTGGAGGGTCAGATAGGGTACCCTCGGAGGCCCCCTGAATCAGAAAGGACACCTCGAAGACACCGGCATTGTTGCTGGCCACTTTCACCGGCACTCCGGTCTCCATATTCAGCACGGTCACTTTTGCATTCGGGATCGTGGAACCGGTGGCGTCGGTTAGTTGTCCCGCGATAGTAGCCCGTGTTTCCTGGGCGAAAACCGCGAACGAGAGCAGGCAGGTGGTAAAAAATCGGACGAATCAGTAGCCTGTTTCCTCGTTATCGCGGCTACATAGTACGGACCGAAGATTACAGTTGAAGGCTTCCTGATATAGCAGTAGATGAATTTGTCAAAAATTTCACAGCCGCCATCGACGTTGCGGCTCCAACTGCTCCACTATCGCCAACCACCCCGGTACCCCGTAGGCGAGCTGCGCTCGTGCCGCGCGATCCGCCGCTTCCGGGTCCCCCGCCACGATGCTGCGCGCGTACTTCTCATGAAATCCGGCGGGGCGCACCTTTTCCGTGAGAACCCACTCGAAAAGGATCTTGAGAGTAAACACGTTGGTCGAGTCCACCGCGCGCAGTAACGCTGGGCAGTGGGCGCACTCAGCCACCAGTCGATGAAATCGCGTATGGTAGCTGTTCGTCTCCGTCCACATCTTTCTAGAGGTCATCGGACTTGCGTACCGGCGGTCGACCTCTATCGCCATCTCGACGATCTGCTTACGTTCGCCATCGGTCGCACGCTCTGCTGTCAGCCGGGCCACTTGGCTCTCCAGCGCTTCGCGCACGTTACAGAGTCCCTCCACATCCTCTACCGTGGGAACCTTCACCCGGGTGCCAACCCGGTCTTTGCTCTCCACCAAGCCCTGCCGTTCCAATTGCTTTAAGGCATCGGCAACCGGCAGGAAGCTCATCTTCATCTCCTCCCCCAGCTTCCGCGGCGACAAGATGGCCCCTGGGCCTAGTTCGCCCGCGGCAATGCGTTCGAGGATCGTTTCATAGGCTACCTCACGCAGTGGCTGCCGGGAATCGCGATTGTGGGCGGAGCGAGGAGCAGACATCTCGCGATCACATCGGAAGTGCAGAAGCACAGGCATCCGATTCGGACACCCCGCAATCAAGGGTTGACCCCAACGGCCGCCTTTCTCATGCCCTCGGCGTCTCGATCCGTAACCTCCCTTCCGCCTTGATAGTCTGTTAGGCGTGAAAATTAGTTCTTTTTGGCTGATTCTGTTCGGCGCCGCCGCGCTCTGGGCCCAAACCCCCGACGGCCGCGCCGTCTATCAAACCCGCTGCTCCGGCTGCCACGGCACCGACGGCAACGGCGGCGAACACGCCCCCACCGTCCTCCCCACTCTCGCCATCAAGAACGACGACGAAGTCACCACCATCATTCGCGAAGGCGTCCCCCGCAAGGGTATGCCCGGCTTCAAGCAACTTCCCGACGGCGACGTCAAATCCCTCGTCGCCTTCCTGCGCACCCTCCAACAAGCCCGCCGCGGCCGCCGCGCCCCCGCCGTCCGCCTCGACGTCAAACTCACCGACGGCACCTCCCTCTCCGGCCTCGCCATCGCCCGCACCAGCCGCGAACTCCAACTCCGCACCGACGACCAGCGCATCCATCTCCTCCGCAAGTCCGGCGACCAATACCGCCGCGTCACCTCCCAAGCCGACTGGCCCAGCATGCACGGCGACATCAGCGGCAACCGCTACGCCCCCCTCACCCAGATCACCCCCGCTAACGCCCACAAACTCGCTGTCAAATGGGTCTTCGCCGTCCCCAACGCGGGGCGCCTGCAAGGCACTCCCCAAGTCGACGACGGCGTCATGTACGTCACCAATACCAACACCGTCATCGCCCTCGATGCCGGCTCCGGCGCCCGCCTCTGGGAGTACTCTCGCCCCGCCACCCCCGGCCTCATCGGCAACGCCCGCTCCCCGGGGAACAACCGCAGCGTCACCGTCGCCGGCGACAAGGTCTTCATGCAGACCGACCATGCCCACCTGGTCGCCCTCAACCGCCACACCGGCCAACTGCTCTGGGAAACCGAGATGGCCGATTTCAAGAAGAATTACAACACCACCGGCTCCCTGCTCGCCGTCGAAAACCTCGTCGTCGCCGGCACCGCGGGAGGCGAAGAGGGCGTCCGCGGCTTCCTCGCTGCCTACGACCAACAAACCGGCAAAGAGGTCTGGCGCTTCTGGACCATCCCCGCCCCCGGCGAAAAGGGTTCGGAGACCTGGCAAGGCATCGACATCGAACACGGCGGCGGCCCCACCTGGCTCACCGGCAGCTACGACCCCGCTACCAAAACCATCTACTGGCCAACCGGCAACGCCGGCCCCGATTTCAATGGCGACAACCGCCTCGGCGACAACCTCTACACCTGCTCCATCCTCGCCCTCGACGTCGACACCGGCAAACTGAAGTGGCACTTCCAAACCACCCCGCACGACGAATGGGATTGGGACGCCGTCCAGCCCGTCGTCCTCGTTGACACCCAATGGAAAGGCCAACCCCGCAAGCTCCTCCTGCAGGCTAACCGCAACGGCTTCCTCTACGTCCTCGACCGCATCGATGGCAAAATGCTCCTCGCCAGCCCCATGGTCAAGAAGCTCACCTGGGCTAAAGAGATCGCCCCCGACGGCCGCCCCGTCATGAACCCCAATCAGGTCCCCACGCCCGAAGGCACCCTCATCTGCCCCGCCGTCGAAGGCGCCGCCAACTTCTTCTCCACCTCCTTTAACCTTGCCACGCGCCTCTTCTACGTCAACACCCTCGAACGCTGCGCCGTCTACACCAAACGCACCACCCCCGCCTGGCAAGCGGGCCGCAACTACCTCGGCGGCGGCGGCCGGCGCGACCCCAACGACAAGCCCCAGAAGTTCCTCCGCGCCTTCGATATCGAAACCGGCAAAGTCGTCTGGGAGATCCCGCAGGATGGCCCCGGCGACACCTGGACCGGCACGCTCTCGACCGCCGGCGGCCTCGTCATCTATGGCGACGACGGCGGCTCCCTCGCCGCGGCCGACGCCAAAACCGGCAGGCGCCTCTGGAGTTTCCCGTTCACCGAGTCGTTGCATACCTCGCCGATGACTTATCAGTTCGACAACCAGCAGTACGTGACGCTCGTCAACGGCAGCGTCGTCTACACCTTTGGAGTGGAATAAATGAAGTGGTTTACCCTGGCCGCGGCCAGCCTCACGGCAGCGTTTGCCGGACCCGTCGAAACCGGTCTCGAAAAGCGATTCACCGAAACCGTCCAGCCCTTTCTCGCCACCTATTGCATCAGTTGCCATAGCGGTTCCGCGCCCGCCGCCCAGCTCAACTTTAAAGGCTACTCGACGCTCGCCGACGTCGTGAAGGATCATCCCCGCTGGGCCCTGGTCGCCGAGCGCCTCAAGGCCGGCGACATGCCGCCCAAGCCGATGAAGCACCCGGAACCGGCCACCAACCAGCGCGTCATCGACTGGGTGGAAGCCGTCCGCCACCATGAAGCCCGCAAGAATGCCGGCGACCCCGGCATCGTCCTCGCCCGCCGTCTCAGCAACGCCGAGTACAACTACGCCGTCCGCGACCTCACCGGCGTCGACATCCGCCCCACCCGCGAGTTCCCCGTCGACCCCGCCAATCCCGAAGGCTTCGACAACACCGGCGAATCGCTCGCCATGTCCCCCGCCCTGCTGAACAAGTATCTGCAGGCCGCCCGCGAGGTCGGCAACCACCTCGTCCTCACGCCCGACGGCATCGACTTCGCGCCCCACCCGATGCTCGTCGAAACGGATCGCGAAAAGTACGCCATCCAACGCATCGTCAACTTCTACCGGAAGCAGCCCACCGACTTCGCCGCCTATTTCGAAGCCGCCTGGCGCTACAAGCATCGCGTCATCCTTGGCGAACCCGCCGCCACGCTCGCCTCCACGGCCGCCCGCCTGAACGTCAGCCCGAAGTACCTGCCGCAGATCTGGCTAATGCTCGAAGGCCCCCGCGAAACCGTGGGCCCCATCGCCAACATCCAAAAGCTTTGGCGCGAACTGCCCACGCCCAAGCCCGGCCAGCTCACCCTCGCCCGCGAAGCCACGGTTGAAATGCGGGACTACGTGCTCCGCGTCCGTGCCCTCACCGCCAAGCACTACTCCAGCCCCCTCGTCCAGGGCCTCAGCGCCACCTCGCAGCCGCTCATGAACTGGAAGCTCAACCAGTTCGCCCGCAACCGCCGCGACTTCGATCGAGCCGCCCTGCTCGAAGAGGGCCAACCCCTGCCCGAGATCCCTGCCGCCCCCAAACGCGGCCAGTTCTTCATCCCAGGCAACTTCGACGTCGTGGCCCGCCAAGCCGCCGCCAAGCTCATCGCCTCGCGTCTCGAAGACCAGGAGCCCCTCCGCGTTCCCGCCGGCCAGCGCCCCCAGTACGAAGC
>LNFM01009042.1_pt1 | contig 16537 bp, 15 predicted proteins | sample 596031 | NCBI WGS metagenome assembly LNFM01 (sample SAMN04254537, study PRJNA301005) | activated carbon metagenome | isolation source: dual media filters at the Ann Arbor, Michigan drinking water treatment plant | place: USA: Ann Arbor
TTCTATTGATGATCTGTGTCAAAAAATTATTGAACAGATGGGATTAGCATGGCGCTGCTCGGGTGATTTTTTTCCTCTCATCGACATTGATAATCAATGTTTTACATCCAATGATTTTGTGCATGCTTTAGAACATCAATTTTCTGCCCCAATCATTGTTAGGGAAGAGATTCGCGGACAAGTCTGTATTTTTTATGGAGATAGCAATCGAATACGATGGTTGCCTGATGAGGATTCTGTTTTTTTGCAAAATATAGCCCATGATCTCGGTTTATGGCTGGAACAAAAGCAGCTTGTTGATGGACAAACAGCTTTGCTGAACGAAGCCAGAATGATTGAAAGGGCGCTTGATGAACATGCCATCATAGCAATAACCAACAAACAGGGAAAAATAAAGTACGCTAATCAAAAGTTTTGCTCTGTTTCCCAATACTCTGCCGAAGAATTAATCGGGCAAGATCATCGGATTATTAGCTCCGGTTACCATTCTAAAGAATTTATACGTAACTTATGGACTACCCTTGCGAAGGGTGAAACCTGGAAGGGAGAAATCAAGAATCGCGCTAAAGATGGCAATTATTACTGGGTTGATACCACAATTGTTCCATGTCTCGATCATGCCGGTTCTCCGTATCAATTCGTTGCAATACGCACCGAGGTGACGGAATACAAGCGATTGGAACAAAAAATGGAGGAGCAAGTCGCTGAATTAGCGCGTTCTAACGATGAGCGCAGGAGCCACTCCGTACGATTAGCAGTTTTGTTCAATTACTGAAGAAATACTCAAACGCGCAATTGGATGAGCGTGCAAATGACTTGATCTCGCATGTGGTGGCCGGTACAAGTCGCATGCAGATGCTGATTGATGATCTGTTAACTTATGCTCAAGTCAATGCGAGTCAAACCCTGAAAGAAATAGATTGTGAATGTTTATTAAACAATGTTCTGGCTGATTTGTCGGTCACGAGTGGTGAATGTAACGCGATAATCACTCATGATAAGCTTCCTGTGGTTAGAGGTATTCCTTTCCAGCTTATTCAATTATTTAGCAATTTAATCAATAATGCATTTAAATTTCAAAGAGAGCAGCCACCACGAATTCATGTGGGTGTAGAAGAAAATCCTGATGAATGGGTTTTTTCGGTGAGCGATAACGGAATTGGTATAGAAGCACAATATTTAGAGCGGATTTTCCGGGTATTTCAACGGTTGCATAGTCGTAGAGAATATGCAGGTGCGGGTATCGGTTTAGCAATTTGTAAGAAAGTTGTCGAACATCACGGGGGGAGCATTTGGGTCAAATCAGAGCCCAATGTAGGCTCCTCATTTTATTTTTCAATTCCAAAAATTAATTAAGTATTTGCAATGCACTATAAAAATAATACACATCCCAGCGTAATTCTGATGATAGATGACAATCCTACAGATGTTTTGTTGATTAAAGAGGCCTTTGCATTCTGTGAAGCGGATAGTGAAATTCATGTGGCAGAAGATGGCGTGTATGCATTAGAGTTTCTAAAGCGACAAGGCCAGGATCTTCACGCGCCCCGCCCGGATCTCATCTTGCTGGATCTCAATATGCCGAGAAGAAATGGATTCGAAGTTTTAGCCGAATTGAAGGCAGATCCTGAGTTAAATACCATCCCGGTTATTATCTATACGTCATCTGTGACAAAGGAAGATATCAGAGCTGCTTATAACAGTCATGCGAATGGCTATATCAGAAAATCGGTGGATTTTGATGAATGTATAAAAACAGCACAATCAATTAAAGATTTCTGGTTTTCTACTGCCATATTATATGAACCCTAATCCGTCATGAATCCGGCTAAGATTCTTATTTTATTAATTGAAGATAATGAAACTGATGCAATACTTGTGCAAGGTGACTTACAACAAGCGATGGGCGATCAGATTTCCGTGGTTCATACGGACCGATTAGATTCTGCGCTGCGATTAATTCAGCAACAGTCGTTTGATCTCATTTTGTCGGATCTGACGCTACCTGACAGCGATGGGATTTCAACAATTAATAAATTGCGTGAAAGCGCTGCCAGTATTCCCATTGCAGTATTATCTTTCAGAGATGATGAGAAGCTTGCAATCAAAACGATTAAAGCCGGTGCGCAGGATTATCTCGTTAAGGGAAGTCTGACCGAAGGTGTTCTGGCGCGGGTTATTCGCTATTCAATCGAAAGAAAGCGTATAGAAGAAAGTAACCGGAAAGCACATCAGCAGTTTCAGACCATCTTTGAAAAAGCACCGCTGGGCATTGCGTTGATTAATTTGTCAACGGGAAAATATTACGATGTAAACCCGAAGTATGCATCCATTGCCGGAAGGTGTGTGGATGAACTTCTTGGTACCAATCAGTCGGATATTCTTCATCCGGATGATGTATCCTCCTACCGGAGTGATATTGAGAGATTCATCAAGCATCAGTCGCATGATTGCAAGCTAGCAAAAAGAGTCTTGCGCCCGGATATGTCCATTATTTGGATTGAAATCTCTATCGTGCCGTTTGAGATCATGGGTAATGGGGAAGTATGCCATTTATGCATGATTGAAGACATTACGGAAAGTAAGCGGATGATCGAGAGTCTCCGCCAGTTAACGACACATTTGCAGGATGTCAGAGAAGAGGAAAGAACCCGGATTGGTCGAGAAATACACGATGTTCTAGGTGGAACCTTAGCTGTTCTGAAAATGGACCTGGATTGGCTCTCAAAGAAAATAAGTGCGGATCCAATGCATGAACGGATCAGATCGCTTTATGAACTAACAGGCGAAGCCATCGAAACAGCACGAAGGGTTTCAATAAATTTGCGTCCCAATGTACTGGACAATTTAGGATTGTACGGTGCCATCGAATGGCAAATACGCGAATTTGAGCAACGCACCGATATTAGATGCGAATTAGAATCAACGATATCAAATTTATCTTTGAGTAATAAGCACTTTGAAACCAGTATTTTTAGAGTGATTCAGGAGGTGTTTATTAACATAGTCCGGCACTCACAAGCTACCCGGGTCGATATTGAGCTCTCTGAAGATGAGGATGACATTTTGATTACCATTAAAGACAATGGTGTCGGGATCACCGAATCACAAATGCTGAATCCTGAGTCTTTCGGAATAATCGGCATGAATGAGCGGACACAGCAAATCGGCGGTAAACTGGAGATATCCGGGGTACCTTCTCAGGGTAGTGTTGTCACACTCAAGATACCGCTTACCATAGCAACAACAAATGTTGGGGAATTAATCAATGATTAAAGTTCTGATAGCAGATGATCATGCTTTATTTCGTGACGGACTTAAACGAATTATCAATGAAACAGACGATATCGATGTGGTTGCGGAAGCCATTGATGGGAAGGATATTTTAAAGAAGGCGAAGGAGTGCGATTGGGATATTGCACTGTTGGATATTAATTTGCCCGATATCAATGGGCTGGACATTCTGAAAAGAATGTTATCAGCGAATGCTGCTTCGCGTGTTCTGGTTTTAAGCATGTATCCGGAAGAAGAATATGCGATTAGGGCAATTCGTTCCGGAGCATCCGGGTATTTGACGAAAGACAGTCCAACCGATCAGCTCATTAGTGTGATTCGCCGGCTCGCTAAGGGCGGAAAGTATGTAAATCCTGAGCTGGCAGAGAAGCTTTTATTTAATCCTGTCCCAGATTCTGAAAATTTGACACACACGACATTCTCGGACCGGGAATTTCATGTTTTCAAACTCATTGTTGCCGGAGAGTCCTTAACCTCCATCGCCAATAAATTATCACTCAGTGTTAAAACAGTCAGTACGTATCGGTCGCGTATTCTGGAAAAAATGAACATGAAGAATAATGCGCAATTGGTCAAGTATGCGATTCAACACCGGCTGGTGGAATGAGATCGTATACAATTTCTGCATTATATTTGCGGGGAAAAGGATTGTAATATCACCTGTTTGAGTAATGCCAGTTTTCCATGAAAGAAATGTTCGGCGCCAGGTATAAAAACGATGGGTTGAGATTGGGGAGTTGCCCACGCCAGTAAATCGCCTGGTATTACGATATCATCTTGATCACCCTGAATAATCAAAGCATACTTCGTCGCTTCCGGAATTTCCGGCGCATTCAAGTTAACAACCGATGGCGCAACCAGAATGAGAAATTCTGGAATCAGTCGCTCAGCAGCATGCAACTGAATTGCGCCGCCAAATGAGAAGCCTGCCAGGAGCAGCGGCAGATCCGCGGAATGCGCAGCATTGAATTGATCGCGAACTGTTTGCGTGACAGCCATCACATCTTCTATCTCGCCGATGCCATGATCAAAAGCGCCTTCGCTTTTACCCACGCCACGAAAATTAAATTTCGCTGTGATAAACCCAAGCGCTAACAAGGTGGTAAATAAGGTCTGAACAACCTTGTTATCCATTGTTCCGCCGTGTAACGGATGTGGGTGTGCGAGGATAGCGATCCCTCTCGGTACGGATTCCGGTTCCCCCAGGATGACCTCTAGTTTCCCGGCAGGGCCATCAATGAAAAATTTTTGCGTAACAGCGGCCAAGTTTTTTACCTTAAAAGCGGATTAAATTTTCAGGCGTTCAACGATATTGCCTTTAATCAGATGCTCATCAATGATTTCATCGATGTCGTCTTTGTCGATATAGGTATACCAGGTTTCATCGGGATAAATGACGATGACCGGACCTTCCTCGCAGCGATCCAAACAACCGGCATTGTTAATGCGGATCTTTTTTTCACCACTTAGCTTTAACGATTTAATTCGCTGCTTGGCATAATCGCGCAATTCTTGGGCGCAAAAATTGTTACAACATTTGGCGTCGCCTTCGCGTTGATTGGTGCAGAAAAAGACATGGTATTGATAGTAGCTCATAGGTGTTCTATAAAGAAATGGATAAATCGTTAGTTTAGCGTAATTTGATCTCTGTCCAAATTCGGCTGAGTATTCGGCGTTGTTTATGATTCAAGTCCGTGATCATTTCCAGCCGGGAAAACGTATCTTCATCTGGAAATATCACTTTGTTTTGCAGTAATTCAGGCCGGATGAATGGTTTGGCATCGATATTGGGGTTGCCTGATCCGATCAGGTTGGTCAGCTCAGCGGAATTCCTGCCATCCAGCATAAAATTAATAAATTGATGCGCCAGATCCGGGTGTTTTCCACTTTGATGCAGCACCATGCTGTCCAATGACATCACCGCGCCCTGCTTGGGAATCGCATAATCAATGGTGAAATGGCGCCCGGTTTTTTGGGCATCCAATGCTGCCTGAAATAAATCATTGGAATAACCGTGCACTACCCATAAATCACCAATGGCAATTTCGCGGATATAACTCGTGTTGCTGAATGCAGCCCAATACGGTTTGGCGCGGATGATCAGTTCCTTGGCTTGATTCCAATGCACTTCATCTTGATCGTTTGCCGCATACCCCAAATATAACAACGCCGCTGCCATCAACTCACGCGGACTATCCAGCACGGTAACACGGCCTTTTATTTTCTGCAGGTGTTCCGGTTCAAAGATAATCGCCCACGTATCTGCCGGCAAACCGAGTTCTCGCACTTTATTCGTATTAAACCCGAGTAAAGTGAGCGTATAAGCATAGGGGACAGAATATTGATTCGTAGGATCGAATAGCGTTTTGAGATAAGCAGGATGGATATTCTTGATATTCGGCAATAATGTTTTATCCAAGGGGATGAGAACACCTTGGCGTATCAAAGTATCCATGGCATTGCCGGTTGGTACGATCAAATCATAACCGGTTGCCCCGGCAGCCAGCTTGGCCAGCATTTCTTCGTTATCAGAAAAATAATCTTGTTTTACCTGGCAATCGCACGAAGCTTCAAAGCGTTGAATCGTTTCCGGTGCAATGTAGTTGTTCCAATTAAATACTTGCAGGATGCGCGCAGGGGGGGTATTAGAACCCGTAGAATTGTCTTGTTGCGCGCAACCCATTACAGAAATTGTTAGGAATAGCGCTAGGCTCAATCGAACCAATCTTTGCAACAAATTCATCATAATTATTTTGATTCACCTTTCAACATGCTGGTATCGAATCGCGTCGCGATGATGATCAGTGTTAATGTCAGTAACATCAATAATGTTGAAATGGCATTTACCTCCGGTGTGACAGCCACTTTGATCATCGTATAAATTTGAATCGGCAGAATCGGTTCGCCGGCACCCTTGGTGAAGAAAGTAATGACAAAGTCATCAATCGAAAGGGTAAATGACATTAAAGCCCCCGCGATGACGGCAGGCCTTATTAAAGGCAGCGTGATTTGATGGAAAGTTTGCCAGGGCGTTGCGCCCAGGTCTCGCGCGGCTTCGAATATGGATTCATCCATGCCTTGCAAACGTGCGCGCACAATAATAGCGACAAATCCGATACAGAAAGTCGTGTGCGCAATGATAATGGAGAGCATGCCCAGTGTCAGATTCAGCACTTGCAGAAAAAATAGCAGCAGGGAAACACCTAATAGGATTTCAGGCATGGCAACCGGTGTAAAAGCGAGGATCGGCAATACCTTCAGCTTGTAACGATGAATCGCCAAACCTGCCATGGTTCCCAATGTGGTTGCCAGAAAACTGGCGCTGATCGCAATGATCAATGAATTACGCGCAGCCAGCAGCATTTCATGGTTATTAAACAAAGCTTTATACCAATGCAAGGTAAAACCAACCCACTCGGCATTGAGTTTCGAGTCGTTGAATGAAAATACGACCACGATGATCAATGGAATATATAAAAAGGCATAGACCAGAATCGATACTACCCACAAGGCTGTCTGGCGGCGCGGCATTCTAATAATCGCTCAGTAGAGGAAATGCATAGGATTTATTCAAACTGGGTTACGGGTTCTGGCAAACCAGGAAAACAAACCGGCGGTGCCTAATACGGCCAGCGTCAGCATGATCGAAAGTGTTGAGCCAAAAGGCCAGTCCCTGGTTCCCAGGAATTGATCTTTAATCAGATTGCCGATCATGATATCGCCTGTTCCACCTAAGATGTCCGGGATTGCAAACATGCCGAGGACAGGAATAAAAACCAAAGCTGATCCGGAAAATATGCCGGGCAGGGATTGCGGCCAAGTGACATACCAGAAACGCCGCCAGCTATTCGCACCTAAATCTTGTGCGGCATTAAGCAAAATAGGATCATGCTTTTCCAGATTGGTATACAACGGCAATATCATAAATGGCAGGTGAACATAAACCATCCCGATCAAAACTGCGAAAGGAGAGAATAACAGCGTGACCGGTGCAATACCCAAAAAAGCCAGAATCCCGTTGATAAAGTGACTGAATCCGGACTCTGGACCGAGAATAATCATCCAGGCATAAATGCGAACCAAAAAATTACTGGCAAACGGCAGCACAACCAGCATGATCATCAAATTACGAGATTTTTTCCGGCTACGGGCAATCAGTAACGCAAGCGGGTAGGCCATGGCAATGCAAATGAGCGTAGTGAATGTTGCCACCGCAAACGACTTTAGAAATATTTCGGTATAGATAAAATCGCTAAAGAAGAATTGATAGGTTTCAATCGTCAAACCGGAATCACCAGCCACTTCTCCCGGCAAGATGTTAATCGGAGCCAGACCGCCAAATTCACCCGGAAGGCGAAAAGAAGTAAAGACCATGATCAAGCTCGGGGCCACAAAGAAAATCAGCAAGAATAATAACGGCGGGCCACTGATGAGCCATTTGAGGAGACGGCTTGAGGTTTGCATGTTTTTTTAAATTTAATTGCTTCCGGGTTTAATTCCTCGCTGCTTGCGGCGGGGTGCTTTATTGCCAAGATTATTATTACACCTTTAAGCAAAATCAGATGCTTTTGTGAGCGAGAGCAGCATATTTGCCTTGATAACCGGTTTGCGTATAATGAACTTTAGCAAAAACGAGTGTTTATTTTTCCTATACCTATTATCATTGCTCCGGATCTATAGTTTTTAGTTCTTAGTATGGTTTTGAGTGCTTGAATCTTGCTATACGCCGCTTACCAATGTTATATATGGCATGAAGTGGGTGAAGCAATGCGCTGATGTACACTTTTGCAACCAGTATAGGAACCTCTGAATAACTGTCATTTCGAGCAGAGCGAGAAATCTATACTGTTGATTGCCAAAGATTCCTCACTACGTTCGGAATGACAAAGTTGACTTAATCAGAGCTTCCTATAGTGTGTCCATCTATCAAAAAATATTTCAACCGCTGTTTCAGTAAACTAAAGTGTGTAGTGGTTGTTACACAAGCCAAAGCCTTCCAAAAAGTGATTTATGTCTACTGTCAACATCATGTGGTTTCGCCGCGACCTGCGGCTCTCAGATAATGCAGCACTGTATCATGCATTAAAATCAGGAAAGCCTGTTGCGCCCATTTTTATTTTCGACAGAAATATTCTGGATAAATTGGAAGATAAAACTGACCGTCGCGTAGAATTTATACATGTAGCGTTGAATGACATGCAGCAGCAACTTGCATCAATGGGAAGTAGCATGCATGTATTCTATGGTTTTCCTCATGAGGTATGGCCGAATATTTTGCGTAGCTACAAAGTTGAAAAGGTATTTACCAATCATGATTATGAACCGTATGCGTTGGAACGTGATGATGACATAAGACAGCTGCTAAGCAATGAAGGCATCTCATTGCACACCTACAAAGACCAGGTGATTTTCGAAAAAGATGAAGTACTGAAAGACGATGGAAAGCCATACACTGTATTTACACCCTACAGTAAAAAGTGGAAGGCAAAGCTGACGCCATTTTATTTGAAAGCTTATTCGACAGAAAAATATTTTCAGCACTTTTTCAAGCAAAATGCTATTGCAATTCCTTCTTTGAATAGCATGGATTTTCAACCGGTTGACAAACCATTTCCTGCGCGCATGGTAAAAGCCGAACTTGTAAAAAAATACAAGGAACAGAGGGACATGCCATCAATTGCCGGTACTTCCAAACTGGGCGTGCACCTGCGCTTTGGTACGCTCAGTATTCGCAAATTGGCAGCTTTTGCGCAACCATTGAATGAGAGCTTTTTAAATGAACTTATCTGGCGTGATTTTTACCACATGATTCTCCACCATTTTCCGCATGTGGGGAGAGGCCTTGCATTCAAACCTGCATACGATCGTGTGCAATGGCACAATAATGAAAGCGAATTTAAAGCATGGTGTGAAGGTAAAACCGGTTATCCCATTGTAGATGCAGGCATGCGTGAACTCAACGCTACCGGTTTCATGCATAACAGGGTACGCATGATTACAGCATCTTTTCTCATTAAGCATTTACTCATCAACTGGCGTTGGGGTGAAGCATATTTTGCACAAAAATTACTCGATTTCGATTTGGCTGCCAACAATGGTGGCTGGCAATGGGCTGCCAGTAGCGGTTGCGATGCAACACCCTATTTCCGTATTTTTAACCCAACACTACAAACAAAAAAATTTGACCCCCAGCTAAAGTACATCCGCCAATGGGTGCCCGAATTCGAAAGCCTTACTGAATATGTGCCGCCCATTGTCAATCATGAAATGGCCCGCAAGCGGGTGTTGCAAGTGTATAAGAAAGCGCTGGGTGAAATGGCTGATGATTAATTTTTTCACCAGATTGAAGATCTTTCGTAAAGACAGGCTCTGCCAAAGCCACGTGGAGGCGATAAACGATCTATAAAAGCTAAAGAGGAGTTTAACCTCACCATTCATGAGTTCCTTGGTTCTTTAAGCCAATTCTGCAATCTATTTAATGTCGAAACAAACACCAAATCCTATAATCCGGAATCAGTTTGATGTGATTCTCTTTGAAGAAGGTTGTTTTTCGCCTTTAAACTGGCTCTTGAGAGAAGGGCATCTTGATTATGGCGACTATGAGAAGTGGAGGAAAGGCAAGTCAGCATTTTTAGAAGATTATTTTAAAAAACCGATTGCTGAAATTATTACTGATTTGCAGAGGACACAAGATTATGCCGCGGCACTGAAACTTGAATCATTGAGTCACACATACACATCAACTACCAGCCAGCCACTGTATTTTAGCCGATCCCCGGCAAACGAGCTTATTTTCACAACCGTTTATGAGCCTGCTAAAGACCGGGTGCAAACGGATTTGTTTTTTGACAGTGCGCCTACTTGCACTGCTCATGATCTGATAAGAGCCATCATCGATAAGCGTAGTCATGATATTGCGGTTTTACTGGCGAAGTTAAAACCGTCAAGCCCGGAAAAACACCAACAATTCGTTCGGCTATTGGCTTTTGAAAATAAAATGCAATCCAAGGAAACCGGCGTCCAAAAAATAGCGCTATTAAACCAAGTGGTCACACCCTTGGCTTTTAATATTCTGGGGCGATTTGCGCATGACTTCCTTACACCTTTGTGGCACAAACTCTCTGTAGAAATTGCAGACCGGCATTTTGAGGCTGAGGCTCCGGAATATCATTTAAGTTTTACCGCCTTCAAGGGATTTCAATGGCAGCAAGTCCTCTCATCAATCGAGCGGGAAAGAGATTGGGTTAAACAGCCTTTATTAATATTTCGTTATGCTGAAGCCTGTTTTAAATTGAATAAGGAACGGGAGGGAATTGCAAATTGGTTCAGCTTGTTTATCCGCTATCCCGAAACAGCCGTACGGCTGATTGACAACACCTGTAATCGTTTAATGTTTTCTGACTGGCAGTATTTTTCTGAACTGGATCCAGAGCTTGAACCCTCCTTGTTCCCTGCCTGGATGGTAATGAATAAACCTGCACTTGCAAAAAATACTGTGCGATCTGATCGAAAAAGCAATGAATCTTTGCAACTAATTGAAGATCTGGTTTGCACTGCTCACAGTGAAATCGATGAAACAATTATTCATCTCAGAGCCAGATTGCAACATAATAGCCCTGCTTTATTCGTGCATTATATGAGGGCTAAGGATAAGCAGGAGGATGGTAGCCGAAAGGGGCCATAAATTTGAACCGTTGCTCCATTGCTCCATTGGCGCGTTAGGCTAATCAGGAAAAAACTGTGCGGATTGCTCCTGCCAGCTGACCGCAACTGCTTCGCCTATTTCAAAAGGCTTGGTATGACCGGGTACCGAATTGGGAAGTAGTGCTTCAATTCGTGTGCTATTAGACAGTTCAATGATATAGGTGGTGACATCGCCGATATAAAGGAAATCCTTTATTTTTCCACGCAATTGGGATCCAGTATTGATCTCTGTTGACAGGAGAACGATACGAACTTGCTCGGGACGCACAGCAAACACGCCGCGATCGTTCACTTTGATATGATCTTTTGCCGGTACGGCGACTTCTCCCAATCCTTCAACTTTTAATTTTAAATGCAAAGGCGAGACTTCAATAACGCATGCTGCCAGCATATTTATCTTTCCAATGAAATCCGCAACAAAGCGATTCACTGGAAAATTATAAATTCTCTGTGGTTCGTCGATCTGCTCAATTTTGCCTTGGTTCATCACAGCAATGCGGTGCGATAAAGCCAGTGCTTCATTTTGAGCGTGTGTCACATAAATAAAAGTGACGCCGGCATCCGCCTGTAAATTGATCAGCTCTCTTTGCATACTCTCGCGCAGCTTCTCATCCAGTGCGCCCAATGGTTCATCCAGTAATAATAAGCGCGGCTGATTGATGAGTCCCCGGGCAAATGCCACACGCTGCTTTTGTCCGCCCGACAATTCATGGGGGTATCGATCGGCAAATTGGGTAAGTTCAACTTCTTTCAAAGCTTCGGCGACCCGGGTTTTAATTTCTCCGGGTGTTTTGCCAGTCATTTTCAGCGGGAATCCGATATTGCCAGCCACCGTCATATGCGGAAATAGCGCATAGCTCTGGAAAACGGTATGAAACGGACGTTTTTCCGGAGGAAAACCGATAATATCCTCGCCATCGAGCAAAATTTGTCCGCCGTCGGGTGCGTCAAAACCGGCGATCATACGTAACAACGTCGTCTTGCCGCAACCGGATGGACCTAGCAGTGTAAAGAATTCCCCGGCTTTGATTTCAATGCTGACGTCATCAACAGCAGTGAAATCCCCAAACCGTTTTGTTACATTGCGGATTTCAAGTAGTGTCATTACTTTTCTCGAAGAGAAAATGTGCACTGTATCAAAGTTTACTGATGTACTGAATGTATAAATTCAATGCGGACAGAAGACAAGCTATTTTCTACAAAACCGGATATTTCTATTTGCTGCTAACAAGCCCATATCACTAAAAACAGCAGATTGGGCTATGAATACCCGCAGCCGATAATTGGCCTATGTTGCTCAGCGCACAGACAACTGCCGGACGGAAAGTTATTAATAAAAACGTTTAAGGCATATTTGAAAAATAACGGGTTGAAATTTTATGTTGCCGCTGTGCCACCACAGGATATTGTCGATCGTTCAACACTTTTCACTAATCAAGTTATGTGCAACCCAAAAAATACCTTGCAAACTTCGCCTTCGACGCCAACGCAGACACCTACCTCCAATGCGATGAGTGATCTTGCTTTGAAAGCGTTACGGGTATCGGAGAGCCGCTACCGCCGGCTGTTTGAATCCGCGCGCGATGGGATTCTGCTTCTCAATGCGGATACTGGACAGATTGAAGACGTTAATCCTTATTTGATCGAGATGCTGGGTTATTCACATGCGGAGTTCTTAGGAAAAAAGTTGTGGGAGGTAGGCACGTTTACTGACATTGATGAAAGCCAAAAAAAGTTTTCTAAGATACAAACAGAAGGTTATGTCCGTTATGATGATCTTCCGCTCCGAACAAAGGCAGGCATAATAATTGCGGCTGAATTCGTCAGTAATAGTTACGACTGTGAGGGTACGAAAGTAATTCAGTGCAACATCCGCAACATCACTGAGAGAAAGAAGACAGACGAAAGGATCAAAGAGCTGGCATTCTTTGATCAACTCACTGGCCTGCCCAACCGGCTACTTTTGCAGGATCGGCTGAAGCAGGCGATGGTCGCCAGTTCGCGCAGCGGTATATTTTGCGCGCTGTTGTTCATGGATGTGGATAATTTCAAGAATCTTAATGATACCCTGGGTCATGACATGGGCGATGCGCTGCTCAAGCAGATCGGGCTGCGTCTGACTTTGTGTGTGCGTGAAGGCGACACCGTTGCCCGATTGGGCGGTGACGAATTCGTGGTAGTGCTTGCCGTATTGAATACGGATAAAGCGGAAGCGGCCAAGGGCATCAAAACTGTTGTCAGAAAGATGAGCGTCGCACTTAACCAGCCTTACCAAGTTGGCGGTGTGTTGTATAACAGCACGGCAAGCATGGGTGTAACGCTTTTTAAGGGCGACCTGATTAATACTGATGATCTGATGAAGCAGGCTGATTTGGCCATGTACAAATCCAAGGAAGCCGGGCGCAATACACTGCGCTTTTTTGATCCAAACATGGAGTTGGCCGTAATGAAGCGTGCGGGGATGGAAAACGATTTGCGGCGCGCTATCGACGAAAAGCAGTTTGTACTTCACTACCAGGCCCAGATAGCAGGCGAAAATCATATTACGGGTGCCGAAGTCCTCTTGCGCTGGGAGCATCCCCAGTGCGGCAAGGTAACCCCAGCCGAGTTTATTCCATTGGCCGAAGAAACCGGGCTGATCCTGATTCTGGGAAAATGGGTTCTGGAAACTGCTTGCACTCGTTTGGTTGTTTGGGCTGACCAGCTTGGGATGGCGGATCTCACGATTGCAGTGAATGTCAGCGCCAACCAATTTCGCCATCCTGACTTCGTCGATCTGGTGTTAAATATACTCAAGAAAACGGGTGCCAATCCCCGTCGATTGAAGCTTGAATTGACAGAGAGCCTGCTGATAGCTGATGTTGAGGACACAATCGAAAAAATGTTCGCATTGAAGGCAAAGGGGATATGCTTTTCACTGGATGATTTCGGGACAGGATACTCATCCTTGTCGTACCTGAAGCGCTTGCCGTTGGATCAGTTGAAGATTGATCAGTCGTTTGTACGTGACATACTCACCGATCCCAACGATGCCGCGATTGCCAGGACTATCGTGGCTCTGGGCCAAAGCCTTGGATTGGGGGTAATCGCAGAAGGCGTTGAAACAGAAGCGCAACGGAATTTTTTGGCTGTCTCGGGTTGCCATGCTTATCAAGGTTACTTTTTCAGCCAACCTTTACCTGTTGAGGGTTTCGAAAAAATTGCGCAAGGCGTCTTCTGAACATCGGCCTGAAAATTCCTGATCAGATCTTAATAAGTTATGTGCGGTAACGGACAGACATAATTCCGGCAATAAATTATTCTATTTTGCAGATTGTAGATCTATATCGAAAAGGAGAATCGAATGAAAACCTTAAAATTGTTTACAGTGGTAGCGATGATTATCGTGGGAATAAGCGGCTGTTTATCGTTTGGTTCTGGAACGCCTGGTCCACAAGGACCACAAGGTAGCCAAGGGCCAGCCGGAGCCAATGAAAAGATTATTGTAGTTCCAGAGAGAACTGACGAAAAGGTTATCGTGGTACCTGCGAAATCATACTAAGCAAGGGAATTTCTGGCGGTTAGCCGATGCGAAAAAGCCAATGCTTGGTTTTGAGCGTGTGTAACATAAATGATGCGGCGTCGGCTTCCGCTTGTAGATTGATAAACTCCCTTTGTATATTCTCGCGCAACTTCTCGTCAAGCGCACCCAATGGTTCATCCAGTAATAATGAGTGCCGCTGATTGATTAGTCCCCGGGAAAATCTCACCCATTGCTTTTTTCTGCCTGGTAATTCATGGGCGTATCGATCGGCAAATTGGGAAAGATCAACTTCTCCAATGTTTCGGCGGCACGAGTTTTGGTTTGTCCGCGCGTTTTGCCCGGCATTTTTAGCGGAAATCCACTATTGCCGGCCATTGTCATATGCGGAAATAGCGCATAGTTCAGGAAAACAGTATGAAAGGGAGTTTCTCTGGAGGAAAGCCGGCGATATCTACACCATCGAGCAAAAATTTTTTCTCTGTCAAGTGCGCAGGAAAACCTCCTGGATCAATTAATTATTTAGGGATGTGCCATTTGAGGTAGATGGTGAGTCAGGGTCTTCTATTTTAACGCTCTTAGCGTTTCGTTCTTCGTTACGCGCTATATTCCGCTTTAGACTTTCCGGCCCATTGATCATGGCATCAAAGAAAACAGCACAATAGCTTTTATCGACAATTGCATTCTGACGATTAATTTCCGGCAGCATTAACACATGGAGTTGCTGAAGATTATACCAAGGCACCGCAGGGTATACGTGATGCCCAATATGATAGTTAATATTGTTCCAGAACCATGAATGCATTGGATTGCTAATAGGGTGTTCCATAGTGTTCTGCCACAAAACGAACGCTATTGAAAAATCCAAAAAAAATGAGCGGCCAGAACCAAAGTGCAAAAACCTCAGATGCAATCCCCTGACTATTAGCCCATTCAAAAATAATGACGGTAATCACCGCATGCAGCGCTATTTCACTCCAATGAATGAGTGCCTTTGTACCCCGTAATTTTTGTAAGGGAAAAATAATAATAAACTGGATGGCTGTCAGAACTACGCCAATTAAGGCATACGCATAGAAGAGAATATAATCGCCGACGCCTCGCTTGCCCATTGTAAAGGCATCCGGATCTTTATTTGACCGGTTAAAACGATGATGCAGGAGGTGATCTTCTTTGAAAGCGGTGAATGAAATTAACAGCGGTATCATGGCAAAAACACCAAATACCCAATTCTTCCACTTTGCCTTAAATAGAACGCTGTGTGTGCAATCATGCATGAAAGTCACAATACCCATCTGCATGTAACCCATCGCAAGATAGCAGAGCCAAACAATGGCCCAGTGCGGGGCATGCCAGGCCATTATTCCGAGTCCTATCCATATCCCATAGAACAAAGGAATTTTTAGGTTGGGTTGCCAGCGATGCTGATAGAGTGCTTTCAGCTCGGCTTTATCAATAGAATTTGCCATAGGGATAAGCAGGGACTTTAACATAATAATGCGCCCGGAAACCCTGCGTCCGGGAAATAAATAACATAGCCAGAATCCGGTATGCAATTTTTGCGAAGCAATGGCGACGCGATGGGGTCAGATTCGATTGGTTCTTCAGCAAGCAAGCACCAGGTCTGGAAAAAGAATTAACAGGCTGTTGAAAAACTATCTGCGTTGCCGCTGCGGTGTTAAAAACAGACTCAAGATGCTAATTTATTAAGCATAAACTGCGCTTTTTCGCCTGTTTTTGCCTTGCATCGGCTGCCTCGAAAGCGTTTTTCAACGGCCTGTTAAAGACCGCTGTCAGATTTGTGAATTTACCCTCAAATAGCTTGTGCGCGAGTTGTAAATTACTGAAATATCTGCCAAATCAACAATCCCGCCAATAAGATTGCGATGAGCATCAGCAGGCGGTTTTGGCGCTTTTCTTCGATAACCAGATCAGTCATCCTTTTTTCCAGCTCATGATTGCGATTTTCAGCGAGGGCTTGATGGATCAGGCGGGGAAATTCCGGCAGGATGATTGCCC
>LNFM01007796.1_pt1 | contig 16535 bp, 13 predicted proteins | sample 596031 | NCBI WGS metagenome assembly LNFM01 (sample SAMN04254537, study PRJNA301005) | activated carbon metagenome | isolation source: dual media filters at the Ann Arbor, Michigan drinking water treatment plant | place: USA: Ann Arbor
CGACGATCCACCATTCGCCGGCGAACAGATAATTGTTGCCGATCCGGATCAGGGTGCCGAGCGAGGGCATGGTGTCGGGCATGCCGGCGCCCAGAAACGACAGCGTTGCCTCGGTGATGATGGCGAGCGCGAGGTTGATGGTGGCGATCACGAGGATGGGACCCATCGTGTTCGGCAGCACGTGGCGCAGCATGATCACAGGAGCGCGAAGGCCGATCAGCTGGGCGGCGGCGACGTAGTCCTTGTTCTTCTCGACCATGACCGAGCCGCGCACGGTGCGGGCGTATTGCACCCAGAAACTCAGGCCGATCGCGACCACCAGCACCGCAAGCGTGCTCATGGCGTCGAGCTGGTTGCCGAACACGGATTTGGCGACGCCATTGACCAGTAGCGCGATCAGGATCGCGGGGAAGGTGAGCTGCACGTCGGCGATGCGCATGATCAGCCCGTCGACCGCGCCGCCGAAATAGCCGGCGACCAGCCCGAGCGTGATGCCGAGCGTGCCGGCCAGCACGACACCGAGCACGCCGACGGTAAGCGAAATCCGCAAGCCGTAGAGAATGGCTGAAAACACGTCGCGGCCCTGCTCGTCAGTGCCGAGCAGGAACGGGGCTTGCCCTTCGGCTGTCCACAGCGGCGAAATCCGCGAGTTCATCAACTGCAGCTGCGCCGGATCGAACGGGTTCTGCACCGCCAGCTGCGACGCAAAGATCGCCAGCAGGAAAAACAGCACGGTCACGGCGCCCGCCACCATGGTCATGCGCGAGCGGCGGAACGAGTAGAAGATGTCGCTGTCGAGCGCTCGCTTGAACCAGCCCGCACCGGATCGCGCGGTCGGCGCGTTCGACGGGGCCTGGTGTGGGACGACGGCATCGGACATGGAGAATGCCTCAGGCAGCACGGCTGATGGTCGAGCGCAGGCGCGGATCGACGACGGTATAGAGGATATCGACCACGAGGTTGATGGTGACGAAGATCAGCGAAATCATCAGCAGGTACGCAGCCATGATCGGGATATCGACGTTCTGGATCGCCTGCACGAACAACAAGCCCATGCCGGGCCACTGGAATACGGTTTCGGTGATGATCGAAAAAGCAATTACCGTACCAAACTGCAACCCGGCGACAGTGATGACGGGAACCAGCGTGTTCTTCAGCGCGTGGCCGAAATGGACCGCCCGTGTCGTCAGCCCGCGCGCGCGGGCGAAGCGGATGTAATCAGTGCGGAGAACTTCGAGCATTTCGGCGCGCACCAGCCGCATGATCAGGGTCATCTGGAACAGGCCCAGCGTGATCGAGGGCATGATCAGTGCCTTGAGGCCGGAAAGGGTGAGGAGGCCCGTGGTCCACCAGCCGATCCGCACCACGTCGCCGCGCCCGAACGAGGGCAGCCAGCCCAGCGTTACCGAGAACAGATAGATCATGAGAATGCCGATCAGGAACGTGGGCAGCGAGATTCCGATCAGCGACACCGCCTGGAACACCTTGGTGAGAATGGTGTCGCGCCGCAACGCCGAATAGACCCCCATCAGGATGCCGAACACCATGGAGAAGATCGTGGCGCAGGCGGCGAGCTCCAGCGTCGCCGGCATCCGCTCCATCAACAGGTTCGAGACCGGCTGGCGGAATTGATAGGAGACGCCGAACTTGAACTGCGCGGCGTTGACGAAATACCGGAGAAACTGCACCGGCACGGGGTCGTCGAGCCCAAGGGATTTGCGCACCGCTTCGCGTTCGGCGGCAGGTGTATCGAGCGAAACGATCTGGTTGACGGGATCACCGGCGAACCGGAACATCGAGAACGCGATGATACCGACCGCGATCATGACGCCGATGGCCTGGATTGCGCGGCGAAGAGTGAAAGCGAGCATGAATTCCTTTCACTGCTCTGTACGGCGGCGGACGGCGCAGTCGCCGGGAAACGAAAGGTCCCGGAAGCTGCTAAGCCGCCGGGACCTGGTGTTGAAGCCTGACTAGTCCTGTTTGGTTGCCCAGTAGAGCAGGACCTGATTGTCCGCGCGCTGGGTCAGTTTTACTTTTTTCGACACGCCCCACGCCAGCGCCTGCTGGTGCAGCGGGATGTAGCCGAAATCCTTGGCGCCGATTTCGAACGCTTCCTTGATCAGGAGGTCGCGCTTGGCCGTGTCGGATTCCTGCAAGACCTTCTCGGCGAGTTCGTCGAGCTTCTTGTTGCAGTAGCCGCCGAGATTGGCCTCGCCGCGGTTCGACTTCGGATCGTCGCGGCAGCCCATGATATCGTGCAGGACGTTGTGGGAATCGAGCGTGCCGGGCGTCCAGCCGAGCAGATAGAAAGAGGTCTGGTAGCCGCCGGGCTTCAGCACCTTGGCGAAATACTGCGCCTTGGGCTGCGCCAGCAGCGTCACCTTGACGCCGATACGGGCCAGCATGCCGACGACGGCCTGACAGATCGCGGCGTCGTTGACGTAGCGGTCGTTGGGGCAGTCCATCGTGACTTCGAAACCGTCGGGATAGCCGGCTTCGGTCAGAAGCTTCTTGGCGCCGTCCGGATCGAATTTCGGGCGGGTGAAGTCGCCGGACAGCTTGAACAGCTGCGGTGCGATCATCAGCGCCGAGGGCGTCGACAGGCCGCGCATGACGCGGGTCTTGATCAGCTCGATGTCGATGGCCTTGTAGAAGGCCTCGCGCACCTTGATGTCCTTGAACGGGTTCTTGCCCTTGACGTTGGAGTAGAGCAGTTCGTCGCGCACCTGATCCATGCCGAGGAAAATCGTGCGAAGCTCCGGGCCCTTCAACACCTGGGCGTTCGCGGTAGAATCCACCCGCGAAATGTCCTGGATTGGAACCGGCTCGATGACGTCGACTTCGCCCGACAGCAGCGCGGCGACGCGCGTGGCGTCCGAGCCGATCGGCGTGAAGACGATTTCCTTGATGTTATGCTCCGCCTTGCGCCACCAGGTTGGGTTGGCCTTGAAGACGGTCTTGACGCCCGGCTGGTGGCTTTCGACCGAGAAGGCGCCGGTGCCGTTGGCGTTGAGCGAGGCAAAGCTCGGCGTCGTTGCTGCGGCGGGCGTGGGCTCGACGGCGTTGTTCGCCTCGGACCACTTCTTGCTCATGATGTACCAGGTGTCCCATTGCGAATTGAGAATGGGATTGGGCGAGGCCAGAACGAAATCCACGGTGTACTCGTCGACCTTGACCACCTTGGTGCCGCTGGGAATGCGGGTCTGCAGGTTCGAGCCCTTCTTCTGCACACGTTCCGCCGAGAACAGGACGTCATCGGCGGTGAAGGGGTCGCCGTTCTGGAATTTCACGCCCTTGCGCAGGTTGAACCGCCAGCGCGTCGGCTCCGGCGTTTCCCAGCTCTCCGCCAGCGCGGGGATGATCTTCAGATCCTTGTCGCGGGCGACCAGGCCTTCGAATACCTGCCCGAGATGGGCATGGGTGGTGCTCTCGTTGAGCGTGTAGGGGTCGAGCGACTTGAGGTCGCCCTGGTTGGCGTAGCGCAGGGTCTGCGCCGATGCCGGCACCACCGCGAGCGCGATGATGGAGGCCGCGACCGCTGCAAGCAAACTCTGACGTACCGACATTTGTTTGATTTCCCAGCTTTGATCAACAATTTCCACAACTAGCGGCGGATATTGCCGAGCCATGTTGCCAGAGTCCAGCCGCCGCGCAAGCATCATTTCCCTGCACCGCATGCCGGTTTGCGCGGCGGTGCGGCAATGACTAGGTTCACCATAGGACGTGCGCCGGCGCACGTTACATTGAACTTTCGGAGTGCCGAATGGCGGAACTGAAGGCCGACGTACTCGTTCTGGGTGCGGGCATGGTCGGCGTAAGTGCCGCCCTGCACCTTTTGAAACGCGGCCGGAATGTGGTCCTGATCGATCGGCACGACACGGCCGGCGAGGAAACCAGCTATGGCAATGGCGGGTTGATCGAATGTGCGTCGGTCTTTCCCTACATGTTTCCGCGGGATCTCGGGCAGATCCTGCGATATGCGTTCCTTCGCGCGCCGCAGGTGCGGTACCACTTCAAGGATCTGCCGACCTTCCTGCCGTGGCTGACCCGCTATTTCCTGGCCTCGTCGCCGGAGCGTGCATTGCACAGTGCGATGGCCGAACTGCCGCTGATCCAGCGTAGCCTGATCGAGCATGAGGCGCTGATCGCGGAGGCCAACGTGCCGGAGCTGTTGCGGCGAACCGGCTGGATCAAGCTGTTTCGCTCCGCCCCGACGCTTGCGAATGCGGTGCGGGATCTCGAGCGCGCCAAACAGTATGACGTGGCAGGCGACGTGCTCGACGCTGCCGCGATTGCCGCGCGCGAACCGCATCTGACCGGCGAGTTCAGCGGCGCCATCCATTTTCCTGCGCCGGGATTCGTGCCGGATCCCGGTGGCCTCGCCAAGGCTTACGCGGCCCTGTTCGGCCGCAGGGGCGGGCGATACCTGGTCGGCGATGCACGAACGCTCGAACAGTCCGACCGGCGGTGGCGGGTGGCGACGCTGGAGGGCACCATCACCGCCCGCGACGTCGTGGTGGCAATGGGGCCCTGGTCAGATCAGATCTTTGCGCCGCTCGGCTATTCGATCCCGCTTCAGGTCAAGCGTGGTTACCATTTGCACCTCAAGCCGCGCGGCAACACGATCCTGAACCATCCCGTGCTGGACAGCGACCTCGGCTATCTGCTGGCGCCGATGAACCGCGGCATTCGCCTGACCACCGGCGCGGAATTCGCCCACCGCGATGCGCCGCCGACGCCGGTCCAGGTCGAGCGGGCGCTGCCGCGGGCCCACAAGCTGTTCCCGCTTGGCGAGCCGGTCGATGCCCGGCCCTGGATGGGCGCGCGCCCCTGTTTGCCCGATATGCTGCCGGTAATCGGAAAGGCGCCCCGCCATGCCGGGCTGTGGTTCAATTTCGGCCACCAGCACCATGGCCTGACGCTCGGTCCGGCGACGGGCCGCCTGCTGGCCGAAACCATGACCGGGGAGACCCCGTTCGCCGACATCGCGCCGTTTGCCGTCGAACGGTTTGGCTGACCCAAACAAACCTTGGCTGACCAAAGTCCCGGGTTGACCATGTTCGAAATAGATGAGCGGGGCTAAGGTCTTGTCCTTGCATGACCGGGGTCATCGTGGCGATACTGCGGCAAGCCAGCAAAAGGAGCGGTCATGAAGGTTAACGTCGAGGTAGATTGCACGCCGCTGGAAGCCAGGCAGTTCTTTGGCCTTCCGGACGTGCAGCCGATGCAGACGGCGGTGATGGACAAAATGCAGCAGCAAATGATGGCTAACATCGAAAAGGTTTCGCCGGAATCGCTGATCCAGAGTTGGTTCACCTTCGATCCCAAGATCGCCGAGCGTTTCCAGGACATGTTCGTGACCATGGCCGGCCTCGGCGGCATGACCAAGAAGGACAAGAAGTAGTGACGGACGGCGGCACGGCGAAGGAAGAGCAGCGGCTTCAGCCGCCAAGCCTGTTCCTGATGCTGGCCGAGGCGCGCAGCTTGTTCGAACTGAACTCGAGCCTGTTGCTGTCGCCGCTGCTGTTGCGCGCGCCGAAGGGCGACGGGCATCCAGTGCTGACGCTGCCGGGCTTTCTCGCCAGCGACCTGTCGATGGCACCGATGCGGCGCTACCTGAAAGAACTCGGTTACGACACCCAGGCATGGAGGATGGGCCGCAATTTCGGTGGCGTCGCTTCCAAGCGGTCTGCGTTGCGCGATCTCCTGACCGGCATTCACGAACAGACCGGCCGCAAGGTCAGCCTCGTCGGCTGGAGTCTCGGCGGCATCTATGCGCGTGATCTGGCGCTGCAATTGCCTGACATGGTGCGCGCCGTGATCACGCTCGGCAGTCCGTTTGCGAACGACATCAGGGCGACCAACGCCACGCGGCTGTATGAGGCGCTGTCGGGCGAGACGGTCGACGACAATCGGGAAATCCGCCAGGCGATCGCCGGCGACCTGCCGGTTCCGGCAACGTCGTTATATTCCCGTACCGATGGAATCGTGAACTACCGCACCAGCCTGCTGCGCCCATCCGGGACTGCCGAGAACATCGAGGTGCATTTCGCCAGCCATATCGGGCTCGGCGTCAATCCCGCGGCGTTGTGGGCGGTCGCCGACCGCCTGGCGCAGGCCGAAGGCGAGTTTCGGCATTTTGATCGTTCGGGGCCGTTTGCCATTGCCTATGGCCCCTCTGAAAATGCACAATCCTGACCTAAGCCCTCCGGCTAAGGGGATGATTTTCGAATGAGCCCGCCGCGCACTTGATGCAGGATGGGTAGCGGTTTCGGACTATGCTCGGATAATAAAACTCGTTCTGTACGCCAGAAGCGCCACCAAGGCGCCGTGCTCTACTTCGGGGAGGAAAATATGGCGGACGCCAAGAAACTGTCGTCGATGGATGCGTCGTTTCTGTATCTGGAAACGCCGGAAATGCCGATGCATGTCGGCAGCATGGCCATCTTCCGCCTGCCGGAGAAGTACAACGGCAACTTCTTCGAGGACTTCAAGGCGATGATCGCCTCGCGGCTGCACATCGCGCCGATCCTCAAAGCCCGTCTCGAGAAGGCGCCGCTCGACATCGATCATCCGTCGTGGGTCGAGGACGACCAGTTCGACATCGACCGTCATATCTTCCGCGGTAGCCTGCCGGCGCCGTATGACCGCGCCACGCTGGAGCGCATCGTCGGCTGGATGCATGCGAAGTTGCTCAACCGCGCCCGGCCGCTGTGGGAGTTCTACGTCTTCGAGGGCATGAAGGACAACGAGATAGGGCTCTATTCCAAGATGCATCACGCCTGCATCGACGGCGGCGCCGGCGCGGCGTTGACCAACATGATCTACGACGTCACACCGGTACCGCGCAAAGTCGAAGCGCCGATTCCGCAGGCAAAAGGTAACAACGAGCCGCGCGACATCGCCGCCAACCTGATCGATTCCTACCAGCAACTGTGGCGGCAGCCCTTCGATGGCTCCTCGACGCCGAAAACTATCGATCTGCCGCGTTCCGGAAAGAGCGATCTTGGATCTATCCTGTTCGACAATGCCATGTTCCAGATCGAGAGCGCGGTGAAATTCGCCGGCAGCATTCCGGCGATGCTCAAAAGCGTATCCGACGTCGTCGGCAAGATCTCCGATCCGAAGTCGCGCGACAGCATCGCCAGCATGGTTTCGCCGCCGACGATTCTGAACAAGGCGATTTCGTCGGAGCGCAGTTTCGCCGGCACCTCGATTTCGCTGTCGCGGGCCAAGGCGGTCGCCAAGGCATCTGACGGCAAGCTCAACGACGTGGTGCTGGCCCTATCCTCGGGCGTGGTGCGGCGCTATCTGCTGGAGCGGGGTGCGTTGCCCGCCAAGGCGATGACGGCCGCGGTGCCGATCTCGCTGCGCGAGGAGGGCAACACCGAGGCCAACAACCAGGTGTTCGGCATGATCTGCTCGATCGCCACCAACATCGCGGACCCCAAGGAGCGGCTTGAGGCGATCATCGCGCAATCGACCAAGTCGAAGGAGATGTCGCATCCGTTGCGGGCTTTCATGCCGCAGGTCTCCAATATCTCCATGCTCGGCGCGCCGATCATGGTGCAGATCCTGGCGCTGCTCTACAGCCGCTCGGACCTGTCGAACGTGTTGCCGCCGTCCGCCAACATCACGGTGTCCAACGTGCCGGGGCCGCGGCAGACGCTGTATGCGGCGGGGGCGGAATTGCTGCACATCTTCCCGGTGTCGATCTCGACCCACGGGATTGCGCTCAACATCACCGTGCAGAGTTACCGCGACCAGCTTGATTTCGGCTTCATCGCCGGTGCCAACATCATTCCCCACGTCCAGGTTATGTGCGACATGCTGCCGGTGGAATTTGAAGCGCTGCAGGCGGCGTTCGCACCGCCGCCGAGCATGACCAGCGCCGCTGAATAGGGTTTTGACGATGATTGAAATGCCGCCGCTCCAGTTCGCCGAGGTGAACGGTATTCGCATGGGCTATTACGAGGCCGGGCCGGCCTCCGACAAGCCGCCGGTCGTCCTGTGCCACGGCTGGCCGGAAATTGCGTTCTCCTGGCGTCACCAGATAAAGGCCTTGAGCGCGGCGGGCATCCGGGTGATTGCGCCGGACCAGCGCGGCTATGGCGCCACCGACCGGCCCGAGCCGGTCGAGGACTACGACATGGAGCATCTGACCGGCGACCTCGTAGGCCTGCTCGACCATCTCAAGATCGACAAGGCGATCTTCGTCGGCCATGACTGGGGTGGCTTCATCGTCTGGCAGATGCCGTTGCGGCATCCGTCGCGCGTGGCCGGCGTCGTCGGCGTCAACACGCCGCACTGGGACCGCGCGCCGGCGGATCCGATCGAGCTGTTTCGCCAGCGTTTCGGCGACAAGATGTACATCGTGCAATTCCAGGATCCCGGCCGCGAGCCGGACAGGATTTTCGGCAGCCGCGTAGAGCAGACCTTCGATGCGTTCATGCGCAAGCCGGTAGCGCGCCCCGAAGGCACGCCGGAAGAGCAGCCGATCGCCGGCGTCGGCGCTTCGCCGCGGCTCAATCTGGCGTTTCCGCAGATGATCGCGAATTACGACGCCAAACACGATCCGCGCACGCCGATCCTGTCGGCGGAAGAAAAGAAGGTGTTCGTCGATACGTTTACGAAGACTGGCTTCACCGGCGGCATCAACTGGTATCGCAACTTTACGCGCAACTGGCAGCGTTCGAAGGGCCTCGATCATCACGTGCGCGTCCCGTCGCTGATGATCATGGCCGAGAACGACGGCGTGCTGCCGCCATCGGCTGCCGAGGGCATGGAGAAACTCGTCCCCGATCTGGAAAAGTATCTGGTGCGCGACAGCGGCCATTGGACGCAGCAGGAGAAGCCGGAGGAGGTCAGCGCCAAGCTGATCGAATGGCGTAAGAAAAGATTTGGGTGAGGAACGTCTCGCTGCATCATTGCGGGCGAAGCGATCTGCGCCGTCATTCCGGGATGGTCCGAAGGACCAGACCCGGAATCTCGAGATTCCGGGTTCGATGCTTCGCATCGCCCCGGAATGACAGCGTCAGGAAGTTAGGCAAGGGGACATCTTTCCGATGGCGGCCATCAATAAGTTAGACCCGATCCCGCATCCGCCGAAGAAGCCCGTCGTCGGCAACATGCTGTCGCTGGATCCGAACGCGCCGGTGCAGCATCTGGTGCGGTTGTCCAAGGAGCTGGGGCCGATCTTCTGGCTGGACATGATGGGCGCGCCGCTCGTGATCGTCTCCGGCCACGACCTTATCGATGAACTCTCCGACGAGAAGCGCTTCGACAAGGCCGTGCGCGGCTCGCTGCGCCGTGTCCGCGCCGTCGGCGGCGACGGGCTGTTTACCGCCGATACCAACGAGCCGAACTGGAGCAAGGCGCACAACATACTGCTGCAGCCGTTCGGCAACCGCGCAATGACGTCCTATCACCCAAGCATGGTCGATATCGCCGAGCAACTCGTGAAGAAGTGGGAGCGACTCAACGGCGACGAGGAGATCGACGTCGTCCATGACATGACTGCGCTGACGCTGGACACCATCGGCCTCTGCGGCTTCGACTACCGCTTCAATTCGTTCTACCGCCGCGACTACCACCCGTTTGTCGAGTCGCTGGTGCGCTCGCTCGAGACCATCATGATGACGCGCGGCATTCCGCTGGAAGGCCTGTGGCTGCAGAAGCGCCGCCGCGACCTCGCGCAGGACGTCGCCTTCATGAACAAGATGGTCGACGAAATTATCGCCGAGCGCCGCGGCAATGCGGAGGCCGCCGAGGGCAAAAAGGACATGCTCGGTGCCATGATGACCGGTGTCGACCGCGCTACCGGCGAGCAGCTCGACGACATCAACATCCGCTACCAGATCAACACATTCCTTATTGCGGGTCACGAGACCACCAGCGGGCTTCTCTCCTGCACGATCTATGCGCTGCTCAAGCATCCCGACGTGCTCAAGAAGGCCTACGAGGAAGTCGACCGGGTACTCGGGCCGGATCTTGGCGCAAGGCCGACCTATCAGCAGGTCACGCAGCTCACCTACATTACGCAGATATTGAAGGAGGCGCTGCGGCTCTGGCCGCCGGCGCCGGCCTATGGCATCTCACCGCTCAAGGACGAGACCATCGGCGGCAAATACAAGCTGAAGAAGAATACGTTCATCACGGTGCTGGTGATGGCGCTGCATCGCGACCCGAGCGTCTGGGGTCCGAACCCGGATGCGTTCGATCCGGAGAACTTTAGCCGCGAGGCCGAGGCCAAGCGCCCGATCAACGCCTGGAAGCCGTTCGGCAACGGCCAGCGCGCCTGCATCGGGCGCGGTTTCGCGATGCACGAGGCCGCGCTTGCGATCGGCATGATCCTGCAACGCTTCAAGCTGATCGATCCTCACCGCTACCAGATGCACCTGAAGGAAACGCTGACGGTCAAGCCCGAAGGCTTCAAGATCAAGGTCAGGCCGCGCGCCGACAAGGATCGGGGCGCCTTCGCCGGACGGGCAGCGGCGGCTGTCGCCGCCTCGAACGCGGTAGTGCCGAAGGCGCGGACCCGTCCCGGACACAACACGCCGCTCTTGGTGCTCTACGGCTCCAACCTCGGTACCGCCGAAGAACTGGCGACGCGCGTGGCTGATCTCGCCGAGGTCAACGGCTTTGCGACCAGGCTCGGTGCGCTCGACGACCATGTCGGCAAGCTGCCGCAGGAAGGAGGCGTGCTGATCTTCTGCGCCTCCTACAATGGCGCGCCGCCTGACAACGCCACGCAGTTCGTCAACTGGCTTGAAGGCGACCTCCCGAAGGATGTGTTCGCCAAGGTGCGCTACGCCGTGTTCGGTTGCGGCAACAGCGACTGGGCGGCAACCTACCAGTCAGTGCCGCGCATCATCGATGAGCAACTGGCCGCGCATGGCGCGCGCAGCGTCTACGGCCGCGGCGAGGGCGATGCCCGCAGCGATCTCGACGGGCAGTTTGAAAAGTGGTTCGCGGCGCTCGGGCCGGCGGCAGCCAAGGAGTTCGGCCTCGCCTCGAACATCACCCGCAGCGCCGACGATGCGCCGCTGTATGCGATCGAGCCGGTGACGCCCTCGGCGGTCAATACCATCGTCGCATCAGGCGGCGTTGCGCGAATGAAGGTTTCGGTCAATTCCGAACTGCAGAACAGGACCGGCGCCAACAGCTCTGACCGTTCGACCCGGCACATCGAGGTGCAACTGCCGCCGGGAATCACGTACCGCGTCGGCGATCATCTCAGCGTCGTGCCGCGCAACGACCCGGCGCTGGTCGATTCCGTCGCGCGCCGCTTCGGCTTTCTGCCGGCTGACCAGATCCGGCTGCAGGTCGCCGAAGGCCGCCGCGCGCAATTGCCGGTGGGCGACACCGTATCGGTCGGACGGCTGCTGACGGAATTCGTCGAGTTGCAGCAGATTGCGACCCGCAAGCAGATCCAGATCATGTCTGAGCACACGCGCTGTCCCGTCACCAAGCCGAAACTGCTGGCCTATGTCGGTGACGATGCCGTAGCGACCGAGCGCTATCGTTCGGATGTGCTCGCCAAGCGCAAGTCGGTGTTCGATCTGCTGGAGGAGTATCCGGCCTGCGAACTGCCGTTCCACGCCTATCTGGAAATGTTGTCGTTGCTGGCGCCGCGCTATTACTCGATCTCCTCGTCGCCTTCGATCGATTCGGAGCGCTGCAGCGTCACCGTCGGCGTGGTGGAAGCGCCCGCGAGTTCGGGACGCGGCGTCTACAGGGGCGTCTGCTCCAACTATCTCGCCGGCCGCCGCGTCGGCGACACCATCCATGCGACGGTGCGCGAGACCAAGGCCGGCTTCCGCCTGCCTGACGATCCCTCGGTGCCCGTGATCATGATCGGTCCCGGAACGGGCCTGGCGCCGTTCCGCGGCTTCCTGCAGGAGCGCGCGCACCGCAAGGCGAAAGGCGCCACGCTCGGCCCGGCGATCCTGTTCTTCGGCTGCCGCCATCCCGATCAGGATTTTCTGTACGCCGACGAACTGAAAGCCTTCGCCGCCGATGGCATCACCGAACTGCACACCGCGTTCTCGCGCGCGAACGGACAGAAGACCTATGTGCAGCATCTGGTCGCCGCGCAAAAAGATCACGTCTGGAACCTGATCGAGCAAGGCGCGATCGTCTATGTCTGCGGCGATGGCGGCAAGATGGAACCCGACGTCAAGGCCGCGCTGGTCGCGATCTATCGCGAGAAGTCAGGCGCCGATGCGGAGGCAGGGCTGCGCTGGATCGACGATCTCGGCACGAAAAACCGCTACGTGCTCGACGTCTGGGCGAGCGGGTAGGCGTGCCCCGCTGTCGTCCTCCGCGAAAGCAGGGGCCCAGTACGCCGCGGCGGTCGTAAGACGTGCTAAGTCTCCAGCATGATTCCCTGGGAAAAACTCGACACGACACGCGTTCCCGGCACCGAGGATGAACTCCGCCTGATGCGCCGCGGCAAGGAGTACTCCATCATGCTCGGCACCAACGAGCTGATGAACAGCCGCCTCTCGGGCTCGGAAGCCGCGCTCGCCACGCTTGCGGCGAAGAAGATCCAAAGGGTCACCGAGCCGCATATGCTTATCGGCGGGCTCGGCATGGGGTTTACGCTGCGTGCAGCCCTCGGCGCGCTCGGAGCCAAGGCGCAGATCGTGGTGGCGGAGCTGGTGCCGGCGGTCGTCGCCTGGGCGCGCGGACCGATGGCGGAGATCTTCGGCGACAGCCTGAACGATCCCCGCGTCAGCATCCGGGAAACCGATGTCACCGAAATCATCCGCTCGCATCGCGCCGCCTTCGACGCCATCCTTCTCGATGTCGATAACGGGCCGGAAGGGCTGACCCGCAAGGCCAATGACGCGCTCTACAGCGCAGCCGGGTTGAGCGCGGCGCACGCGGCACTCAAGCCGGGCGGCGTGCTGGCCGTTTGGTCGTCGGGGCCCAACGCGACGTTCGCAAAGCGCCTTCGCGGCGCGGGCTTCGACGTCAACGAAGTCAACGTCCGCGCCACAGGCAGAGGCGGTGGCGCGCGCCACATCATCTGGATCGCGACAAAAAGCTAAGCCGCCTTCGCCGCCGCGCCATGCGCGTGCTTGTCGGTCGCGTCGATGATCTGCGGCCACATCGGGATCGGCAGGGCGTGGCCCATGCCTTCGATCATCAAAAGTTTCGCGCCGGGAATCGATGCCGCGGTGTCCTTGCCGCCTTCGGGGCGGACCAGCGGATCGAGGGTGCCGTGAATGACCAGCGTCGGGATCTTGACGTGATGCAGCCGCTCCTTGCGGCTACCGGAAGCCAGTACCGCGCGCAGCTGCCGGCCGACCCCGGCCGGATTGAGGCCGCGTTCGAAGTTGCGCGCCGCGCGTGAAGGGTCGAGCGCTTCGTCCTCGGGGAAGGAACCGACGCGCAATACCTTCCAGGTTCTGGCGAACCGCGCGAAATACTCTTCCTTCGTGGTCGGCGGCGGCGCCATCAGCATGGCAGCGGCCTCGCGGGTCGGCGGCGGTATCTTCGGGTTGCCGGTGGTCGACATGATCGAGGTCAGCGAGCGGACCCGCTCCGGAAACGAGATCGCGATTTCCTGCGCAATCATGCCGCCCATCGACGCGCCGACCAGATGCGCCGACTTGATGCCGAGCACGTCCATCAGGCCGACGGTATCCTTGGCCATGTCGATCAGCTTGTAGGTCGATGTCACCGGGATCTTCAGAAGCCGCAGCTTGATCAGTTCGAACGCGGTCAGGCGCTTGCCGCCGGACAAATGGGAGGATTTGCCGATGTCGCGGTTATCGAAACGGATCACGCGAAACCCGCGCGCAGCGAGCTGGCGGCAAAACTCGTCATCCCAATGGATCATCTGGGCGCCGAGCCCCATGATCAGCAGCAGCGGTTCCGCGGCCGGATCGCCGAAAATCTCGTAGCAAATGTCGATGCCGTTGGCGCGGGCGATCTGCGGCGGTTGATGGGCAAGCATCGCGTCTGCCTTTCCCTCGGGTGGTACCTCGATGGGTCTCTGTATGGCACGGTTTCCCGCACCGCAGAAGACCTCGCGGGCGTTGACCGGCCCGCCGCAACGGTGTCGTATGGGCGGAACAAGCGAAGCGTGGCAAGCGCTCGTGATCGTGAGGGAGAGCGCGTGATGGCCGACAAGGGCAACGATCCTGCCGAGGTCTGGCGGACCATGATCGGAGAGATGGAGAAGGGGTTCAACTCCTTCGCCAACCAGACGATGACGTCGCCGGAATTTTCCAAGGTGATGAACCAGGTCGGCGGCGTCTCGGCCGGCGCGCAGAAGCAGCTCGGCGAGCTGATGGAGAAATACCTGCTGGCGATGAACCTGCCGAGCCGGGCGCAGATGGTCGGCATGGCGGAACGCATCCAGGCGATCGAAGGCCAGCTCAACGAGATCAAGGCGCTGCTGCACCAGGTGCATCATAACTCGCTGGCGCAGGCGAGCGGTCAGGTCGCGCCGCGGCCGCCGCGCACCAGGCGTCCGCCATCGGAGGGAGAGCAAAAATGAACGCTCCCACCGCAGGTCTCGATCTCGCCTCCATCTCCGAGCGGGTCCAGTCCGAAGTGCAGCGCGCGATCCAGCGCAGCATCAAGGGCGTCGAATATTTTTCCTCGTCGGGTCCCTCGCTCGGCTCGACGCCGAAGGATATCCTGGCCGTCCGCGGCACCATGAACCTCTATCACTACCGGCCGATGGCGGACGAACTCTACCGCGTGCCGATCCTGATCGTGATGGCCACCACCAACCGCGGCTACATTCTGGATCTGGTGCCCGGCCAGAGCTTCATCGAGTTCCTGCTGAAGCGCGGCTACGACGTCTACATGCTGGACTGGACCGCGCCGAAGCCCGAAGAAAAAAGCCTGCGGATGGAGGACTACGTTCTCGACTTCATCCCGGATTGCATCCGCCGCGTGCAGCAGGACTCCGGCGAGAACGACGTCACCGTGATCGGCTATTGTTTCGGCGGGGTGCTGTCGCTGCTGTACGGCTCGATCTTCAACGACGGGCCGATGAAGAATTTGATCTGCTTCACCACGCCGATCGATTTCCGCGAGATGAAGCTGTTCTCGAATTTCTCGGATCGCCGCTATTTCGACGTCGACAAGCTCGTCGACAGCGTCGGCAACGTGCCGCCGGAACTGATCCTGCAGTCTTTCGAAATGCTGCGGCCGGCGTCGCGCGCCGCCGGCCAGGTGCAGTTGTGGGAAAACATCTGGAATGACGAATACGTCAAGGCCTACCGGATGATGGATCGCTGGGGCACGGACACCCTGCCGCTGGCGGGCGAGTATTTCCGCGACATCACCAAGAACCTGATGTGGGACAACAAGCTCTACAACGACACCATGTCGGTCGGCGGTCGCGCGGCGGATATTTCAAAGATCAAGGTGCCGATCCTGCACGCGGTCGCCGAACACGACCACATCGTGCCGTACGATGCGGCCAAGCATCTGATCAACAAGGTCGGCTCGACGGACAAGGAAGAGGTGATGCTGAAGGGCGGTCACGTCAGCCTCGTCGCCGGCGCCAACGCGGTCAAGCGGCTGTGGCCGAAACTGGACTCCTGGTTGGGCAAGAGATCGACATGAGTGAAACACGTTCCTATCCGCGCCACGTCAAGACCGATGCGGGCGACATCGAATTCCGCCTGATGACGCGCAGCGACGAGCCCGCGGTGCTGGCCTTCGCGCAGAAGCTTCCGACGCACGACCTGCTGTTCCTGCCGCGCAATATCAGCCAGCCAAAGGTGCTGTCGGCCTGGGTCAACGAAATCGACCGCGGCGCGATCGTGAGCCTGCTGGCGGTGAAGGGCGGGGCGGTGGTCGGCTGCGGCACGCTGGTGCGCGACCCGCATTCCTGGTCGCCCCATGTCGGCGAGATCCGGATGGTGGTGTCGCTGGATGTCCGCGGGCAGGGCGTCGGCCGGGCGTTGTCGCAGGAGACCTTTGCCATCGCCCTCGGTGCCGGGCTGGAAAAGCTGTCGGTGCAGATGACGGTCGACCAGCAGGCCGCGATTGCCCTGTTCGAGAGCCTTGGCTTCAAGGCCGAGGCGCTGCTGCGGGACCACGTCCGGGACGTCGATGGCAAGAAGCACGACATCGTCGTGCTCGGACATAACGTTACGCAGGTGCAGGCACAGATGGAAGCCTACGGGTTGCCGGGGGCGGTCCAGCACTGACCGGCCGGACACCGCCCGGACAAAAAATCGCAAAACAACCCCATGCAAAGTAGCCGGGGCGGGCTCCGGCCTTAGACTAAAGTAGAACTTTTGCCGGTTCTGCGAGCAATGCGCTTATCAATCAATCTATTCACGGATTCGTGATATCGCAACGCAACATTGATGTTGCGATGCACCATTAACTATGGCACAACGATCTCGCCCCGGGCCAAACCGGACGGGGTGAGCCCATAGCTCAAACCTGAGGATGGAGAAACCCCAATGACCACCGAAACCAATTCCGTGCTGAACACCGTCAAGGAAGCCTTCGCGCCCGTCACCGAGGCGTTCACCAAGCTCCAGAACCTG
>LNFM01015118.1_pt1 | contig 16535 bp, 16 predicted proteins | sample 596031 | NCBI WGS metagenome assembly LNFM01 (sample SAMN04254537, study PRJNA301005) | activated carbon metagenome | isolation source: dual media filters at the Ann Arbor, Michigan drinking water treatment plant | place: USA: Ann Arbor
GTCGATATCAATGATGGCAAGATGGGTCGCTATTCTGACTTTGCGCGAGAAGTTGAATCTCTGTTGATTCTTGATTCCACCGTGGAGACAAAGGTTGTCAGTGCCGACAACTTCATTCGCGGCTTCCGCCACGTCATTTCCCACTTCTCCGGTGAACAGTTCTCAGGGAAATCCATCCACGTGAAACTACATCCGTATCAATACGTTGACAGATGGTTTGCCGACCAATTGATTGAACATTTGAAGCAACAACTACCCCATTGCAAAATTATTGAGATTCCAAGCGATGTTTCCATAGAAGGCCTGACCGTCGCTTGTCGGGCAGATCTATATGTCGGCATTACTTCCTTGGCCCTGTATGCGGCACGCAGAGGGCGGAAGGTATATTCGTTCGCACGTCGAATTGGAGAACTGGAGCCGGGATATTTGTTGAAGCTGAGCCAGCATCCAAAGGTTTTCTCGGACGCAGTTGAATTTCTTTGATATCAGTGACTGCCCAGCAAAAATACCATGGAGCGCCGCAATGCACTTGGAAAACGTGAAGAGGCAGGCTGCAGCTGTGATGCCCAAAGTCGACTATTTGACGAAAAAGGGCACCTACCGGCACAACGTCATTGATTCATTGAATTCGCACGGAAACGTCGGGATCGAATTGGGCGTCGCTTCGGGCATTTTCTCGAGCCGAATGGTCAACTCCGGTCGATTCTCGTTATTTTTCGGGGTTGATGTGTATGGTGACATACACAACACCAACCAGTACAAGGATGCGCTTCGACGTGTGGGCTTGATGGCGCCCTACAAATTGCTGAGAATGACCTTTGACGAGGCCTACGATCTTTTTGACGACGAGACCTTTGACTTCATTTACGCTGATGGATATGCCCACACGGGTGAAGAAGGGGGGCAAACGCTGATCAAATGGTACCGAAAGCTGAAGGTTGGCGGAGTGATGGCCGGAGACGACTATCATTCCGATTGGCCGCTGGTTCAATGGGCGGTCAATGATTTTGTTCAACAGTTGGGCGTTGAGTTGATGGTCACTGACCTGACGGAAGAAAACCCCTATTGCAGCTACCCGTCTTGGTACTTCATCAAACCTGAAACCTCCCCAGCAGATTTGAAAGTTGACCCGAATCTTCTGCAGCTTGGAAGATCAGAGAAAGAACGAATTCACCAGTTGAGAGGAAAAAAGACCGAGGGTGCGCTCTACTCTATGGCGGTGAAACTCCTGCAATATGTTGGTCTCAAAGAAACTGTGAAGAGATTGATGGGGCGGTAAAAATACAGCGAAGTTGGAGTTGTGAGCCTGTTGGACAACAGATTCAACGAAACGTCAAACAGGCCCAGTGCGCAGGGCGACGGGGGCCGCTTGCCGCACTCTTTCACGAACGGAATCCAAGGCAGATTTCTTGATGTAGATGGTGTTGAAGGAACCATGGTTGATCCCATCACGCCGTACGAGATCACGGGTAAACGGTTGGTACTGGTATGGCGCAAAATCGTGCGAAGTGATCAATTCATGGACTGCTTCATCCGAATGACCGTATTCGTGTCCATATCCGTTTAATTCGATGATGATGGCGTTCACATGGGAAGACAGCAGTTCTTTCGCGCCTGTCAGTAGTGGAAACTCAAAACCCTCCACGTCGATTTTGACGATGATTGGAGCTTGGCCGGCTTGCTTGACAAGTTCGTCAACAGTCGTGACGTCAACATCGCAGGTGTTTTGACCAGCGTTCTTTGCAGCCTTGTTCATTTGCCCTCGGGCGGTCGTGAATTTCAGGGTGCCCTCTTGATCGGAGAGGCCGCAATTGACAGGGGTAGCGCTGGTAGCGTTCATTCACAGGTTTTCGCAAAGCCTGCGATAGGTGTCAGGCACTAGCTACACCGCGAGAACCGAAGCACCCCGGGATCCGGCCAAAACGCTGTACACACCAATGTTCGAACCAAAGTCTCCGAAGTGATCTCCGGGGCGCAACATGTGCATCATGAATAACATGTCTTCAAAGTCGTAGAGCCCACAGGTATACGCAAGGGTTGCATAGTTCTCTCTGTTGGAAAGAACCACCGAGGTTCCCGGAACGAGTTCAATCGAGTAGGACGCCTCGTTGAGCAGGCGTCTGCCGAGATTCCAGGCGATGTACCTTCGGAAGCTATCGATTTTTCCCGCGCGATTTTGCGGGTGTTCGACGATTTCCCTGATGTACTTGTAGTGTGAGGATATCATTTAAAGTCTCTTGAACTCGAGTCAAACCTTTTCTTCGCAGGCAGAGTTAACGGGTTTGGCGGGTTGAACTGTTCGAGATATTGGAAGGAAGAGCGGTAACTCCGCTCCATGATCGCCGCATCTGCCGGGCAGGCAAGCCTCCAGCGGTTGAAAAGCTGGCCAATATCCTCTGGTAACTGTTCAAAAGCTGTGTTTTCGACTGTTAGGTGGTACTTGACTGCCGCATTTTCCACCTTTCCACGCGATTGCCTCATTGATCGCCGATACCACGCGATGATGTCTTGTGGTCGATACCATTTTTTCGATTCAATGTTCCAAGTGGCATTGAACGTTACCGGAATGTACCGCTTTGGCTCCCAGGTTCTAGTGTCATTCTGCAGTCCGAACGAAAGAAAAGCACCCATGATCGCATCGACGCGATACATCCCGACCGGGATCCGGATTTTTCGCTTGCGCATCTCCGCCATGGCTGTTGATCGTATTGCACAAAGGTTGCCATGAAATCCGCCCTCGATTTCCATTGTTTTGGCAATGGATTTTGCGGATCGACCTACAGTTGGAACTCCACTGCTTCCCAGAACTTCGTCATTGGACTTCAGTGTCTTCATCAAACTTGGGACGGCATTACTTGTGACTCTTGCATACCCATCAACATAGATGGCATCAAGCCCTTGATGCCAAATTCCATGAATATGTTGATTCCACGCGTTCGCCTTGTCTGCCACTACCAGCGACCAGATACGAACCTTGACATCGTCATTCGAGGCTTTTTTGGAACACCACTCAACAAAATGGGTTGCCAATTCCTCATTGCCATTGATCAGGACATCAACGAATGAGCCAGGAAAGAGTCCCTGTTTGGCGTGCTCGAAAGCTTCTGCAAGATCCTTCACGCTTTCACGAGATGCAAAGATCACGAGATTGACCGGGATATTCATGGGCAAAAGCTTAGCCTGAGGGGAGTGATTCACGCAAAGTGGACGCGACAAGACAAAGCACGGGTGCTTTGGTTCACGGCATTGGGTGAGTGAAGTGGTGGGGGAATGGTAATCGAGTTGAGTGCGATCAGAACACGCACCGTTCACCAGCCCGCCTCTTTCAAGCCTGCGAGGCAGTCTCTTCGCTCGTACTGAGATGCGTTTGCATGAATTCCAGAATGGTGGCTTCCCGTGCGCCGAGCATGCGTTCCATTTCGGTGGCGCTGATGATGTAGACCCGCCGCGCCGGAAGCACGTTGGGATTCATGGGGCCGACCGCCACGAACGGAAAGCCCAGCCGGGTCAGCAGCCGGCTGAACAGGTTGTCCATGGCAGCCATGCAGTAGTCCAGACCGGTCTGGCGGCACAGCTGATAAACCTCGCGGTACAGGCCGAGGACGAGTTCGGGCTGGTGGTGCCGCACGCCCTCGGTTTTGAGGCTCATTTCGCTTTCGGGGTCGCCTTGGATGGGTTTTCCCTGGTCGGAATGACGACGGCGGAAGTGCGGTGTCACGGCCAGGCGGGAAATTTCACCGATCTTGTCGGCGGTGGCGCCGGCGTAGGGCAGGGGAAGGTCGATCACGTAGCGCTGCTCAACGTTGAGTCCGTGCTCATTGGGCATGATGATGCGCATGAAACCCGCCACCACGCCGCTGGCCTTGTGCCGTGCAATGAAATGCCGGCTGTTTTCATCGTAGGGGTCTGTCTCGATCGGGTGGCCGCGGCTGGAAAACATGCCGGGTGCGTCCACGCGGGTACCTGGCTTCGAGATAGTCTTCAAAGTCGTCCGTGCCCGGAACGACCTCGCTGAAGTTGAAGTACACGGTTTCCATCGGACTCTTCTGTGGTGCTGGCCTTATGCGCGCTCGCCAGAGACGATGAACACGCCTGCGGCCACCAGGCGCTTGCCGGCCGCCACATCGGCCGACAAGTCTTCGAAAAGCCGGGGCAGATCCACCGAGTCGCCGAGCAGCGAAGCTTTATAGCCGAGCAGGATGTTGAACAGAACCGGGAACGGGAGCTCGCTGCTGGTGAGCATCAAGACCCGCGTTTTCATGTTGGTGAAGCCGGCTCGCTGCATCATCCCCTGCATCTTGCGACCGATGAATCGGTCGCCGCCCTGGCTGGCCTGAATGGTTTGCGCGGTGCTCAGCACGTGGTCCACCCTCGGCTCTGGCGGGTGAAACAGCACCAGACCGTCGTCGGAGTCCACCGCGCAGAAGCGGCCACCGGGACGCGTGACGCGAAACACTTCCTGCACCACGGCGTCGGGCTTGGGCACGTGCTGGAGCACGAACCGGGTGTAGGAGAAGTCGATGCTCTGGTCGGCCAGGGGCAGGGCGTCACCATAGGCTTGGTGGGGAAACAGCCCGCGCGCGGGCTTCTGCCGCACATTGCCCTCGAGCTCGGCGATCAGCGTGGGGCTGGGTTCCACCGCGTGCAGGCTGCCCTCGGGTGCCAGCTCCGCCAGCAGATCAGAAACGAAGCCGGGGCCACTGCCGATTTCCAGCACGTCGTGCGCTGGTTGAATGCCGGCGCTGCGCAGGATGGCGGCTTCCATGCCGCGCACGGCCTGTGCCTGCTGCTGCAGTCGTTGGGTTTGAAAGCGCGTGTCGTTGAGCGCTTCGAACTGGTAGGAGCCGGTGGTCATGCGCAGTTGGTTCCGCGGTTGGCACTGGCAAGAGAAGGGCAGTGCCTGTTGACGCAAAGCTGAGCAAACATGGGTGCTTTCCTCCTGGGTTCTTTGTATGTACGAATATTGTATTGATCGACCACGTTGTGAAAAACCATGATCAACCCTATCACTTCGTTTCTAATCCGTGCATCGGATGGTGCCCGCTGGTCGTATGTGGGGCATTGACGGAGCGCAAGAAGCGTGTCAGGTCAGATCTGCAGCATGGGGTGGCGCAGCTTCAACCGGCTCCACAACACCACCAGCGCCGGCAACAACAGCAGTTCGAGCAGCTGGCCGCAGATCAGGCCAAAGGCGGTGAGCAGGCCAAAGCTTGAAGTGGGCACGAAGCTCGACGTGCTCAGCAGCAGGAATTGCGAGACCAGCATCACCGAAGTGGCCAGAACGGCCTTGCCCGATGCCTCGATGCTTCGCGCAATGGAAAACACCGCGCTCATGCCTTTGTCGCGGCGCTTCTTGTAGCTGTAGAAGATGTGGATGGTGTCGTCGACGGAATGAGCACCGTGGCCATGTCGAGGTAGATGCCGGCGGCACCCATGAGCATGAACACAAAGAACAGCGGCGCGAGGTTGGGCAGCATGCTGATGATGGCGGCCGGCAGCGTGCGCCACAGCAGCAGCATGATGACGAAAATCTGTCCAAAGGCGCCTGCGAAACTTAGCAGTTGCCCGGTGACCAGCAGGTCTTCCTGGTCGGCAAAGAGGCGTCCGTAGCCCGCCGTTTGCCACTTCAACTGCGGCGCGTCAACTTGCGCCGCCAGCGCTTCCACCTGGTCAATGACGCCCTGAATCGCGTTGGCGCCGTGCACGTTCACATTGAGCAAAATGCGCATGCGCTGAAACTCGTTGTTCACCAGTTCCTGCAGATCGCGTCCGTCGTAAATCAGCAGCAGCTGGGCCAGCATGCGGTCGTCGTCGGGCAGGGCCCGGAAGCTCGGGTCTTCTTCATTGAAGGCCCAGTTCATTTCCTCGACGATGTCCATCATCGACGTGGTCCGGTCCACCTCGGGCAGGGCCTCGACCCGGGTTTGCAGCGCCTTGATCTGTTTGAGCAACGCCACATTCTTGAAGGCATCGCGACCGGGCCCATCGATCACGATCTCCAGCGCCGTCACCCCCACCAGAGACGCTTCCACCCTGGCCGTGGACTGGCTCAGGGGATGCGAGGGGCTGAAGAACTTGAGCAGGTCCGACTCTGCTTCGACCTTGAGCACGAGTGCCGTGCCGCCCATCAGGACCACCAGCAACGCACCCACCACCCAGCCTGCATAACGAATGCCGAAGCGGGCCAGCCCGAACGACAGGCGGCGTGTCCAGCCGAAGCCGCCGCCATCCTTGCCCCAGGGTCCGTGGTCGTACTTCACCAGAAGTGGCGGCACGAGGTAGAAGACCACGAAGTAAATCACCAGCACGCCCACCGCCCCCACGAAGCCGAACACCTGCACCGGCGGGATGGGCACAAGCATCAGGCTCAGCATGCCGGCGGCGGTCGTCAGCATGTTGAACATGGCCGGGGTGTTGATCTCCTGAAGCGCGAAAACCACGCGCTTGGGTCGGTGAAACCCGGCGTCCCGCATGCGTTTGAGCGCTGCGTAGAAGTGCAGCAGATTGGTGGCGGTGTAGGCTGAAATCAGGGTCGGCACCATGGCCGTGACCAGCGTGTAAGGCATGCCGAGCAGTGCGATGATCGCCACGCAAACCACCACCGCCGTGCTCATGGCCACACCCCCGATGAGCACCGGGATCACTCGACCGACGACCCAATAGAGCAGGGCCAGGCCGAGCGACATCACCAGCGGTGTGAACACGAGGGTGTCGCGCAGCATCGAGCGCATCTGGGCCGCGTCCAGCGCCACCGTGCCGGCCACCGCCACCAGGTGGGTGTCGAGTTTTTGCGCTCGCACGGCTTCATGAAAGCTGTCTTCGATCGACTGGCGCTGGCTGCTGGCGTTCAGCTTGTTGGTGCGCACCACAATCGCCAGCGACTTTCCGTCGGTGGAGGCGAGCCAGCGCGGCATGAAACGGTCACCCAGCACGCGGGCCTTGCGTTCGTCCGGAGAATCCTGGTCGAGTCGCGTCACATCGATCAAGGGCTCCACCACGAAACCGTCAGCGCTGCCGGCGATATGGTCCACCCGGGTCACGGAAAACACCCGATCGACATCGGGGTGCTCTCCCATGCTGGCCGCCACACGGTCGAGCGCCGTCAGCACCGGCGTTGCGTAAACATCGTCGCCCTGGAACAGCCCGATGAGGAATTCGTCGCTGGGAAACTCGGTGCGCAGCTCCCGTTCCAGCACCGTGGCTGGCGCATCTGCCGGGAAATACAACTCAGGCGCGTTGTTGAGGTTCAGGCGCAGCAGCAAGGCTGCGCCCACCACGTGAATGAGGACGATGATGGCGACCGTCACGCGCAGGAACAGCGCGCTCTTCGTGATGTCGACGATGAAAGCGCGCAGCCGGTCGATCAAGTTCGGTCCTCGGTGGGTCAGAACTTGCCTTGCCAGCCAACGACCAAGGTGTCGTTGCGCCTGTAGAAACCACCCAGGGTGTTGGCAGCTCCACTGAACAGATGCGCGGCGAAATAGATCTCCTGCTGGTCAATGCCGGTGTAAGTGAGGCGGGGATTCAGATACAAGTCTCGGTCGTTGAGGCCCATGGCAAAACGCAAGTCGGCACGCCAGCGGCCATTGGCAAACGGGTGCTCGATTTCGCCGGTGAAGCTGTAGAGGCGGGTTCGGTCCAGCACCGCCTGGTTGGTCTTGATGTATTGCCCGGCCAGCTGCAGCGTCACCCGCGTTTCACTGTCACCGGGGAAGAACTCGGTGCCGATCACCGCGTTCAGCGCTGGAGAGGTACGGTACTGAAAAGTCTGGGTTGTCAGGGGTGTGTCGCTGCTCAGGGCCACTTCCATGCGCCAAGTTGCGCCCAGGCGTTCGGTCTCCAGTTCGGCACCCACCACCGTGCTGAACGGATGCACCGCCTGCAACACGACGGGCGCACCCGGTATCATTCTGTAGTAGGGCTGCGATTGCCGCACACGTTGCAAGCTGAAGCCATAGTCGAAGCCGTCGCCTTCGGCAGTCAGCCGCAGACCACCACCGCCCGAGCCGTTGATGTCGGCCTTAAGCACACGCGCGCCCACGATGGCGGGCAAGCTACCGATGCCCAGGATGCGCCCGTTCACCGTGTCCACCGGGTTCCACACGCTGCGGGTGTGCGGCATCACCGCGTCGTCAAACACTGGCAGCAGCACGCCGTCGAGCCTGAAACCTTCAGCAAAGTACTCGGCGCGCAAGGCAGGAACCGCCCGGCGGCGATCTGGCAGCTTGTCGAGCACCGCCCTGGAAAAGTCCACCCGGCTCATGCGGTCGATGGGTGAGATCTCGTCCACACGCCCCCACAACACGTTTTGCGTGCCCAGCGTCACGCGCACGCCTTCGCTTTGCCAGCGCAGGTAGTTCTCGGTGTAGTCCAGCCTCACGCGGTCGAAATCGCGGTCGCCATACTGAGCATGAGCGTCCGCCCTGGCACCCAGCGCGTAACTCCAGTCGCCTGAGTCACCACGCAAGCTCACAGCACCGTGGGCCAGAGCATTGCCCGATGCGCCTGGGTCGTCCGAGAAGGTGCCAACCTCGAACCGCAGTGCGTCCACCTTGAACACGGCGTCTTCCGCGTGCGAGGGAGCGCCAGCCAGGGCCCCCAACATGACCAAGCCAGTGGTTGTCCAGGCGCTGTGCATGTGCTGATCCCTCATGGAAAATCCCCCTGATTGTCGAAAATGTATTGGATTGAAAAGCTGGCTGCGCCAACGCACCAGCCGTTGCGTCAGGGACGAAATGCTTTTTCCGTCCGCTCGTCTGCCAAGGCTCGGGAGGTGAACAGCGACTCTGGCAGATTCCGGTCATAAAGCACGCGCCCCACCGTCAGGCGGGTCTGGTGTCCGCTTGCAAGGTCGCTGAGCGTGCTGTCCATCACTGTCCAGTATCCCTGAACCTGCTCACTTTTGACGACCAACAAGCGCTTGCTGGGCTTTTCAGGATTGCGTTCGAAAAAGTCGACGCGCACGGGCAGCAGACTTTTGGGATCGATGCAGCTCACCCGGCGCACGTAGACCGAGTTGTCCGCGTCCACCGGCACGCTCTCCAGCAAGTCGCAGTCCGCGTCGCCCACCCGCTCACGGCCAAGCAGTTTGTGGGTGTCCATGCTCGGTTTGCGGTCGCGCAAGTCTTCAAAAAAATAGTCCGAATTGACGAAGCGCCCGCCCTTTCGGTTGGAGTCCACGCGGCGCACCCGTTGCATGGCCGGCAGGTAAATCCACTGGTTGGACACACCGTCGGCACCGTCGACGGTCAACAGGCCGGTGCCCTGGATGTCCGCGGGGTCAGTGAAACGGATCAGCGTGGACACCTGGCTGTCAGCGGCGCTGGCGCGAAAGACCAACATGCCCCGGACCCGCGCTGGCTTGCCTTCTTCCGTGAGAGACATGGTCACGACCGATGTGGAGTCTTTGCCATCGGGACGGTCATAAACGCGTTGGGCCAGCTTCACGCCGTCGTCGGCCCATGCCGGACCGCACACAAAGGCAGCGGCAAGAACCCCGCCCACCAGGAGATTTCCCACGGATTCGAGCCACGAAAACCGCACCGTTGCTGCCATGCCCGACCCTCTGTTTGTCCATCAGATCATGAGTCTAACGCAGGGCATTTGCCTCGCAGCTTCAAGCCCGGGTGTCGAAAAGAAACATGCCCGGGTCAGGCGTCTGTCGACATTTTTTCCAGCCGTTTTTTTGCAATGAAGCTTTTGAGGCGCTGCAGAGGGTTGCGGTTGCCCATCCACAAGCGACGGTGGTGAAAACGCGAGAGCCGCGCGTCGAGGTAGGTGTACCAGGGAACGCACTGTAAGTCTTGAGGGTGGAGCAGGGCCACCAGCGCGAGCGTTGTGATGAAGCCTGTGCAGAGTTTGCAGCCCGCAATCGAACTGGGACCCTTGCGCGCCTTCAGGTTGATGGTTTTCGGATCGAGGTATTTCAGGTGGTGCAGCTCGGGCGCAAAGCCCAGCATGAACTGCACGATCTTCTCGTCGTCCGACATCTCGGGTTTGATGGCAAAGTAGTCTGCATACGACATGCCCTTGGGCCCGAACGCCAGTACACCTGCGCCCAGCCCCAGTGGTACGGCAGCAATGGTCGCGAGGCCCCGTGCCGTTGCTTCGTTCACTAGCAAGGGGTGCATGTCGACGGCAAAGGCGTCGATCCCGTCCACCGCCAGGTCCACGCCCTTCAAAAACGCGTCGATGTTGCGCGCGTTGATGCCTTCGCTGAACTTAGTGATGCGCAGTTCGGGATTGATCTGCATCGCCATATCCACCATCACGTCCAGCTTGCGCCGCCCGATCGTGTCGGTGTTGGCGCCGTACTGCCGGTTGAAATTGAACACCTCAAACTCGTCAAATTCCGCCAGGTGAAAACCACCCACGCCGGCGCGGACGAGGCTGATCAGGTAGTCACCACCAACACCGCCCATGCCGGCGATGGCGACGGTGCAATTGCGCAGACGGTCGTGTTCAGAGGTGCTGACCACTCCGATGTTGCGGCTGAAGGCGTCTGGGTAGTTGAAGTTGGACACTTTTAGTCTTTGTGCTGGAAGCGAGCTTGTTCGTTATCAACCATCATATTCACCCGTCGTCGATCCGGATGGGTGAAATGCACTCCCCATGTGAGCTGAGCGACAACCCGATACCAAGTGTCGGATTTCTTTCCACTCTTGGGAGACCTTGAGGTCCTCCGCGCAGGTGAAGTTTGATTTATTTCACTTTTTGCCACCTGGCATGAACCCTGCTTGGTTACCGAGCAACCTGATCGAGAACCCATCAGGTCTTCACTCAGGCTTTTATTCACTAAGGAGCTCCCACCATGAAACTCAAAAAACTCTTCAGCGCCGCCACTTTAGCCGGCCTGTTCTTGTCCACCTCTGCAATGGCGACACCATTCACCATTGATACAAACAGCTTCAATCCAACTGCTCCTGGCGACGGTATCACTGCATTGATCAAGCAGCTTGGCGTGAACTTCGTTGCAACGTCGACGTTCACTGACGACAATGGTATTGCTGGTCTCAACGTGGGTGATTCGGTGGTGGACGTAGGCTCAGGTTCAGTCGGCTCCTACCTTGGGTTGGCTGGTGAGGTTCTCGGCGGTGCTGGTAACAGGGGTCTGAACTTCTTGTACAGCCTGGACTTCAGCTACAGCAACCTCATGGGTACTGTCGCCTTCGACGATGGTATGGGCGGCATTGTCGCGAGCTACACGTCAGGCGACATTTCGATTTTCACTAACGAAGATCCTCTGAACGAAATCCTCCGACTTGGTATCACCGGCAGCGCTGGCGGTGTGGGGAATTTGTTGTTGTTCGCAAAGGTTACAGCTGTTGACCCAGACATCTTCTTTTTTAACGGTGTGACAGACTTTGCAGGTCTGGACGTCGTGATCGACACTCGAATCGACTCAAACTTGGACCCTGTGGTTCCTGTAGCAAGCGGTACGAATGAAGCGGGGCAAACTCTCTTCACTCGCACGGCTACGCTCGACGGTAGCGTTGCATTTGACGTTCCTGAGCCAGGCATCTTGGCACTCCTCGGCCTGGGTCTTATGGGTATTGGTTACAGCCGTCGCTCACGCAAAACAGCTTAAGGCTACTCTCTAACTAAAGCCGCGCATTTTTTGCGCGGCTTTTTGTTTTTGGCGGCTTGAGTGATGTCGCTTGGTTAGTTCACCTGCAGACTCCTCACGCTCATAAGCTGCCCGAGTTCAAGACTGCTAGAGGAGCAGACGTGATGTTGACCCTTTTTGACAATCTGACAAGGTGCTGCGGATCGCCGCGCCTGTGCGCCAGAGCATGACGTACGAAAGTGGCGGGAGATGCGGCAAGTTGAGCAAAAGCATGGGCGTTGCGGTGTGCTCCTTTAACCCGCGCACTACTTGGAAGAGGGGCTCCAACGAGAAGTCCAACGGACCTGCGCTCAATTACCTGCATAAGCGCAACGATCTCTCGGAATCGGCCCATGACAGGTCTGGGCGTACGGTCGTCCTTGGAGGTCTATCGGGAGCTTGTCCTGAACACGCTGCAACATCCCCACCCTCGTTCATTGAAATCCGAGGCGTTGTAGGTCACTTTTCAATCCAACGAGCGTAACGCAGGTGACCGCTATGCAAACTCACCAGGCCAATTCACTCGAAACTTCCAAGTTCTCACTCGCCCCGAAAAACAGGCCATAAAGGCACGAATTGCGACTTGCCAAATCGGCCCGCAGGGCACTAGCCCCAATGATGAAAGGCTGTCTGGCGGGCTGAACGGAGGGGTTTATTGGACCGGCTTCCGAAAATGGGAAGCCAAGTCGATTGAGCATTCTCGACAGGGACGGCTCCATTGCAGCGTAGCAGTGAGAGATGCCATGCTTGCCCGCTAGACGAAAAATTTCTCGATACAAACCCAGCGCGACGGTGGGACCGTCACGCTTGATTTCACGGCTTATCGCATCAGATGCATCCGAAGCCAAAGCAGGCCCGACCAGTTGGGTATCTCGGCGATACCTGCGCAGCTTGCTCGAAATTGCAAGTCGGCCAATCTCGCCCACCACGTTATCGTCCAAAATCAGGGGAGTGTGCAGTTGGTAGCGTGCGAAAACATTGAGTCCACGAGGGCTAGGCAAGATGAGACGGGCACAACCTACCGCCTCACCAGTTTCCACAGAGCGGCATAAGACGTGAACGCTATGGTCGTCATATTCGTCGGTCTCGAGGGAACGTTTGCCTAGCTGCTCGCTGCAGGATGGGACTCTTCCCAGCTCTGCGCAAAACACCTCGTGTCTCAACGCGCAGTACTCTTCGTATTCGCTCGTACCCGGCACGACCACCGAATATTCATATTTTTGCGCCAGCATCGATGTTCTCCGCAGTGTGCCTACCGGCACCTGTCTGATTTAAGTTGCAAACGCGTATCCCAACGCACAGACGATACCTCGATAGGCAGGCTTCGATGCGCGCTCAGATGTAAACACAGCCGCTCAAATGTAAGGCGTCGCCAGCGCTGTGGTACAGGCGGCGGCGTCTCGAACACCGCACGGACGCGAGATTAACGCGCTCAGCTCAGTCGACCGAGCCACTGAATGACGAAAGACTCCATCTGGCGACTGGCGGTTGCGGATGAGCATGTGTGGTCGGCGCCTTTGATTGAATGCAAGGAAAGCAGTGGGCGCTCCAGGGCTCCCTCCCATTGGGTATCGGCTAGGGCATGTTCGCGGAAGGCTTTGGCGGTTAGATCTCGCTCGCTGAGCATCAACAGTATGGGACCTTTGAAGTTGTGCCACCCATTGGCCATGGCGTCTTGAAAGTTCAAGGGTTCGGGGTTGCTTTTGCGCATGGTGCGCAGGTTTTTGCCAAGTGCCTGTAGCGCTGGCCATCCCACTTGGCCGCCGATCAGTTTCCGCCAAAACGCCGGTTCCATGAGCCTCGAGCGGTAGTACTGCTTGACGTGTGCTCTGGCGAGGCTGGCCTCTGACTTCACCCAAGGGTTCAGCAATGCGAGGCCCGACACGCGCTTGTCGTCTGCGCCCTCTGCATACAGCAAACTTGCGGATGCACCGTCGCACAAGCCCCACAACACGACGTGGTCTACGCCAGGGCAATTGTTGTAGACGGCGTCGATGGCCACTGCGATGTGCGCCGACGTGTTTTCAAACGATAGAGGTTCGTCAGGGCTGTCACCCATACCGGGCAGATCGAACCTCAACACTGGATATCCCGACGCTGACAGGCGCCGCGCCAACTGGACAAATTGCCGATGGCTGCCGACCCGGTACTGCGCTCCGCCCACTACCACCACTACGGCAATGCTTTTCCGGGGTGCCCCTGGCATTGACATACTCACAATCCCAAGCATGTCGGCTGTGGGGCCGGGGATGTGAATGGCCCTTTCCTGGATATTCATGTTGCTATCAATTGAGGCAAGCAAATGTGCTTCAACGGCTGGTGAGTTCGACCAAGGTGGATCTGACGAGGCTCGGCAGATTGTCGCCACTAACGTTTTGCCAGAAGGGTGGTCCCGGAACGGCGCTGGCATGGACCCTCCAACCCGCATCTCGCCACCTGGCGAGTTCATTTTCAGAGTTTGGGTTTAGCGATGGCTCGACCTGGTTAGTCACTTCGAACCAGACCAGTCTGCGCTCTCCACTGACTTTGATCGGTCGCAAGACTGCTTCTGACAGGCCTTCTGCCATTTCGGGTTTGATGGAGTAGCCTGCAATCTCTATCGTCTTACCCTGCGCCAACAAGTGTGTGGGCGAAGGACCATCTTCCGCTGATCCGAGCCATTGGCCGGCAGTGTGCAGCCGGATGAACTGCTGCAGCATTTGCTTGCCGTTCGCTACTGGTTGCCAGAGCAGTATGTGGGCCGGTTCGGTCAATCTGGCGAGCAGCTCAGTGGCTATCAGTGCGCCCGAGCGCATGCCCCATAACCACGTGGGTCCGCTGGTGAACTGGGTCAGCCACTGTTGGGCTACGACTGCATCTTCCACCCAGTCGGACCAACTAGCATCCGAAAATTCACCCGAGCTGTCTCCGCACCCCATCAGGTCCATCTGGAGCACCGCAAAGCCGGCCTCTGCCATCGCACGCGCCTGTTGGGCCACCATGCGGCGAGTCGTATTGAGCTCTTCGGCGAACGGGTGAAGATACAAAACGCGTCCGCGTTTGACTTCGCCCTGGGGCAAGTGGAACAGGCAAAAGCGCTGCCCTGTACCGAGGGTGCGGTGCTCGACAGGAAGAAAAAATGCTTGGGGTAGGGCTGCACGCCCTGGTTGAATCATGTGGGAGGTTCGGTCAACTGTTGCTTAACCATCTGCGTGAGGCTTCCGACAGTTGCGAAAACGTCGGGGTTGAGGTCTTCGTCACGAAAGGTTACGCCGAAACGGCACTCCAGCCCTGTGATGAGTGAAAGCACTGCCATCGAGTCCAGTTCGGGAAGCGAGCCCAGCAGAGGCGTAGTGGTTTCAAAGCCTGCGGTTCGGCCCTGCAAGCTGAGCGCCTCGTCCAGCACGCGCAGCACCTGTTCGTACACAGTCATGAAAATGAACCCAATATCTGAAACTGATTGTTTTAATAGTATCGACGCGGATTCTAGAGAAAGGGACACGTACATGCCCTTAACCGTGTAGAGATGCACATCGACAATGCCTTAACATCCGACGCATGGTCATGGCGCGAAGCATAAAGGAGAGCTACCCACCGGTTTTGCTGCATGAATTGCCCATGCGGGTGGCAACGGTCCGGCCTGATCGCGTGGCTGTGACCGCAGGTAAGATCGGGCATTCTTATGCTGCGCTCTCTAGGGCCCTTGTATCCATCGGTCACGGTCTGTTGTGTCTTGGGTTGAAGCCAGGCTCGCGCGTGGCGGTGTTCCTTGAAAAGCGGTTTGAGTTCGTGGTTGCAAGCTTCGGTGTCTCAACTGCCGGTGGAGTGGTGGTGCCGGTCAACCCGCTTCTCAAGCCAGCGCAGGTTCTGCACATCTTGCGGGACGCGGGTGTGCAAGTGCTGATCACTTCAGAAATACGTCTGAATGGTTTGCTGCCGTTGCTTCACAACTGTTCAGAACTGCAGCACGTGGTGCTTTGTGAAGATGCCGCGCCCGCCCACGTCGCATCGTTCATGCTTCACGCTTGGGCCGATCTGCTGAATTCGCCTGCCCGCCCACTTCCACAGGTGATTGAAACCGACGTGGCCGCCATTTTCTACACCTCGGGCAGCACAGGGCAACCCAAAGGCGTTGTGCTTTCGCACCGCAATATGGTCGCTGGAGCCACCAGTGTGGCCAGCTATCTGCACAACCAGCCAGACGACACGCTGCTGGCCGTGCTGCCTCTATCGTTCGACGCCGGGTTCAGCCAGTTGACCACGGCGTTTCTGACGGGGGCACGTGTTGTGTTGCTGAACCACTTGCTGCCGCGTGATGTGTTGTCGGCCATGGCCAAAGAGCGCGTGACTGGCCTGACGGCGGTACCGGCGCTTTTCATGCAGCTGGCGGCTCTGGACTGGCCGGCATCGGCCACGCAGCACTTGCGCTACTGGGCATGCACGGGCGGGCGAATGCCCCGGGCCACGCTGGACCGGCTGAGGCAAGTGGCGCCGGCTGCGTTGCCTTTTCTGATGTATGGCTTGACGGAGGCGTTTCGGTCGACGTTTTTGCCACCTACAGAGGTGGAGCGTCGACCCGATTCGATCGGCAAGGCCATTCCGAACGCAGACATCCGCGTGCTGAGACCCGATGGCACCGAGTGCGATGTGGACGAGCCGGGTGAGCTTGTGCACCGTGGGCCGCTGGTGGCGTTGGGCTACTGGCGCAGGCCTGAAGAAACGGCTGTCCGGTTTCGTGTGTTTCCCGAAGGGTTGCGAACGACGGCACGGGAGGGCGGACGAGCCGAAATTGCCGTGTTTTCGGGCGACACCGTGCGCCGCGACGCCGAGGGATTCCTGTACTTTGTGGCTAGGCAAGACGAAATGATCAAAACCTCGGGCTACCGCGTGAGCCCGACGGAAGTGGAGGAGGCCATCCATGCCAGCGGCCTCGTGAACGAGGTGCTGGCCG
>LNFM01007797.1_pt1 | contig 16533 bp, 17 predicted proteins | sample 596031 | NCBI WGS metagenome assembly LNFM01 (sample SAMN04254537, study PRJNA301005) | activated carbon metagenome | isolation source: dual media filters at the Ann Arbor, Michigan drinking water treatment plant | place: USA: Ann Arbor
GCCCGATTGCGCCTTCGAGACCTTCGGCTCCGCGGAGGAAGCGCTGGCACGGCTGCATTTCACCGAGGCGCGCGGCGACAATCCTCCCCTGCCCGACGACCCCGACATCATCATCCTCGACCTCAAGCTCGGGGCGATGGACGGCTTCGATTTCCTGAAGACCCTGCGCGGCGACGAGCATACCCGCCACATCCCCGTCATCGTCATCTCGGGCACGGCGTCCCCCAAGGCGGTGGACCGGGCCTACGAGTTCGGCGCCAACGCCATGTTCAGCAAACCCGTCTCCCTCGACGGCTACAGGGCCATGATCGGTTCCATCGTCGACTACTGGCAGCGCACGGCCGGCCACGCCGCCGCGTGAGGCTTGTCAGCCGTCGTGGCTTCGGGGCAGAGGCGAGACCTGAACACATCGTCCGGAGTGCATCATGATTCGCCCCACCCTCCTCGCCCTCCCCCTCGTCCTGCTGGCGGCCGGGGCCCAGGCCCGCGACGCGGGCTGCCGCATCGAGCAGGCCGGGCGCGTCGTCTTCGACCGGACGTGTGACTTCGCTCCGGACGGGCGCGACGGCTCGTTCACGCTGTCACCCCGCGGTGGTGGCCAGGGGGCGCTGTTCGGGTCGATCCTGATGGTGTCCGTGTCGGTCATCGAGCCCGGGCTGGCGGAGGTGCGCGGGCTGACGCGGGACGGGATCAATTCGCGGTGGGGCGCGGCCCGCCGGTCGCAGCGCGACGGCGCCTGCTGGCAGGGCGAGGATTTCCGCATCTGCGCCCGCTGACGACGCTCAGTCCGCGGCGGTCGGCGCGCTGTCCTCGACCACCATGCCGAGTTCGCCCGCGACCGCCCGCATGATCTCCATCTGCTGGCTGGTCACCTCGCCCTTGAGCGCGGCGTCGAGGGTGATGTCCACCGCATAGAGGGGCAAGTTGCCCTCGATGAGCGCGAGGACGCGGTCGGTCGCCGGATCGCCGGCGCGGGAGACCATGACCCGCTGGTGGGTTTCAACGGTGCAGACCCGCGCGGCGGCCTGGCGATCGGCGCGTGCGTCGGGGGTGAGCGCGACGAGGGAGAGGAGCCCCGCAGCCGCGCCCAGACAAAGGTGCCTGTTCATCGGTGTCGTTCCCAGCCTGACGGCTCCGCGATACTGACGCTGCGGGAGCCCGGAAGATGGCTGAAGAACGTGGCGAGGGGCGGTAAGGTTCCGCCGCGCCCACATCTTGACGCTAGCTCGATCGCCAGCGGACGCGTCCGCTGGGACGGGACGCTCCACATGGCCGGTTGCAAGATTCCGCCTCCCCGGCTTTTCTGGCGGGCCAGGTCCGACCCGCAGGATTCAATGCCAGCCGCATCTCTCGACGTGCACTCATCCGTTGGCGAGGTGGCGTATCGCCAGATCCGCGCCGATGTCCTGTTCGGCCGCCTGAAGCCCGGCCAGCGGCTGAAGCTCGACAGGCTGCGCATCGAGTACGGAACCAGCGTCTCCACCCTGCGCGAGATCCTGAACCGGCTGGCCTCGGAGGGCCTCGTCTCCGCGGAGAGCCAGAAGGGTTTCGAGGTGGCGCCGGTGTGCCTGCGCGACCTCAGGGAGGTCGCGGACATGCGCCTGTTCCTTGAGACCCACGCGCTGGACCTCTCCTTCGCGGCGGGCGACCTCGAGTGGGAGGGCCGCGTGGTGGCGGCCCATCACAAGCTGTCGCGGATCGAGCAGCGCCTGCTGGCCGGGAGCGAGGCCGATCCGGCCGAGTGGAAGCGCTACGACTGGGATTTCCACCACAGCCTGGTGTCGGCCTGCGGATCGGCGGAGCTTCTCGACATCCATGCAGGCGTCTACGACAAGTACCTGCGCTACCAGATGGTCGTCGGCATCTTCCGCGGCGAGGTGGCGGCGCGCGAACATGCGGACCTCCTCGCCTGCGCGCTGTCGCGGCGGGCGACGGAGGCCAAGGCCATCCTCGCCACCCACATCAACGCCTGCGTGGAGGCGATCGAGGCGCGGCAGGTGCTGCCGGCCGACCGGGCCGCGGCATGAGCGCCGACCTCTTCACCTCGGCGGGCGAAGGCGCCTACCAGCGGATTCGCACCGACATCATCACCGGGCGGCTGGAGCCCGGCCGCCGCCTGCGGCTCGACGCCCTGCGGCGCAGCTACGGGGCGAGCGTCAGCACGCTGCGCGAGACGCTCAACCGCCTCGTGTCGGAGAAGCTGGTGGTGGCCGAGGGGCAGCGGGGCTTCGAGGTGGGGCCGATCTCCGCGGCCAACCTGCGCGAGATCGCGGCCCTGCGCCAGTTGCTCGAAACCCACGCGCTGCGGCAGTCCTTCGCCCAGGGCGACGTCGAATGGGAGGCGCGGGTGATCGCGGCCCATCACAAGCTCGCCCAGATGGAAGCCCGCATGGCCAGCGGCGACCGCACCGACACCGACCTTTGGAAGCGCTACGACTGGCAGTTCCACCAGGCCCTGGTCTCGGCCTGCGGCTCGGAGGTCCTGATGCATGCCCACGCCGCCATCTTCGAACGCTACCTGCGCTACCAGATGATCGCGCTGAGCTATCGGGGCGCCATCGCGAGTGCCGAGCACCTCGCCATGAAGGAGGCCGCCCTGCGCCGCGACGCCGAGGAAGGCTGCGCCCTGCTGGAGCGGCATATCGCCGGCGGCGTCGAGCATGCCCTTGCGACGGGGACGATCGCATGACCCTCTGATATTTTCTTGAATCTCATACGAAGTGAGATATGACTGTTGCCGACTGCAGCGGGAGCGGCGACGGATGCGGCATGTGCGGCTGGGCCTGATCGGCGACAAGATCGAGCGGTCGCGCTCGCCGGATCTGCACCGGCTCGCGGGTCGACTCTGCGGCCTCGACGTCGGCTACGACCTGCTCGTCCCGCCCGCCCGCGGCCAGACCTTCGACACCGTCTTCGACCTCTGCCGTGCCGGCGGCTATCGCGGCATCAACGTGACCTATCCCTACAAGGAGCGGGTCCTGTCCAGGCTGGCCGCTCCCGCCCCGGAGATCGTGGCGCTCGGCGCCTGCAACACGGTGGTGTTCGAGGCTGACGGGGCGACGGGCTCCAACACCGACTGCACCGGGTTCGCCTCGGCCTTCCGCCACCGGTTCGGCGCCGCCTCCCCCGGCGTCGTCGCCATGGCGGGCGCGGGCGGCGTCGGCAAGGCGATCGCCTTCGCGCTCCTCGCCCTCGGGGCCACCGAGATCCGCCTCTGCGATGCCGACCGGGCGAAGGCCGAGGCCCTCGCCGCAGCGCTGGTGCGGCAGGCGAGCGGCACCCGCGTCTCGGTCTTCAGCCGGATGGAGGATGCCGCCGAGCGGGCCGACGGTCTCGTCAACGCCACGCCGCTCGGCATGGCCGGCGTCGGCGGCAACGCCATTCCCGACGTCGCCCTCGACGGCGGGGGCTGGGCCTTCGACGCGGTCTATACGCCGGAGTGGACGGAGTTCCTGACCCGGGCCCGCGCCGCCTGCCGGGACATCCTCAGCGGCTACGAGCTGTTCCTGTTCCAGGGCATCGACGCCTTCCGCATCTTCACGGGCGAGACGGTGGACGCCGAGGCCCTGCGGCGCGAGCTCGCCGGCGCCCACCTGAGGGAGGCCTCCTGATGCGAACCTCCATCGCCACGGTCTCGGTGAGCGGCACGCTGCCGGAGAAGATCGCCGCGATCGCCGCCGCCGGCTTCGACGGGCTCGAGCTCTTCGAGCAGGACCTCCTCGTCACCGACGAGACCCCGGCGACGATCCGCCGGATGATCGAGGGCCATGGGCTCGCGCTGACGCTCTACCAGCCGTTCCGCGACTTCGAGACCCTGCCCGAGCCGCACAGGCAGGCGGCCTTCGACCGGGCGGAGCGGAAGTTCGACCTGATGCAGGAGCTCGGGGCCGACCTGATGCTCATCTGTTCGAGCGTCTCGCCGCAGGCCCTCGGCGGCATCGACAGGGCGGCGGCCGACTTTCGCGACCTCGGCGACCGGGCGGCGCGGCGGGGCCTGAGGGTCGGCTACGAGGCGCTGTGCTGGGGGCGCCACGTCAGCGACCATCGGGACGCCTGGGAGATCGTCCGGCGGGCCGACCATCCCGCCATCGGCCTCGTGCTCGACAGCTTCCACACCCTCGCGAAGGGCATCGACCCCGAGACGATCCGCGCCATCCCCGGCGATCGCATCTTCATCGTCCAGCTCGCCGACGCGCCGCTGATCCACATGGACCTGCTCCACTGGAGCCGCCATCTGCGCAACATGCCCGGCGAGGGTGACCTGCCGGTGAAGGACTTCGTCAAGGCCGTCTACGCGACCGGCTACGCCGGCTACCTGTCGCTGGAGATCTTCAACGACCAGTTCCGCGGCGGGTCGGCGCGCAGCATCGCCCATGACGGCCACCGCTCGCTCGTCCACCTGATGGACCAGGTGACCCGCGAGGTCCCCGCGGCCAGGGCCCCCGCCCGCCCGCTTCCCGACCGTTCCGTGGTGCACGGCGTGTCCTTCGTCGAATTCGCCGCGGACGCCCGCCGGGCCGAGGGGCTCGCCGCCACGCTGCGCACCCTCGGCTTCCGCAAGGCCGGGCGTCACCGCTCCAAGTCGGTCGACCTCTACCGGCAGGGCGAGATCAACATCGTCGTCAACACCGAGCAGCAGGGACAGGCGCGCTCAGCCTTCCTCGCCCACGGCACCGCCGCCTATGCCATCGGGCTGATGGTCGACGACGCAGGCGCGACCCTGTCCCGCGCCGTGGCGCTCGGCGCGGAGCCCTTCGACCAGGAGCCGAACCCCGGCGACATCCGCCTGCCCGGCATCCGGGGAATCGGTGGCAGCGTCATCCATTTCGTCGACCGCTCGGCCGAACTCGTCCGGCTCTGGGAGCACGAGTTCGTCAACGTCGCGGACGAGGCCCCCGCCAGGGACGCGGGCCTGGAGCGCATCGACCACGTCGCGCAGACGATGTTCGTCGACGAGCTGCTGACCTCGCTCCTGTTCTACACGTCGCTGTTCGACGTGCGGAAACTGCCCATGGTCGACGTCGTCGATCCCGGCGGGCTCGTGCGCAGCCAGGTCATCGAAAACGACAGCGGCGGGCTCAGGCTGACGCTCAACGGCGCGGAGAACAGGCGGACGCTGGCCGGCCATTTCGTCACCGAGCTGTTCGGGGCCGGCATCCAGCACATCGCCTTCGCCACCCGCGACCTCGCGCGCACCGCCGCGGCGCTGTCCGCCAACGGCTTCCAGCCGCTGCGGGTCTCGCCGAACTACTACGCCGACCTCACCGCGCGCTTCGGACTGCCCGACGCGGAGGTCGAGGCGCTGCGGTCGGCCGGAATCCTCTACGACCGCGATGCGGACGGAGAGTTCCTGCAGCTCTACGGCCGCACGGGCGAGGACGGCTTCTTCTTCGAGGTCGTGGAACGGCGTGGTTATGCCGGCTACGGCGCCTTCAACGCACCCTTCCGCATCGCCGCGCAGAAGAGGCACCTCGCCCCGGCCACCCTGCCGCGCCCCCTGGAGCGCGGATGAATCATATGAGATATCGGAAATGATCCGATGAAATTCAGACTGTCAGTTGCCTAGACGCAACGAACAGGGAATAGTGAAGCAGACGAGCCCCGCAGAGGGCCCCAAAGGGAGGACCACCATGAGCATCGACCGCCGCCTGTTCCTGGCAGGCACCGCCGCCGCCGGCCTTGCCGGAACCGCCGGAACCGCCTTCGCGCAGGCGAGGCCGACCCTGCGCTTCTCCGCCGTGTTCTCCGAGCAGGACATCCGCGCCGAGATGGTCAAGCGCTTCGCGGAGGCCATCAAGAACGACGTCACCCTGCAGCCCTACTACGGCGGCACGCTGTTCCGGCAGGGCACGGAACTGGTGGCCATGCAGCGCAACAACCTGGAGATGGGCAACATCGCCCCGCAGGACGTGTCGAACCAGATCCCAGCCTGGTCCATCGTGACCTCGGCCTATCTGTTCAAGGACGCCGACCACTTGAAGCGCGTCTTCGCCAGCGACGTCGGCCGCGAGTTGAAGACCATGGCCGAGGAGAAGCTGAACATCCGCATCCTCGGTCCGACCTATTTCGGCGCCCGGCATGTCGGTCTGAAGCCGAAGACCCGCATCAACACGCCCGCCGACCTCGCCGGCGTCAAGCTGCGCATGCCGGGCGGCGACGCCTGGCAGTTCCTCGGCCAGTCGCTGGGCGCCAACCCCACGCCGATGGCCTATGGCGAGGTCTACACGGGCCTGCAGTCGGGCGCGGTGGACGGCCAGGACAATCCGCTGCCGAACGTTCAGAACATGAAGTTCTACGAGGTCATGTCGCAGATCGTGCTGACCTCGCATCTCGTCGGCTTCGACCTCCTGTGCGTCACCAACCGCGCCTGGAACGCCATGAACGCCACGCAGCAGGCGGCCTTCCAGAAGGCGGCCGACGCGGCCATCGACTGGAGCACGGCCGAGCACGTGAAGCGCGAGGCCGAACTCGTCGAGTTCTTCAAGAAGCAGGGCCTCGAGGTCTATGCGCCGGATCTCGCGGCCTTCCGCGCCTTCGCCCAGAAGAAATATCTCGAGTCCCATCTCGCCAGGGCCTGGGTGCCCGGCATGCTGGAGAAGATCAACGCGATCTGAGACGGGAGCGGGGGCGCACGTGCCCCGCGCGGCCAGGAGGCACTCGTGACATCCTTCACCCGGACATGGGTCCCCTGGCTCGCCCGGCGCGCCGAGAACGTCGCCGTGGCGATGCTGGCGGCGATGTTCATCGCCTTCCTGATCCAGATCGTCTTCCGCTACCTCCTCAACCTGCCGACCGGCTGGACCCACGAGATCAGCGTCATCCTCTGGCTCTGGCTGGTCCTGTGGGGCGCCGCCTTCGTGCTGACGGAGCGGGAGGAGATCCGCTTCGACCTGCTGCACGCCGCCGCCGGTCGCGGCCTGCGCCGGGTCATGGCGCTGGTCTCGGCGGTGGCGGTGGTGGTCATCTACGCCGGCTCGCTTCCGGCCATGGTCGACTACGTCACCTTCATGAAGGTGGAGCGCACCGCCTACATGAAGCTGCCCTTCTCCTGGGTCTACGCCATCTACATCCTCTTCGCCGTCGCCGCGATCGCCCGATACCTGTGGCTGGGCTTCCAGGCGCTGCGCGGCGACACGCCGGAGGATGACGATCCCACCAAGATGGGTTCGGGCATATGAGCGTCGCCTTCCAGTGTTCCCTCGCGCTGATCGTGGCGCTGTCGCTGTTCGGCCTGCCGATCGGCCACGCCATGATCGCCGGCTCGATCGTCTACCTCTTCATCGCCGGGCAGGACCTCAGCATCGCCGCCGAGCAGCTGCTCAACGGCATGTACACGAACTACGTCATCCTGGCCGTGCCGCTGTTCATCCTGGCGGCGGAGCTGATGAACATCGGCTCCATGACCGAGCGGCTCCTGAAGTTCTGCGACGCGCTCGTCGGCCGCTTCCGCGGCGGCCTCGCCCAGGTGAACGTCGTCCAGAGCGTCATCTTCGCGGGCATGTCGGGATCGGCCATCGCCGACGCGGCGGGCACGGGCCGCATGATGCAGGCGATGATGACCAAGGACGGCAAGTATCCGCCGGCCTTCGCGGCGGCGCTGACCGCGGCGTCCTCGGTGATCGGACCGATCATCCCGCCCTCGATCCCGATGGTGCTCTACGCGCTGATCTCCGACGCCTCGATCGGATTCCTGTTCCTCGGCGGCGTCGTGCCCGGTCTGCTGCTGGGCCTCAGCCAGATGGCGATGGTGGCCTCGGCCGCGCGGCGCCGGAACTTCCCCGTCGAGGCGCCGGTGCCGCTGCGCGAGCTTCCCGGCATCACCTGGCGCGCGCTGCCCGTCATCCTGATGCCCGTGGTGCTGCTCGGCGGCATCTACGGCGGCGCCACCACGCCGACGGAGGCCGCCGCCGTCGCCGCCGCCTATGCCCTGGCGATCTCCGTGGTGCTCTATCGCAGCGTCAGTTTCGCCGACTTCTACCGGTCGCTCGCCTACAGCGCGCGCACCACCGCCTCCATCGGCATGCTCATCGCCGGCGCCCTGGTGTTCAACTACGTCGTCACCGTCGAGAACATCCCCAATGCGCTGCGGGTGCTGCTGACGAGCTGGGACCTGTCGCCGCTCGCCTTCCTGATCCTGGTCAACGTGCTGCTGCTGGTTCTCGGCTGCCTCCTGGAGGGCACGACGATCCTCCTGATCATCGTGCCGGTGCTGATCCCGACCGCCAAGGCGCTCGGCATCGACATGGTGCATTTCGGCGTGGTGGTGGTGATCAACATCATGCTCGGCCTGATCACGCCGCCCTACGGGCTGCTGCTCTTCATCATGAAGCAGATCGCCGAGGTGCCGCTGCGCGAGCTGGTGCGCGAGACCATGCCCTTCCTCTGGGCGATGGTCGCGGCGCTGGCGCTGATCACCTACTTCCCCTCGCTCGTCCTCTGGCTCCCCCGGCTCCTCGGCTACCAGGGCTAGCGACCGACCGGCGGGATGCCCCCACGACAGACGCCAGGACCCGACCGATGACGCTCCGCATCACCATTCTCAACGGCCCCAACCTCAACCTCCTCGGCACCCGCGAGCCGCACATCTACGGCCTGACGACCCTCGGCGAGATCGAGGCCATGTGCGCCGAGCGGGCGCGCGCGCTCGGCATCACCCTCACCTTCCGCCAGTCCAACCACGAGGGCGTGCTGGTCGACTGGATCCAGGAGGCGCGCGAGAGCGCCGACGCGCTGATCATCAACCCCGCCGCCTATTCCTTCCGCTCGGTGGCGCTGGTCGACGCGATGAAGGCCCTCGGCAAGCCCGTCATCGAGCTGCACGTCTCGAACATCCACGCCCGCGACGAACTGCACCGCCACTCGATCACCTCGAGCGCCGCCACGGCGGTCATCTGCGGGCTCGGTCCCTACGGCTACGTCGCGGCGCTGGAGGCCGCGGTGCATCTGGCGAAGCGCGGGTGACGCGGGGGCTCGCCACGAACGCGGGGCGATCTGGCTGGGTCGCTAGGATTCGAACCTAGATAGCGGGTACCAAAAACCCGAGTCCTACCATTAGACGACGACCCAATGCCGTGCCACCGGGCCCCGCTCGGGGCGGGGCGAAGCAGGCGGGCGGACCATAGCGATGTGATCCGCCGGGTTCAACGGGCCCGGTGGCAGTCTCGCCGCCCTGCCGAACGGCCAAGGCGCCGGCAGTGGACGGGGCGCGCCCTCCTGCACTAGGTTTCCGCGCGAATGAGGCCGGCGTTCGGGCCGGCCCGCCCATTGCCCGGAGGAAACCATGCTCGGTCTGATGCAGGACTGGCCGCTGCTGATCCCGAAGATCATCGACCATGCCGGGCTCTATCACGGCGGCCGCAAGGTGATCTCGCGGTCGATCGAGGGCCCCATCGTCGAGACGACCTATTCCGACATCCGGCGCAACGCGCTGCGCGTCGCCAAGCGGCTGGAGAAGGACGGGATCAAACTCGGCGATCGCATCGGCACGGTCGCCTGGAACACCTGGCGGCACCTCGAGGTCTGGTACGGCATCACCGGCATCGGCGCGATCTACCACACGCTGAACCCGCGCCTCTTCCCCGAGCAGATCGCCTGGATCGCCAACCATGCGGAAGACCGCATGATGCTGGTGGACCTGACCTTCGTGCCGCTGATGGAAAAGCTCGCCGACAGGCTGCCCACGGTGGAGCGTTTCGTGGTGCTCACCGACGGCGCGCACATGCCGCAGACGAGCCTGAAGAACGCGGTCGCCTACGAGGACTGGCTGAACGAGGTCGACGACGACTTCGCCTGGAAGAGCTTCGACGAGAACACCGCCGCCGGCATGTGCTACACGTCGGGCACGACGGGCAACCCGAAGGGCGTCGTCTATTCGCACCGCTCCAACATCATCCATTCGCTGATGTGCAACGCGCCCGACATGCTCGGCCTGTCGTCGCGCGACGTCATGCTGCCGGTGGTGCCGATGTTCCACGCCAACGGCTGGTCCCTCGCCTTCACCGCGCCCATGGCCGGCACCTCGCTGGTCATGCCAGGCGCCAAGATGGACGGCGCCTCGATCGCCGAACTCCTCACCACCTACAAGGTGACCCATTCCGCCGCGGTGCCGACGGTCTGGCTGATGCTGCTGCAGGAGCTGGAGAAGACCGGGCAGAAGCTGCCGGATCTCACCAAGGTGATCATCGGCGGCTCGGCCTGCCCGCGCGCCGTGACGGAGAAGTTCCGCGACGTCTATGGCGCCGAGGTGATGCATGCCTGGGGCATGACGGAGATGAGCCCGATCGGCACGCTGTGCTCGCTGAAGCCCGAATACGCCGATCTCACGGGCGATGCCTGGCTCGACATCAAGGAGACGACGGGGCACCCGCCGTTCGGCGTCGAGATGAAGATCGTCGACGATGCGCGCACGGAGCTGGCGCGCGACGGCAAGGCCTTCGGCCGCCTGATGGTGCGCGGCCCGGCGGTGGCCGGCTCCTACTTCAAGGGCGAGGGCGGCGAGATCCTCGACGCCGACGGGTTCTTCGACACCGGCGACGTCGCCTCGATCGATCCCTACGGCTACATGCGCATCGTCGACCGCTCCAAGGACGTCATAAAGTCGGGCGGCGAATGGATCTCCTCCATCGACCTGGAGAACCTCGCGGTCGGCCATCCCGACGTCGCCGAGGCCGCGGTCATCGGCGTCGTCCATCCGAAGTGGGACGAGCGGCCGCTGCTCATCGTGGTGCCGAAGGCGGGCCGGACGCCGACGCGCGAGGGCCTGCTCTCCTACATGGAGGGCAAGATCGCCAAGTGGTGGATGCCCGACGACGTGGTGGTGGTGCAGGAGATTCCGCACACGGCCACGGGCAAGATCCAGAAGACCACCCTGCGCGAGCAGTTCAAGGCCTACCGTTTCCCGGCCTGACCTCCGCGCAACCGGGAACCGGTTGCGGCGACGTGGCGCCGCAACGCGGGCGGCGCTACCATGCCGCGACGCCCGCCGCCGGAGACCGCGATGACCGATGCCGCCCCGCCCGGACCCTGGGGACCGCGCTCCGCCGCCGCGGCCATGGCCGCCGCCGAACAGGCGCAGCTGCAGAGCCGCCCGGTCGCCTCGGTGCCGCGCGTGGGAGCGGCGGCCGGGACGACGCCTGTCGCCTTCACGGGCCTCGCCGGGGAGCTCTTCGGCCTCCTGGTGAAGGGCTACCTGCTGCAGGTCGTCACCCTCGGCATCTACCGGTTCTGGTTCATCACCGACGTGCGCCGCTACTACTGGTCGCACAGTTTCGTCGGCCGCGAGGGCATCGCCTATACCGGCCGCGGCATGGAACTGCTCAAGGGCTTCCTCATCGCCCTCGCCATCCTGGTGCCGATCCAGGCGGCCTCGTTCTTCGTGCTGCTCGGCCTGCCGCAGGCGGAGTTCGTCGTCTCCGCTGTAGTCTTCGTGCTCTACCTGCTGCTCGGCCAGTTCGCCGTCTATGCCGGCCGGCGCTACCGGCTGACGCGCACCTCGTTCCGGGGCCTCAGGCTGCGCATGACCGGATCGGCCTGGTCCTACGCCTTCAAGGCCTTCGGGCTTTGGCTCGCGGTCATCGTGACGCTCGGCCTCGCCTATCCCTGGGCCGCGACGATCATGGAACGGCTGAAGATGCGCCAGACGTGGTATGGCGATGCCCAGGGCGACTTCGTCGGCACGGCAGGCGACCTGATGAAGCGCGGCATCCTCATCTGGCTCCTCGCCTTCGGCCTGCCGGTGCTGATGATCGGCTCGGTCCTCCTGTCCATCCCGCCGCGGGTCTGGACCGAGCTGTTCGCGGCCGTCGGCGACGGGACGGTGAGCCGGCAGTCGGCCACGGGCCTCGCCGTCGCGGCCCTGACGGGGGCCGGCATCGTCTCGATCATCATCCCGATCCTGCTCTTTCCCGCCTTCTCCGCCGTCGTCTATCGCTGGCGCATGAACGGCACCCGCATCGGCGGCGCCGCGCTTGCCTCCACCTTCACCATCGGCTCGTCCTACCGGGTCTACATCCTCGGCTCGATCGCCATGCTCGGCATCGTCCTGCTCATGGCGATCGTCGGCGCCGTCGTGTTCGGCGGCATCGCGGCGGCGATCTTCGTCGGCGGCAATCCGAGCCTCGATTCGCCCGTCACGGGGATCACCGGCGTCGCCGTCCTGGCGCTCGCATACCTGTTCTTCATCGGCTCGCTCTGGATCGCCAAGCAGCTCCTGATCGACCTCAGGCTCCAGCGCGCGCGGCTCGCCTCCCTGAGCGTCCTCAACCTCGCGGCGCTCGATTCCGTGCGCGCCAACAACGTCGACGCGTCGGCCATGGGCGACAGCCTCGGCGATGCGGTCGATTTCGGGTTCGGTGCCTGATGCCCAGCGTCCGCGCCACCTACTACGACGGGATCGTCAGCCGCCGGCGGGACGTCGAGGTCTCGCTGCACCCGCAGGGCCTCGCCATCTTCTCCGTCGAGGGCATGCTGGTCACCACCTGGCCCTACGCCGAGATCCGCCGCATCGAGGGCGCGCGCGGCCCCGGCCTCGCCGTCACGCGGGTGGAGCCCGGGTCGACCGCCGAGCCGCGGCTGGAGATCGAGGATGCGGGCGTCGCGGCCGATCTCGCGGCGCGCGCGCCGCTGACCCTCACCGGGGCCGCCGGCACGCGCAAGGAGCGGCGCTCGGTCGTGGTCTGGGCGATCGCCGCCGTCGTCTCGCTGCTCGCGCTCGCCTACTGGGGCCTGCCGGCGATCGCCGGCCGCATCGCGCCGCTCGTCCCGGCGGGGGTGGAGGCGCGGCTCGGCGCCGCCATGGACCCGCAGATCCGCGCCGAGTTCGGCGGCCCCGCCGGCATGAAGACCTGCACCGCCCCGGCCGGCGTCGCCGCCCTCGCCGAGCTCGTCGCCCGCTACGAGCGGCACGCCGACCTGCACCTGCCGCTGAGGGTGGTGGTGGTGGACAATCCGATGGTCAACGCCTTCGCCCTGCCCGGCGGCTACATCTACATCATGCGCGGGCTCATCCAGAAGGCGCGCGGCCCGGACGAGGTGGCGGGCGTGCTCGGCCACGAGATCGGCCACGTGAAGTTCCGCCACGGCCTGCAGTCGGCGATCCAGAGCGGCGGCCTCGGCTTCCTGCTCGGCACGGTCTTCGGCGATTTCGCCGGCGGCACGGCGATCCTCCTCGCCTCGCGCGCGCTGCTCTCCAGCGCCTTCTCGCGCGACGCCGAGCGCCAGGCCGATGCTTTCGGCGTCGACCTCATGCTCAAGGGCGGCGGCAATCCGGAGGGCCTCGCCGGCTTCTTCGGCACCGCCGGCGGCGGCCCGCCGGGCGCCCTGAACTGGCTGACGAGCCACCCGGCCAGCGCCGAGCGCGAGGCCGCCATCCGGCGCCTGGCGCAGAACCGGCCGGTGCTGGCGCCGGCCCTGACGCCCGCGCAGTGGCAGGCGCTGCGCGACATCTGCCAGACGACCGGCTGAGGCGGGACAGACATCCATGCGCCGTGCCCCCCTGGTGGAACCGACCTCGCGCCTCGCCGTGTGGAGCCTCCGGCTGGCACTGGGCGGCCTCGCCGTCATGCTGGTCGCCCTGGTGGCGGCGCGTTCCGACAGGCTCGACGGCCTCCAGGCCGTGGTCGCGCTCGCCATCGGCGTCGGCATTTCCGGCCTCGGCCTCTTGGCGGCCATGGTGGCGGGCGCGATCATCTGGGTGACCGGCTATCGCGGCGCCCGCCAGGCGGCCGCGGCGGCGCTGCTCGGCCTCGCGGCCACGGCCTATCCGGTGACGCTCCTGGCGATCGGCCTGCGGCTTCCGGCCATGAACGACATCACGACCGACTTCGCCGACCCGCCGCGCTTCGCCATCGCCGCTATGGCACGGCCGGAGACGGCCAACCCCGTCGCCTATGCGCCGCACCTCGCCCCGCTCCAGCGCCGCCTCTATCCGGAAATCCGCCCCATCGAGGTCGACCTGCCGGCAGAGAGCGTCAACACCATCGTCTCGGACCTCGTCGAGGAGCGTCGCTGGACGGTGCTCGACCAGGTCGACTACCGCGGCCCGGAGCGGGAGGGCCGCGTCGAGATGGTGACCCGCTCGCTGCTGCTCGGATTTCGCGACGACATCGTCATCCGCATTCGCTCCGTGAATGGCAGGTCCCGCATCGACATGCGCTCGGCGTCGCGCTACGGACGCCAGGATTTCGGCGTCAACGCCAGGCGGGTGATCGCGGCCCTGGACGAGATGCGGACGGCAGCGCGGCGGGCCCAGCGCGAGCGATAGGTGACTGACATGAGCATCAAGGCGGCAACCGTTCCCCTCCACGAGGACGAGGTGATCGAGGGCATCCGCCGCTGGGTGACCATCGAGAGCCCGACCTACGACGTCAGCGGTGTCGAGGCGGTGCTGGACGCGGTCGAGGAAGATTTCGCCGGCCTGCCGGTGACCGTGGAAAGGCGCGAGGGCACGGACGGCTATGGCGGCATCCTCAAGGTCTCGACCGCAGAGCCCTCCAACGAGAAGCCGATCCTCGTCCTGACGCACATGGACACCGTCCACCCCAAGGGCACGCTGACGGGCCGCCTGCCCTTCCGCCGCGACGGCGACCGCCTCTATGGGCCGGGCCTCTACGACATGAAGGGCGGCGCCTATCTCGCCGTCGCCGGCTACCGGGCGCTGGTGCGCGCCGGCGTTCCCACCGCGCGACCGGTGACCTTCCTCTTCACCCCCGACGAGGAGGTGGGCAGCCCCACCTCACGCGCCATGATCGAGGAGGAGGCGGCGAAATCGGCCTATGTGCTGGTGACCGAGCCCGCCCGTGACGGCGGCCGCATCGTGACCGCGCGCAAGGGGGTGGGGCGCTTCACCCTCGCGGCCCACGGCCGCCCCGCCCATGCCGGCGCCCGTCACATGGACGGCCGCAGCGCCATCCGCGAGATGGCGCACCAGATCCTGGCGATCGAGGGCATGACCGACTACGCGCGCGGAATCACCACCACGGTCGGCCTGATCAAGGGCGGCACGGCTGCCAACGTCACGCCGGAGACCTGCACGGCTGAGATCGACCTGCGGGTGCCCGACCCTGAGGTGGGCGCGGAGATGGTGGCGCGCATCCGCGGGCTGAAGAGCGTCGACCCCGACGTGACGCTCACCATCGAGGGCGGCATCAACAGGCCCGCCTATCCCAAGACGGCCATGATCGTGGACATGCTGGAGAGCGCGCAGAGGGTGGCCCATGCTGTCGGCTTCGACCTCGCGGACTGCCCGATGACGGGCGGCGGCTCCGACGGCAACTTCACGGCGGCGCTCGGCGTGCCGACCCTCGACGGTCTCGGCATCGACGGCGCCGGCGCCCATACGCTGGAGGAACACGGCCTGGTGTCGTCGATCGTCCCGCGTGCCAGGCTGCTCGCCGGGCTGATGGAAACCCTGAGGTAAGAAGGCCTGGGCTAAAGCTTGCACCCGAAGCCATAGGGAGCAGGCGTTGCATGGCCGAGATGTGTGGCAATTGCCGGAATTTCTTCGAGCCCCGCACGGGCGGCGTCTGCCGGGCTCATCCGCCGACGGCGCGTGACGACGGAACGGCGCGCTGGCCGTCCGTGTCCCGCAGCGACTGGTGCGGCGAATATCGCGTCGCTCCTCCTCCGGTGAACCCGGGCATCAGGCGGCTCGTCTCTGCGTGAGGCCTCAGGGGACCGTCGAGGACCACAGGGTCAGGTAGGCGCCAAGGAAAAATACGGCGGCGCCGAGGCTCGCCACCAGGACCCAGAGAACGGGCTTGCCGAGGGGACCGCTGCGTGCCGTGTCGGAATTCAGGACCTGGGAGCCAGGCTGATCCTCGCGCGGCGGCGGCTTCTGCCGACGATCCGGCTCGACCATCTTGGTATCGTCGTCGACCATGCTGCTCTCCTCGTGACCTGGAGACCCAACGCGGGTCGCGGTCGACGGGTTCCGCCCGCAGGTCGGGACGACCCGGTCCTCAGGTCGCCGTCTCTCCGGTGTCACGCACCAGCATGGGCTTCGCCACACGCAAGCGGAACGTCTCCGCCTCCGCCTCCATATAGGCCGCGTTGACGCCGAAGGTTCGGAGCACCAGTTCCTTGACGCCGCGCACGAGCACGAGCTTCGTCTCCGGCTCCAGATCACCCTCGTCGATCATCTGCGCCGCGCGTCCGAGGCAGGCCGTCGCCTCGGCGAAGGCCCGCACCACCTGCGCCCGGCTGACCACATCCTGCGGCGACTTCGCGTTCCGGTCAAAGAGAGGCACGACAGTGGCAGTCGGTGGGAAGCTGCTGGCCATGTGGGAACCTCACGGTGGCTGATTGTTGCTCATGACGCTGGGGAAGCTGATCGGCAAACTAGGCGCGCTTGGTAAACGACATCCTAACATTGACAGCCGGTAGAAGAAAATTCTAGCGGACAAACTGTAGCACTTTCAATCGTTTAGAGCGTGCAATGCCCACAAATACACGGCGCGGTGGCAGGACCGGACGGCGCCGGGCCGCACTCTTGCATGATCGACCGGGCAGAAACGAAAAAGGGCGGCCCGCAGGCCG
>LNFM01007799.1_pt1 | contig 16529 bp, 19 predicted proteins | sample 596031 | NCBI WGS metagenome assembly LNFM01 (sample SAMN04254537, study PRJNA301005) | activated carbon metagenome | isolation source: dual media filters at the Ann Arbor, Michigan drinking water treatment plant | place: USA: Ann Arbor
TGCAGCTGGAAGCCCCAGCCCACGGCCTCGCCCGTCGCCCTCAAGGCCAGCAGGACGCCGGCCAACAGCAGGAAGGTGGTCAGGACGCCGGCAAGAAACGCCAGCCCGTCGCGCCGGGCGTGGCGCGCATCATGGGCCGAGGCCGCCAGCGAGGCCGCCTTCATCGCCAGGATCGGGAAGACGCAGGGCATCAGGTTCAGGATCAGCCCGCCGAGGACGGCGAACAGAAGGGCCTGGGCGAAGGTGGTCAGGCTGGTTGCCGATGCGGGCTTCGGCGCGTCGGGCGCTCCGTCCGCCGCGGCGGCCAAGGCACCCGATCCGCTTGTTCCGGCAAGGGGCGCTCCGGTCTCGGCCCGGATTTCCCAGGCACCATGGGCGGTGACCAGCACGCCCTCGACCGGGCCGGTCAGCCCGGCTGCGCGGGTCTCGCCGCCCGGCGACAGCCGCAGGGTCAGCCCCTGCGGGCCCCACGCGCCCGTCTGGGCCGCCGGATGGTCGATGACGCCGCCGGTGAAGGGGAAGAAATAGCTCGGGCCCGGGTCGCGGCCCGCCAGCGCACCGCCCGCGGCCGAAAGCGTCAGGACGCCGTCCTCCAGCGCGAGCCGCGCCTCCAGCCCGCCGGGACGGGGCGCAGTCGCCAGCACCGCCGTGATGGTGCCGCCGTGGCGCCGGTCGAGCGGCGCCGCGCCCTCCCGGACCGGCAGGTCCAGCCGCAGGGTCAGGTCCTCGGGCACGCACATCTCGGCGCTGCACACGAAGAAGGAGGCCTTGACCGTCAGCGGCAGCACCGTCCCGGCGCGCGCCGTAGCCGGAACCTCGATGGTGACCGGCAGCCAGACCTCGCCGGAATAGCCGTAGTTCATCAGCCCGGTAATCCGCTGGCGCTCGGGCAGGGACCAGACGATGTCGCCGGCCCGCACGCCCTGCGGCAGGGTCCAGGTCAGGGTCGTGGCCCCGCCGGAATCGCCCGGATTGCGCCAGTAGGTATGCCAGCCGGGCCGGATCGTCTGTTTCACCGCCACCACGGCCGTCGACCCGGGCGCCGCCCAGGCCGACATCGGGACCAGTTCGGCCTCGATCCGTTCGGTGCGCTGCGGGCCAGGCTCCGCCGTCGGCTGGGCTACGGCCGCGACCGGCCACAGGCTCACGGCCAGAAGGATCAACACTCGGACGAAATGGTTCACGCGGCCTCCGGAGACGGTCGCGCGGACCTTAGCGGTCCACACCCGCCTCCGTCACCGCCTGTGACGGGTGGCGCGGCGTCGCGCCCACAAGGATGTCAGCGCGGTGCGGCTTCGACCAGCACCTCGGTGCGCCGGCGCATGGGCTCGCGAACCCCGGCGTCGCTCACGGCCCCCTCGTCTCCGCCGGCCTCGACCTCAAACGCCGGAGCCGGCCAGCCGGCCGCCGTCAGGGCCTCGGCCACCGCCTGGGCCCGCCGCCCGGACAGGCTCAGGTTCGCCGTCGCCCCGCCCCGCGCATCGGCCAGGCCCAGCACTTCCACCTTGCGGATCTCACAGCCCTGCAACTGGGCGGCCGCCATGCCGATCGCCTGCCGCGCCGGCTCGGTCAGCCGCGCCTCGCTGTCGGCGAAATAGACCTCGAACCGCTTCGCCGTGCACTGCGACGGCTCGGTCACCACCGCGCTCCGGTCCATGAACCGCGTCACGCCGCACCCGGACAGCCCGACCGCCAACGCAAGCCCGGCAACTCCGCCCAATCGCTTCATGTCCAACCCCTCACAGCCCAAGAAAAGGGCGGTCCGCCTCGCGACGAACCGCCCTGACTTTCAGTCAACCAGCCCGCGCCTAGTAGCGACGCTGGCCATTTTCCCAGTAACACTCGTCCTGACGGCCATCGTAGCAGTAATAATACCGGTTCTGACTGTCGCGGTAGCGCTGCTGGTTGGCGCGGTCCTGTTGCGAGCCACGCACTGCGCCGGCGACGCCGCCGACAACAGCACCGATGGCTGCGCCGCGACCCGCGTTGCCGTCGCCGACGTTATTGCCGATGATGGCGCCGGCGACAGCGCCGATGCCGGCACCGATGGCACCCTGACGGGTCGCCTGGTTGGGATTGCCGTATTCGTCTGTCGCGCAGGCGCTGACCAGAAGTCCGGCGCCGGCGATCGCGATGATTGCCTTGTTCATGGATTTTTCCTTCATCCCTCGGGTTCGCCCCACGGGTGAGAACGCTGGATAAGCGTTGCGGTTCCCGCGCTATGATCGAGGTTAAGCCTGTATTAGGCTTCGATCGGCGTCGTGCGGAGGGTGCGGCCTCGATTTTCTGAGTTGAGACGGGGGTTTCGTATGCGTTTTTCTGAACCGGTTCACATGGCGGACGATGGCGGGCACAGTCCGGTATGGGCTCGCACCAGGCGGCGTTCGGGCAATCCGATCGTAGGAATCCTTGTGACCCTGCTGGCGCTGTTTGGCGTTCTGACGGCCGTACTGGGCATCAAGGAGCAGTCGCTGGCTGAAGGCGGGGCCATGATGGACGGCTGGATCGCCAAGGGTGTTTCGACAGTCAAGGGTGAGGCTCCCCGGGTCGCTGACGAAGCCGCCGACGCCGCTGGAGCCGCCGCTGAAAAGGCGGGTGACGCTGCCCAGGCAGGTGCAGCCGCGGCCTCTGACGAGATGAAGAAGCAATAGTCACGCTTTGGCGCTCCCGATCGGAACATCGTTCCGGTCGGGACGTTCGGGCGACATGACTGATACCGTAGAGCCTGAAGCTGATCCCGGGACCGAGGTGGGAGCCGAGGTCTCTGAACCGCATGTCCTCACACCCCATGTCGCGCTGGGGCGGGTCATCATGCTGGTGAACCCCTTGTCCGGCGGGGTCGGTCCCAATGCCGCGGACGAGGCTGCTGCAATCCTCGCCAACTATGCTCTGGAGGCGACGGTCGTCGCGCTTGAGGGCGGCCAGTTCGACAGCCAGGTCCAGCAGGCGCTTGATGCCTTTCCCGATGTTCTGTTCGTCCTTGCGGGAGACGGAACGGCCGGCACCATAGCCTCCCGCGCCGGACCCGACGGCCCCCTGGTGGCCCCGCTGCCGGGCGGCACGATGAACATGCTGCCTCGCGCCCTGTATGGTACCGCTGACTGGAAGGTCGCCCTGAGACGTGCGCTTGAAGAAGGCGCGCCGCAGCGTGTGGCTGGCGGCGAGGTCACCGATGGCCGGTTCAGCCAGGCATTTTACTGCGCCGCTATCCTTGGCGCGCCGGCCCTCTGGGCACCCGCGCGCGAGGCGGTGCGGGAAGGCAAGTTCGGGCTGGCCTGGGCCTATGGTCGCCGGGCTCTCAAGCGCGCCTTCTCGGGCCGTCTGCGTTTTTCACTTGATGGACGCACCGATCGCCGCGCCGAGGCGCTTGTCCTGATCAGCCCGATGATTTCAAAGGCGATGGATGAGCATACCGGGCTGGAGGCCGCTGCGATGAATCCCGCTGATGCGCTGCAGGCCTTCCGCCTCGCCGCCCACGCCGTGTTCGATGACTGGCGTCAGGATCCGGCGGTGACCACCAAGGCGATCCAGCAGGCGACAGTCCGGGCCCGCTCACGCATCCCCGCTGTGATCGACGGCGAGCCGGCGTTGCTGCGGCACGAGGCCAAGGTCCGCTTCATTCGCACAGCCTTCCGCGCACTGGCCCCGAACCCGCCGGCCGCGGAGGGCAACGCCTAGTGGGGCGCATCCTCCAGTTCTCGGACATCCATTTCGGTTGTGAGCACCAACATGCCTGCGCCGCCGCGCTGGATTACGCGCATGGCACGGCTCACGATCTTGTCCTGATTACCGGCGACATCACCCAGCAGGGATTGCCCGATGAATTCGAGGCGGCCGGTCGCTGGATTGCGGCCATGCCGGATCCGCGCTTCGTCATCGTCGGCAATCACGACGTCCCCTACTGGAGCCTGCTGGCGCGGGTGTTCAGCCCGTGGAAGGCGTTCGAGCGCGCCACCGGCCATCCCGCCCATGACCACCAGTTCCTCAGCCCGAACCTGATGGTGCGGGGCGTCGTCACAGCGCGCGGATGGCAGGCGCGGGCCAACTGGTCCAAGGGCGTCATCGATCTGGATCAGACCCGCAAGGCGGCCGAGGCACTGCGTCAGGCTCCGGTCGGCGCGCTGCGGGTGCTGGCCTGCCACCATCCGCTGGTCGAGATGATCGGGACGCCCATGACAGGTGACGTCAAGCGAGGCGATGCGGCCGCCCTGATCTTCGCTGAGGCCGGGGTTGATCTGATCACCACCGGCCACGTCCACGTCCCGTTTGCCCTGCCGATCAGCCTCGGCGATCATTGCTCCTACGCCGTCGGATGCGGGACGCTTTCGCATCGGGAGAGGGGGGCCCCTCCCAGCTTCAACCAGATCGACTGGGACGCCCACCACATCACCGTCACCGCCGTGGCCTGGACGGGCGAACGTTTCGAACCCGACCAGACCTGGAAGCTTCCGCGTCGACAGGACACCCGGCGGACCGCCACGGCACCGGACCCCAACGAAGCCGGACAAATGGAAAAGGCCGCGGTCTGATCGACCACGGCCTTCTTCAATTTCAGGTGCGGCCACGGTTCAGCGGCGCCGACGACTTCCATGGGACTTTTCGGTGAAAGCCGCGGCTACCATGGTGGCCAGGGCCGGGTTCCGCAGGAAGATCCAGCCGCCGGCGAGGGCAGCTACCGTGCCGAGGATGGGCCGCTGCCGGAAGAGCATATAGGCGCGCTGGCCGAGACCGGAGACGTCCCCTTCATCCTCCTCATCTTCCGCCTCGCTGCGCGCGACGAAGATCAGGACAACCGCGAGGGCGATCACGGCGAAAAGCAGGAAGGTGATCGCCGCGGCGGCCAAGGGCACGACGACCAGTTGCAGGGCATAGAAGATCGTCGCCCCCAGCGCGAGGATGGCGACCAGGGCGGCACCCGCCGCGACCGAGGCCGCGACGGCCTTCTTGACCAGACCGCTGGCCATGCCGCTGCCAAGCATCAGCGCCGACGACCGGCGAGAAGCAGGCCAAGGACGACGCCGACGCCAAGCGCGATGGCGGTCGACTGCATCGGACGCTCCTGCACCCGCTCGACCAGATAGCGTTGTGCTTCGTCGAAGCGTTCGCTGGCCTCGTCGTAATATTCCTGACCGCGGACGCGGGCCGTGTCGTAATAGCCGCGGGCGCGATCGCGCAGGACGTCGGCCTCTTCACGCAGGCGGGTTTCTGCTTCCGCCGCCTTGGCGCGCAAACGGGCTTCCGCCGCCGTCGCCTTCTCGCGCAGCCGGGCTTTCTCTTCGGCGCCCAGCACCTTGAGATCGTCCTTGAGCGTGTTGATGTCGTCTTTCACGGTCGCCCGTGCCGTTTTGGTCGTCGCCATGATGCGCGCTCCGTTCGTCAAGCTTGACGGTTAGATAGAGAACCCTGAGCCGGAACGCCACTGTACGGTGACAGTTCCCGCATTGCAGCATCAGCGGACGGTGGCGAAGCGCCGCATCCGGGCATAGACAGGGCGAATGACTGACTGGCTCTTCTCCCCCGCGCCCACCGCCTCGCTGCCGATCTCCGGCCAGAGCGAGCGCTTCCCGATCCGCCGTATCCTCTGTGTGGGTCAAAACTACGCGGCCCATGCCCGCGAGATGGGTCAGGCCCGCGCCGAGCCATTCTTCTTTACCAAGCCCGCCGACGCCGTTGTGGCCGACGGTGCCGACCCGGTCTTTCCGACGGCGACCGCCAATCTGCATCATGAAGTCGAGCTGGTCTGCGCCATCGGCGCCGACGGTGGCATCGCCGGCTGGGCCGTCGGTTGTGATCTGACCCGCCGCGATCTTCAGGCTGCGGCCAAGGAAAAGGGACGCCCGTGGGACGCCGCCAAGGGGTTCGACCAGTCGGCTCCCTGCGGTGCCCTGACGCTCGGTGCCCTGCCGGACCCCGCTGCGCCCATCGCCCTGTCGGTCAACGGTGACGCCCGCCAGACCGGTCGGCTCGACGACATGGTCTGGAACCCGGCGGAGATTCTCGCCAAGGCGCGCGAGCTGTGGGACGTCCGGCCCGGCGACCTGATCTTCACCGGCACGCCCGAAGGCGTCGGTCCGCTGCAGCCCGGCGACCGGGTCGAGGCGACCATCGGCGGCCTGCAAACCCTGAGCTTCACGGTGAGGCCGCGATGATCCTGCACGGCTACTGGCGTTCGGGCGCCGCCTACCGCACCCGCATCGCCCTGGCGCTCAAGGGGCTCGTCTATGAGCAGCAGGGCGTCGACCTGCGCACCGGTGCCCAGAGGTCCGAAGCCTTCGTCGCCCTCAATCCGCAGGGCATGGTGCCCGCGCTGGAGGTCGAGGGCGCGGTCCTGACCCAGAGCCCGGCCATTCTGGAATGGCTGGAGGAGACCCGCCCGGCTCCGGCCCTGTTGCCCGCGGACCCGATTGAGCGGGCCCATGTCCGCGCCATGGCCGCCTTGATCGGTTGCGACATTCATCCGCTGAACAATCTGCGCGTTGGCAAGGCGCTGCGCGAGACCTTCGGCGCCGACCAGGCCGCTGTGGACGCCTGGGCCGCACGCTGGATCGTCCCCGGGTTTGAGGCGATGGAGGCGTTGGTCGCGCGGTACGGTGCCGGCTGGTGTTTCGGCGACGCCCCGACCTTGGCCGACTGCTATCTGATCCCGCAAATCTATTCAGCTCGCCGGTTCAATGTGCCGCTCGACGCCTTTCCGCGCCTGATGGCCATCGACGCGGCGGCGGCATTTCATCCTGCCTTCATAGCCGCTCATCCGGACCACCAGCCGGACGCTGACTGAACGTCAGGCCAGGAAACGGTCCACGGCGGCCATGAAACGCGTCGGCTGATCGATCATCACCATATGCTCGGCGCCCTCGATCGGGACGAAGGCCGCCGGGTTGCGAAGCCGGGCATAGGCCCCGCGGAACAGGCTGTCCGTCCGGCTGCGCGGCGAGTTTCCATCCGCGCTCCATCCGTACACAACCGTCACCGGGGCCGTGATGTCGGGCAGGCGGCGACGCAGGTCGACGGTCATCACCTCATACAGCGACTGGGCCAGGACGCGGCGGTCGCCGCCCTGCCAGCCCAAGGTTCCGAACACCGCATCGGTCGCGCCGCCCAGTTCCAGTCCCATCTGCCGGCCATGCGCACGCAAGGCCTCATCACCGAGGAAATGGATCGCCTGAAAGGCCAGCTGGGCGATCGGCTCGACGTCGCCAACGGTGGCTTGCGGGCTGATCAGGGCCGGAAAGAACGGCGAGGAGTCGACGACCATGACGCGGCCAATCCGGGAGCCGGAGTCCGCGGCGATGCGCAGTCCCAGCTGGCCGCCCATGGAGTGGCCGATGATGGCCGGCCGCTCCAGCCGCTGTTCGGTGATGTACCGCCGGACCTCAGCCGCGACTGTCGCCATCACCGCGCCGCTGGCGTTCGCCCCTGCTGGCAGATCGCCGAAGCCTCGAACCGAGATCAGATGAAGCCGCCGCTTGCCGGCCAGCCGGTCCGCTACGCTCCGCCACACCTCCGCGGTCGAGGCCAGGCCGGGGATCAGGAGCACGTCCGCGCCGCGACCGCGTGTCGTCACCGCGATCCGTCTGGAGCTGAAGGCCGTCTGCGCCCATACGGCGGACCCGGCGCTCCAAAGCAGGCCGCCGCCGACCAGACCTCGCAGAATGTTTCGTCTTTGTTCCATGTCGTCTTCGGGTTAGCGTTCGCACCGGAACGCGAGGGAGAGCGCAGTGAGCCAGTCCGACGAGATCGTCTTCTACACCAACCCCATGTCGCGCGGTCGCATCGCGCGCTGGATGCTGGAGGAGATCGGCCAACCGTACCGCACGGTGGTTCTGGATTACGGCACGACGATGAAGGCTCCGGAATATCTGGCGATCAATCCGATGGGGAAGGTGCCGGCGATCACCCATCGCGGCGTGACGGTGACGGAATGCGCCGCGATCTGCACCTGGCTGGCCGACGCCTTTCCCGATGCCGGTCTGGCCCCGGCGCTCGATGACCCGGCGCGGGGCCCCTACCTGCGCTGGATGTTCTTCGGCGCCGGTCCACTCGAGGCGGCGGTGACCGCGAAATCGCTGGGATTGCTGGCTCCGGCGGACAAGGCCGGGATGGCGGGCTACGGCAGTTTCGAGCAGGTGGTCGAGGCGCTCGAAGCCGTCGTCTCGGGTGCGGGGCCGTGGCTGCTCGGTGAGCGGTTCAGTGCGCTGGACGTCTACTTGGGCAGCCAGATCGGCTGGGGTCTGCAGTTCAAGAGCCTGCCGGACCGGGATGCCTTCAAGGCCTACGCAGCCCGGCTTTTCCAGCGACCCGCGGCGATCCGGGCGCGCGAGATGGATGACGCCCTGATCGCAGCGGCAAATCCGGGCGGTTGAACGGCGGGTTCAGCCTTGGGCGGGCCGCAGGCCTTCGACGGAAGCGCGCTGGACAACCGGGCGGCGTTCGCCGCCGGCGGCGCGGATACGGTCGATACGGGCCTTCTCGGCCTTGAAGGCCGCGAGGTCGGCGCCCGCCAGGATCGTGCCTTCGGTGGTGCGCACCCCGGCCGGATTGATCCGCTGGCCGCCGCGCCAGATTTCATAGTGCAGGTGCGGGCCGGTCGAGGCACCCGTCGAGCCTACGTAGGCGACGACCTGGCCCTGACGCACACGCTGCCCCGCGCGCATGCCCGATGCGTAGCGGGAGAGGTGACCGTAGCCGGTTTCCAGACCGTTCGAGTGGCGGATGCGCAGCCAGTTGCCATAGCCGCCCCAGCGGCGGGCTTCGACAACCACGCCGTCAGCAGGGGCCACGACCGGCGTGCCGCTGCCGGCCGCGAAATCGATGCCCTGGTGCATCTTGCGATAGCCGGCGATCGGGTGACGGCGGAAGCCGAACGACGACGATACGCGGAACCCACGCTCCAGCGGCGTGCGCATGAAGGCGGAGCGGGTGTTCTTGCCGGTGGCGTCGAAATACTGCGCTTCACGGGCCCCGGCGGGCTGGAAGCGGTAGAAGGCGACGCCTTTCAATTCAGCGTACAGCAGTCCGTCTGTGCCGATGGTGCGGCCGTTTTCGGTGACGGTCCGGCCGAAGACATAGGTGAACTCGTCATCGGAACGGATGTCGCGATCCATGTCGAACCGGTGGGAGAACAGACGGCCGGCGGCGCGGGCCACCTCGGCAGGCGCACCTTCGCGACGCGCGGTCCTTGTCAGGGAGCCCTCGACCTTGCCCGTCAGAACAACCGTTTCGTGGGTGACCTTTTCCTCCAGCGCCCGAAGACGCAGGGCGCCGTCGAAGCTGCGCGAGACGGTCAGCTGGGTCGCGGGACCTGTGCGCATGGTGAGGCCGATCAGCCGGGCCTCGCCCCGGCCGCCGCGCGGCTGGGAAATAGCGGTCTCGAAGCGCTGGCCGGCGCGCATGGCGTTCACGTCCATGGCGTTCGACAGGGTGGCGGCCACGGCGGACGCTTCTTCCGGAGCGATGCCCGTGCGGCGCACGGCCTGCTCAAAGGTCTCGCCGCGGCGGATCTGGACGGGAATGGCTTCCGGCGTCGTGAGGCCGGCGGGCATGCCAGCAGCAGCGAAGGCCTGATCGGCCAAGACAGCGATCTGATTTTGGGTAAGAGGCGGAGCCTCTTCCGCTTTCGCGGGTTGGTACACACGACCTGCAAGCAGCGCCACCGAGATCGCAGCCACAGCCGTCAAGGCGTGCGGCGCGATGCGCATCGGTTGGCGACGTGGATCGAACTGAGCCATCGGTCCCCGAGAAACGACGACGCCGGACGGCGCCAAAGCCACTGGTAGCAAGGATCGCGCCGGAGAAGCCCCCGTCGCGAGACAGGGCGTATAGCCCGTCCGTCCCATCATGGGAAGGCGGTTCGTTACAGCGCGTTAACCGGAGCCGTAGTCGTGGGTAAAGCCTGCGTGAACAGTGAGACTAGACACGGAACCGGGTCGTGTATTCGCAGCCTTTTGGCGTTCGGTTGACTCATCCCTGCGGCAACATGTCCCGAACTGACGTGCGAGACATTCAAAGTGGCGCATGCGCCACTCACCTGTGTTTCGATAGACACGCCCATAATGCTGGTCCGGAGAATTCCTTTGCTCGGCGGCCTTTCTTCCGGCGCGTCTGTCCCGTTATGACCGCTCCATGACCGCTGCGACCGACCCCGCTCCGCCCCCCGCGCGGCCTGTGCGCAAGCGGGGTCGCCGCGCCCTGCGGGTCGTGGGCGTGGTGTTCGGCGTGCTGCTGGTCCTGACGGCCCTGCTCTACCTCAACCGGCGCGCCGCGACCCGACAGGTCCTCATCGGCTGGCTGGAGCAGCAGGGCATTGAGGCAGACATGCAGGTCGATCGGCTCGAACTGGACGGTCTGGTGGCCCGCGTCCGCATCGGCGACGCCGCCGACCCTGACGTCACCGTCGAACGGGTCGAGGTCGACTATGCGATCGGCGCGCCCTGGTCGAAGGGAGGGATCGGCCTGACGCCCACCCGTATCCGCCTGATCCGCCCGGTGGTGCGCGCCAGCGTGCGCAACGGCAAACTAACCCTCGGTTCGCTGGATCCGCTGGTCGAGCGTTTCACCGGCCAACCCCCCCGTCCCGACAGTCGGGGCCCTCTGGTTCTGGTCGAGGGCGCGCGGATCCGGCTGGACACCGACTACGGCCCGACCAGCATCCTCGGCGACGCCCGTATCGATGACGGCAAGCTGATGCGACTGACCGCCCGAATGCCTGCAACGGCCTTCAAGAGCGGAGACGCCGAGGCGCGGGGACTGCAGGCCACAGTCGACCTGACGACGACGGGTGATCGCGTCTCGCTGCGCGTCTCTGCTGCCGCTGGTCGCGCCAGCGTGCCCGGCTTTTCCGGTGAGACGGTTGCAGCGACGGTGGTCGGCGACCTGCCCTATCCCGACCTCAAGGAGCGGCGCGGCGACGGGCGCGCGAGACTCGACGTGCAGGTGTCGGCCTCACGCCTCGCCGCCGGGGAAGCGTCGGCGCGCGAAGCCGATCTGCGTCTGAGCTTCGACGGCCAGACAACCGGCTGGATCGAGACCTTCCGTATAGACGGGAGCAGCGCGGTCGATCTTCGCGCCGCCCGCATGGAGGGCCCGGGGGCCTCGGCGGCGGCTGTTAGACTAGGTCTGTCAGAGGCCCGGACCACCGTGACGCGCGATCCTCGCGGCCTCGGCTGGAGCCTGGCGGGAGACGCGGCTCTGAGCGCCGCCCGGGCCTCCGGGGCCGGACTGGATGTTCAGGGACTGGCGTTGACGTCCAGCCGGTTGACCATGGGCGGTCATGGCGGTGCGATGGAAGCGAGCGGCCCCGTCGCCCTGTCTGCGGCGCGACTGGCCCGGGACGAGCTGATCCTGTCCGATGTGCAGGGCAGGACCGATTTCGATCTGGTCTCCGACGGCGGCCTGCGTATTACGGCAACAGGCGCGGTCCGATCGGCCCGCGGTACCTGGCCCCTGTTCGGTGCGCCCTCGAACGATGACGTGCCGGAACTGGCGGGGATGAAGCGGGCGCTGTCGGCCTTCGCGCTCGATGTGCCCGGTTTCGATCTGAGTACGGGGCATTCGGGGACGCGCCTGAGCCTGACCCGCCCGGCGACCCTGCGGCCGGCGAACGGCGGCGTGCTCACCCTTCGCCCGGCCGCGATGCCGATATTCATCGCCGCCCCGGGCCGGGCTGGAGGCGGTGCCCTGTCGCTGACGGCCACGCGCGGTCAGGGCCTGCCCGAGGCCGCCTTCGCCATTCCGGCCTGGCGGCTGACGCCATCAGGATTCACGGCCACGCTGGATGGGCGCGCCGCGCTGGATTTCGGCCTCGCCCGGGGGATCACCCTCCAGACCCGCGGCGAGCTGAGCTCCTCCGGCAGTCGCCTCGCCTACGTCGCCGCCCGTTGTATGCCGCTGACGGTCGATCGGCTCGAACTGGATGAAAGCGACGTGGTCGACATCACGGCCGACATCTGCCCCGTCTCCCGTCCTCTGGTCAGCGTCGCCGACGGCCGTTGGCGGGCCGACGGCGCCCTTCGAGGGCTGAACGCTTCGGCACCCTTCCTGGCGCTGAACTTCCGCGAAGCGGAGGGCGGCTTTACGGCGACCGGCGGTCCGGGCGGCGTCGGCCTCGAGGCGCGGATCGCCAGCGCAACGGTCGAGGACGCCACCACCCCGTTGCGCTTCAACCCTTTGACCGCCAGCGGGTCGGCGCGCCTGTCTGACGAAGACTGGACCGGTGCCTTCGATCTCATGCGTGAGGGCACCTCCCTCGGCCGCCTGACCCTGGCCCATGATGGGCAGTCGGGAGCGGGCGGTCTGACGATCGACGCGCCGTCCATTGTCTTCGCGGAAGGCGCGCTTCAGCCCTCCGACCTCAGCCCTATGGCTGAATTTGTCGGCTCGCCAGCGACCGGCTCGGCGGCCTTCAGCGGCCGCATCGACTGGCGAGCAGACGCCGAGGGGACGAGCTCGGGCCGCCTGACCACCCCCGGTCTCGACTTCACCAGCCCGGCCGGCCCGGTGAAGGGCCTGCGCGGGACCATCGACTTCATCAATCTCGCTCCCCTCACCGCGGCACCGGGTCAACGGCTGACCGCCGATCTGCTGGAATCGGTGGTCCCCCTGACGGACATCGAGCTCACGTTCGGGCTCGACAAGGCGGCCGTGACAATCGAAGGCGGCGATCTCGCGGTGGCCGGCGGATACATCCGGGTCGAGCCGTTTGCCGTGCCTCTGGACCCCGACCAGCCGATCAGCGGTGTCATCGTATTCGAGAACGTCCAGCTGGGGCAGGTGATCGCCGGCTCGGGGTTCGGCGACAAGGTCAATCTCGACGCCGTCGTCTCAGGCCGCCTGCCCTTCACGTCCGATCGGGTGAACGGCGTCCGCATCGCCGGCGGGTCGCTCGCAGCGGTCCAGCCGGGCCGGCTGTCCATCGCGCGCGAGGCGCTCAGCGGCCTCGAGGCCGGCGGCGGCGGCGAGGCCGTGCCGCCCAACACGGTCCAGGACCTCGCTTATCAGGCCATGGAGAACCTCTCGTTCGACATCCTCTCAGCCGAGGTCAACAGCCTCGACGAGGGCCGGATCGGCGTCCTGTTCCGCATCCGTGGCCGCCACGACCCGCCGGTGCGCCAGGAGCTGCGCATACCGCTCGCCGAGTTCATCAGCCGGGAGTTCCTCAACCGGACCCTGCCCCTGCCGTCGGGCACCGGTATCGACCTGACTCTCGACACCACCCTCAACCTGAACCAGCTGATCGGCGACTTTCTGGAGCTCAACCGCGCCCGCGACGGCCGTCCGTCGTCGCCCTCGCCCGCGCCGCCCCCGCTCGCGCCGTGATCGCGACATCTTCCTTGTTCAGAACCCGTTCACGCTCAATCGCGTTAGATCGCCGTGAATTGAAGACCGGAGACCACCGCCCATGACTCGGCCCCAGACCCGGACGCGCACCCGCCTCGCCCTGCTCGGCTTCATCGCCGCGGTTGGCGTTGGTGCCTGCACGCCCACGGTCCGGCTGCAGGTGGACCCGATCCAGATCTACGCGAAACTCGATGCCGATGTTCGCGTGCGCCTCGACAAGGAGCTGCAGGACCTCCTCGTCGAAAACCCCAACCTGTTCTGACGCGAAAGTTGACCCAGATGTCTTTCCGCAAGTTCTTCGTCGTCGCCGCGGCCATCGCGGCTCTCGGCGTCGCCGCGGGCGCGGCTTTCGCCCAGACGGCCGCCCAGAAGTCGATGATCGACGCCGCCAAGGTGCAGGGCACCGTCGGCGAACAGGCTGACGGCTATCTCGGCTTCCGCGTCCCGGCCTCCGACGCCGCCCTCAACGAGGCGGTCCAGGCGACCAATGCGGCCCGGCGCGAAGCCTACGCTCGCAGCGCCCAGGCCGCCGGTGACGGCGCGACGACCGAAACCGCCGCGGCCCGGATGTTCCAGACGCAGCTTCTGCCCCGGATCAGCACCGGCCAGTGGTACCGCAACGCCCAGGGTCAATGGGTCCAGCGCTGACCGCGCGCCGGCTGATATTGAAGTTCCTTTGGGTCGTCGGCGTCGCCGCGCTCGCGACCGTCTCTGTCAGCCTTGCCTGGACCGCCATCGGCGGCGGTCCTCTTGGCCTGCATGGTCTGATCGCTCTTTCGCTCGGCGTGCTGGGCACGGTTGCGATGACCTGGATCCTGATGGCGCTCGCCTTCAAGTCCAGCCGCGAAGGCTGGGACGACCGGCCTGACGATCCCGACAAGCCTTGAGCCTACGCGCCTCCCGCGCGATAGGTCGGGGATGACCGACGCCGCCAAACCCTCCGAGATCACCTACGCCGGCTACCTGGCGCTCGACGACCTTCTCGTCGCCCAGCATCCACTGTCGGATGAGCATGATGAGATGCTGTTCGTCATCATCCACCAGACCAAGGAGCTGTGGCTCAAACAGATCCTGCACGAGGTGACCCTCGCCCAGTCGTTGGTCCGCAGCGGCGACCTTGTTCCCGCCTACAAATGCCTCGCCCGCGTCAGCCGCATCCAGGCGGTGATGACAATGAGCTGGGACATTCTCGCGACCATGACGCCGGCCGATTATCTGCGCTTCCGCGGCGTTCTGGGCTCGTCCTCGGGCTTCCAGAGCGATCAGTTCCGACGGTTCGAATTCTTGCTGGGGCTGAAGGACGACCGCTTCCTGCGCTTCCACGTCGAACGCCCGGTCGCCCATGCGGCGCTTGAGGCCGCCCTCGCCGCGCCGAGCCTGTACGATGACACCCTGTCGCAGCTGGCCGTCGCGGGCCTGCCGATCCCGGCCGCGGTTCTGAACCGGGACGTCAGCAAACCCTATGAGCCGTCCGAAGAGGTCGAGGCCGCCTGGCTGGAGGTCTATCGCGACACCACCCGCTGGTGGCCCTTCTATCAACTGGCCGAGAAACTGGTGGATCTCGACGACGCCCTGCTGACCTGGCGGCACAAGCACGTGGTTACGGTCGAGCGCATCATCGGCCGGCGGCGCGGCACGGGCGGTACCGAGGGGGTCGCCTATCTGACCGAGACCCTCCAGCGCCGGTGTTTCCCGGAACTCTGGTCGCTGCGCACGAAATTGTAGAACGGCGAAGCTGAAACCTTTTCAGGCCCGACGGCGCTTTCAGGTCTCCTCCCGGAAGCTGTGAAAGGCCTGAATATGACCACCTCCAATGACCACGACATCCACGTTCTCAACAGCCTGATCGAGACCACGATCGACAGCGCTGACGGCTACCGCGAAGCCGCGAAGGAAACCGACAAGCCCGGCTACCGGTCTCTGTTCGAGGCTCGCAGCTTCGAGCGCCAGCAGGTGGCGTCCGACCTGCAGGGCACGGTCCGTAACCTGGGCGGGGAGCCCGAGGATGACGGCTCGATCCTCGCCAAGGCCCATCGCGCCTTTCTGGACGTCAAACACGCCCTGCTGCGCGATGAACAGGCTGTGGTGAACTCGGTCGAGAACGGCGAGGACTTCATCAAGGGCAAGTTCGAAACCGCCCTTGAGGACTCCAAGGTCTCGGCCACGACCCGCGAGACCATCCGCCGGGCTTACGCCACGGTGAAGGACGGGCACGACCAGATGCGCGATCTCAAGCGCAGCCTGGAAGGCCAGAAGGACGCGGACGGGCGGCTCTATCCTAACTAACCCCCAATAGAAAAGGCCCCGGTCTCGCGACCGGGGCCTTTGTAATTTCAGCGAAACGAAGCGGCTTATGCTTCGGTTTCGTCGGCCTTCTGGGCGGTGCCGGTTTCCGGGACCACGACGCCCTTGACCGGGCGGATCGTCTGCTTTTCGGCGATCCGGGCGGACTTGCCGCGACGGTCACGCAGGTAATAGAGCTTGGCGCGCCGGACGACGCCGCGGCGCTTGACCTCGATGGCGTCGATGTTCGGCGACAGGATCGGGAAGACCCGCTCCACGCCCTCGCCGAAGGAGATCTTCCGCACGGTGAAATTCTCGTTCACGCCGCCGCCGGCGCGGGCGATGCAGACGCCCTCGAAGGCCTGGATGCGTTCGCGCTCGCCTTCCTTGATCTTGACCATGACCCGCAGCGTGTCGCCGGGCTGGAAGTCGGGGATCGCGCGGGTGGCGATCAGGCGGGCTTTTTCTTCGGCTTCGATCGTCTGAAGGATGTTCATTCTATTCTCCTCGGGCTTTTGCGCCCTTTAGCTGTGATTTGGCGGGCTCAGGTCCCGCATTTGTCTTGTCCGGATAAGCCGCCCAGAGGTCTGGGCGTCGTTCCCGGGTCGTCTCTCGCCGCTGCTCTTCGCGCCATTGTGCGACCTTCTTGTGGTCGCCCGACAGAAGCACCTCGGGTATCTCCAGCCCCTCGAACGTCCGCGGTCGCGTGTACTGCGGATGCTCCAGAAGGCCGTCCTCGAAGCTCTCCGAACTCAGGCTGTCTGCCTGGCCCAGCACTCCGGGGATCAGTCGTACGCACGCCTCGATGACCACCATGGCCGCCGCCTCGCCGCCGGCGAGCACCGCGTCCCCGACGGAGACCTCCTCGAACCCGCGCGCGTCGAGCACGCGCTGGTCCACCCCCTCGAACC